>Ga0209930_1000975_pt1 | contig 52304 bp, 48 predicted proteins | sample ThiBiot_500_biof_2_FD_183948 | JGI IMG/M metagenome (GOLD analysis project Ga0209930, IMG submission 183948) | Wastewater bioreactor microbial communities from Cape Town, South Africa - Thiocy_cont_500_biof (SPAdes) | ecosystem: Engineered > Bioreactor > Thiocyanate-remediating >...
CGCCGACGACCGTGTCGTAGCCCCGCGGGAGGGCCATCACGAAGTCGTGGGCCTCGGCGGCGCGCGCGGCCGCCTCGATCTCGTCGTCCGTGGCATCCGGTGCGCCGTAGGCGATGTTGTCGCGCACCGACTCGGAGAACAGGAACGCGTCCTCGAACGCCATCCCGACCGCGCGTCGCAGCGATGACAGGCGGATGCCGCGGATGTCGGTGCCCCCGATCGAGACCGCGCCCGCATCCGGGTCGTACGACCGGACCAGCAGGCGCCCGACGGTGGACTTCCCGCTGCCGCTCGCTCCGACGATGGCCACGCGCTCGCCGGGCCGCACCGTGAGCGAGAAGCCGTCCAGGACCGGGGCGCCCTCGGCATAGCCGAACGTCACGTCGTCGAACCGGATGGCGCCCGGGTCCTCCGGGAGGTCGACGGCGTCGGGTGCGTCGGCGATCGAGGGCCGCAGGTCCAGGATCTGGAAGATCCGCTCGACGCCCGCCCGCGCCTGCTGGCCGATCGTGAGCATCCCGGCCAGCTGGCGCGCAGGCGCCATGAGCTGGGCGATGTATGTCGAGAAGGCCAGGAACGTGCCCAGCGAGATGCTGCCGTTCAGCGCCAGCCAGCCGCCGAGGGCGAGGATCCCGACCTGTCCGAGCACCGGGATCGCCTCGAGCAGCGGCTGGTAGCGCGACTGGATGCGCACCGCGCGCATCTGCGAGCCGTACAGGCGGGTGGAGGCATCCGTCAGGCGGCGCAGCTCCCGCTCCTCCTGCCCGAACGCCTTGACCACCCGCACGCCGCCGATGTCCTCGTCGACGATCTCGGCGACCTCGCCCTCCTTCTGCTGGCCGTCCCAGCTCGCCGGGAAGACCCGCCGGCGCATGCGGTAGCTGACGACGAGGAGCGCGGGGACCACCGCGAGGCTGACGATCGCCAGCAGCGGCGAGAGGAAGAACATCACGACGAGCGACAGGAACAGCATCAGCACGTTCCCCGTCACCAGCGGGAGGAAGTTGAGCAGTCCCTGCACCAGCGCGGTGTCCGAGTTCGCGCGCGCGACGAGCTGACCCGTCGGCATCGTGTCGAGCGTCGCGGCGTCCAGCCGCTGCAGCCGGTCGTGCATGTCGTTGCGCAGGTCGTTCTGCACGTCCAGGCCGATGCGCCCGCCGCGGTAGCGCCGCAGGTAGGCGAAGCCGAAGGCGAACACGGCGAGCGCGAGCAGCAGCCCGAGCCAGGGGAGGAGGGGGGAGGTCCGCGCCACGATGACGCCGTCGACGATCTGCCGCGCCACGAGGGGAGTCATCACCTGGCACGCGGCACCCAAGACCGCCGCCGCGACGGCGATCGTGACGTTGCGGCGGTGTCGCCCGAGGTAGTGGCCGAGCCGTCGCATCCAGCCCTCGGTCTGCTCCCCGCTCATCCGCGCGCCGCCCGGGCCGCGGACTCCGTCGCGCGTGCAGCGGCGCGGGATGCCGCGGCATCCGCTTGGCGGCGCTCGAGCGCGTCGCCGAACCCGGCGAGGGCGGCGAGCGTGGCGGTGGGATCGGGCGTGCGCCCGGCGATCTCGACGATCAGCGCCGCGAGGGCGTCCTCGGCCTCGTGCTGCGCGCGCTCGCCGTCCGCGGTCAGCGCGAGGTCGACGGCGCGCTGATCGGCGTCGTGCGCCGTCCGGACGAGGAGGCCTCGGCGCACGAGCGCATCGACGGTGCTGCTCACGGTGGGCTTGCCGAGCGCGAGCCGCTCGGCGAGGCGCGATGCGCGGCCCTCGCCGTCCGCGACGGCCGACAGCATCCGGAAGTCGGCCATGCTCAGCTCGGTCCCTGTCGCGCGGGGGAGTGTGTGCTCCAGCACGCGGGCGACTCGGGTGAGCGTATGGGCGGCCGCGCGGGCGTCCTCAGGTAGTTCGGTCACCGAACCATTCTGCACCCGCGCGAGGGCGGGCGGATCAGGAGAGGGTGAGGAACAGCTTCTCCAGCTCGTCCACCGTCATCGGGTCGGTCGTGTCGTCGGGGTCGGTCAAGCACTTCTGCATCGCGGTCGAGATGATCTGGAAGCCCGCCTTGTCGAGTGCGCTCGACACGGCCGCGAGCTGGATCACGACGTCGCGACAGCGCCCCCCACCCTCCACGGCGGCGATGACGGCGTTCAGCTGTCCTTGCGCGCGGCGCAGGCGGTTGAGCACGGGCTTGAGCTCGGCGGCGGTGGGAGTGGTCTGCGACATGATGGCCTCTTTCCTCGGTGTGTGGTCGGCGTCGTCAGCTGCGTCCGAACAGGCGGGCGAAGAGTCCCCCGGACGGAGGCGTCTCTCCTGTCGCCGCGTGTCCCTCGCACCACTGGGACGCGGGCACCGTGCGCCGCACCTGATCGATGTGCTGGCCGCACCCCGCCCAGGTCGTCTTCCCGCAGGTCCGGCAGGTGACGGGTGAACACATGATAGTCCTTTCGTCGATACCCTCAGGGGTATCGTACGATACCGGTAGGGGTATGTGAAATCCGGAAGGGAGAAGACGTGAAGACGGTCATCATCGGAGGAGTGGCAGCGGGGATGTCGGCGGCCACGCGCCTGCGACGGCTCGACGAGACGGCCGAGATCGTGGTCTTCGAGCGAGGGCCTTACGTCTCGTACGCGAACTGCGGTCTTCCCTACTACGTCGGCGGCGCGATCCGAGACCGGTCCGCCCTCCTGCTGCAGACGCCGGAGTCCCTCGCGGCGCGTTTCCGGCTCGACGTCCGCACCGAGCACGAGGTGATCGGCATCGATGCGGACGCCCGGCGGGTCAGGGTCGTCGACCGCCGCGAGGGTCGCACGTTCGAGGAGTCCTACGACGACCTCGTGCTCGCGGTGGGCGCCGTCGCGCGCGATGCGGTACCGGCGGGGATTCCGACGCGGACACTCCGGACCGTGGATGACGTCGACGCCCTCGAGGCTCTCATCGACGCGGTCGACGGGTCCGCCGCCGCACTCGTCGTCGGCGGCGGATTCATCGGTCTGGAGGCCGTGGAGAACCTCGTGCGCCGCGGCGTCGCGGTCACCCTCGTCCAGCGCGGGCCGAGCATCCTCGCGCCGTTCGACCCCGAGATGGCCGCGCCGCTGGAGGCGGAGCTGCGGCGCAACGGCGTCGATGTCCGCACCTCGGTCGCCGTCGCCGCCATCGAGGCCGGGTCGGTGCGTCTCGACGACGGCGCGGTGCTCGCGCCTGACTTCATCGTCGATGCGGCCGGTGTCGTCCCTGACGTCGCGCTCGCGCGCGCGGCAGGTGTGCGACTCGGGGCAAGCGGCGGGGTCGCCGTCGATGCGCGGGGGCGCACGAGCGTGCCGCACATCCTCGCGGCCGGGGACGGTGTCGAGAAGACGGATGCGCTGTCGCACGAGGCCGCACTGGTCACTATGGCCGGGCTCGCGAACCGCCACGGGCGTGCCGTCGCCGACCTGCTCGCCGGGGAGGCGGAGGAGAACGCGCCCGCACTCGGCACCGCGATCGTGAAGGTGTTCGATCTGGTCGCCGCCAAGGTGGGCTGGAGTGAACGCCAGCTGCGCGTCGCGGGCAGGCCGCACCGCATCATCCACACGCATCCTGCGTCGCACGCTGGCTACTACCCCGGCGCGGAGCAGATGTCGATCAAGCTTCTGGTCGACCCCGACGACGACGCCATCCTCGGTGCGCAGATCGTCGGCGGGGAGGGGGTCGACAAGCGCATCGACGTGATCGCCGTGGCGATGACCGGCGGGATCACGGCGTCGGGTCTCTCGCGTCTCGAACTGGCGTACGCTCCGCAGTTCGGCTCCGCGAAGGATCCCGTGAACCAGCTGGGCTATGTCGCAGAGAACCTGCGTGCCGGTGTCACGCGGGCGGTGCAGTGGCACGAGCTGGACGACGTCCTCGCGGATGGCGCGATGCTGGTGGATGTGCGGACGCCCGCCGAGCACGCGTCCGGCGGCATCCCCGGCTCGGTGAACATCCCCGTCGACGAGCTCCGCGAGCGGCTCGGCGAGGTGCCCGACGACCGCCTCGTCGTCGTGCACTGCCAGGTGGGGCAGCGCGGGCACGTCGCGGCGCGGATCCTGTCGCAGCATGGTCGGATCGTCGTCAACCTGGATGGCGGCTACCGCACATGGGCGGCGGGCCGGGCGGCGCGCGTCGGCGTGCTCGCCGCGACGTGACGACGGCGTGCGAGCATGTGCAGATGCCGCCCGTTCCGCTCGACGTGGTCGCGGCCGTCGTCTCTGATGGCGGCCGCATCCTCGCGTGTCGACGGAGCCCCGGGCGCCCGGCTGCCGGCCGGTGGGAGTTCCCCGGCGGCAAGGTCGAGCCCGGAGAGGCGCCGGAGGCGGCGCTCGTCCGCGAGATCCGCGAGGAGCTGGGCGTCGACATCGTCGTCGTCGGGCGCGTGAGCACCGCGGACACGACGGTCGACGGGCGGATCATCCGCCTGACGTGCTTCCGCGCCGTGCTGTCCGGTCCGCGACCGACGGCGAGCACCGACCACGATCGGCTCATCTGGTGCCGGCCGGCGGAGCTGCCCGCTCTCGACTGGGCCGAACCCGACCTGCCGGCCGTGCGGCTGCTCGCCGCGGAGCCCGACCCCGCGCGCGGGCGTTAGCGTGACGGGATGGACCTGAAACTCGAAGGCCGCGTCATCCTCGTCGTCGGCGGTCATGGACTCCTCGGCACCGCCATCGTCGACCGCCTGCGTGCGGAGGGCGCCCTCGCGGTGCCGGCATCCCGCCATGCGAACGAGGGGCTGGTGATGGATGCCTCGTCCGACGCCTCGGTCGAGGAGGCGCTCGCCCGCGTGAACGCCGACCACGGGAGGCTCGACGGCGTGGTGGTCGCGGCCGCGCCGAGCGCGCGCACGCTCGACCCTGACCGCAACTCCCATCCCGACCAGGTGCTCGCCGCGATCGACGGCAAGGCGATGACGTTCCTCCGGGTCGCGAACGCGGTGCTGCCGGGCATGGTCGCCGCGGGCTACGGGAGGGTCGTGGGGATCAGCGGGCAGAACGCGTTCATGACGGGGAACGTCACCGGCTCCATCCGCAACGCCGCCCTCATCCTCGCCGCGAAGAACCTCGCGGATGCGGTGGCGGGGACGGGCGTGACCGTCAACGCCGTGAGTCCGTCGATCGTGTCGGACGACCCGGCGACCGAGGTGCCGATCGGCCGGAGCGGCGAGGCGACCCCCGCCGACACGGCGGATCTGGTCGCTTTCCTGCTGTCGCCGCTCGCGGGCCGCATCTCGGGCGAGTCGATCGCCGTCGGCCACCGGCTGCGCGGGGCGACCGGTCTGTAGGCATGAAGAAACCCCCGCGTGTAGAAGCCACGCGAGGGTCCCAGTGGCTCCGACGGGCGTCGATCCCGTGACCTCACGATTTTCAGTTGTTTGCATGGGGTTTTCGAGTCCCCATTGAGGCTCGTTGCCCGCATGTTTCCGCGGTTCGAGCGCTCGTTGGTACTCGTTCGTCGCCGCTGCTCTGATGGAGTTCCCGGCACATTCCCGGCACACCTGACCGAGAGTTGGCGGCGTCGCTCCGTACGTCAGCCAGCCCGTCGACTGAGCAGGTGTTCGACGAGGATCTCGCCCGATGGGCCGCGCTCGTGGCGCTGAGACTACGCCTACCAGAGAGCTAGCGCGACAGGCCGCCGTGGTCCTGCCGGCCGAACACCGAGTCGAGCCGGTCGGCGCCTCGCCTCGCTGCATCCGATCGGGCTCGGCTGTAGCGCTCGGTCATCTGCAGCGTGGAGTGTCCCATGATCGCCTGGACATCATTGGCGGCCGCGCCGCCGTCGAACAGCAGCGTCGCCAGGGTGTGGCGGAGATCGTGAAGCCGATAGTCATCTCGATCGAGACGCTGCCTCACTGAATCCCATCGCACGGCCCTCCGCACGTTCGAACCGTTGATTCGGCCACCACGTGGTCCGGTGAATACGAGCGCCGTCCGCGTCTTTCCCTGCATCGCCGACGCAAGGTGGGGCGCGAGTACGGCAGGTATGGGTACGTCGCGCTCTTTGTGGCTCTTCGGGGTGTACTCCCTCACCTGGCCGTCGAGGTCGGTGCTGAAGCTCCGGTGAACATGAATCACGCGCGACTGCAGATCGACATCGCCGACCTGCAGCGCCGCGGCTTCGTTGGCGCGCATGCCCGTGTAGATGAGTCCTGCCAGGTAGTCGCGGTACGGGCCAGGCGGAACTCCTTCGAGCAGGACCCGAACCTCGCTCGTCGTAAGCGCTCGCGAGCGAAGATTCAGTTGTGGCTCCGCCAGAGGGCGGCGCGCCAGACGAGCCTGATTCGACCCGATGAGCCTGGCTCTCACAGCGCCGTCTAGCAGGCGACTGAGTACGGAGAGCGCGTCGATCTTCGTCGAGGCCCCTCCTGTCCATGCACTAAGGGCACGCTCCACGTCTCCGGCGGTGATACTTTCGAGCTTCCGGTAACCAAGCGCCGGCAGCACTCGAAGTCGCCACCCTCGCTCGTACGCGCGAGCAGTCGCAGGGCGGACGCTGTCTCGAATGATCGACCAGTACTTCGAGTGCCAGTCGGTCAGCTTCATCGAGCCTTCGGGAAACTGTCGCGCCGCGCTCTCCGCTCGCAGCGCCTTCGCCTCCTTGAGAGTGTCGACGAGAGAGGTGCGCTCCTTCCACACGCCGTCCATCCCGATGCCCCAAACCCGGACCTGGTACTTGCCGCCACGGTCCGGGCGGTAGCGGATACCTTCCGGCAGTGGCCGACGAGTTCGAGGATCGGTTCGCTCGGGGAGGTCACGGTCGACTGACACGGGTTCCGCCCGCCTCGAGGAAATCATCGAGCGTGCTCCGCTTCCAGAGCATGTGCTTGCCCATTTCGGCGTCGGGGTGAGGGATCTGATCGCGGCGACGGAGGGAGTCGAACGTCGACATCGGCACCCTGCAGTACTCCGCGGCCTCACGCCTGTCCAGGTATTCCGATCGGACGCGCTGTTCATCGGACGGTGTGAACGGTGTCGCTTCGAGTGTCATGAACTTCCCCCCGACTCGCATTGCCCCGCCCAAGGGTCCTAGACCCCGGCGGCCGGCCTTCCGACGTGTGACTTCATCCCCGACAGCCGTCCGGCAGCGCGAGCCTTCTGGATCCAGTCGCTGGCAGTGCGTTCGGGTATGTCGAGCTCTACGGCGATCAACTTCACGGGGGGAAGGTCGGCAAGGGTAGCGGTCGCGTACAGAATCTCGATGACATCCCAGCGCTCGTCTTTCGCTCCGCGCTTGGTGACGGCGCTGGTCAACCACGCGGGGATGATCTTGCCCTCGGAGCCGGTCAGGTCCGCGATGGTCACGTCGTGAGCGTCGGCGCCGTCGGACATGGTCAGCGTGATGCATCGAGGCACGGCAGATTGGATGATCGCCTGGGTGGGGGTGTGGCGCAGGCGGTCCTCGTTGAACTCAGGTTGAACAGCTCGGTTGATGATCGTCGTCGGCACGTAACGGCCGCGATCACTCGCGTAATGCGCCTCTATCGTCGTCTCGATCCCCGTCGGCTCATCCACCGCGGTCGCAATAAAGCTGGGAGCGATGTGGAGCACTGAGCCGATGGGTTCGGTCGCGTACTGCGACGTCATGGGCTGTCCATCAAGCGCTGTCACGTCGACCTTCACCCCCCTAGTTTGCTCTATCTCTCTCGCATTCCGCAAAAGATTCCTGAAGGCTCACTATACGGCTAAGCGGTCCAGTTTTGTCAAACTGGCGACTACTTACGCATCAATGAGATTCACGATTACCGTGCCTGGCGGATGCCATGCAGCAGCTCAGCCGCGCACCGCGTCGAGGCCACGTAGCGCTCGAAGCCACGCAGACTGTGTTGGCAATCTCGATGAATGCTCAAGATCGTTTGTCCGCGATGACCATCTCCCACCCGATCCTTCGATGATCGGGGCGACATACGCTGTCGGTGGTAACGACCGAAGGATTCGCTATGTCTCGAGAGAGCACTCCTGATCACCACGTCCCTGCCGCGGACGAACCGAGCGTTCCTGAACTCGAGGCTGACGAGACGACCCCACCACGGCCGGAAGAGGAGATCGCTGACGTGATGCGAGCCGAGCCCGACCTCGAGCGCCAGAGCCGGCATCCAGAGCCCTGAGACGGACGCGCAAACGGATCCGTGCACGGGCAGCGTGCGAAAGCGGTACCGGCGGCGCGCATCCGTCTAGAACCACGCGATCAGGAGTCGTCCTTGAGCCGTTGGAGCTGAGGAGGCAATGGAGTATTGGCCGGCCAGACCGCCAGTGCCGGTGAGGGATGAATCGTTGCGGACTGCGTGGTGTTGTCAGTGGATTGGCCACCGTTTGTTGTGAGAACGTCGGCGCCTGGGAGCATGTGCTCGATGATGAGCTGAGTCAGTTGCTCGTGGGCGCCGCGAAGATACGCAACTGGGTTCACACCCACCCCAGCTATCGTGAGTTGCCAATCTGTGGTGTTCACAGGGCCGACATGGACGTCGATGTGGCGTGCAAGTGTGTCGCGGTGCGTTGTCCTGTTGCGAAGATCGCGGAGGGTGGTCAACCAGCCGTTGGGGTCTCTATCAAGCGCGGATGACACGACGTGAACGAGATCCTGCAGGCCTTCGCTTCCGGGTTGAGCATCTCGAATCACCGACGACCTTTCCAAGTCGCGTTTCGCCGCCCACCAGTTGTACTTATGTTCCTCCAGCGGCGGCGATGCCGTGGCGCCCGCAGCTTTCGCTTCCTCACGCTGCCGCGCCTCCGCGCTCACGATGATGTTCGCGACTGCGGCGTCGAATGCGCTGCTGAGATGTGCCAGCGCGCCATCGAGTGCCATCTCGACGCCGACCAGCCGGCTAAAGCCGTGACGCTCGCCTATCGTCGCCAACAAATCAATGTGCCATGCGGACGCCCCGAGCTTGTAGAGAATCCAAGCGCGAGCGGTGTCCCGCGGCGACTCAACCCACTCGTCGTAATCAGGGCTCAGCGGCCAATCCGCGTTCATCGTTTCCGGTGGCATGTAACGGATTATCCCGGCATGCAATCCGCGAGTGCGCGCCGCCCAGCGATCGACAAACGGGCAGTGCGCGTGAGGGGCTCAAGGCGTGCGGGTCTCAAGCCGCTCGATTGAGCTCTCTGCGAGCCTTCGCGCGACGGGAACGGCGAGGGGTGAGCGTTCCCACACGGACTCGAGGATCGGATTTCGCGCCTCCCGGTTGGGCGGTACATCGAGCGAGTTGCCCATGGGCCAGGTGCGCTTCTCTGGTTCGTCGACGATCTCCATCAACTGCCGTTCTGCTTCGGTGCCAGTGAGCGTTGCTAGATGTTCGATGTCGCGGATTGACCCAAGCAGCGTCGGAGTGCCGTCGGCCAACTCGCGAGTGTGGTCGCGGCTGAGTATGTAGAAGGGTTCGGCCGTGATGACAAGGCCGATGACCCGACGGGGAGTGCCGAGCTGGGCGAATTCGGGACGGCGTGCAGCGATCATGGCGGCAGACCTCTCGATCTGCAGCTTCGCCTTTCCAATATCCCTCTTGAACTGGGCGTCGAGCGCGGCAGTGCCGAGTTGCGTGCCCAAAGATGCACGCGACGCCTTACATTCCACGATGATGAGCAGATCGTTACTCACGAGGAACCAGTCGGCGCTGAGTTGACCCTTCTCGTAGGGAATTTCGCCGACAATCGTGAAGTGCGGGGAGAGGAGCTCGATCTGCTTGCCGACATACTGCTGGACGCGGACACCGAGATCGCGGGTGAATGCTTCACCCCAGGCGTCGCGTCCGCGGTGGTACAGGACGCTCGGCGAGACGGCGCCGTAGATCAGACTCGGCACTGGGGCAAACACTGCGGTGCCGACATCGACTAGCGGTGTTCGAATGAGCGGGTTGTATGCAAACCGGCGGTGCGCAGCGTCGCCTACAGGGACAGAATTGGCCGCGACCTTCATCTCTTCGATCGTCCTGGTTAGCCCCGCCACGATAGTCGGGAGGGACTGGGAGTATCCAAGAACGTCCACGACCTCTTCGAATTCCGGCCGGAGTTCGAACCGTCCCGAGGACTGCATGATGACCGTGTGGATAATGAACGCCATCGTCAGAACGTCGGCGAGCGGAGCCCCAAGAACCTCCTCCCATGGCCATTCTCGCGATCCGTCGTATGCGTCTTCGAGTAGCGCGATCGAGCGCACAATCTCCTCGTAGTGCGACTGCTGGTAGGGGAACTGCTCGTACAGGATCGGGGTAAGGAGAGATTGGAGGTCGTCGCCATGGACGTCCTGGGTTTCGTTGAACAGGTTGAAGAGCCTCGACAACTTGCGTTCTGAGAGTTGACCAGCACGCCCTTCATGGCTTGCAACGATGCAGTCTCGCACCATCGCGGCAACTACCCACGGAGGGCGCATGCCTTTCCGAAGCTGGACATCCCAGCCTCCTCGTTCCGCACAGCTTCGCGCGAGGTACTCAACGAGGTGACTCGGCGCATATGCACGCACAGCCTGAACGAAGTCCGAGTAGCGCGGGGTCCTTCCGCCGAAAGTCATCACGATTGAGAGGCTAGGGGAGTGCACCGACGGGCGTACTGTCGCTGCGAGTGTCTGCGAGCGCGGACCGCGGGCTCTATCCACATCCCGGTCCTCGACCCTTCGAAAACTGGTCCCCCGGCGCGCGGCGAAATTCCGGTTCGTGCTCGACCGCGGAAACGGCTCTCCTTGGGGCCAGGGCGCGGGAAGCGAGTAGAAGCCACTCAACTCTGCAGCGGGATCGATGTGACAGATGCGGTCGTCAGCGAGTTCTGCCGATCGCCAGTTCGGAAGGGCGGTGACCTGGTCCGTGGCGTGTGGGTGATGCCACAGTTCCGGCACTTCTTGGGTGACGCGCCACGGAGAGACGCTGTGAGCGAGGAGTACTCCACTCACGTGGGTGTGTTTCCAATCGCCCGGTGAACCCCAATACCCGTCACGAGCGCGGACGGAGCGGGCATCGTCGGGGTTATTGACGCTGAACTGAATTTGCCAGGTTCCGTAGAGAGCGCTGATCGTGTCTTCCTCATCGTGGAACGGAGTACCGACCATGACTGCAATCAGAAAAGGAGCATCGAGGACGCCGTAGGCGTTGCCCTTTGATCGAATCGTCTCGCGCAATTCTGACGCGTCATCGAGCCACTGGGCTTCCCCGGAACCGAACACTCCGAGCACTCGATGGTCCGGCGCTCCACGCGCGTCCGCGCGCACGGCAATCGGACGAAACCAAACCTGCCAGCCTCGCTCCTCCCAGAGGAAGTACTCGCCAGCACGCTCGCGACCCAGCACGAGTTCAGTCTCATCGGGGTTCAGACCGGAGAGCCAACGCTCGAGAGCCCGCCTCAAGCGGCTGGTTGCCGGGGCGTGGGGCCCGATGGCCTCGACATCGATCGAGAGGAAGAAGTTGGGGCTATGAATGCGCTCTACCGCGTCGTAGAGGTCTTGCCGTCGGGCGATTGCCCCTGCATCCGTCCCGGCGCCGAAGACGCAGGTTGCCTCAACATAGAAGCGCTCTTCGCCGCGCGACACGAGAAAGTCGGGAGGGCGGGGCCCTTGGACCGACGGATGAAGCTCCACTTCGTATCCCGCTCGTAAGAAAGTCTCATGAAGATACAGCTCCCAGAAGGCGGCTCTCGATTGGCGGTCGCTAGAGGAGCGTAGACGTGCCACGATGTCCCGCCCGCCCACCTCGGGAACGCGCGAAGCCCAGTCTTCGACGAGGTCTCGAACCTGATCCCAGTACCCACCCGCAACGCGGTTGAGGAACGCCGCCGTATTCTCCGAGTGCGACGCGGGACTCGGATCAGTTCGCTCACGATCGTCGAAGACCAGATTGAGTGATGGCACACCACGATCTTGCCCGACCAGTCAGACACGGCGACGCCTGGCCTCAGCACATGACGGCCCCACTTTCGCCGTAAATCGGTCGGTGTGCGGGCACGGTCATGCACACTGTCGGTCCGCGAACGTTCACATCGCCCCCGGCTACGTGCTGGACGGATCCGCGCCGCAGGCGTAGCATAAAAGCCACACATGGGAGGGTAGACATGGCCGCGCGAGGTGCGTTTTGGGATGACGTTGAAGACGACCTGAGGGATCCTGCGTATCGCGCCCATTTCGAAGCCGAGGCTCAACGCATCGCACTCATCGATGAGCTGGTGAGTCAATTGGACGAAGCGCGGCTTCGCAAAGGCTGGAGCAAGGCGGCTCTTGCGCGGGCGCTTAGCGCGGAGCCTTCGACCATCCGTCGCCTCTTCGGAGGCGGGGAGAAGAATCCGACGATTGGCACGGTGACAACAGTCGCTGGCGCACTCGGGTATCGCGTCGTTCTGGAGCCGGTAGACGTTCCACGTGCACGCGACAAGACGAGTTCGACCCACCGGCGCAAAGCGGTTCGGCTCTAGATAATCGAGCGCGGGTTCCTGGCGAGATACTCATTCCCGAGCGCTCGCACTTGGCGATAAGCCTTCGGGGAAAACGTGGTCCGGAACGGCTTGCTGTCTCCGGCGATTGCTACGAGAAGCGGCTTCGACTGATTCTCCGCGTCGTAGTCGAGTCGACAAAAGAGTCGATAGTGACGCCGATCTGGCCCATCCACTCGGACCTCGAACCAACCGGTCATATCCCCGTGCATCGCCTCCCAGTACCCACCGCCAGCGAAGGACTTGGGTGGGGCCTTCGCGACGGCGATCAGAACGTTCTGTATGGTCGCCCGAACCTTTTCGGGACACGACCGCAGGAACTCCTGCGCTGGCACCGACTCTTTCCTGTCGTCGTCAGCATGTCGTTTGAAGTAGACGATCTCGTGAGTGTCGTCACTTGACGGTCTGACCCGCGCCTGAGGGGTGGATGATGCCGCAGACTTCCTCCTACGGGTCTTATCTCGGCGGTCGGGCGTCATGGCGCGGAGTCTAAGGCACCCTTTCCCAAGACTTCGATAGTTCCGCCATATTCATTTCGACGGAGTCAGATTCACTTCGCAGGCGTTGGCGCCGGAAGCCAATCGCACAAATTGATCGACCTACGTTCCGCTATCACTCCCACTCGGTGGAGCCCGATGCTGACGCCGTCGCGTCTATCGTCAGGTGCCCGCTCGCCGGCCGCTCCGCGGGCTGCCTTCAAAGCGACGCGATGAGATTCTCATCACCGTCGCTGATGCGCGAATACCCAGCCCGCAGCAATGCTCGATCGGCGCCCGTCAACTGCTACCCGATCGGCATCCCACTGACACGACTACTGCAATGCACGCAGGCACTTTATGTGAAACTGCTCGCGAGTTAGACATAACCGGCGTAGCCTGAGGAGGTGCGCGGGGGCCTTGAGCGGTGGAAGCGGGGTGTCGAATCGCAGGGGGTTCGGCAGGCGATCGCGTATGCGTTCAAGGGGACGTGTGACTCGCATCTGAGGTCCGTCGGTGGCGTTGACGCGCTCGCCGGGTACAGCGGTATTGCCGGCCAGGAGGTCATCCGGTTCACCGTCACCGATGGACAGATCACGACGGACGTTCTGGACGAGGGGCAGCTTCGCCGGTGGGTGGACGGCCATGAACCGGATACGGATGCCGGCCGCGGCCGGGAGCTGCGCTTGCCGCAGGCCGACCTGATCTTGGACGGCACGATCAACGCGCCGAAGTCGTTCAGCATCGCCGCCCTGGTCAACAAGGATCTCGCTATCGAGTTCGAGGCGCTCCAGGACCGGCTCCGCGATCGCATCATGGTGACCTGGCAACGGGAACTGAACGCCCGTCGCGGTGCCGGGGGCAAGATCCGTGAGGCCCTGTCGCGGGTCGAGGTCGTGGAGTTGCAGCACCGCCGCTCACGAGCGCTGGACCCGCACATCCACCGGCATCTGTGGCTGAACGTCAAGGTTCTCGGAAAGGACGGTCGCTGGTCAAACATCGACTCCCGGGTCGCCATGAAGCTCCACACGGTCGTGAACGCGGAAGGCGAGCTCGCCGCCCGCACCGACCCCGCCTGGATCGCAGCGCTCGCCCGCAACGGGTTCACGATCGGCGACGACGGCGAGATTACGGAGCTCACCTGCGCGGTCCGTCCACTGTCGCGGCGGTCGAACCAGATCGAGGCGAACAGGGCGCGACTGATCGCGCAATGGCAGGAGGAACACCCTGGGCAACAGCCCGACCGTGACGTGCTCACACACATCGATCGGCAGGCGTGGGCTCTGCAACGTCCGAACAAGCCGGGCACCCTCGACGAAGACGAGTGGCAAGCCCTCGTCCGCGGAGAACTCGAGGCGATCGACCCCGCGCTCCTCCAACCGCGTGAGGCGGTCTCGACTCACGGCCCGAGCCTCGCTGCTCTCGACCACGACCTGCTCGCGGCGATGGCGATCGTCGACGCGGACCGGCGGTCGGCCGCATGCGGGGGCCGGTTCAGCATGTTCGACGTCCGCGCCGGAGTGATGCGTGCGATCGCCGCATCGGGCGTGACCGCCGATCGCGCAGACCTGGACGAGCCGATCCGGGACGTCGTCGACCGCGCGCTCGCACTCACCGTCGATCTCCTGGAAGGCGAGGGTCGCCGGCCCGATCACATCAAGGGGTTCATGGCTGCGGATACCGCGAAGTTGAAGGCGGAGCTCGCGACGCGCTTCGACGCTCTCGCCATCGGCGGGACGCCGGCCAGCGGGGAGGCAATCGCCCGGGCGGCGGCGGTGCTTCCGGGCACGATCGCGTTGGATACCCCGCAACGGGATGCTGCCGCGGCGATCGCGGGCACCGATCGCCTGGTGTCGGTGACCGGCCCGGCCGGCACCGGGAAGACCACGATGCTGAAGACCGCCCGTGCCGCGTTGCAGGCGGAGGGGCGGCGGATGGTCATTGTCGCTCCGACGAAGAAGGCGGCATCCGTCGCGGGTCGCGAGACCGGTGCGGCAGCTTCCAGCCTGCATGCGCTTCTCGCCGACCACGGTTGGCGATGGGGCCACGGCGCGGCGAGCGAAGAAGTCTGGATGCGTCTCGCGATCGGCGAAGCCGACCCGACGACGGGAGTCGTCTACGGCGGCCCGCACCGATTCGTGCTTGAGGCGGGGGACCGGATCGTTGTGGACGAGGCGGGGATGGTCGACCTGCACACCGCAAACGCCCTCGCCGTCCTCGCCGCGGAGACCGACGCCGGCCTCGCGATGGTCGGCGATCACCTGCAGGCGATGCCGGTGGGACATTCCGGAGCGATGGCGTCCCTGACCCGCCGGGCAACAGCCGTCGTCGAGCTTACCTCCGTCCACCGCTTCCACGATCCCGAATACGCGGCCCTGTCACTGCGGCTTCGCGAGCCCGGCTCCCGCGCCGACGCGCTCGAAGTCGCCGCAGAGCTCGACCGGCGAGGCCTGGTGCGCCGGGTCGCGGACGCGTCGGATGCCCGTGATGCGATGGTGGACGCGTTCTTCGAGTGGAGCGGACAGCACAAGCGGGTGGCACTGGTGACGGGCACGAACGAGGAAGCGGACGCCATCAACGAAGCCATCCAGCAGCGCCGCGTTGACGCAGGGCAGCTGTCCCTGCATCGGATCGCGGTCGGCCAGGGGGAACAGCGACTCCTGGAAGGCGACATCGTCCAGACCCGCCGCAACGACCGACACGCGGGCGTGGAGAACAGGGCCCTGTGGGTCATCGGCCACATCACCGGTGAGGACATTGAACTTGAGAGCGTGACCGACGAGCGGGACGTGCGACGGGTCTCGCATGACTACGCCGGCGAGCATATGCACCTCGCCTACGCGTCCACCGTGCACGGCATCCAAGGGGAGACCACCGACGCCTCTCTCGTCGGACCCGGCGTCGACGCGTCCGGCCTCTACGTGGGCATGACCCGTGGCCGCGTACGCAACGAGGTCGTCGCCATCGCCCGCACCGACACCGCGGCACGCGAGCAGATCGCCGACGCCATGGCGCGCGGCATCCCCGAAGTGTCCATCGGTGACAGCATCCGCGCCGCGCGCACCGAACTGGGACGCGCCGCCCAAGACCCAAACCCGACGTCCCCACCGACGGTCAGGGATGCGCCCCGATGGGACGATCGCGCGCGTCGCCCGTTCGGTGCGGAGCCGCGACTCGAACGCGTGCTGGCAAAGACGTCCGAGCGGCTTGCCCGCGCACGGCTCTTGAGCGCTTCGTACAGCTCGTTCATGGGCGAGGCCGGGCCGACGCTTCTCCGCCTAGCCTCGATCATCGCGACGTCGGAGGCGCGCCTCCACGCACGGGGACCCGTCCCGAGCGAGGATGCCGTCGCCAGTTCACAGCAGCGTCGTCTCGCTGTCGAAGTCGATCGAGTTCGAGAGCGGCAGCGTCTGCTCGCCAACGACATCGCACTGCTCCAGGATCTACTGCAGTCCCTCGAGAGCGAGTCGCGGATCCGTGAAAGCCTTCCCGCTCCACTCCGGTCCTCGGAGCCTCGCGAGCGCGCGATGGCCGCATCCACGACGAGCAGAACTGCCGTCGCCGAAGCACATCCCGCCCTGGATCGATAGGGCTGGCGTGGCGGCGTTTGCGGAAGACGACTGGGGCAAAACCTTCGTGGAGAGTGTGGGCGCCGCGAACGCTGACAGTAGAGGCATTGACTTCCGCACAGCGTTCCGACTCGTGCTTCCCACTGTCGCGGACGGAGTATCGGCCGTTCACGCAACGGACAGCTCATTCTCACGGGACGTGTGAGACACGTGCTCCGACTGCGGCTTTGGAGTACCTGTCGGGCCTCGCTCTCCGACGGCGAGAGCGTATCGCGGCGGCGCCGACTCCGTTCCAGTCGATCGCTATTTGCAGACTCCGCTCGCCGCTGCGCGGCGGGCTGCGCTTATCAACCGCTCACTCGGGCACTACGTCGACCTCGCCCCGAAAGGTCGGCCGATTGTCGGAGCGAAGGTGAGCGCTGAGTTGGGTGATCTGGTGCGCTGCGATAGAGCGCATGGAGGGCGCGGGAGCCATCAACCACGAATGATCCGTCTGAGCCGGATGCGCATCCAATATGATCACGGCCGTGACGATAGATGCTTCAGCACGAGCTCACAGTCACGACGACCGCGTCGTGCTCCGCTTCCTCGCCGCGCCCAGCGACACTGCCGCAGGAGGCCGGTCAGTGGCAGCGGGCAGCGTCATGGAGTGGATCGACAAGGCTGGGTATGCCTGCGCGGTCGGTTGGTCCGGCTCATACTGTGTGACCGCGTACGTGGGGAACGTGCTTCACCGGAGGCCGATTGCGCCAGGGAGCCTTGTCGAAGCGCACGCGCGCTTGATCCACACTGGTCGCACAAGCATGCACGTGCTGGTCACGGTGTCGTCGGCAGATGTCTCCACGCGCGAGTTCCGCGCCGCGACGACGTGCATTCTCATATTCGTTGCGAAGGGATCTGACGGACGCCCAGCAGCCGTTCGCCCATGGGTGCCGCGCTCGCGGTCCGACAAGAAGCTCGCATCAGTAGCCGTCGACCACATCGATGCTCGCGCAACGATCAAAGACTTGATGCTCGATGACGTCTTCGCCGGCAAGGCTGGTGCGCGGGGCCGGACGCTTCGATTCCTCGTGCCCCCTGGCGTGGTGAATTGGGGAGGCAATGCCCACGGCGGAACGGTGATGCGGTGGATCGACGAGGCCGCCTACGTTTGTGCCGCCTCTTGGGCGGGCGAGGACGAGGCGGCGAGTGACGCTGTAGCCGTGTACTCGGGAGGTATTCACTTCTTCGCACCGGTTCGAATCGGTGAACTCGTGGAGATCAATGCGCAGATCGTCTATACCTCGACGCACAGCATGCACATCAGCATCCGAGTTCACACCGCCGATCCGCGCCGCCCCGACGAAATGACTCTTACGACGCAATGCCTGAGCGTCTTCGTCGTCCCGGACGGCGATGGCGGTACACGTCCAGTTCCCCAGTGGACTCCTAGCGGCGACGAAGAGCTGAGCCTCTGGGAGCATGCCCGTGACATCGTCCAGTTGCGTGAGCGGATCGTGCCGATCTCAGCATCCCTCGCTCGCGAGGACTGACTGCTCTCAGTTCCACTCATAGAACCCGCGACCGGCTTTGCGTCCCAGGTCGCCGCGCGCGACGAGTTCATGCAAGATCGCCGGCGGCTGGAACCTCTCGCCGAATGCGGCGTGCAGCTGCTCTGCGATCGCCAATCTGACATCGAGTCCAACCAGATCCGTGGTCCGGAGAGGGCCCATCGGGTGGCGATAACCGAGCGTCATCGCGAGATCGATGTCGGACGCGCTGGCAACGCCTTCCTCCAGCATGCGCATGGCCTCGAGTGCCAATCCGACTCCCAGCCGACTCGACGCGAAACCCGGCGAGTCGGCGACCGTGATCGACGTCTTGCCGAGAGACAGTACCCAGGCTTCAGCTCGTTCGACAAGACTCGACGGCGTCTGTCGTCCCACAACGATCTCGACCAGGTCGCTCGACGGCACAGGATTGAAGAAATGAAGTCCGATGAGACGCTCCGGTTCTGCGAGCACGCCTGCGAGCTCTGATATCGAGATCGAACTCGTGTTCGTGGCCAGTGCTGCTCGCGGGGCTGATCTCTCTGCAATCAGCAGCACTCTGTGCTTCAGTTCCAGTTGCTCCGGCACCGCCTCGATCACCAGTTCGCACTGAGACAGCGCCGCGGGCTCGATCGAGAAAGTAACGCTTGCAGTCAGCGCCTCCAGCGAGCGATCGGTCTTCCCGAGATTCACCGCCTTCTCGATGCTCTCGCGGACACGCTTCTCCGATGATCCAGCGGCCGCATCATCGTTCTCGATAACTACGACTTCGGCCCCCGCGACGGCGAACGCATGAGCGATGCCGGCGCCCATTCGTCCCCCGCCGAAGACGCCTACCCGCCCGATTGCTGTCATGTCTACCCCGCATTCTCCTTGCATCGTGGCTTGACACTACTACTAGAGTAGGTAATACAAGACGTTCATTCTTGTCGAGGAGTGGAGTACAAGATGGTGCTTGAGATCGCAGTCCTGCCGGTCGAGAGGGCGAAGCAAGAGGCGTTCGAGTCGGCCGCCCGTATCGCGCTCGCCGATGTCTTCCCGAAGGCGAACGGATTCATCCGCGGAGAGTTGCGTCATGGCGCGGAGCGCTCCGACCACTACGTCCTGCTTCTCGAGTGGCAGACGATCGAAGACCATATTGAGGGATTCGTCGGCTCAGAGCTGTTTGCGCGATGGGCCGAACTCACCGATGGTTTGATCGGTGGCGAGCCCGTCGTTGATCATTGGGAGAGCGTCGCCTGAGATGCGCTCGTGCGCGACGAACGGTGACGTTCGTCGCGCAGCATGGCAAGCTCGCATCAGCCGCAGGCTGGGAGAGCCATGAAGTCGAAGGACGCCGAGGGGCGACGCCGTTGGGCGCTCGCTAGCGCAGAGCTCGTCGCCGCGGTCAACCGAGACGACTCCGTCGAAGATGTGATCGCAAGCATCGCCGGCCACGCTCTCGGATTGCTCGAACTCGACATGTGCGCCGTCATGCTTCCCAACGAGACGCAGGATCGTCTTCTCGTTGTCGGGTCGGCGGGCCTTTCGGACGCCTACATACGTCGTCTGCACGCCGAACATCCTCTGCGGGTCGATCGGACCGGCGCCTCACTTCCGAGTCCCTCTGTTGAGGCTTTCGTCACTGGGCAGACTGTGCTCGTGCCCGACATCGGGTTGTCGCCCGGAATGACCGAGTGGCGCGAACTCGCCCTGGCCGAGGGATACGCGGCGCTCGTAGCCGCACCGCTGGTCGAGGGAGACCGCGCCGTCGGCGTGCTCGTCGGCTACTCGCGCGACCGGAGGACCTATCCTGCTTCGCTCATCGAGTTGTTGGACATGTTCGCAGTACACGCCGGCGCGACCATCCAGTCTGCGCGGCGTCGAGATGAGCTCCAGGATGCGGTTGCCAGCCTCAACGCTGCGAACTCCGTCCTGAGGCGACAGAGTCACAGTTTGGAGATCCTCGACAGGCAACATCGCCGACTGATGCAGGTGATGGCGAATGATGTCGGCGTATCGGGCGTTGTCACCATGCTCGCCGAGCTGCTGCACTGCTCGGTCACTGTTGAAGATCCGGACGGGCGTGTGATCGCATCGGCGTCGGAGGGGACCTACGTTGCTCCGCCTCGACTCGCTGAACGGCGGTCTGAGCGGATCAAGGCGGCCCTGGAGCGGGTGAAGCAATCACGCGCGGGTTCGACGCCGGTGACATCCAAGGGGGAGAACGGCATCCCGTTCTGGCTGGCGCCCGTGACACTACACAACGAAGTGGTCGCCATCATGTGGGTCGGGAGAGCCGGTCTCGACCTCGACGAGCCGGGTCGACTCGGTGTGGAGAGGTTCGCGCTGGCCGTGGCTCTCGAGATATCGAAGCAGCGCTCGGCTGATCAGGTGCGAGTCGGACTCTCGCGCGATCTCGTCGCCGATCTCCTCTCAGAGTTCGCGACGGTCGAGCGGTCCGCGCTCCTCGAGCGTGCAGCGGCGATGGGACACGACCTGACCCAAGCTCATGTCCTCCTCGCGGCACGTGGCGATGAAGACGACGACGGTCGTGCCCAGCGTGCGCTCTACGATGTCGCGCACAGAGTCACGCACGCCGTTGAATCCGCGGCTATCGTCGGCGGCGTCGGCAGCGACACCGTCGTCATCCTTCCCGGCGCAGAGGCGGGAGCGAGCAGGGAACTCGCAGGACGAATCTCGGCGGAGTTCGCGCTCCGACATCGCGGCCAAACCGCATCGATCGTCATCAGCGAGGCAACTGTCGACTTCGTGGATCTGAGTCGGTCCTACCGGATCGCGAGAGGAGCGCTCGACCTGATCGGTCGACGACGGACCAATGTCGTCATCGACCTCAGCGATCTCGGCGTCACCACGCTCTTGCTGTCGCACGGCGATCCTGAGGCGTTGAAGGAGTTCTCGGCTCGACTGCTTCGCGGACTGGATGACATGGGCGCTTCGCGTTCAAGCGAACTCATCGAGACCGTCACCACATGGATGGACGTCGACCGGTCGACGAGCGTCGCTGCAGATCGCCTCCACGTTCATGTCAACACCGTGAGCTACCGATTGAAGACTCTCGAAGAGCGGCTCGGGCGTTCCTTGCGCGACCCGTCCTTCCTCGTCGACCTCAAACTCGCATTGGATATTCGGTTCCTCACCGCATCGAACACAGACAGCTAACGCTCTTGTGACGAGACCCAATCGCCTCGTGGATGTTCTGGTTCGGGACACATAGATCCGCACCCCCGGTGTCCCCAAACATAGATGCGATGACGTCACGAAGCGGTGACAGCAGGATCACCGTTGATCGACATCCGGAAGGGACACTCCATGCACTACACCGGCAAGCGCGCCGCAGTCGTCGGCGGGTCGATCGGAGGACTGACCGCCGCGCTGCTGCTGCGTGATCTCGGGTTCACGGTCGACGTCTTCGAACGCACTCCGGGGGAACTCGATGGTCGGGGCGGTGGCATCGTGCTGCAGCCTGAGACCTTGCGGTGGTTCAAGGAGCGGAGCAGCCGGCGGCCGGATCAGCTTTCAACGGTGTCGCGCTTCATGCGCGTGATCGGAGCAGAGAACCGCATCGAGTTCGAAGAACCCGTCGAGTGGAGATTCACTTCCTGGGGCACGCTGTACCGCGCGCTCCTCAGCGACTTCGGGCGGGAGCACTACCACCTTGCGCACACCTTCATCGGCATGCGTCGAGACTCTGAGATCGTAGACCTGGAGTTCGCCAACGGCGAGCACGCAATAGCCGATCTCGTCGTGTTCGCCGACGGGATCACGTCAGCAGGACGCCGACTGCTCCTTCCCGCTGAACGGATCGAATACGTCGGCTACATCGGATGGCGGGGAACCGTGCCCGAACTACAGGTGGCCGACGATACGCGTGAGATCTTGGGCGACTCGCTCTCCTACTCGTTCGGGGATCACACTCACATCTGCATGTACCCGATTCCCGGTCCGAATGATGCGACCAAGGTCGGTGAACGACTGCTCAACTACGTGTGGTACCGCAACATCCCCGATCTGTCGTCGCTCGACGAGATCATGACGGACAAGACGGGCTTCCGCGGTGAGGTGTCAGTCCATCCCGGGAAGGTTCAGGACCAGTTCGTCGACGAGATGAGAGACGCCGTGTCGGAGCTGTCGCCCGCGGCTGTCGATCTCGTGCGTTCGACAGAGCACCCCTACATCCAGCCGATCATGGATTTCCGCCCGAGCCGGATGGCATTCGGTCGAGTCGTCACGATCGGTGACGCAGGATTCGTCGCCCGCCCGCACGCGGCGGCCGGAACGGCGAAGGCGGCGGCCGAGGCGTGGGATCTGGCCGATGCGCTCGAGGCATCCGCCGGCGACATCGATGCCGCCCTCGGCGTCTGGGAGCCGCGCCAGGTGAAGGTCGGGAATGCACTCGTGGATCGAATCGAGCACATGGGTCGAGCAGCACAGTTCGACAACTCTTGGACCCCGCACGATCGCAGCCTCCGATTCGGACTGCATGAGGGCGCGATCCAACCGATCTACTGAACCGACAATCCACACCCAAGGAAGGGAAGAAGATGAAGGCGCTTGTCTACAACGGACCCGGAAGCATCGAGTGGACCGATCGACCGGATCCCAAGCTCGAGCAGGATACGGACGTCATCATGAAGGTGACGACGACGACGATCTGCGGGTCTGACACACACATCCTGAAGGGCGGTGTTCCCGATACGCCTTTCGGCACCATCCTCGGACACGAGGGCGTCGGTGTCGTGGAAGAAGTCGGTCGTGCCGTTCGCAATGTCGTCCCCGGGGACCGGGTGCTGGCGACATGTGTGAGCGCGTGTGGCTACTGCCGGTTCTGCACGGCCGGACAGTACGGTCAGTGCCTGAACGGCGGGTGGGCGCTCGGACACCTCATCGATGGAGTCCAGGCCGAGTATGCGCGGATCCCCTTCGCGCAGAACTCCATGTATCGGATCCCGGACGGACTCACGGATGAGCAGGTCGTGTTCCTCACGGACATCCTCTCGACAGGGTTCGAGACCGGGATCCTGGCTGGGCAGGTCAAGCCTGGTGACACCGTTGTGATCGTCGGCGCCGGACCGGTTGGGCTCTCTGCGGTCCTCACGGGCAGACTCTTCTCCCCGGCCAACCTCGTCGTCGTGGACCTCGTGGAGTCGCGTCGTAAGAAGGCGCTCGAGCTCGGTGCAACCCATGCCGTCGATCCGAAGGATGCGAAGGAACTTGTTCTGGAGCTGACGGGCGGCCTCGGTGCGGACGTGACGATCGAGGCGGCAGGCTTCCCCGCGCCCTTCGAGCTCGCCGCCGATCTTGTTCGCTCGGGTGGCCGGATCGCGAACATCGGCGTTCACGAGGAACCGGTGACACTCCACCTCGAGAAGCTGTGGGCCAAGCAGGTGACGATCACGACCGGTATCCCGTCGACACTGAAGATCCCCCAGCTCCTCAAGGCCATCGAGACGGGAACACTCGATCCGACCGTTCTGATCAGTCATCGGATGCCGCTCGCCGAGACGGTGCACGGCTACGAGACCTTCAAGAACGCAGCCGAGACGAACGCCCTGAAGGTGGTGTTGACCCATGAGCACTGATGCGAAGTTCCTCAGCGACCTTCCGCTGGCGGGAACCCTGGTCGGCACCGACTTCGAAGGATGGTCCGACGAGGTGAAGGCCGACTTCGAAGCGAGAGCGTTCGACGGCTGGGTCGGATCCAAGCTACTCAGCGAGAACGACCGTGTGCGGGTCTGGGAGATCCGCCTCGCGCCCGGCGAGCGCTGGCACGCGCACCGTCACGTGCTCGACTACTTCTGGACCGCCATCAACGCCGGCTCGAGCAGACAGCACACGTTCGACGGAACGACGCGGGACGTCTCCTACGGTGCTGGTGAGACACGCCACTTCCACTTCGGACCGGGTGAATACCTGCTTCACGACATCGAGAACATCGGCGACACCGAACTGATCTTCACGACCGTCGAGCATCTCAACTCGGATAATCCGCCGCTGCCGCTCTAACTGATCCGGGGAGGGGTCAGCTTGCGGCCCCTCCCTAGATCACGATTTCGCCTCGGTTCTTGCAGGTCCGGCGAAGTCGCCTCTACATTCAGATTTAGTACCTACCACAGTAAGGAACAACGACGTTGACTGTGCTGGAAGTAGAAGGACTCGTCAAGACATATGGCGATGCAATCGCCCTTCGCGATGGATCGCTGAAGCTCGTGGCGGGCGAAGTCCACGGGCTGGTCGGAGAGAACGGCGCCGGGAAGTCGACCCTTGTCAAGGCGCTTTCCGGGATGCTCGTCCCCGATGCGGGAACCGTCGTCGTGGGCGGCGAGCAGATGCGACTCGGGAGCCTCAAGGCATCGCGGGAGGCCGGGGTCAGGACCGCATTCCAAGAGCTCTCTCTGCTGCCGAATCTTTCCGTCGCAGAGAACCTGCTCTTCGCGGAGCTTCCCACGCAGTTCGGAGTTGTGCGCCGCCGTCGTCTGGAAGCAAGAGCGCTTGAAATGCTCCAGCGCTGGGACGTCACCGACATCGATCCTCGCATGCTCGCCGGCCAGCTGCCGCTCAGCGCCCAGCAGCGGTTGGAGATCGTCCGGGCCATGGATCCGCAGCCGCGCATCCTCATCCTCGACGAGCCCACGGCCGCCCTGCCGGACACGGCGTGGATCTTCCGCCACGTGCGCGCGGCGGTTGGTCGAGGGGCGGCCGTCCTCTACATCTCCCACAAGCTGGCTGAGATCGAAGAACTCTGCGACCGGGGAAGCATCATGCGGAACGGTCGGATCGTGGGCGAGTTCCAGAGAGACGCCTTCGATCACGACGCTGTGATCTCGCAGATGATCGGGCGGTCGATCGAAGTTGCATTCCCGCCTCGCAAAACGCCACTCGATGCAGACAGCAAACCGCTGCTCCGCGTCGACAAGCTCGTCGTCGATCAACACGTTCGCGAGGTGAGTCTGAAGGTACGACCAGGAGAGATCCTCGGTGTCGCCGGCCTCGAAGGTCAGGGGCAGAAGGAGCTCTTCTATGCCATCGCGGGTGCGAACGCGTTCACCTCAGGTGAGGTCTTCGTCGGCGACGACCCGGCGAAGCTCTCTTCGCCTCGCACAGCATTGAAATCTGGTGCGGGCATCACACTCGTGCCTGAGGAGCGCAAGCGCGAGGGAATCTTCGCCGACATGACCTCGGTCAAGAACATCTCTGTCCCGGTGCTGACGCGACTCTCGCGGCTCGGGCTGATCCGTGCGCGTCGAGAGCGGGCAATCGCCCAGAAGGCAGGTCGTGAGAATTACCTCCGCGACGACTATCTGGCGAAGGATGTCGGTCGGCTCTCGGGGGGAAACCAGCAGAAGACGATCCTCGCCCGAACCGCGCTCTCGGGCGCGAAAGTACTTCTGATGTTCGACCCCACTCGCGGGATCGATCCGGCGGCGAAGCTCGAGGTGTACCGCACGCTGCGGTCGTCAGCGGCCGATGGTGCGGCGATCCTGCTCTATTCCACGGAGATCCCCGAGTTGATCGGCATGAGCGATCGCATCCTGGTGCTCTACCGCGGTGAGATCGTGGCCGACCTCGAAGGCGACGAGATGCGTGAAGAGCGGGTCATGTCCGCTGCGGTGGGCCGGCGTCCCGCCCCCCAAGCATCACGGGACATCCATCCTGGCGAGCACACGGAGGTAGCACAGTGAGCAGTGCGTGGGGATTCCTTGGAAAGGCATTTCGCAACGGTACGTTCCGCGCGGCCGTCGTCTTCGCGATCTTCATGATCGCGTGGGCGTCCAAGCAGCTGGGCGGCTTGAACGTGTTCCTCATCAATAGCTGGATCGTGCTCTCGCTGCCCCTTGTCATCGCTTCGATCGGTGTCACGCTCGTCATCTTCACGCGTCAGTTCGACCTGTCCGCGGCGGGCGTGGTGACATTCACCAACGTCCTGATGGTCACGTGGCTCAGCGAGATCAATGTTTGGCTCGCCGTGATCATCGCGATCGTCGTAGGGGTGGCGATCGGCGCACTCAATGCGACGTTCATCGTGCTCGGGCGACTGCCCGCGATTGCGGTGACCCTCGCGACTCTGATCATCCTGAATGGCCTTGCCTTGGTGATCCTTCCCACTCCAGGCGGTCGGGTGTCCAACGAACTGATCGATGCGGTGACCGGACCGCTTGCGATACCGAGAGGCCTTGTCCTCATCGTTCTCCTTGCGCTCGCTTGGGTGGTTTTCCGTCGGACGCGGCTGGGCATCTACCTCTTCGCCGTTGGGCAGGACGAGGAAGCCGTCCGACTCTCCGGAGTGTCGGTCGCTGCGGTCCGATTCGCGTCGTTCAGCATCGCGGGGGGGCTCTACGCGCTCGCCGGTGTGGTTCTGACGGCGGCGATCCAATCGGGAGACGCATCGATCGGATCCTCGTATCTCCTGCAGACGTTCGCCGCCATCGCGATCGGAGGCACTGCCTTCACCGGTGGAAGCGGATCTGTCATCGGCACCATCCTCGGTGCACTCACTCTCACGGTGATACCGAAATTCCTGTTCGTGATCGGCATCAGCGGATGGGTGCAGCAGGTCTTCACCGGAGTCCTCATCATCGCGGCGGTACTCGTCGGCGCTATCTCGACCCGTACGGAGAACCGACGGAAGCGAGTTGCGGCGCCCACGCAATCGCCGGGCGGAGAACCGAAAGATCCGGCACTCGTAGGCGGGGAGGCATGATGGCAACGACAACCTTCACAGAGACGATGGTGACGTCGTCCTCCCGTGCTGTGCCCTGGTGGCGTTCGCCTGGATTCGTCCGCCCCGTGGTTCTCCTCGTGATCGCGGTCGCCGTGCTCGTCGCCGGCCGCATCTTCAGCGCCGGTCTTCCCTCCTGGGGCGCTGCCGAGGCGATCGTCACGCAGAGCCTCTTCGTCGCGGTTCTCGCCTTCGGACAGGGGCTGGTGATGCTCATCGGAGGGCTGGATCTGTCGATTCCTGGTGTCATCGCGCTGAGCGCGACGACCGTTGCCCTCTGGACGAGCGCCTTCAAAGGGGACGCTCTAACGGGTGTGCTCATCGCCTTGGCGTGCTCGGCATTGGTGGGCCTCATCGATGGCTTCCTGATCGCACGATTCCAGATACCGGCCTTCATCGTGACGCTTGCGATGGGAGGCGTTCTCACCGGACTCACGATCGGAGTCACGTTCGGACGGACCGCGCCGCCTTCACCTGCGGCGATCGTCCTGCTCTTCAGCGGAAGCGGCAAGCTCTTCGGGGTCGGCATCCCGGTAGTCGTGTTCATCCTGGTCGGCATCATCGGCTACTTCATCCAGAGTCGGAGCACATGGGGGCGAAGGGTGTACCTCTTCGGCAGCTCTCCGGCCGCGTCCCGCCTGTCCGGGGTGCCTGTACGCCGGGTTGAGATCAGTGTCTACGTGGTGGGTGCGCTCGCTTCTGGAATCGCGGGCATCATGCTGCTCGGCTTCTCCGGAAATGCACAGCTCAGCCTCGGCGATGAATGGATGATGCCAGCGATCGCTGCCGTTCTCGTCGGTGGCACCGTGATCGGGAGTGGCTACGGGTTCTGGCAGTCGACGCTCATGTCGTGCGTACTCCTCACGACGATCACCGTCGTGATCCAGGCAACGGGGTTCTCCCAAGGCTGGAAGAACGTGCTCTACGGAGTCGTCGTTCTCCTCGCACTGCTGCTCATGCGGCGAGGTACGGGGAGAAGCCCCATGCGCCTTCTCCAGAACCGCATCCGCAGGACTGCGGGCGGCAACTGAGGTCTCAACGCTGCCGACCCGACAGCGTGCTTCAAAGAAGAAGAAAGGAAAGGGTATGCGATCGAGAACTGGTCGAGGCCTGGCACTGCTCGCTGCGGCGGGAGCGCTCGTGCTCGCACTCGCCGGATGTAGCGGCTCAGGCGGGGGTGGAACTGGCGGAGACGCCTCCGGATGTGTTCCCAGCGGCGGGCACGCTCCACGGGCAGGGGGCGACAAGTACATCGTGTACATGAATGCCCTCAACATCGGGAACGCTTGGCAGGAAGAGGCCGCCAATCTCGGCGTTTCCGTGGCGAGTATGGAGCCCTACAGCAAGTGCGTCGAGGTCCGGAAGGAGCTCACCGACGGGGACGCGCAGGCGCAGATCTCCCAGGTGCAATCGATGGTCGCCGCGGGTGCCGATGCGATCGTGATGTACGCGCTGTCACCGACGGCACTCAACGCGGCATTCCGTGATGCATGCCAGCAGGGAGTAACCGTGATCTCCTACGACGCAACGGTCACCGAACCGTGCGTCTACAACGTGTCGTATCTGACGAGCATCCCTCAGGGATCGACGCATCCATTCATGGGGTACAACTCCATGACGGCGCTGGCGAAACTGATCGGCGGCAAGGGCGGAATCTCATACGCGCATGGAGTCGTCGGCACATCGACGGACAACATCCACTACAACTCGGCGATGGCGGCGCTCAAGAATTATCCCGACATCAAGGTCTTGACCGAGTACGAAGGCAAGTGGTCGAGTTCGGTCCAGCAAGCAGAATCGGCCAAGGTCCTCGCTTCCTTCCCGAATATCACCGGCATGTGGTGTGCGTATGGAGAGTCGGGTTGCATCAAGTCACTCAAGGCGGCCGGGAAAGAAATCCCCGTCACCGGTGAGACATCGAACTACTTCCGCGAGCAGCTGCTCGCAGGTTGGCCCGGTGCCTCCATCGGCTCCCCGCCGGCGCAAGGTGGTATCGGCATGAAGGTCGCGCTCGCCGTGCTGCTCGAAGGGGCGAAGGGAATCCCGCTCGACATCGAGGTTCCGTACAAGATCGTTACCGCTGAAAACGTCAAGGTCTGCGACAAGGACACCTACACCGACGGCTGCAACGTCTTCCCGCCCGGCAAGGTCGGTGACGAGGAGACCGCGGACATCTTCAACGAGATGCTCCCGGAATCCTCGCTGAGTGCCTCTCAGACGGGCAAGCCTGCAGCGGGCATGACGGCGACGCCCTACACCGCCGACTACCTGTCGAAGTACGAGCAGGATCCCTCGCGACGCTACGTGACCCGTGAGGCGTGCCCTGACGGCTGGAAGAAGGCGACTCTCCCCGAAGGCGTCGAAGGCTGCGCCAAGGGATAGCCACTTGTTGTGGGGGGACTGGTGACCCAGTCCCCCCACAACACAACGATCACGAAAGGTGAGAACTGAAGTGAGCGACGAAAACGTGCACGTCGCCATGATGAACCTCCTGTGGCCGCGCGAGGGCCTACATCGGCAGATGTTCTACGACTACTGGTCGGGCGCGCACACACAGATTTCATCTCGGCTGCCGGGTATACATCAGTACTTCCAGCACCACCTCGACCCCGAAGGTGGCCTGACGTTCCCGGGCGCTCAAGAGCTCATTCGTTCGTCCGACAAGCACCCTGGATTCTTCGGCGATGCCGAGATCACGTTCCGCACGGAGGGTGACCTCGCAGCGTTCGCCGAGGCGCTCGCACCACTCATGCAAGATGAACAGAACGTCTTCCAGAAGACGATCTCCTACCAAGCGACGGGCGCGAACGTACGAACTGTCCAGGATCGCACGGACGATGACTCTCCGAACGGAGATCTTGGGCGTCAGGAGAAGTACCTCCTCTATCTGCGTCGTTCGGTATCCGAAGCCGACTTTCGGCGAGAGCTTGAGGCTCTTGCCGAGGACCTTGCGGGGAGTCGAGACGTGCAGAGGGTGCGCTACCGGTTCGTGGACCTCTACGACAACGACGCCGTGACGCTCCTCGCGCCCAACGTTTCGAACTTCGAGGATGAGGCGCAACAGGTCCACGGCTGCCTCGAGATCATCTTCGGTGACGCCCTGGCCCGGCGGCGCTACGGTTCGTCGGACTATCAGCAGCGATCGACACAGACGCTCAGGCGAATCTCGCGAGATGTCTTTCCGACTCGCGCGCTTCGCACGTTCACCGTCTACAACCACGGTCGGATAACTCTCGCCGGCCTCCGGACGCCACAGATGGCTGCGCAGATCGCCGAGATAGGTGCGATCAACCAGACGAGTCCCGACGTCGAGGCGCTTCTCCTCAACGCGCACACGCAGGCGTCGGTGGCGCGCACCTGAGCCCCGACGCGACGGTTCCAACGATTTGCGTTCTCGACTTAACTACTACCAAGGTAAGTACTAGCAGGATTCACCCAACGACGGGAGACATGATGGACATCGGAATCGGGCTGTGGGGGATGCAGAGCACTCGCTCCGCGCCGATCGCCCACCCCACGCTGTACCGCCGACTCGCCGAGGACGCGCAGGTCGCGGAAGACCTCGGATTCGAGTCACTGTGGCTCACCGAGCACCGCTTCTGGTACGACGGGTACCTTCCATCGCTTCTCGCGGCGGGAGGCTTCATCGCCGGTGCCACTACGCGCCTCCGAATCGGCACCGGATGCGTGCTCCTTCCCCAGCACGATCCGATTCGGATCGCGCAAGGCGTCGCCACTCTCGACCAGCTGTCGAATGGTCGACTCGACTTCGGCGTCGCGCTCGGTTACCGCGACCAGGAGTTCGACGGCCTCGGTCTGCATCGGAAGGATCGGGCAAAGCGGATGGAGCAGGCCCTCGACCTTCTCGTGAAGGCAGGTGCGGGCGAGCCGATCTCGGAGTCCGGCGCGATCATCACGCCGAAGCCCGTGCAGCAGCCGGTCCCGGTGTGGGTCGCCGCGGTGAGTGAGCTGGCGGTCAAGCGCGCAGCACGACGCGGCCTCGACCTCATGCTCTCGGACGCGCACGATGACCGACGCGCTGGCGAGCTGGTTGAGCTGTATCACAAGACCGCGGCGGAAGCCGGTGTCGACAGCAGCAACGTCCGGTTCGGCATCCTCCGCTATGTGTGGGTGGACGAGAGCGCGGCTGAAGCCGAGTCGGTCATCGTGCCGCGACTTCGATCGTTCCTGCTCGAGCAGCTCGGGGGGTGGCGCTACCTCTCGGACGAGAACGGCAACTCCCTCGGGTTCGAACAACCCGAGAAGCTGCGTCGGGCAGCAGAGGGCGTCGTTCGCAACAATGCTGCGATCGGGACGCCGGATACGGTCATCCGCAAACTGCGAAACCTCGAGGCCGTCGGGGTGAACTTCGTCATCGCGCGCAGCCATCTCATTTCCCAGACACCGGAGCAGCTGCATCGCGCGATGGAGTTGCTTGCGCTCGAAGTCGCTCCGGCCGTCGCGACCGCGGGGAGGGCAGCCTGATGCGCTTTGGACTCGGACCCTTCGCTGCCGAAGCGTTCGGCAACCTCGACAACGCCGGCGCCTACGAGATCGTCGGGGACGCGTCCGTCCTCGCCGAGAATCTCGGATTCGACTCCACCTGGATAGCGGAGCGTTACTTCACACGGGATGGGTACTGCCCCTCCGCGTTCGTCGCGGCATCGGACGTCGCCGCCCGGACGGAGGCGATCAGGATCGGCGTACTTCCCATCCTCGGCCTCACGCATCCGCTGTACTTCGCAGAAGATGCAACCACCCTGGACAACCTCTCCGCGGGGCGCGCAATCATCGCTCCCATCAATGCGGTCTCGCATGAGATCGCCGGCTACGACGTAGCGCCGAGCGAGTACAGCGCGCGATTCCGTGAGTCCCTGGACGTGCTTCTCGACGCGTGGAGCGCCCGACCGTTCCACCATGACGGACAGTTCTGGACGATCCCCGCACAACTCGACGGCCATGCGGAGAACCGAACCGGCACCGTCACGGTGACCCCGAAGCCGGTGCAGTTCGAACTGCCACTCTGGCTCGGCGGTTTCTGGTCGGAGGGGCGTGAGATCGCTGCTCAATACGGGCTCCCGATGGTGCTCGGGGCTGTGACGGCAACCGAGGATCTCCCTGGGTTCTGGAGAGCGTACGACCACGACGCGCGCCGCGGGACCCGCGCGCCGCGGATCCTCATCCGAGACGTCTATGTCTCTGCCGCCGACGATCCACTGGAGGAGTGCGGCGCGGCCTTCGCGCAGCAGTTCGCGAACTACGCGGAATGGGGTCTATGGGAGGGCGACGCATCAGACGTCTCCGCGCTCGCGGCGAACCGGCTGATCGTCGGCAGCCCGGATCAGGTCATCGAGACGATCCAGGCGCTGGACGCATCGAACGGGATCGATCACCTGATCTGCCGGATGCACTTCCCCGGCATGTCGTTCGCGCAGCTGCACGCGTCGATGACGCTCTTCGCGCGTGAGGTGATTCCGGAGTTCAAGATGCCGGATCTGCCCCATCAGATCCGCCAGGGCGTCTGATTTCCCACCAGTTGAGGGGGGCGGGATGCTTGGGCAACTCGAACGAGCGCCCCGCCCCCAACCAACTGCGACGTAGCAGAGAAGAGGGATGAGATCTGTGGTTGAACCACGAAAGCCGCTCGCCGGGGTGCGCGTACTCGAGCTCGGAGCGCTCGTCGCCGCGCCGTACTGTGGAATGCTTCTCGCGGATCTGGGTGCAGATGTCATCAAGGTCGAGCCACCCGAAGGTGACATGGCTCGCGAGTTCCCGCCCTTCGAAAACGGCGAGAGCACGTTCTTTCTCGCCGTTAACCGAGGCAAGCGAAGCGTCTCTGTCGACCTGCGAACCGAGCAATCTCGTGAACAGGTGCGTGCCCTCGCGTTGAGCAGCGATGTGGTTCTCCACAACTATCGAACCGGGGTAGCGGAGCGTCTCGGGCTGGGATATGAGGATCTGGCCTCGGAGAATCCGGCTCTCGTCTACTGCTCGATCTCCGGATTCGGCCCGACGGGCCCCATGGCGCAGCGCCCTGGAATCGACCTGCTCTTCCAGGCGGAGTCCGGAATGATGGCGATCACGGGAGAGCGCGGCGGAAAGCCAGTCAAGGTCGGGACGAACGCTGCGGACGTCTACGCAGCGACCGTAGCCAGTTCGTGCATCCTCGCCGCACTCGTCGAACGATCCTCGACTGGACGTGGTGCGAGAATCGACGTTCCTCTCCGTGACGCCTTTCTCGCGTTGCAAGCATGTTGGTTCACCGGCTTTCTCGCGACCGGTGAGCAACCTGAGCGATTGGGCGCCGGCTCACCCTTCACCGCGCCGACTGACGTCTACCCGACCCGAGACGATGTCATCGTGCTCGCTGTCGTCAATCAGAAGCATTGGCGGATTCTCTGCACGACGCTCGGTGCTCCCGAATGGATCGAGGACGCCCGCTTCAAGGACAACGCAGGACGAGTGCGCCATGCATCCGTCCTCGCAAGTCTCGTCAGCGATGCGCTCGCCGTCCGAACAACGGACGAATGGATCGGCGTCTTCGAGGAGGCCGGGATACCCGCAGGGCGGGTTCTCGACTACAACGCCGTCGCGGGCGACGAGCAGATCTCACACAACGAAATGATTCTGAACTTCATCCACCCGACCGCTGGACCGATCCGCACTCAGGGGATCCCGTTCTGGATCGACGGTCGCAAGCCCGCCCAGCCGAGTGCTCCTCCCGTCCTCGGGGCGCACACCGATGAGACTCTGCGAAGCCTCGTCGCAGGCAGATCGCCGTGGGTGCGATGAACAGCTTCTCAGCCGGCGCTCCGGGCGGTTCGTTCACCCTGGACGAACTCGCTCAATGGTTTGTCGAGTTCGACCAGCTTCTCGAGCCCGATGCCGAACGCCTCCTCCATCTCGGGCTGGAGGTGGTTGTAGATCTTCTGGACGTAGATGTCGTGGCGGATGAACTGCCTCAGCAGACCCAGAAGTCGCCGGTCTTCGAAGCGGAGCGAGGTCCATTCCTCGCCATCGAATGCGACGCCCCAGACGGCGCGGCGCCCATCAGCGACCACCCCGATGTGCCGATTGCGGTGCGATCGATAGAGAACGTGAGAGGTCGTGGTGTGGCGATAGACGGCAGCCCCTCGCACGTCGAACTTCCCTCGGCCGAAGACCAGAATCACGAGTTGGACACCTCGTTCTTGGGCGGACACGATCGTGTCCTTCAGTTCGGCCAGATCTTCAGCCCACCCGGAGATGTAGAGGCGTTCGCCTGCATCGTTGATCAGATGCGCAGCGTCGGTCAGGACGGCGTCCTTGCCCCGCGATCCGCGAAGCACCTCGGCGTATGCATCTGCCCCCTCGCCGCCGCTGAGCGCTTTCGCGGCGGTCCGCTTGGCCTCTTCCACGCGCGAGTCGAAATCCTGCTGCAGCTGCTCCAGTACCTCGTCGACCTGGCGGGGCGCGAATCGCTGTGGGCGGGTGCCGACCTGGATGGCGACGCCCCTCTCAACGAGTTTGCGGAGGGCCTCGTAGATCTTCGGCTGTGGAACGCCCGTCCTCTTCCAGAGCGCGTAAGCGGTGAGCCCGTACTCGCCACCGAGAAGACCCACGTAAGCACGGGACTCGTACTGCGAGAAGCCCAACGCAACGAGTGCGTCGGTAAGTCCGTCGTCTCCGGCCATCAGGTTCCCCTTCTTTCGTCCGCCCGTCGAAGGCCCCGTGCCAGCGACCGACGCGAAGACTCCAGCAACCATCAGCGGAGTCTCCATATCAAAACTACTACCAAAGGGGGTAATCGGTGATGGAGCGAACACTTGAGGATGTGAGATACGAGGTCGAGAACGGTCTCGCATGGATCACGATCGATCGTCCGGAGAAGATGAACGCGTTCCGCGGTCAGACGATCGATGAACTCATCCATTGCTTCAAGCTTGCCTGGGGCGACTCGGCGGTGGGCGTCGTCGTCCTGACCGGCGCGGGGGACAGAGCCTTCTGCGTCGGGGGAGACCAGAAGCAGCGGCAGGCGACTGGAGACTATGGCCCCACCGAATACAACGTCTTCCAGGATGAATACCTCCAGCGACTGATTCGCGACATCCCCAAGCCCGTCATCGCTGCGGTCAACGGTTTCGCGATCGGCGGAGGTCACGTTCTCCACGTGGTGTGCGACATCACGATTGCGGCGGAGCATGCTCAGTTCGGGCAGGCCGGACCTCGTGTAGGTTCCTTCGACGCCGGATTCGGAACTGCCTATCTCGCCCGCGTCATCGGGGGCAAGCGAGCTCGCGAGGTCTGGATGCTCTGCCGGAGGTACTCCGCTCAAACGATGTACGAGTGGGGTCTCGTGAACGCTGTCGTTCCTGGCGACCAGCTCCACGCAGAAGTGCGGAGATGGGCAGACGAGATCCTCGCCTTGAGCCCGACGGCCCTGAAGGTCGTGAAGCACTCGTTCAACGCCGACACCGAGTCCATCGCGGGGATCTCCGCCATGGCGTTCGACACGCTCGGCGTGTTCGTCGGAACCGATGAGGCGAAGGAAGGCGTCGACGCGTTCGTCCGGAAGGAAAAGCCGGACTTCACCAATTGGCGGTAGCGACTGCTAGCGCTCGCCCCAGACAACTCAGTAGCGTTCAGCTACTTCCTCAAGTAGTAAGGAATGGAGACTTCACATGGCAGATCTCGAGGTCGGCGTGGGCATCTGGAGCCTTCAGTCGACCAAGGCCGGACCACGGCACTTCTCGTATCTCTATAAGGAGCTGATGGAGGACGCGGCCTTCTGCGATCAGTTCCCGACGATCAAAACCATCTGGCAGACGGAGCACCACTTCTGGTACGACGGCTACTGCCCCTCGCTGCTCACCGTGGCAGGCGGGATCGCGGCCGCGACGAAGCGTATTCGAATCGGCCAGGCCGCGTTGCTGTTCAGTCAGCACGAAGCCCTCCGAGTTGCGCAGCAGGCCGCGGTTGTCGACCAACTGTCCGGTGGCCGACTCGATCTCGGACTCGCGTTGGGCTATCGCGACAACGAATTCGACGGATTCAACATCGATCGACGTTCGCGACGTCGTCGATTCGAGGAAGGCATTCAGGTCGTCAAGAGCGCCTTCGGCCAGGGCGGTGTCGACTTCCAAGGACGTGAATTCAGCGTGCCCGACGTCGAGGTCACGCCGAAGCCCTATCAAGCGGATGTCCCGATCTGGGTCGCTGCTGTGGGCGCCGACCCCATCAAACGAGCTGCAAAGCTCGGAGCATCCATCATTCTCTCGGACGCGCTCACGCTCGAGCAGATGCGCCATCACATCGACCTCTATTACACGAGCGCCGAGGAGCTCGGTGTCGATGTGAGCAAAGCGAAGATCGGTGTTCTGCGTCGCGGCTGGGTCGCAGAGACCGATGACGAAGCGTATCGCGAAGCGCTGCCCTCGCTCAGGTTCCTTCTTCGAGAACAACTCGGTGGGTGGCGATACCTCGTGGACGAACAGGGCGAGCCGGTCGGCTTCGACCGGCCGAAGGAGCTCGACGCCGCGGCACATCGACTCGTGAGCGTCCATGAGCGAACCATCGGACGTCCGGAGAAGGTTGTCCGAGGACTGCGAGAGATCGCCGCCACGGGTGCCACGCACGTCATCTTCGGCACACGATTCGACTCGCTTCCGCGACAGAAGTATCTCCGCTCGCTCGAGCTCCTCGCCACCGAGGTCATCCCGAACATCTGACATGTCGGCGACCCCGACACAAACACAAGGAGGAAGCATGCGCTTCGGGCTTGGACCGCTGACCATGGAGGTCGCGGCGGAATCGAAGAAACAAGTCGATGTCATGGAGGAGGCTCTCGAACAGGCGGTGACCGCCGAATGGTGGGGCTTCGACTCTGTATGGGCGGGGGAGCGGCATTTCACTCCCGACCACTTCAACTCATCCTCATCGGTGATCGGCGCCGCCTTGGCGCAGCGAACCGAGTTCATGCGCGTCGGGGTGATGCCTGTGCTCGGCCTCGTCAACGCGATGTATGTAGCTGAAGAGGTCGCTTGCATCGACAACATCGGGAATGGGCGCACGATCGTGGCCGCTCAGATTCCGACGGAAAACGAAGCGTTCGGCTGGGGCGGGTCTTCCAGCGTCGATCGCGCGCTGGACGACATCGAGGTGCTCCGAAAGTCGTGGGGTCCGAACCCGTTCTCTCACCACAGCGAGTTCCACACCATCCCGATGGAGAACCCTGTTCACACACAGGCATTGGGCCTCGACAAGATCTCCGTCCAGCCGAAGCCGGCCCAGCTCGAGATGCCGCTCTGGGTCAGCGGGGGCGACGCCGCCGCGGAAGTTGCGCGCATCGCGAAGATTCCTTATTTCGCGCCTGCCCACCTCGCGCTGCCCGACCTCGTCGACCTCTACGAGGGCACGCAGCAAGAGGGCGGCATCGTCCCCCTGGCCCGAGAAGTGTTCATCGCGCCCACGACCGAGCGAGCGTATGAACTCGCGAGCGATGCGATCGCCGGCCTCTACCAGCGATTGGTCCGAGCTGGCATCGCCGAGGGATCACTTTCGTTCGATGAGCTCGTGCGGGATCGGTTCATCATCGGAGACGCGGATACATGCATCGAGCAGCTCTACCGCTACGAACGTGAGCTCGGTGTGAATTACGTGGTCGCACGTATCGCGTATCACGAGATGCATCACGGTGAGACGGCGAAGGCCATCCAGCTCTTCGGGCAGGCCATCGTTCCCGAGTTCCGGATGTTCGGGCTTCCCGACGAGATCAGGAAGGTTGTGTGAGATGACCGACGTCTTCGACGAACTCGAGGTCGCGCCCTGGAACGAGGTCTCGCGGCTGCACGAGCAGCTGCTGCAGCAGCAACTCGACTACGTCGTCGAGCGGTCCGAGTTCTACCGCGATCGCATCGGCGCTCTCCGTGGTCAGGTTAGATCCCTGGAAGACCTCCGGTATCTGCCTTTCACGGCGAAGGACGACGTTCGACAGAGCCTGTTGGCCAAACCGCCTCTGGGTTTGCATCTCGCGGCGGAACCGAGTGAGGTCGTGCAGATTCAGTCATCATCGGGAACGACGGGAATGCCCACATTCGTGGCGGCCACGAAGAGGGACCTCGAGACATGGAACTCCATGGGTGCCCGGGTGTTCTACGCGAATGGATTCCGACCGGGCGACTGGGTGATGCATGCCTACGCCATGGGGCGAGGGTTCGTGGGTGGCCTCGTGAACATCGAGCACCTGCAGCACCTCGGCTGTGCGGTCATCCCTCTCGGCGCAGAATCGGGTACTGAGCGACTCCTCCGTGCGATCGACCACCTCAAGCCGCGGGCTATGTGCGCTACGCCGTCCATGGTCGCCTACCTGGGAGCCGCGGCCCAAGATGTTCTCGGAAAGCCGGCCTCGGAGCTGTCGATTCGTGCGATCTCGGTGGGGGGTGAGCCCGGCGGGGGGATCCCGGCCATCCGGGAGAACATGGAGCAGCTCTGGGGCGCTGACGTCAGAGACATGATGGGGGGCGCAGACTTCGGCAGCACTTATTGGGCTGAGTGCGACGAGAAGGATGGGATGCACCTCTGCTCTCAGGGAGCACTGCACGTCGAGTTGATCGACCCCGACACCTTGGATCCGATTCCGATCTCGGAGGGCGCAACCGGCGAAATCGTCTACACCGCTCTTCGACGCGAGGCGACTCCGCTCGTTCGCTATCGGATGGGCGACATCGTGACCGTTTCTTCGCTCGACTGCCGGTGCGGGAGAACAGGATTCAAGATCAAGACGCACGGACGGGCGGACGACATGTTGATCGTGCGCGGGGTGAACGTGTTCCCCGCCGCGATCAAAGACATCGTCATGCAGTACGCGCCAGACACGACCGGCTATCTCAAGATCGATCTGGACTTCGACGGTCACAGCACGTATGAGCCCCTCAGGCTTCGCGTGGAGATGGGCAAGGCAAGTGTCCGCACCCCCGAAGAGCTCGGGGCCACTCTGGAAGGCGTTCTTCGAGATCAGCTCACCGTGCGCACCGTCATTCAGATCGTGCCCGAGGGGAGCATCGAGCGGCCTGGTGCAGCCAAGGAGAAGCTTCTGGAGCGCGTTGGGCGTCCGTAGCTGGCCGGCGCAGGATCTCGAACGCGATGCGAGATGTGAATCGGCGTACATGAGCAGCGAGACCGAGACCGAGGAACGGTTCGACTCTCTGCAACTCGAGCGCTGGCTAAGTCCCTCCAGCAGCGAACTCGACGATCTGCTGAGCCGTGCTGGTCAGGTTCGAGACGACGGTCTTCGGCGCGCCGGTCGTCCGGGGATGATCACCTTCTCGAAGAAGGTGTTCATCCCCCTGACGACTCTGTGTCGAGACCGCTGCCACTACTGCACCTTCGTGGACACGCCCGCTCAACTTCGGCGCAAGGGCGAGCCCATCTACATGACGCCCGAGCATGTCATCGCAGTTGCGCGTCGTGGGGCCACCGAGGGATGCAAGGAGGCACTCTTCACCCTCGGTGATCGTCCGGAGACCAGGTGGCCGGAGGCGCGAGATTGGCTTGTTCAGAACGGCTATGAGAGCACGCTTCACTATGTCGGCGAGATGGCGCGGCTCGTGCGCGACGAGACAGGACTTCTTCCGCACTTCAATCCGGGTGTCATGTCGAAGAGCGAGATGGCTGCTCTGCGCCCGTTCGCGGCGTCGATGGGGATGATGCTGGAGACCACATCGCGCCTTCTCTTCGAGACGCCGGGCCAAGTGCATTTCGGATCACCCGACAAAGACCCGGATGTGCGCGTGCGGGTGCTCCGAGAAGCCGGAGAGCTGCAGATTCCATTCACCACCGGACTGCTCGTCGGGATCGGAGAGACCATCCGGGACCGAGCCGAGTCTCTTCTCGCCATCCGTCGTGTCCAGCACCTGCATGGGCACATCCAGGAGGTGATCATCCAGAACTTCCGCGCGAAGCCGAGAACCGCGGCGTCGAGCAGGCCGGACGCCTCGTTCCGCGAGTACCTGGCGACCGTCGCGACCGCCCGGCTCGTGCTTGGTCCGTCTATGCGGATCCAGGTTCCGCCCAACCTGTCCGATCCGTCAGAGTTGGAGCAGCTCTTGCGTGCCGGCGCGGACGATTGGGGCGGAGTTTCACCTCTTACCGCCGACCATGTGAATCCCGAACGACCATGGCCAGAGCTGGATTCCCTCACCGAAGCAACGGCCGATCTCGGATTCTCGCTGCGAGAGCGGTTGACCGTTCACCCGGAGTTCCAAGCTGAGATGTGGGTGCACCCGGCGATGCGCGCCGCTCTGGAGGCGGTGGTCGACCCGACAAGCGGACTCGCAAGCGACGCGATCCGCCCAGAGACGACCCCGCGTCAGGCCGTCAGGAGCCCACGAGCACTGATCGAACGAGCGGCGAGTGATCCGGACGAGCTCGACGACGAAGAGTGGGGCAAGCTGCTTACGGCGACCGCGGAGGATCTCGACGAACTCGTCGCCACTGCGGACTCGGTTCGGCGATACATCGTGGGCGAAGCGGTCAGTCTCGTCGCGAATCGCAACGTCTCGGTGAGCGCCTTCGGCGCTCCGCTCGGTCCTACCTACACATTGATCGACCTCGCCGAAATCGTGCGCGATGCACACCGACTCGGCGCGACGGAGATCTGCCTGAGAGGATCGTTGCCAGCTGAGGTGGATGCGGAGGCGTACCTCCAACTCGCGCGGGTGGTCAAGGCCGCACGACCAGATATCCACCTCCACGCGTTTGCGCCACCCGACATCGTGAACTTCGCATTGCGATCCGGTCGCTCCCTCGACGACGCGGTCGTCGCCCTCCACGAAGCAGGGGTCGATACGGTCCCGGGTACCGGCGTGAGGATCCTCTCCGATCGCGTCCGCGCTCTGGCCGCCCCGGGCGACCTGCCCGTCGACGTCTGGTTGAAGGTCATGAATCGCGTCCATACCGAGGGGATGAAGACGTCTTCGGTCATCCACTACGGCGGGCCGGAGACGCCGCTCGAGCGAGTGGAACACCTGCGTGCTCTCCTCGAGATGCAACGTCGCAGTGGGGCGATAACCGAGCTGGTCCCGATGCCGGTGTCCGACGGGGCTCCGCTCGTCGCCGGTCGTCTGCCGCTCGACGAGCATCGCGCCATGTTCGCGGTCGCGCGCCTGATGATCGGATCTTCGATCCGGAACATCCAAGTCCCCTGGACGCGATTCGACGCCCACTCAGTCCAGATGCTTCTGCAGGCCGGCGCCAACGACCTGGGCGGAACTCTTTTCGACGGCCGAATACTCCCGGAGGTCGGTGGCGAATTCGGTCGGGAGATGCCGCCCGAAACTGCTCGAAGGGTGCTCGCACCCCTGTTCCGACCCTTGCGTCAACGCGCAACCGATTACACAGACATCGCGCCCGATCGGCGGATCGTATGAGCGCCCGGGAGATCGACGTCGCCGTCGTCGGCGCCGGTATGGCGGGAATCGCCATCGCCTCCGCTCTTCGACGCGGCGGCATCGACCGGTTCGGAATATTCGAGCGAGCTCACGCTGTTGGCGGAGTATGGCGCGACAACGTCTACCCAGGAATCGAATGTGACGTCCCGTCCCACCTCTATGCCTTCGCCAGCCATCCGAATCCGATGTGGGAGCACGAGTTCGCCAGAGGACCGGAGATTCAGGCGTACCTCGGGGATGTCGTCGCCTCCGAACGGCTCAACGGACATATCGAGTTCGACACCCCGCTGCGGCGAGCCGAATGGACCGGGTCCCACTGGAGCCTCACATTCTCGGGCCCACACAGGAGGTCCATAGACGCCCAGGTACTCATTCTCGCTTGCGGTCGCCTGTCGCAGCCTCGGCTGCCCGACGTCGCCGAAGTGTCTCCGTTCCGGGGCGAGGTCGTCCATTCGGCTCGGTGGAATGAGACGGTATCCGAGGAAGGGAATCGGATCGCCGTCGTCGGCACGGGAGCGAGCGCGATCCAGCTGGTCCCCCGCTTGGTCGAACGTGGTCACCAGGTCGTGCTCTTTCAGCGCACTCCATCCTGGATCGTTCCCAAGAACGGTCGCGAGTACTCTGCCGTCGAGAAGGCTCTCTGGGCTTCGGACCCATCACGTCTTCGGCAAGTCCGACAGGACCTCTACGACGAAGGGGAAGCGCGGTTCGCGTCTCGTTCCGGCGATCGAACCGCGGCAGAAGCGGCGCGATCGATTGCACTCGATCATCTCAAGAGCCAGGTAGAGGACAGCAGGCTTCGCGCGCGACTCACCCCCCACTATCCCTTCGGTTGCAAACGCGTACTCCTGTCCGACGAGTTCTACCCCGCGGTGGCGTCCGATTCCGTCGTCCTCGAGTCGTCCGCGTTGGCGGCGGTCGACGGCAACCGGCTCATCTCGGCTACGGGTGCATCTCACGAAGTCGACGCAGTCGTCTTCGCAACGGGATTCGAGACGACCAGACAGCCATACGCGGAACTCGTTGAGGGGGAGCAGGGTCGAACGCTGGCAGAGCACTGGTCGCAGGGGATGACGTCCCTCGGTTCGACGTTGGTGTCCGGATTCCCCGACCTTTTCATTCTGAACGGACCCAACGCTTCCCTCGGCCACAACTCCTCGATCCTCATGATCGAGCAACAGTGCGACCTCGTTCTTCGTCTTCTACGTGAGAGAAGGGGACCGATCCGCCCGAGGGCGGAGTCCGAGCTCGCCTACTCAGCCGAGATCGATGAACGCAGCGCGGGCACCTCGTGGGTGGCGCCCGGATGCACCAACTGGTACGTGGACGAGCGGAGCGGCCGCCTCACACTGCTCTGGCCGGGCACCGTTGCCGCCTTTCGCGATCGGCTCGCCGCCATCGGTCCCGCAGACTTCCAACAACCCTGGCCCTCCGACGCTCAAGGAGCAACATGACGCGATCCCTCAGACTCGGTTACAAAGCCTCTGCCGAGCAGTTCACCCCCCAGCGGCTACTCGATCTTTCGATCCTCGCGGAAGACGTCGGATTCGATTCCGTCTTCATCTCGGACCACCTTCAACCGTGGATGCACGAGGGTGGGCACGCGCCGGCCGCGCTCCCCTGGCTCGGCGCCCTGGGCGCGCGGACCTCGCGGATCTTGATCGGCACCTCCGTCCTCACTCCGACGATTCGGTATCACCCAGGCGTCGTCGCTCAGGCATTCGCGACGCTCGGAACCCTCTATCCGGGACGAATCATTCTGGGTGTCGGAACGGGGGAGGCGTTGAACGAAGTCACGCTCGGCCTCGACTGGCCTCCCGCGCCTGAGCGATTCCAGCGCATGAAAGAGGCGATCGCGCTCATGCGGGAACTCTGGACGCACGACAGGGTGACCTTCGAGGGCACCTATTACTCCACGAACAATGCGACGATCTACGACCGTCCGGAGGTCCCCATCCCCGTATACATCGGGGCTTCGGGTCCGGCGGCGACGCGTCTCGCCGGTCGGATCGGGGAGGGGTACATCACGACCAGCGGCAAAGCATGGGAGCTCTACACCGACACGCTGCTCCCAGCTCTCGACGAAGGCCTGACGGCAGCCCATCGAAAGCGCGACGACATCGACACACTGATGGAAGTGAAGGTGTCACTCCACCCCGAACGCGCCGTTGCGATGGAGAACACGCGGTTCTGGGCGCCGCTCGCGCTGAGTCCGGAGGAGAAGATGGGCGTCGACGACCCGATCGAAATGCAGCGGCGCGCGCAGGAGCTTCCGATCGAGCGAGCTGCATCTCGATTCATCGTGTCCGATGATCCCGACGAGCATGTCGCACGCATCATGCGCTATGTCGACCTCGGATTCCGCCATCTCGTGTTCCACGATCCTGGCGAAGATCAAGAGAGGTTCCTCCGGACCTACGGCGCGGAGATCCTTCCTCGAATACGTGACCTGGCCGGCGCGGATGGCTGACGTCAGCGCCAAGTGGACCGTTGTCGTCCCTGTGAAGCGATTTCAGAGCGCGAAGTCGCGTCTGGATATCGGTGACGCGCGTGCCGATGTCGCGCGTGCGATGGCCGAGGACGTTCTGGAAGTAGTCGGAAGATGCAGCGCCGTAAGTGAGATCGTGATCGTCACTTCCGAACCGAACTGGCCCCGCGAATGCGAAAGCAGCGTGCCCACGCGCGTGCATCCCGACCTCGCGTGCACTCTCAACGGTGCCGCATCCTCAGCCGTGGCTTCAGTCTCTCCGGCGGTGTTCTCGGCGATCATCACCGCGGATCTACCATTCCTCCGCACCGACGAACTTGCGACCGCATTGCAGAGGGGCGTGGACGTCGCTCGAGGGATGGTCACCGATTATCCCGGCACGGGCACGACCCTTCTCACAGCCCGACCGGGTGCGGGACATCGGCCGAGGTTCGGTGAGGACTCCTCCAGACTTCACGCCGAGGTGGGATACGTAGCGCTCAATACAGGTGCCGACGCTGGGCTGAGGCGTGACGTCGACACGGTTGAGGACCTCGAGGCGATGAGCCATCTCGGGATCGGACCACGCACCGCGACCGCCCTGCGCGCGTACGGGATGGATGTCGTGGGAGTCGAGGCGATACTGCGACGGCAGTCCCAACGAAAGGTATTGGCAGATGCTCATTGAAGGAAGCGTGTGCGTGGTGACCGGAGGCGCGCGAGGCCTGGGGTTCGCGATGGCTCGTCGACTTCTGGCGGAGGGCGGCAACGTCGTGATCACCGACGTGAGCGACGACGCCCTGGCGGCGGCGGTCGAATCCCTCGGCGCAGGCAGCGCGGTGCTGCCTCTCATTGCTCGAGCGTCCGTGATCGAGGACGTCGCCATGGTTGCCGAAGCAACGGTCGATCGATTCGGCGGGATGGATGTCTGGGTGAACAACGCCGGGTTCACGCGAGATGCCACGATGCGAAAGATGCCCGTCGACGACTTCGACGCCGTCATCGACGTTCACCTGCGCGGTGCCTGGCTCGGCACGCGAGCGGCCGCGGACTACATGCGAGACCACGGGGGAGGCTCGATCATCAATGTCTCGTCGATATCGGGCAAGGTCGGGAACGCAGGACAGACCAACTACAGTGCGGCGAAGGCCGGAGTGGTCGGCCTGACCAAAGCAGCAGCGAAAGAAGTGGGGTTCGCCGGCGTGCGGGTCAATGCGATCCAGCCAGGCATCATCCGGACAGCTATGACGGAGGCCATGCCTGAGGCCATCAAACAGGATCGACTTCGCGACATCCCCCTCGGAAGGTTCGGCGAACCCGATGAGGTCGCGGACGTCGTGCTCTTCCTTGCGAGCCCGCTCTCGCGCTACCTGACCGGAGTCGTCATCGAGATCGCAGGCGGCAGGAACATCTGATCACCGAGGAGGACTGACATGACCGCAAGCTACGTGTACGACGCCGTCCGCACCCCGTTCGGGCGGGCCGGCGGCGCCCTCGCCAGCGTCCGCCCCGATGACCTGGCCGCGCTCGTGATGGCCGCGACCGTCGAGCGGACCGGGATCGACCCTGGCCGCATCGACGACGTGATCTTCGGCGACGCGAACCAGGCCGGTGAGGACAACCGCAACGTCGCCCGCATGGGTGCGCTCCTCGCGGGATTCCCGACGTCCGTCACCGGCGTCACCGTCAACCGGCTGTGCGCGTCGTCGGTCGAGGCCGTGGTGCAGGGCTCGCGCGCGATCGAGGCCGGCGACGCCGACATCGTGCTCGCCGGCGGCGTGGAGTCGATGAGCCGGGCGCCCTACGTCGTGGAGAAGTCGCCCCGGCCCTGGCCCTCGGTGGGCAACCAGACCCTCTGGAACACCGCGATCGGATGGCGGATGACCAACCCGCGGCTGCCGAAGCACTGGACCATCTCCAACGGCGAGTCCGCCGAGAAGGTCGCGCGCGAGTGGGGCATCTCCCGCGCCGCGCAGGACGAGTTCGCGGTGCGCTCGCACCGGCTCGCCGCGCAGGCGTGGGCGGCCGGGGTATACGACGGCGAGGTCGTGCAGGTTCCCGGTGCCGAGCTGGCGCGGGACGAGGGCATCCGCGACGACACGTCCGTCGAGAAGCTCGCCGGGCTGAAGGCGCTGTTCGCCGCCGACGGCGACGGATCGGTGACGGCGGGCAATTCGTCGCCCATCAACGACGGCGCCTCCGCCGTGCTCCTGGCGGGCGAGGGGATGCTCCCGGGCGAGCCGCTCGCGCGCATCACGGCGCGCGCCGCGCACGGCGTCGACCCCGACATCTTCCCGATCGCGCCGGTCGAGGCCGCGAACAAGGCGCTCGCCCGCGCCGGGCGCACGTGGGCGGACGTCGACCTCGTCGAGCTCAACGAGGCGTTCGCATCGCAGTCGCTCGCGTGCGTGGCCGGGTGGCCCGACCTCGACCCCGAGAAGCTCAACATCCACGGCGGTGCACTCGCGATCGGGCATCCGCTCGGAGCGTCGGGCGGCCGCATCATCGGCCATGCCGCGCACGAGCTCGCCCGCCGCGGCGGCGGTGTGGCCGTCGTCGCGATCTGCATCGGCGTCGGCCAGGGCCTCGCCGTCGTCCTCGAGCGTTAGGACCCCAGGGCTATGAAGGTGCTCCTGACCGGCGCCACCGGGTACATCGGCTCGCACATCCGGGACGCGCTGCTGCAGCGCGGACACGAGGTGGTAGCCGTCGTACGCAGCCATTCGAACGCGCTGAAGGTAGCTGCGTACGGCGCCCAACCTGTGCTCGGAGATCCTACCGACCGCGGATGGCTGGTGCCGAATCTCGAGAATGTCGACGCTGCGATCCATGCCGCGTCCCCGAACGACCGCGGCAGCGCGCAGTTCGATCTCGCCGTCGGAGAAAATATGATCGAGGCGTTCTCCGGCACCGCAAAGCCCTACCTTCACACAGGTGGTCTCTGGGTCTGGGGTTCGGGGCAGGAAATCAGCGAAGACTCTGTGCTCAACCCTCCCCGGATCGTCGCGTGGCGCACTCCGATCGAGCGGATGCTTCTCGACTCGGACGTGGTGGTGACCATTCCTGCGCCCGGCACGGTCTACGGGGCGAACCGAGGACTTACCCGTCTGATCACCCGCCCAGATTCCGATGGTCTGATCCGGCTCGTCGGAGACGGGTCGCAGCATTGGAGCGTGATCCACGTCGCAGACCTGGCGAGGCTCTACGTCGTGCTTCTCGAGCGTCAGGAACCGCTCGGCTACGTGATCGCGGCAAGCGGAGAGTCGCCAACGGTTCGTGATATCGGTTGCGCGGCGGCGATTGGTCGCCGCGTCGCGGCCGAGCCGCTCGATGAATCTCGCACACGGATCGGAGCATCGCTCGCCGACGCACTGGCACTCGACCAACGTGCGCGAGCGGCGAAGGCCCGCGGGCTGGGATGGGCGCCAACGGAGATTGGACTACTCGAGATGCTCAGCCGCAGCGAGTAATGCAGGTGGAACCTTGACTTTGGCTACCTCCTTTGCCACTGTGAATTAGTTACTACCAAGGGAGGTAGCATGACGGAGATGACCAATGGCAGCGCGCGTGTGGCGGTGTCGGGCAAACCGGGGAATTCGTTCGAGCAGATAATGAGCAACGTCCCCAACGCGATGGCGAGGTGGTGGAGCCTGGAGGAGGAGCTTCGCTTCAACGGCCTCGTGGACTCCGACATCAAAGAGGAAGTCAGGCGGGCGATGGCGCCCGAGGCCGGCTGCAAGTTCTGCGCTTCGCTCGCTCCTGCGAAAGACTCCTATCCGACCGCGCGCGAGTCGCTCGCCGTGGCGTACTCATTGATGCTCGCGAGGGATCCCAAAGACCTCGACGACTCCGTATTCGACGTACTTCGCGAAGAGTTCTCGGATCCCGAGATCGTGGAACTTACAATGTGGGCCCTCTTCATGTACGCCTCGCAGGCGTTCGGCGCGGCGCTCAGAGTCCCGGCGGCCGATGACGAGGAGAAGGTCGCTTACGCACAATCGAGGCGGGCGGAGCTGCCGTGACGGTGGTCGCGGATATGCGCGGGCAAGCAGAGATCGTCAAGTTCTGGGCTCCGTGGTGCGGATCCTGTCGCCTCTTCGCGCCGGTTGTCTCGTCGGTTGTGGACGGCTCCGCGGGGGAGATGCGCTTGCGTGAGGTGAACCTCGCTGAGGACACCGAGGAGGCCGACGCGAGAGGCGTCGGCACGCTTCCCACCCTCGTTGTACTCAAGGACGGGAAGGAACTCGGTCGGCTGATCGGCGCGATGTCACGTACGGCGCTGACTGATCAGCTGTCGGAACTTCTCGGAGGGGCAGACCCTTCGATCGACACCGCTACGGCGAAGGACTGAGGATCACCGGAATGGATTACACAGGACGCGACATTGCGATCGAGACGCTCTTCTACACGCCGCTCAAGGGGCGGACCGGTCTCACGACTGAACAGTTCCGCGCCTACTGGAAGGACGCGCACGGACCGTTGTGTGCTCGGCTCCCCGGCCTCTTCCAGTACAAGCAATTCCACCTCCTTCCCGACGGCGGAGGGATCTGGCCGGCTCCGGCCGGCGTGGCGCGGGTCACGCCGGCTGACGAACAGATCGATGGCATCGCCGAGCTGACTTTCACCTCGGACGACAACCGCCAAGCCTGGGTCGATGCGGGCCTCCCCCTGATGATCGACGAGCAGAATTGCTTCGACGAAACGATCGGCTATCTCGTGACGGGAAAGCGGTCGCAGACCTACGTCGACCGCCTTCAGAACGACGTCCCGAACGGGCCGATTGGAGCCGCGCGCTACCACGTGCTGCTCAAGAGAAAGCACGGAGTGAGCACCGATCGCCTTCGCGAGTTCCTTCTCGGTCAATTCGCGCCGAACATCGCCCGTCATCCGTTGGTGCTCAAGTTCCGCCTCCACCTTCTCGACGAATACACGAAGCCGGCGCCGCCGGCGCCGAACGTCTTTCACGAGCCGTCGATGGAGCGTCAGATCCACGCCGCTTTCGAGATCGCGTTCTCGACTCGTCTCGAACTCGCGCAGTTCCTCGCCTCCGACGAATACGAGCGCGCGATTGCGGGCATCGGCGAGATTGTTCGGCAGATGAGCGTGTTCGCGGAGGAAGCTGCATACTCCCTCGTCGAGGATGGTGAGGCGACTCTCGCGGGCCAGCGAAGCCCAGCCGTTGCGAAGATCATCACTGACGCGGGTGCAACGAGCAACCTGTCTGCCGACGTCGTCAAACTCATGTTCCGGTAGACGAGCGCGTCACCTGCAGGTGTGCGAGCCCGCCGATACTTCACCCGAACCTCGGCATGCGCAGTAGAAGGAAGAATGGACGCATGCCGATCACGCACACGGTCGTAATTCGACTCGCCCACCCATCTGGCTCCCGCGAGGAGGAGGACTTCCTCACCGACGCTGCGGCGGACCTGCGTTCGATTCCCGGCGTGCAGAACTTCCGCATCAATTGGCAGGTGAGCGACAAGAGCGATTTGAGCTTCCAGTTCGCGATGGAGTTCGAGACCTCGGACGCCTACGACTTCTACAACGAACACCCGGCCCACGTCGCGTTCGTCCGAGATCGCTGGGCTCACGAAGTCGCTGAGTTTCAGGAGTACGACTTCGTCGGCCTTAGTTAGATGCGGATGCGTCGGCGTTAGACGGAACCGCTAATGCCGGGCGTATGCCGTTGCCGAATTTCGGAGGCGATCTTCGTCGAAATGTCGACTTTCGAGTACTCCGCAAACTCTCGGTGCAATGCTTCTGCCTGGCCTCGTATGTCCGCGGCCGCAACCGCGTGACTGAGGCCCGCCGCTGTGATCAGCGCCTGGGCGACTGCTTTGACTCGGTCAGTGATGTTTGCCATTTGGATGCTCCATTCTGCGGCTTTCGAGGGAATCGCTATCAGTCCGCGCCCGGCCCGAACTCGACTGTGAGTTCGGGCGTGTTCCTCACGTGGCGTTCGAAATTGATCTCCTGAACATCCTTGAGAAGTGCTGTGATTTCTTGGTAGGCAACAAGCATTTGCTGGCTGAGGGACATGCTGCGTCGAATAGAGTCTTCGTCGCGTCCCTGGATCGACGCCTCTTCGGCCTTGAGTTGTTCGATGATCGCTTTCAGCCGCGAACGTTCAGCGTCGTTCGAACGCTCGAGTTCGTCTATCTCGGACCGCAGCAGATGTTGTAGTGGGCGTGGCGCGGGGCTCATTGACGGTGGGCCACTACTCGTTCGCTTCAGTGAATGTTTGGATCATCCACTTCGACTCGTCGATGCGCCGCTGGATCTCGCTCAGCACGAAGTCCCGCACGTGAGGCGCTGCATCGGCCATTGAGAGACTCGCGCTGGTGTACTCGGCCTCGGTCTCGGTCAATCGCTTAGTCGCGTTGGCAATCTGCTCGTCATACTGGCCCATGGCTCCCCACCGTCGGTCAGAGGCATCCCAACGACGGAGGCCGCTTCTCCACTCAGCGCGGTGTTCGGGCGACCACCTTGCTGTTCGTCACGCCGAAGCTACCAATTCCTCGAGCAGCACACCAGGCCCGATTCCGACCCTGTATTTCCTCGGGCACCATAAGCCTGCCCGGGTACGACGGTTTCGTTGAGTGCTGCGCTATTCGCTCGATCTGCAACCGACTCGATCGAGCACACCCGGCCTCCGTCGATCTGTCACCGGGGCCATCCAACCCCTCTCGACTGTGGACGCGCCGGTCAAGTCAGTTGAGCGTCATGTGCGCACGAATCCGAGCGAGATCCTCAGGGCTCCATACGCCGTCCACGAGCTCCCCGTTGCGATCGAGATATCCAAAGCTCGGTATGCCGAGCGCTTGGCCGAGTTGATTGCAAATGTCCGCGCAAACAGCGAGGAGCGGCGCGCCAAGAGGAACGAGCGAGTCTAGAGGAGCGAACGTCTCCGCGAAGAGGTCGCCTGGCGTGGACATCGTGGTCGAGCGTGCGTCGCCGAACGAGTCTCGAGCATGAGTGAGGACGATCTGGTTGGTGTCCCTGGAGGGAAGAATTCGCACGTCCATGAGAAGATCGCCGCCGGCAGATGCCGCAAAGAAGGCGTGCTGTGCGGCGCGTTGAACTGCGTTGATTACACCGAACATCAGATCCACGTCCCTGACATAATCCCCTTCCACATCGCTCGTTGTAAAGCGCTGTTTGGCCGGGATGGCGCTAGCGATGACGCTGGATCCATCCGCCCAAAGTTCAAATCGCGCCCATCGACTGGCAGCGCTCGCGGAGAGCTGTCCGTCCGCCCAGATCCGCTGTTTGCCGACGCGAACCCGATAGATCGATGCGCCAACCGGAAAGACTAAGCCGGCGTCTCTATTCATGAGCGTGTCCCGTGAACGGGCGTAGGACTCGTCGTCTACTTGAAAGTCGCCAGGCAGCTCAGGCACCGCCGTCGCGATTAGCCACGGGTAGTCTGTGCGATCGATGAGCTCGGCGGCCGCCGTCTGTAACTCGCTCAGCCGCCTGGATCGCATGTTCGCGTACAGATCGCGAGCGCGATAAGCCGCGGCGACCTCGGGCTCCGCAAGATGTCGAGTGTGGGACCCGACTCGCCGCGAGTATCGAAGCTTCTCAGAGAACATCGCGGCGTGAGGTGCGCGCGCGCTGCGAGCGATGCCAATCAGCACATACCCCCGCGGACCATCGGCCATCTCTTTCGATCGCTCCTCATCGACGATGAGTCGGATGTCGAACTCGACGGGAGGCGAGATGCGAGTCGCCACGATTTGCGTCAACCGCTCCCGCTCGGTCGAAGGGAGTGGAATTGGAGTGAGCTCTCCCGCCCGATCATCGATATCGCGGATCCCGACGACGATGAGGCCACCGCGAGTATTCGCCATGGCCGCCACATCTGAGGCGAGGTCCCCATGCCCCTTCTCCCCGACGTATGACTGCTGCTTGAACTCAAGATCCTCGGCCTCCGGCACTTCACCTTCTACGAGCCGTTCGAGTTCGGCGACGCCTATGGAGTCGAGGTCAGTGTTGAAGAGCGTCTCAAGACGACGCGATCGAAACTTCACGCCGCAATCCTCCACCCTGGGCGCGACATCACTTGTCTGCTCGCCGTGGCGAGATCGGTGTGCGGCTGGGTTGCCTCGAATAGGGACCGTGCACCGCGAACAGGAGCGCCGATTGTGGCGCGCGGCGTCTGTGTCGGGCGACCCTCGCTCATCGAACGAATCCGCGAGTGTCCGAACGGATGAGGAACTCCGTGTTCCGCACGTCACGCCCATCGGCTTCGGTCGCTCCGGGCCGATCAGCTCGAGGATTCGCCGGGTTCCCGGCACACTCCCGGCACAAAGCTCGTATCGGGTTGCAACTGCCGCGCTCATAGCAGCGCTCGCAGCCCCGAGCAATCGCCGGCGGAAGCCGACAAATTGGACGTTCACCAGGGGAAAAGAAGAACCCCTTCGGTGTAGAAGCCACCTCGGGGGTTCAGTGGCTCCGACGGGCGTCGATCCCGTGACCTCACGATTTTCAGTCGTGCGCTCTACCAACTGAGCTACAGAGCCGCGCGGCGCGCGTTACCCGGAGACCGGGACCTTTCGCCGCGTCCTAAACGAAAGGCCCTTCGGAAAAGGGCCCGTCGCTCAGAGCGACCCTGACGGGACTTGAACCCGCGACCTCCGCCGTGACAGGGCGGCACGCTAACCAACTGCGCTACAGGGCCATGCGTATGAAATTGTATCGGCTGGAGTGACC
>Ga0209930_1000976_pt1 | contig 52292 bp, 41 predicted proteins | sample ThiBiot_500_biof_2_FD_183948 | JGI IMG/M metagenome (GOLD analysis project Ga0209930, IMG submission 183948) | Wastewater bioreactor microbial communities from Cape Town, South Africa - Thiocy_cont_500_biof (SPAdes) | ecosystem: Engineered > Bioreactor > Thiocyanate-remediating >...
GCACGCGCTCCAGCGTCAGCACGCGCGAGGCGGTCAGTTCCCAGTGCACCGCCGGCACGTACAGGTCCACGCCGCTGGCGAAGTTGCGCTTGAGCAGGCTGGCGCTGGCGCCTTCGCGCTGCAGGTCCAGCTCGTTCTCCAGCATCTTCTCGACTTCGGCGACGACGTCGAGCGGGCGGATCTTGTCGGCATTCGGGTGCCAGCGCTGGGCCAGTTCGCCGAGCGAGCGCAGCAGCTTCACGTCGCGGGCGATCTGAGCGTCGATGCCGGGGCGAAGTACCTTCACGACCACCTCGCGGCCGTCGGTCAGGGTGGCGGCGTGCACCTGGGCGATCGAGGCCGAGGCCAGCGGCGTCTCGTCGAAATGGGCGTATAGACGGCCAATCGGCTGCTTCAGTTCCTGTTCGACGATGGTCTGCGCCTCGCTGCCGGGAAACGGCGCCACCTGGTCCTGCAGCAGCGACAGCTCATCGGCGATGTCGGCGGGCACCAGGTCGCGGCGGGTCGACAGCACCTGGCCGGCCTTGACGAAAATCGGCCCAAGCTCGGTCAGCGCCCGGCGCAGGCGTTCGCCGCGCGACAAGGTGGCCACGTCGGCGCGAGGCCGGGCCAGCAGCGGGCGCAGCAGTTTCAGCGGGCGGAACAGGTGCGCGGCGTCGACCAGTTCGTCCAGCCGCCACGCCAGCAGCACCGAGGCGACCCGCAGCAGGCGCGGCACCACGCGCAGCGGCGTCACGCGGCGTTGCCCTGCAGTTGCCGCGCCAGCCGCTGCACCCGTGCGGCCAGCCGTTCGCCATGCTCGCGCAAGCCATCCACTTCGTCGAGAAAGATGTCGACTTCGCCCGGCGCCAGGGCCACGCGGCCTTCGTCGCGCACCCAGTCGGCGGCGTCTTCGACGAGGTGGGCGCCACTTTCGCGGGCGTGCGCCAGGCCCTTGCGCACGGCCTTGGCCAGCGGCACGCCGAGCACGTCGCCGAAACTTCGCGCGAAGGCCTCCTCGAAATCCGGCGCGAACTTGCCGGCCAGCTTTTCCAGGCGGCGCGCCAGTTCGGCATCGCCGGCGATCTCCACCTTGCCCGGCGCGATGCCGTCGTCGTCGCGGCGCAGCAGCATCGCCAGCAGGCTGCCCGGCGTGGCGGCCACCTTCAGCTGGCTGCCGTCCTGCGGCGGGCCGACTTTCAGCCGCGCTTCGTCGACCGTAATGGCCAGCGCCAGCTCCGGCCCGCGCAGATGCAACTGCACGCTGCGACCGTTCAACGCGGTCAGCCGCTGCTGCGTGTCGGGATCGAGCGACAGCGTGTGATTCAGCGCGGTTTCCAGCGCTCGCCCGGCGAGCTTGCGCAGAGGTTGCGGCATCCAGGCGTTGGGAGTGACGGCGTTCATCGGCCGATTGTAGCGGGCTACGCCTTGGCGTAGCCGGAAATAGGGAATAGGGAGTAGGGAATAGAAAAACAAAAGCGCTGGCTTTCGCGAGGCCCTTCAAGCTGACGGGGAATGCTCTTCCGATTCCCCATTCCCTATTCCCTATTCCCTGCCCCAGGGAAGCCGAGCTGACGCCAGGCCTCGTAGACCGCCACGGCGACGGTATTCGACAGATTCAGGCTGCGACTGTGCGGGCGCATCGGCAGGCGCAGGCGTTGCGTCGGCGGGACGGACTCCAGCACTTCGCCGGGCAGGCCGGCGGTTTCGCAGCCGAACAACAGCGCATCGCCATCGGCATAGCGCGCGTCGACGTGGGGCACGCTGCCGCGGGTGGTGAAGGCGAAGACGCGTGGCGCGCCGAGCGCGGCGAGGCAGGCGGGCAGGTCGTCATGCACCGCGACGCTGGCGTATTCGTGATAGTCCAGTCCGGCGCGGCGCAGGCGGGTGTCGTCGAGCTCGAAGCCCAGCGGACGTACCAGGTGCAGAGCCGCGCCGGTGTTCGCGCAAAGGCGAATCACGTTGCCGGTGTTGGGGGGAATCTCGGGGCGATGCAGGATGACATGGAGCATCCGCGCATTATCGCCTGCGCCATCAGCTTGCGACCACGCTTCAGCCGGCCACGCGCGGACAGACTACGCCGTCCGGCGGCAGCGCGCAGCTGCTCGGCGCGGCCAGCAGGATGGTGGCGATGCCGCCTTCGTGAGCCAGCTCGACCGCCGGCGTGGCGGCGCTGGTGGTCAGCATGGCGGCGAGGATGAGGCCGCACACCACGAGGCTGGCAATGAACAGTCCGTGCAGCATGAAAGTCTCGAATTTCACGGTGACATCTCCGATGCGTGAGGGGGCCCTGCAGCCCGATGAAAGCAATCCTTGTGCCACGCTTTCATATGGTTCCAACTTGCTGTTTTTTCAAGGTTTCGATAACGGCCTCGACGCCCAACCCCCTGTCCGCGGACAGTCGTCCGGTGGCGCCCGGACAGGCGTGCCCCGCGCCTCCGCGCCGGCCGTCGACCGTGCCACAAGTCATTTGCGATGCCCGGGCGCGGCCGGGTAGCCTGCCCGGACCATTCGCGAAAACAGGAGGTTCACCGTGAAGAAAACGCCGCTTGCCCTGCTCATTTCCGGTCTGCTCACGTTCGGGGTCGCCGCGCCGACGCTGCTGGTCGCAGCCCCCGCGCAGGCGGTCGAGGCCACCGCTGCAGCGACGCAGCAGATCCCCGATCTGGCCTATACCCGTTTCGTGTTGCCCAACGGCCTGACCGTGGTGGTGCATGAAGACCACAAGGCGCCCGTGGTGGCGGTGAGCGTCTGGTATCACGTCGGCTCTTCCTACGAGCCCAAGGGCAAGACCGGCTTCGCGCATTTGTTCGAGCACCTGATGTTCCAGGGTTCGGAGAATCACCAGGATGAGTTCTTCAAGCCGTTCGAGCTGGCCGGCGCCACCGACCAGAACGGCACCACCTGGCTCGACCGCACCAACTATTTCGAAACCGTGCCCACGACTGCGCTGGACATGGCGCTGTGGATGGAGTCGGACCGCATGGGCCACCTGCTCGGCGCCATCGGCCAGCCGCAGCTCGACGAGCAGCGCGGTGTGGTGCAGAACGAGAAGCGCCAAGGCGAAAACCAGCCCTACGGCCGCGCCAGCGAACTGATCCAGGCCGAGGCGTTCCCGGCCAACCATCCCTACCACCACGACACCATCGGCTCGATGGCGGATTTGAACGCCGCCTCGCTGGGCGACGTCAAGCAGTGGTTCCGCGACTACTACGGCGCGGCCAACACGGTGGTGGTGCTGGCCGGCGACATCACGCCGGCGGTAGCGAAGGAAAAGATGCTGAAGTATTTCGGCGACATCGCCGCCGGCCCGCAGGTGCCGCGGCCGCAGCCGTGGATCGCCCCCCGGGACAAATCCACCCGCGGCACGATGACCGACAACGTGGCGCAGACGCGCATCTACCGCGAATGGAACGTGCCGCCGCGCGGCAGCCATGACGAGAACGTGCTGGAGCTGGCCGCGGCCGTGCTCGGCGGCAGCAAGACCTCGCGGCTGTACCAGCGGCTGGTCTACCGGGACAAGCTCGCCGACAGCGTCTCCGTCTACGTCGAGCAGCACTCGCTGGCCAGCCTGTTCCAGCTGCAGGTCGACGTGAAGAAGGGCGTCGACCCGGCCAAGGTCGAGGCCGCCATCGCCGACGAATGGCAGAAATTCCTCAAGGACGGCCCCACCACCGACGAGCTGGCGCGGGTCAAGACCGAAACCCGCGCCTCGTTCGTGCGCGGTCTGGAGCGGGTCAACACGCAAGCCTCGATCCTGGCCGAGGGCCAGCTGTACCACGGTGATCCGGGGCAGTATCTGAAGGACTTCGGCACCCTCATGGCGGCCACGCCGGCCAGCGTCAAGGCGGTGGCGGACAAGTGGATCGCCAGGGGCGATTACACCTTGACCGTGGTGCCGGGCAAGGTCGAGGGCGCCGACATGGCCACCGTGGCCGGCCGCGCGGCTGCGTCCGGCGCGCCGGCGCCGGTGCTCACGCCCAAAGGCGATTACAAGACCGTGTCCAGCGACGTCGATCGCAGCAAGGGCGTGCCCGAGGTCGGCAGCTTCCCCGACCTCAGTTTTCCGAGCCTGCAGCACGGCAAGCTCGACAACGGCGTCGAGGTGGTGCTGGCCGAACGCCACGCGGTGCCGGCGGTGCAGATGCAGTTGCTGTTCGACGCCGGTTACGCCGCCGACCAGGGGCGCAAGCTGGGCACCTCCAGCTTCACCATGTCGATGCTCGACGAAGGCACCAGGGACCTCGATTCGGTGGAGATCGCCAAGCGCAAGCAGCGTCTGGGCGCGATCATCGCCAGCGGTTGCGGGCTGGATTACTGCAACGCCTCGCTGAACGCGCTGGACGACCAGCTCAAGCCTTCGCTCGACCTGTTCGCCGATATCGTGCGCAACCCGGCGTTCCGCGAGGCCGACATCAGCCGCCTGCGCGGCCAGTGGCTGGCCGGCATCGCCCAGGAGAAGAGCCAACCCACCGGCATCGCGCTGCGCACCCTGCCGCCGCTGCTGTACGGCAAGGGCCACGCCTACGCGATCCCGTTCACCGGCTCGGGTACCGAGGCCTCGATCAAGTCGCTGACCGATGCGGACATGCGCCAGTTCATGACCGACTACATCCGCCCGGACAACATGAAGATCCTGGTGGCGGGCGACACCACGATAGCGAAGATCATCCCGCAGTTGAACGCGGTGTTCGGCAACTGGAAGGCGCCGGCGAGCAAGGTGCCGGCCAAGAACATCGGCAAGGTCGCGCCGCCCGAGGACGTGCGCGTGTTCCTGGTCGATCGCCCCGGCGCGCAGCAGAGCCTGATCCTGGCCGGCAGCCTGGCGCCGTCCACCGAGGCCCCGAACAACCTGCAGATCCAGACCATGAACGGCGCCTTCGGCGGCACTTTCACCTCGCGCCTCAACATGAACCTGCGCGAGGACAAGCACTGGGCCTACGGCGCCTTCAGCTTCCTGCAGAACGCGGTCGGGCAGCGCCCGTTCATGCTCTACGCACCGGTGCAGACCGACAAGACCGCGGCGTCGGTCAGCGAGATGCTGAAGGAAGCGCGCGGGGTGATCGGCGACAAGCCGCTGACCGCGCAGGAGATCAGCAAGATCAAGGTCGGCGACGTGCGCAGCATGCCGGGCCAGTACCAGACCACCCAGGCGGTGATGGGCGCCATGCAGGGCATTGCCCAGTACAACCGTCCGGACGACTACGTGCAGACCCTGAAGTCGCGCATCGAAGCGCAGACCGATGCGTCGGTGGAGGCTGCGGCGAAGGAGATCATTCACCCGGACCAGCTGACCTGGGTGATCGTCGGCGACCTCAAGAAGATCGAGTCGCCGATCCGGGCGCTGAAGCTCGGCACGGTCGAGGTGCTCGACGCCGATGGCAAGCCGGTGGCGGCCAAGTCGGCGAAGTGAGCCATGCTGCCGCGCCGGCTGAACCGGCGCGGCAACCGGCGGATGGATCGAGGGACGCCGGCGCGCCGGCGCGTTACGATGGCGGCCGGATCATCCTGGTCCGGCCTCTTTCATGTCCTCAAGACCTGCCGCGGAGCCACCCATGCGCAAGACCCTGTTGTTGCTCGTTCCCGTCCTGTTGCTCGGCGCCTGCAGCTGGGGCATCACCCTGGATCCGGCCGGCAAGAACGTGCGCACCGCCTGGTCCGGCGACGTTTCCGGTTGCCGCGAACTGGGCAAGGTCACCGTCTCGGTGATGAACCGCGTCGGCCCGGTCGACCGCAACGACATCAAGGTGCGCGACGAACTGGAAGTGCTCGCCCGCAACGAGGCGGCCAAGATGAACGCCGACACCATCAAGCCGCTGGCCGAACCGGCCGACGGCTCGCAGCCGTGGGGCGCGTACCAGTGCGGCAGCAACCCGGCCAAGCCGGGGGCCAGCCGACCGGCTTCGGCCCAATCGGCCAAGGGCGACGTGCAGACGTTCCCGGTGTCGGGCGGCTGACTCCTTCGACGGTCAATCCAGGCTGATCCAGCCGCGTTCTCCGGCAATGCGCAGCGAGGTGCCGAGCACCGCGCTGAGCGACTGGAGGCGCGCGAGGATGCGTTGTGCATCCGCGCCGCGCGCGATCCTGGGGCGACCCCGCGTTTCGTCCTGGCGACTCGCATCGTCGCCCCTCTCGTTGAGCACCACCGGTACCAGTTCGAGCTGACGCATCGAGCCATCGCGCTGATGAAGATGCGCGATCATGCTCTCCCACACCTCGGGCGGGTAGTAGCCGGGTTCGGTGCGGGAATGGAAGATCAGGCTGCCCATGCCGTGGAAGATCGGCACCCCGTGATGAAGCTCGATCCCGTGCAGCAGCGGGGCGCCGTGCGAAAAGAATGCGCCGGCACCGGCTTCGGCGCAGTTCCGCGCGAATTCGCGCGCCCATGGCTGGGTGATGCGCATGTCGCCGCGCCAATCGTGATTGTGCAGGCAGGCGACGACGAAGGCCGTGCCGGCCGCCGCGCGGATCGACTCAAGGATTCGTTCCACATCGTCCCGGTCGGGTGTGCCGGCCGCGGTCAGGCGCAGCTCGTTGATGCCGGCGCGCGAACTTGTTGCCGCCACGCCCGGACGGATCTTGCCCGCCGCCATGGCCACCAGCGCGACGCGGCGGCCGCGCGCGATGAAGTAGGCGGCACCGCTGGCTTGGGCGAGGTCGCTGCCGCTGCCGGCGGTGGCGAAACCGGCGTGCTGCGCGGCGTTGCGGGTGACCAGTACGCCCGCACGGCCGAAATCGCCGGCGTGGTTGTTGGCCAGGGCCAGCATGTCGAAGCCGAACGAGCGCAGGCAGCGCAAGACGTCGGGGCCCGCGGCATGCAGGAACAGCCCCTGGCGAGTCGCTGTGCCCGACGCGCCAAGGCGTATGGGCGTCTCCAGGTCGGTCATGGCAACGTCGCCGCGACGTACCTCGGCGATCACTTCGGCGAGGCCTGGATAGGGCTCGCTGCAGAGGTCGTGCGCGATCAGCGCCTGCCCGGTGAGGGTGAGGGTCAGCTCGCGGGGTTCGGCCGCGCGCGCGGCGGCGCCCAGCAGCAACGGTGTCATCGCCATGGCGGCGAGCAGCCGCCGGCGCTGCAGATTGCACGACTCGACCATGACGCCCCCGCTCGATCCAGACCTGACCGCGCCAGCTATCCACGCCGACCGAGCCGCTTGCAAGCCTATTCGCCTACCTGCGCATTCCATACCAAAATGGCATGGACGCATTACCGGCTTCGATAAGATTGCATATGTTCACTCCGCGTGAATTACTCGATACCAAGGCAGATGCTCCGGCGAACTGGTCGCCACGCATGGTTTCGGGAGGGGTGATGAACAAGATGGCTGGCAAGGGGGAGTCACGGCGTGTACCGCGCCTGGGCATGATGATGGTGGCGATCGCGGGCGCGCTGGCGGCGGGCGGAATGCCGGCGACCGCGGATGCGCAGAGCGCCGCGGACACGACGAGCGGCGATGCGAGCAAGGCGAAGACGCTGGAGACGGTCAGCGTGGTCGGCTCGCGCATCCGCCGCAAGGACGAGGTGGCGGCCAGCCCGGTGTTCACCATGGAACGCAACGAGATCGAGGCTACCGGCGTGGTCTCGGTCGGCGAGTTGCTGCAGGAGCTGCCATCGGTAGGTTCCAGCTTCAACTCGACCGGCTCGGGCGGCACCAGCCATGGCTCCCGCTCGTTGAACCTGCGCAACCTGGGCGCCAACCGCTCGCTGGTTCTGGTCAACGGGCGGCGCTGGGTGAACGGCGCCGGTACCCGCGGTTTTCGCGACTTTGTCGACCTGAACACGATTCCGCTGGCCGCGGTCGAGCGGATCGAAGTGCTGCTGGATGGCGCCACCGCCATCTACGGCGCCGACGCGATCGCCGGCGTGGTCAACATCATCACCTTCAGCGAGTTCGACGGGCTGAAGGCCAGCAGCTATGTCGGCCAGACCGACAAGGGCGACGGTTTCACCCACAACGAGGATTTCCTGTGGGGCAAGTCCGGCGACTGGGGTTCGGCGCTGGTGTCGGCGACGGTCGCCGGCAGCAACGAGATCCTTGCCGGCCATCGCGATTTCTCGCGGGTGCCGCTGCAAGGCTTGAGCCGAAACACGCCGGCGGGCCGTTTCCGCAACAGCACGCCGGTGGATGGCTTCGGCACCAAGGCGTTCGTGCCGGACGGCAACGGCGGTTTTCGCCTCGACGTGCCGGACACCGACGTCTACAACGACCAGCCTGACACCACCTTGATCGGCCCGCTGGACATGGCTGGCGTGTACGGCCAGTTGCGCTTCCACGTCAGTGATGCGGTGACCTTCGTGACCGAAGGCCTGTACAACACGCGCGAGTCGAGCCAGCGCTTCCCGCCGGCAACGCCACGCATCCGCGGCGGCGACGGCATGACGATTCCGGCCGACCACCCGTACAACCCGTTCGGCGTGGACTTCCAGGGCACGGGTACCAAGTTCGAGGTGGTGCGGATGATCACCGAGCTGGGGCCGCGCATCAACACGCAGAACGTGGACACGATGCGTCTGGCGGCGGGATTCGAAGGCGATTTCTCCAACGGCTGGTCGTGGAACAGCTTCTACACGTACGCCCAGAACAAGGCGAAGTGGACCTCGGCCAATCAGATCGATCTGGACAAGGTCGCGCTGGCACTGGGACCGAACGCCCGCTGCGCGGCCAACGACTGCGTGCCGCTGAACATCTTCGGCACCATCACCCCGGAGATGGCCAACTACATCCGCGCCACTGGCGTCGACCACAACGGCACCAAACAGCACGACTTCACCGCCAACCTCACCGGCGACCTGTTCGAGTTGCCGGCCGGAATGCTGGCGTTCGCCGGTGGCGTCGAGTACCGCAAGGAATCGGGCTACGACCAGCCCAGCCCGTACTTCAATGAAACGCCGCAGTTCATCACCTACAGCCGCAAGACCACCTCGGCGCCGCGCCTGCCGACCGCCGGCTCCTACGATCTGAAAGAGGCCTATGTCGAGTTCAACGTGCCGTTGCTGGCGAACCTTCCGGCGGTCAGGCAACTGGAGCTGTCCGCCGCGACGCGCTACTCGAGCTACAACACGTTCGGCAACACCACCAACAGCAAGCTCGGCCTGGTCTGGCGGCCATGGGACGACCTGATGCTGCGCACCACCTGGGCGCAGGGCTTTCGGGCGCCCTCGATCAACGAACTCTATGCCGGCCTGCGCCAGACCAACTTGCCGGCGGTTGACCCCTGCAACGGCGGCGGCGCCGGCAAGCCCGGATGTGCCGGGGTGCCGACCAGCTACGACCAGCGCAACTACTCGGGCGGCTCGATCCTCTCGACCGTCGGCGGCAACCCCGACCTGCGGCCGGAAACCTCGGTCAACCGCAGCAGCGGCTTCATCTACACGCCGAGCTTTGCCAAGGGCCTGACCTGGTCGGTCGACTGGTACGACATCGACCTGAAGGAGGCGATCTCCAGCTTCGGCTCGCAGAACCTGCTCGACCTGTGCGCCAATACCGGGCAACGCTGCAACCTGATCAAGCGCGACACCAGCGGCGAGATCATCAACCTGATCGACGGCCCGATCAACCTGAACCGGCTCAAGGCCAGCGGCGTCGATACGACCATGCGCTACCAGCTGCCGTCGATGGCGGCGGGCAATGTCGGGCTGATGTTCAACGCGGCTTACCTCACCGCGTTCGATCGTTACGACACCTTGCCCAGCGGGCAGGTGCGCGTGGCCAGGCGGGCCGGCAAATCGGACATCGCGCGCGAGAGTTTCCCGCGCTGGAAGGCGAACACCGCCCTCGACTGGTCGCGTGGCCTGTGGTCGGCGAACTGGAGCATGCATTACATCGGCAGCACCGACGAGGGTCCGGCGCCTGGCTATGGCCGGATCCCGGCGCAGATCACCCATGACGTGTGGGGCGCCTATACGCTGCGCTCGCAACTGATGACGTTCACCCTTGGCGTGCAGAACCTGTTCGACAAGGACCCGCCGTTGTCCTACGTCAATGGCGGCGACCTCAACTTCGACATGAGCACCTACAACCCGCGGGGCCGCTTCATCTACGTGAAGGCCGCGATCACCCTCTGAGACGGGCACCGGCGGCATCGGCGCGATGCCGCCGGCCCGCCGCTGGCGACCCGCTCAACCACATGGACCTTCCCAGCATGGCCGACCGTCCCGTCACCGATGGCAAACCTGCACAGCGGCCCCGTCGCAAGATCGACGTGCACCCGGTGCTGATGCTGGTGTCCGTGCTGTTGCTGTGCGCGGTGCTCACCTACGTCCTGGACTCCGGCGCGTTCCAGCGCGTCGATGGGCGGGTGGTACCGGGGACCTACTCGGTGATCGCGAAATCGTTCGACTGGGGGCACCTGCTTGGCCTGGGCGCGGCCGGCGAGCAGGCGCGTCCGGCCGGCGTCATCACGGTGCTCGAATCCATCCCGCTGGGGCTGGTGCGCAACGCCTCGCTGATCTTCATGGTGATGTTCGTCGGCGGCCTGTTCGGCGTGTTCAAGCAGACCGGTGCGCTGGACGCCGGCCTCGACCAGCTGGTGCATCGCTCGCGCGGGAATGTCTATCTGCTGGCGCCGGTGCTGATGTGTGCGCTGGCGGCGGGCAGCTCGTTCCTGGGCCTGATTTCGGAGTATCTGGTGGTGTTGCCGGTCTTGCTGTCGATGGCCGAGCGGCTGCGCCTGAGTCCCTTGTACGCGGTGGCGATGCTGCTGATCGCGGCCAAGCTGGGCTACATCGCCTCGGTCAGCAACCCGGTGGTGCTGCCGATCGCGCAAGGCATCGTGCAGGTGCCGATCTTCAGCGGCTTCGGCATGCGCCTGGCGGTGCTGGCGGTGTTCCTGCCGATCGGCATCGCCTATCTGCTGTACCGCATTCGCCGCAGCGGTTTCACCAGGGCGGAGTTCGCGCCTGTGGCGGGATCGCTGTCCGCGCGGCACCTGGGCGTGCTGCTGCTGCTGGGCCTGGCGATCGTGCTGATGGTCTACGCCGGACGCACCTGGAGCTGGCATTACAACGAGCTCAGCGCGTTCTACCTGGCGGTGACCGTGGGGCTTGCCGTGACCGGCGGGCTGAGTGCGCGGGTCAGCGCGGACGCCTTCATCGATGGCATCAAGGGCATGATCCTGCCAGCGCTGCTGATCGGCCTGGCCGGCGCCATCCACGTGCTGCTGCAGGGGGCGAACATTCTCGACACCGTGGTCAACGCCATGGCCGGCCTGATCCACGGCCAGTCGTCGTGGATCGCCTCGCTGGCCATCATGTTTACCGAAGCGGGGCTGGATGTGCTGATTCCCTCGACCTCGGCCAAGGCAGCGATCAGCATTCCGATCCTGTGGCCGATCGGCCAGCTGTCGGGGCTGCAAGGCAACTCGGTGGTGCTGGCCTACTTGTTTGGCAACGGCCTGATGGCGACGGTCAGTCCCACCTCGGGGCTGATGCTGGCGATGCTGGCGATGGCGAAGGTGCACTACGGCGCGTGGGTGCGTTTCATGTTGCCGCTGACCCTGGTGCTGACGGTGGTGGCGACGGTGTTCCTGCTGGTCGCCACGCGGATCGGTTACTGAGCATGGCGATCGGCGAGGGCATGGAGCAGACGCGGGCGGACACCGCCGACGCAGTGGCCGCAGGCCTGCAGCCGGGCCAGCACCCGGTCCGCCTGTGCCCGGACGTGATGGTGACGATGCGCGATGGCGTGCAGTTGGCGGTCGACCTGTATCTGCCGGACGGCGCCAGCGGGGCGCGCTGGCCTTGTCTGCTCGAACGCACGCCCTACGACAAGGCGGGCACCGCGCAGTCGGACGTCGTGGCCGGGTATCCGCTGCCCTTGTCGAAACCGCAGATCGCGCGGTGGTTTGCCAGCCACGGCTTCGTGGTGGCGATGCAGGATTGTCGCGGTCGCTACCGTTCGCAAGGCGTGTTCACCAAGTACACCAACGAGGCCGTCGACGGTGTCGACACCCTTGCCTGGCTGGCGGCGCAGTCGTGGAGCGATGGCCGCGTGATCACCCAGGGGCTGTCTTATTGCGCCCACGTGCAGACGGCGCTGGGCAGCCTGGCGCCCGCGGCGCTGAGCGCCCAGTTCGTCGACTCCGGCGGCTTCTCCAACGCGTACCACGGCGGCATCCGGCAGGGTGGTGCGTTCGAACTCAAGCAGGCGACCTGGGCCCTGAAGCACGCCTTGCTGAGCCCGCTGACGCAGCAGGACTCCAGGCGCAAGGCGGCATTGCAGGCGCAGGACATTCGCGCCTGGTTCCGGCGCATGCCGTGGGCGCGTGGCGACTCGCCGGTCAGTGCGGCACCGGAATACGAGGACTACCTGTTCGAACAATGGGAGCACGGCGATTTCGGCCCCTACTGGCAACAGGTCGAGTTGTGCGGCGAGCGCCATTACGACGCCTACGCCGACGTGCCGATGGTGCACATGTCCAGCTGGTACGACCCGTACGTACGCACCGCCACCGACAATTACCTCGGCCTGTCGCGGCGCAAGCGTGCTCCGGTGCACCTGGTGATGGGGCCGTGGACCCATGGCCGGCGCTCGCAGACGTTCGCCGGCGATGTCGATTTCGGCGAGCAGGCGACGCTGGATGCGGCGTTCGGCCAATCGTTCTACGAGCTGCGCCGCGCGTGGTACGACCACCTGCTGGGGCGTCGCGCCGACAACCCGTTCGCGCGCGGCCGCGTGTCGATCTTCCTGATGGGCGGCGGCAGCGGCCGGCGCAACGCCGAGGGCCGGCTGGAGCACGGCGGGCGCTGGTTGCATGCCGACGACTGGCCCTTGCCCGGCACCACCAGCCAGGCGTGGCACCTGCACGCCGATGGCCGGCTCGACGCCACGCCACCGACGGAGCGATTCGCGGCGCTGGACTATGTCTACGATCCCGCACGACCGGTGCCGACCATCGGCGGCACCATCACCTCGGCCGAGGGGGTGATGCCACCGGGCGCCTTCGACCAGCGCGACGACGCCCGCTTCTTCGGCTGCGTCGGCACGGGTCGCGACATCGGCGAGCGCGACGATGTGCTGTGTTTTCGCAGCGCGCCGCTGGCGCGCGCGGTCGACATCGCCGGGCCCATCCGCGTGAGGCTGTTCGTTTCCTCCGATTGCCGGGATACCGACATCACCATCAAGCTGATCGACGAGTACCCGCCCCATGCAGACTACCCGCACGGCTTCGCGATGAACCTCAGCGACGGCATCCTGCGTTTGCGCTATCGCGATTCCTGGCAGCAGCCGCGCTGGCTGGTGCCGGGCGAGGTGGTCGAGGTGGAGGTGGAGGCCTTCGCCACGGCCAACCATTTCGCGCCGGGCCACCGGATCCGGCTGGACGTGTCCAGCAGCAACTATCCGCATTTCGACCTCAATCCGAACACCGATACCGCGCCCGGTCGCTGGCGCGAATCCAGGCAGGCGCACAATCGCGTGCATCTGGACCGCGCGCACCCGTCGCGACTGCTGTTGCCGGTGCTGCCGGTGGCGCCGCCCGCTTGATCGTGTACGTTGTTCGGCAGCCCATTCACTGCCGCCACGTGGCGCTCCGCCCATGAAGCTCGACAATCTCAAGGCGCTGGAAGCCTTTCGCGAAATCATCCGGCTCGGTTCGGCTACCGCCGCCGGGCGCAGCCTGGGCTTGAGTCAGCCTGCGGTGAGCCGCCTGCTGGGGCAGTTCGAGACCGAACTGGGCTTCAAGTTGTTCCACCGCAGCAAGGGACGGCTGCTGCCCACCTCGCAGGCGCTGCTGCTGTTCGATGAGGTGGATCTGGCGCTGCAAGGTGTCGAGCGGGTCAATGTGCTGGCCAAGGACATCCGCCAGACCAATGCCGGGCAACTGCGCGTGGTGGCGCCACCGAGTTTCGCCGAGGGGCCGCTGGTGAAGCTGGTCGCTTCGTTCCTGAACCTGCATCCCAATATCCACATCAATGTCGATTCGCGCACCCGGCCGACGGTGATGAACCTGGTTGCCACGCGCACCGCCGATTGCGGCTTCGGCAAACTGCCGCTGGATCATCCCGGCATCCGCCTGCGGCCGCTGATCAGCAGCCCCACGGTTTGCGTGCTGCCGCCGGCGCACCGGCTGTCGGCGGGCAAGCGCCCGATCGGCGCCAGGGATCTTGCCGGCGAACCGCTGATCCTGGTCGGCCATCGCGGCGGCGACACCCGCATGCGGATCGACCAGGCCTTCCGGCAGGCGGAGGTGCGCCAGACGGTGCGGCTGGAAGCCCACAACGTGGGCGCGGCCTGTGCGCTGGCGGCCGAAGGCGTCGGCATCGCGATCGTCAACGAGTTGCTGTCGCGCCATTCGCTGTGGACCGGCGTGCGCATTCGCCGCTTCGCGCCGACGATCGAGCAGGAGTACGTGTTCATGTCGTCTGCCAACGTGCGCGAGACATCCTTGACCGAGGCGTTCTATGAACACTGCCGCGCGTCGCTGGGACGCAGGCGCGGCGGGCCGCCGCCGCGGCGAGGCTGAGATGGACGTGCGCCAGCGAGCGCTTCCGCGACAGTGCCAGTTGTGGATGGTGGCTTGTCACGGATTGATCTGATGGCCGCTGGCGCTTGCCACGGTGCTGCAGGCGGCCGGCGCGATGGCTGCCCCGCCGTCGGAATACCAGCAGCCGCCGGCGGAACTCCTCGCCTTGGCCGATGCGCGCCCGCCACCGCGAGTGCTCAGCGCCAGTCGGCAGCAGGTGCGGGTGCTGCCGGGGCAGACGGCCTGTCCGCCGCTGGCCGGACTGGCCGCGCCGGGGTGGCGGCTGGGCGGTCTGCGTACCGATGCGCGCACGCGCGTCGCCAACGCCATCACACTCAGCGACAACCGGCCGATCCGGCCATGGTTCGCCGCATGCCATTTCCGCCGGACGGGTCGTAGTGCGCGGCGTGGTTTGCGATGATGGAAGACATGATCGCGCGCAAAACCCTGATGACAACACCTATCCGCCTGGCTCGACGCCTGGTGTCGTTTCCGCGACGCAAGGGCACTCCGCGCCTGGCCTTGCCGGCGTTTGCGGTGGACGCGGCGGCGATCAGCTGTCTGTCCGGTCCGGCGGCGTTCCGGCAAACCCTGCTGACGCTGATCGCGCAGGCGACCCGGCGCATCGTGATCGTGACCTTGTATCTGCAGGACGACGACGGCGGGCGCGAGGTGCTCGACGCGTTGTATGCGGCGAAAGCGCGCCGGCCGGAGCTGCAGGTTTCGGTGTTCGTCGACTGGCATCGCGCGCAACGCGGCCTGATCGGCAAGCAGAAAAGCGAAGGTAACGCCGGCATGTACCGCGAGTACGCCGAGCGGCTCGGCCCGGGCGTCGAGATCTACGGCGTGCCGGTGCAGAACCGCGAATTGTTCGGCGTGCTGCATCTGAAGGGTTTCGTGATCGACGACGCGGTGCTCTACAGCGGCGCCAGCCTCAACGACGTCTACCTGGCGCGGCACCAGCGCTACCGGCTCGACCGCTACCACCTGTTGCGCCACGCACCGCTGGCCGATTCGATGGCCGCCTTCGTGCAGCGGCATCTGCGCGACAGCGAAGCGGTGCGTCGGCTGGACGTGGCCGGTGTGCCTTCCACGAAATCGCTGCAGCCGGCGATCCGCGATCTTCGCCTGGATCTGCAGCGCGCCGCCTACCCGGTGCCGGGCGAGGTGCTGGAGCACGGCGACGTAGCGGTCACGCCGCTGCTGGGTTTCGGCCGCAGCGACAACGCGCTCAACGATGCCTTGCTGGCGCTGCTGCGCGGCACGCGCCAGCGGCTGATCCTGCTGACGCCGTACTTCAACCTGCCCAAGCCGGTGCGCAACGTGCTGGGCCAGCTGCTGCGGCGTGGTTGCACCATCGACATCATGATCGGCGACAAGACCGCCAACGATTTCTACATTCCGCCGGAACAGCCGTTCAAGACCATCGGCCTGCTGCCGTACCTGTACGAAAACAACCTGCGCCGCTTCGCGCGCACGCATCGCCGCCAGATCGACAGCGGCCAGCTCAACCTGCATCTGTGGCGCGACGGCGACAACAGCTACCACCTGAAAGGGCTGTTCGTGGACGACGATGTGGCCGTGCTCACCGGCCACAATCTCAACCCACGCGCGTGGTCGCTGGATCTGGAGAACGCCCTGGTGCTGCGCGATCCGGCGCGCCTGCTGCTGGCGAAGCACGACGCGGAGTGGGCCGCCCTGCGCCGGCATGCCACCCGGCTGGCCGACTACCACGCGCTGGAAAGCCCGCGGCGCTATCCGGCCGACGTGCGCAAGCTGCTGCGGCGATTGAATCGCACCCGGCTGGACCGACTGGCCAACCGCCTGCTGTGAGCGGCGGGCGGGCCATGTGTGGCGGCATGTAAGGTTTTCGTCCCCATGGCGTACTAGGGAAGTATCACCCACGCATCGAGGGATCGTCGCCATGCTGTCTGCCACCGAATCACTGCCTGCCACCAAGCCGATGCCTGCTCTCGCGCGTGCCCTGCACTGGAGCATGGAGGGCCTGCGCTGGTGGCGTCGCGCGCCGTGGATGCTGCTGTGGCTGTGCCTGCTGCAGCTGCTGGCGGAAGCCGTGCTGCAACTGATCCCGTGGATCGGGGTGACGCTGTCGAAACTGGTGGTGCCGTTGCTGCTGATGGGCATTTTTCTCGGCCTGGATGGCCTCGCCGCCGGCAAACGCCTGCGACTGGCCTGCCTGGCCGATTGCCTGCGCCGTGGTCGATTCCTGCCGGCGCTCGGCTTGGCGGCTTGGTGGGGCTTCCTCGTGTTCGGCGCACAGCAGTTGATTGTGTATCTGACGTACGGGCCGGCGGCAGTCGATGCGGTGCTGTTCGGCCACATGGCGGCTCACCCCGAACTGGCCAGCCTGCAGTTCACGCGTACGCTGATTCTCCCGGGCGTGCTGTTCTGCACGCTGCTGCTGCCGGCGCCTTTCCTTCTGCTGTTCCGCGGCGTTCCACCGTGGCGGGCGGTTTGCGGCGGTGTGCGGCTGGTGTTCGCCCATGCCGCACCCTTTGCATGGTTCGCCCTGTTGTACCTGCTGCTGTTTGCGTTGCTGTTCGCCACGCCGTGGACGTTTGCGCTGGTCCTGCTGCTGGCACCGTGGTCGGCCGCGACCAATTATGCGATCTGGCGCGACGTGGGTAGCCGGATACCCATGTTCGAGCCTGCACCGAAGGGCTGAAGCGCCACCATGCGACAGGGGGAATTCGACGCGCTGTTGCGCGGGCACGCAGGGCTGCTGTCGCGCATCGCAGCCAGTTACGAAGCCGACGCCGCGCTGCGTGACGACCTGCTGCAGGACATCGCGCTGGCCTTGTGGCAGGCCTTGCCGAGATGGCGTGGCGAAGCGCCGTTGAAGGCGTTCGTGGCCCGTATCGCGCACAACCGCGGTGCCACGCATGTGGTCGGTCAGATGCGGCGTTCGCCGGGTGGCGCATTGAGCGAGCAGTTGGTCGACTTGAAGCACGGCCCGGACGAATACACACAACAGGAGCAGCGTCGCCGGCGCCTGCAAGACGCGGTCCGCGGATTGCCGCTGGGCCTGCGGCAGGCAGTGACGCTGGCGCTGGAAGGTTTCAGCCATGCCGAAATCGCCGCGGCGTTGGGCATCCGCGTGAATAACGTGGCGGTGCGACTCAATCGCGCGAAGGGCGCGCTGGCAGCGGCATTGGGAGAGGGCGCATGAACGTGCAGGACGACTGGACCCGCTGGGCCAACACCTGGCAACAGCAGCCGGCGGTCGACATCGACCGGTTGCGCCACCGGGTCAACCGGAAGCTCTGGCGCATGCGGCTGACCGCCACGCTGGAGCTGCTGCTGAACGCGGTGGCGGTGTGGCAGACATGGCGGCTGATCGCGCACCCGGGGTTCGAATGGCGCTGGAAGCTGTGGGCGGCGTTCGCGATGCTGCTGGTGCTGGTCGTGCAAGCCCTGTTCCTGCTGGCGCGGCGTGGTACGTGGCGGGCACCGGGCAGCGACGCCGGCGATCTGCTGCAGCTCACCGCGCGCCGCGCGGTCGCCGGTGTCCGGCTGGCCAAGGTGAACGCCTGGAGCCTGCTGCTGCTGGTCGTGGTGACGCTGCTGGTGGCTGTGCCGGAACTGACTCCCGCGCACTGGCAGCACGATGCGAAGTTCCGATCGTTGGTCCTGCTGCAGTGCGCCCTCAATCTGCCGGTCGTCGTGTTCGGCTTCATGGGTTGTGCGTGGTACATCCGCCGGCAGCGCCGTCGGCTGCGCGAGGTGCAGGCGTTGTTGCGCGAGTGCGAGGATTGAGCGAATCGGCCGTGCAAGAAATGCTGCCGTGCGTAGGGCGGGCACTGTCCGCCGACTTTTTATCCTCCGATGCAAGAGCGGCGGGCGGTGCCCGCCCTACGCTGCTAGCGGTTCGAGGCGAGCCGGTTCAGGCGCATGTCCAGCCAGTTGGCCACGTTGCCCCATTCCTCGGCGAGGATGCTGAAGCACACCGTGTCGCGCAGGCTGCCGTCGGTGCGGCGGCGGTGTGCGCGCAGCACGCCTTCGCGTTGCGCACCGAGGCGTTCGATCGCGCGCTGCGAATCCTCGTTCAGCACGTCGGTGTGGAACGCGACGGCTGCGCAGCCCAGGGTCTCGAACGCATGCTCCAGCAACAGTCGCTTGCAGGCGGTGTTGAGGTGGCTCTTCTGCCAGCGCTTCGCGTACCAGGTGTAGCCGATGGCCAGACGCGGCACTGCGGCGTCGATCTCGTAATAGCGCGTGCTGCCGACGATGTCGCCGCTGCGCGCCTCGCGCACGGCAAACGGCAGCATGTGGCCTTCGCGCTGGCCTTGCAGCGCCTTCTCCACGTAGCCCAGCGTCAGCCCCGGCGGCGGCACGCTGGTGACGACGAGGTTCCACAGCTCGCCGTCGGCGGCGGCGGTTTCCAGTGCGGGCGCGTGGTCGGGCGAGAGCGGTTCCAGCACGACGTACTCGTCGTGCAGACGGCTGGGGACGAACGGGGTCATGGGCTCAGGCGTCGAGGTCGGGAATCAGCTTGCTTTCCAGCCGCGCGATATGGTCTTTCAGCAGCAGCTTGCGCTTCTTCAGCCGGGTCAGCTGCAATTCGTCACGGCCGATCGCATGGGCAAGCTCCTCGATCGCCACGTCGAGATCGCGGTGCTCCAGCTTGAGCTCGGCAAGCAGGTGGACGATTTCGGCGTGATCCTGGATCGGCATGGCGGTGGCCAAACGTGTGACGTACTGCCCAGTTTAGCGCGCCGCGCGGTGGCCTGGGCGCACTGTTGAGCCGGCACTTGCGACCCGCCCGGCGCTGCGGCGGCCGGCCGGCTCTTGCTATAGTCGGCGATGTTTCGCGCCGTTCCTTCGTGCGTCGCACCGCCATGCCGGAGCAAGCCGTCCATCGACGGCCCCGACGTGTGCCTTTCCACCCATCGAGTACCGATCGTGTCCTTCTTTGCCCCCGTTGAAATGGCCCCTGGCGATCCGATCCTGGGCCTCACCGAAACCTATCTGGCGGACGCGCGGCCGCACAAGATCAACCTGGGCGTCGGCATCTACGTCGACGAACAGGGGCGCATCCCGCTGCTGCCCACGGTGCACGAGGTGGAGCTGGCGCTGGCCGCCGCCGCGAAGCCGCGCGGCTACCTGCCGATCGACGGCCTGGCCGCGTACAACCGGCTGAGCCAGCAGCTGGTGTTCGGCGCCGAATCGCCGCTGCTCGCGGCCGGTCGCGTGGCTACCGCGCAGACCATCGGCGGCAGCGCCGCGCTGCGCGTGGCGGCCGATCTGCTCAAGCAGGTGGTCGGCGCGAAGGCGAAGGTCGCCATCAGCAACCCGAGCTGGGGCAACCATCACGTGGTGTTTCGCACCGCCGGCTTCGAGCTGCTGGAATACCGCTATTACGACGCGGCCAGCCACGGCCTGGACTTCGCCGGCATGCTGGAGGACCTGGGCCGGATGGAACCCGGCACCGTGGTGCTGCTGCATGCGTGCTGCCACAACCCCACCGGCGTGGACCTGGACGCCGCGCAGTGGGCACAACTGGTCGAACTGCTGCGTGAGCGCAAGCTGCTGCCGTTCGTCGACATGGCTTACCAGGGCTTCGACCGCGGCACCGAACAGGATGCCACCGCGGTGCGCGTACTGGCGGAGTCGGGCATCGAGGCGTTCGTGGTCGCCAACTCGTACTCCAAGTCGTTCTCGCTGTACGGCGAGCGCGTGGGCGCGCTGTCGATGGTCGGTGCCGATCGTGACGAGGCGGCGCGGCTGCAGTCGAAGATCAAGCAGGTGATCCGCACGATCTATTCCAGCCCGTCCACCCACGGCGCCGCGCTGGTCGCCGGCGTGCTCGGCAGCGCTGAGCTGCGCGCGCGCTGGGAGCAGGAGCTGGGCGGCATGCGTTCGCGCATCCACGCGATGCGCGCGGGCTTCGTCGAGAAGCTGAGCGCGCTCGGCGCGCCGGATTTCGGCTTCATCAACAAGCAGGCCGGCATGTTCTCCTACTCCGGCCTGAGCAAGGCGCAGGTACATCGCCTGCGCGACGAGCACGCGATCTACGCCCTCGACAGCGGACGCATCTGCGTGGCGGCACTGAACCACGCCAACCTCGACACGGTGGCCGCGGCGGTCGCTGCCGTCTGCCGCTGATATCCATGACCGTCCTCCCGGCGAAAGCCGGGATCCAGCGCCGTTGACCATGTCGAGACGCTGGATTCCGACTTTCGTCGGAACGACGGCGAAACCACCAGTTTTCCGCAGCACTGACCCGGATACCGAATGTTCTTCCGCAACCTCACCCTGTTCCGTTTTTCCCCCGCCGTCGCCACCGATCTCGATCGCCTCGATGAGGCCTTGGCCGAACACCGCCTGCGCCCCTGCGGCCCGCTGGAAATGTTCACCAGGGGCTTCGTGCCGCCGGTCGGGCGGGGCGAGGGCGAGCCGCTCACCCATGCGGTGAAACAGTCCACCCTGTTCACCGTCGGCGGCGAGGACAAGCTGCTGCCCGCCGCCGTCATCAACGACGAGCTGCATCGCAAGGTGCAGAAGATCGCCGAGGAGGAGGGCCGCAAGGTCGGCGGCCGCGAGCGCAAGCGGATCAAGGAGGACCTGCTCAACGAGTTGCTGCCGCGCGCCTTCGTGCGGCAGTCGCGCATGTCGGCCTACGTCGACAAGAAACACGGCTGGCTGGTGCTGGACACCTCCAGCCGCAAGTCCGCCGAGAACGCGCTGAGCCAGGTGCGCGAGGCGCTGGGCAGCTTCCCGGCAGTGCCGCTGGCGCCGGAGGAAGGCCCGCGCGTGCTGATGACCGACTGGCTGGCCACCGGCAACCTGCCGGCCGGGCTGGCACTGGGCGACGAATGTGAACTGCGCGACCCGGCCACCGCCACCGGCGCGATCGCCCGCTGCCGCCGGCAGGATCTGGATGCCGAAGAGGTCAAGGAGCACCTGCGCAACGGCAAGCAGGTGTTCCTGCTGGGGCTGACCTTCGACGACCGCATCAGCTTCGTGCTGGGCGAGGACCTGGTCATCCGCAAGCTGAAATTCCTCGACGTGGTGCTGGACGAGCTCGGCGACAGCCAGCAGGACGCCCACGCCGAGATGGACGCCAGTTTCGCCCTGCTCACGCTGGAACTGGCGCGGTTGCTGGCGAAACTGGAGGAGTGGTTCGGCCTGCCGCGTCCCACTGACGGCTGAGATTTGGCCCCGGCCGGGGCGGCCCACCGGCATGACGCCCGGCCCTTGCGCCGGAGCGCCGGCTTGCCGGCATACTGTCTGTCCGGACTCGCCACGCCGACTGCGCATGGCGTCCCGGACGGACGGCAGGACATGACGCAGCATCTCGAAGGCGACTGGCTGGAACTGGCGATGGCGGGCGGCAACACCATCCGGGTGTTGAAGGCCGCCCACCCGCGTGCGCGACGTTTGCGCCTCACCGTCACGCCCAAGGGTGCGCGGGTGTCTTACCCGCGCGGCACGCATCCGGCGCAGGTCAGCGCGTTCCTGCGCAGCCACGCCGAATGGCTGGAGCAGAAGCTCGACGAACTGAACCTGATCGTCAAGCCGCTGCCGCCGCTGCGCATCGGCCACGCCTGCCACTTTCCGCTGCGCGGCGAACCGGCGGAACTGGACTGGTGCGAGGGCACCTATCCGAAGATCGAGCCGCATGCGCGCGGCCTGACCCTGGTGGTGCCGCGCCCGCACAGTCGCGCCTTGCCGATTGCCCGCGGCCTGCTCGCCTCCCACCTGGAGCTGCTGATCCGTCGCGACGTGTCGCGCTGGATGGCCGTCCACGTGCCGCAGCTGGGCCTGGCGCCGACTTCGCTGCGCATCCGCCCGATGAAGAGCCTGTGGGGCAGCCTGGACACCCGCGACCGCATCAACCTCGACCTCGCGCTGGCGCTGGCGCCGCCGGCGGCGTTGCGCTACGTGCTGGTCCACGAGCTGTGCCACCTGCGCGTGCGCAACCACTCGCCGCGCTTCTGGGCGCTGGTGGAAACGCTCTATCCCGACTGGCGCGAGCAGCGCGACTGGCTGCGCCAGCACGGTGCGATACTCAAGGCCGAGCTCGACCGGCTGGTCGCCGACGTGGCCGACTGAAGCGGCATCACGCAGGCTCAGGCGGCGGTGTCTTTCCAGCTTTGCGGTGTCTCGTTGGTGACGATCGCCACACTGGAGCGCACCGCTTCCAGCGGGCGCACTTCGAGCGTCAGGCCGCAGGCGAGGCAGGGGTTCTCCGCGGCGATCGCGGCGGCTTCTTCCAGCGTGTCGGCCACGATGAACCAGTAGCCGCCGATCAGTTCCTTGGACTCGCTGAAGGGCCCGTCCGTGACGGCTGTTCGGGAGACCAGTTTGCCGCGGTTTGCGAGGCGGCTGCCCGGCTTGAGTCGCCCTTGCGCCAGGCCTTGTTCGTACCAGGCGTAGAAGCGGTCGATGGTGTCCTGCACGGCGTCCTTGTCGGCGCCCTCGTCCCATTGTCCGCGCGAGATCAGCAGGTACTCGTTCATGGGCATGGAACCTGGCCTTCGGGTACGGGGCGCGGTGCCGCGCCGGTCAGACTGCCTTGCGCGGCTGGCGCACGTAGCGCGTGCGCAGCAGGATGTCCCACAGCGGCGTGGTGACGCCGAAGTTGGTGTCCGGATGGTAATGGTGCACGTGGTGGGCACCGGCCCAGCGGCGCAGCACCGGCTGCTTGAAGCGCACGTGGTGGATGACGAAATGGGCCAGGCCGTAGACGATGTAGCCGAGCGTGATCGAACCGGCCAGCAACAGCGCGAAGCCGAACGGCATCAGCACGACCAGCACCGCGGTCAGCGCGATCAGCACCATCGCCGGCAGGAAGAACGGCAGCGAGTCGTAACCGAGCGGGCGCTCGTGGTGCATGCGGTGGCCCTGTTCGAACAGCGGGATGCGGGTGTGGAACATCCAGCGGTGGAAGAAGTACTCGATGAAGCTGAAGGCGAACAGGCCCAGGGCGATCGCGCCCGCGGCCAGCCACGGTCCGCCGTCGAGGTGGCGCCAGCCGACGGCCAGCAGCCATGCGCCCAGCGCGGTGTCCAGCACCAGCTCGGCCCAGTAGTTGGTCCGCGTGGTGGACATCCGCGCGATGGCATCCACGCCTGAACGCATGAGGTTTCGCATCATCGCTGTACGTTCTTCCCTGGCGCTGCCGGTTTGCAGGCCCATGCCCCCATTCTCCCACGTTGGCAACCACAAACCACGTTACTTTTGTCGGTCACGGCTGAGCGCAGCCTGAGCGGCTTGTTTCCCGCCGCCGCCTGCGTCAGTGGGAGAGCGCGAAACCGGTGAGTATCTGTGCAGTGGTGTCCGGCTTCTCCAGCATCGGCATGTGATTGCATCCGTTGATGGTGCTGGTGCTGATCGCACTGGCTGCGGTCAGCCCGTTGCGCAAACTGTCCAGCGCCGAGATGTCGGTGACCCGGTCGTCGTGGCACCAAACGCCCAGCACCGGCATAGTCAGCTGACCCAGCCGCTGCTGCAGCGCCAGCGGCTGCGCGTGCACGGCCTGGAACGAGCGCTGGATGAAATCGTGGTCGCGCCGGTTGCGTTCGACCAGCACGTCGACGAAGCGGCCGGGCAGGTCGGGCGGCTGCGCGAACTCCAGCGTGGCCAGCTGCGCGTAACCGGCACGGTCCCCGAACAGGTAGGGGTTGTTGCCCGCGCGTACCAGGTGCGTCAAGTCGCTCTCGTCGGCTTTCAGGCCGTACGCATCGAGCAGGGCCAGGCCGGCCATGCGCTGCGGCTGGTCGGCGGCATATGCGGCGGCGATCGTCGCGCCGGTGCCGTGGCCGGCCAGCATGAAGCGCGGCAGCCGCAGTGCCTGCACGAAGGCATCCAGCCGCGCAGCCTGCGCCTCGACGTCGTAGTTGCCCTGCGCCACGCGCGAGGATTCGCCCCAACCGGGCAGGTCGGGGATGACCAGATGGAAATGCGCGCTCAGCAACGCCGCCACCGGCAACCAGACATCCTTGTCGCCGGCGAAGCCGTGCAGCAGCACGATGGTCGGGCCTTCGCCGCCTTCGTAGTACGACCAGCGGGTGTCGCCGACCTGCACGCTGTGCGTTTCCAGCTTGGCCGCCATCGCCTCGCGCAGGTGCCCGGCGCGCATCAGCCATTGCGGCGCGAACAGGTAGCTGCCGCCCAGCACGATGGCCAGCAGCGCCACCAGCCAGGCAAGGAACTTCAGCCGCCGTCGCAGCATGCGCTTCCACAGCGGCGTGGCCGTGTCGATGGGCGAGGTCGGGCTCACTCAGGCTTGTCCGCCTGCTTCGGCTGCTTCGCCTTGGCGAGAATGCCTTCCACCACCTGCTGGGTCAGCGGGTGGTAGCCGGCTCTCGCCTTGGCGTAAACCTGCTCGGCGAAGGCCAGTCCCTCCGGCGTTTTCACGAACGCCTTGTACAGCGGCGTGGTGAGGTAGATGCGGCCGATCCGGATCATGTGCTCGGCGGCGGCATCCCACACTGCCTTGTCGCCGGCGGCAATCGCGTGGCTGTACCAGCGCATGCCGATCTCCGCGTTCGGCGTGCCGGTGAGGTGCCAGGCGGCGTCGAGCTGCTGCATCCTGTCCAGCGCCGGCGCGTCGGGCAGGCGGTCGAGGAAGTACATCCATTCCTGCGTGTTCCAGCCCTTGGCGTCGAGCTGGCCGGCCGCCAGCGTGCCGGCGAGGAATTCGCCGCGCTGCTTGTCGATCGCGTCGAAGCGCGGCGACTCGGGCAGTGGCGCATCCTCGGGGATGCCGCTGCCGTAGACCCATTCGCGCACCTCGGCCCAGCTCATCTTGCCGGGGTACTTCTCGATCAGGTTCGGCTTCATGTAGTCGAGCATCTGCTCGGTGGTGATGCTGTGCCAGGCGAAGTGCTTGAAGTAGCCCTTCAGGTAGGCGTCGAAATCCGCGCGGCCGAAGCGCTGCTCCAGCGTGCGCAGGAACCACGAGCCCTTGTCGTAGGCCACGTCGGACAGCGAATCGTCGGCGCCCACGCCGCGCGGGTCCGGCGCCAGTTTCTGCGCGTTCCCGGCCATCGCGCCGATGCTCTTCTGCAGCGCGCGCGCCGACAGCAGTGCCTCCTCGTCGGCCTGACTCTTGCCGTACACCGCCTCGGTGATGCGGCCCTGCACGTAGGTGGTGAAACCCTCGTTGAGCCAGATGTCCCGCCACGCCGCGGCGGTGACCAAGTTGCCCGACCACGAATGCGCCAGCTCGTGCGAGACCAGCGAGACCAGGCTCTTGTCGCCGACCAGCACGGTCGGCGTGGCGAAGGTCATGTTGGGGTTTTCCATGCCGCCGAACGGGAACGACGGCGGCAGCACCAGGATGTCGTAGCGGCCCCAGGCGTACGGACCGTACAGTTTCTCGGTGGCCTCGATCAGCTTCTCGGTGTCCTCGAACTCGTGCGCGGCCTTGGCCACCACCGAGGGTTCCGCATAGACGGCCGAACGCGGGCCGGTCTCCTTCACCGCGAGGTGGCCGGCGGCGATCGCCAGCAGATAGGACGGGATCGGGTGCGGCTGGTCGAACCTGAAATCGCCATCCAGCGGATGCTGCGCGTCGTTGAGCGCGCTCATCACCACGCGGATGTCCTTCGGCGCGCTGACGTGCGCGTCGTAGGTGAAGCGGATCGCCGGCGAATCCTGCAGCGGCACCCATGAGCGCGCATGGATGGATTCGGACTGCGAGAACATGAACGGAGCTTTCTTGTCCGCCGTCTGCGCCGGGGTCAGCCACTGCAGGCCCGACGCGGTGGGCGCCGTGGTGTAGACGATACGCACCTGCGCCGGATGCTTCGGCGCGGTAATGGTGAGCTTGCTGCCCAGCTCCTTGTCGCGCGGCGCCAGCGCGTATTTCAGCGGCGTGGCCTTGCCGTCGGCGGCCAGCGCCTCGACCTTCGCGATCTTCAGGTCGCGCGTGTCCAGCACCAGCGACTGCGCCTGCGGGTTGCGCCAATCCAGCTTCAGCGTCGCCTCGCCCGCGAGCTGCTGGTGCGGGAAGTCGATGTTGAGGTCGAGATCCAGGTGCGTCACCCGCACCTGGTCGGGCTGGGCATAGGAGTTCGGGTCGTTGGCTTGGGCGGCCACCGGCAACAGCAGCGTACCGAAGGCGAGTAGCGGAAACAGGCGCATGGGCGGGAGGTCTCTCGGGCCGGGAAACTCCGAGTATGCCACCGCCCCGGCGGGTGCCGCCTGTGACAGAAGCTCAGGGCAGCTCGCGCACCGAATGCGGGTCGCTCGCGTAGGGATGCATGGTGGCGAGAAAGCCCGGCTGCGCCTCCACCCGGGCGATCCAGGCACGAATGGCGGGGTATTCGTCCAGCGCGAAGCCGGCCTCGGCCGCGCGACTGCCGTAGGCGAACAGTGCGATGTCGGCGATGCCGTAGCGCTCGCCCGCAATGAAGTCGCGGCCCGACAGCTCGCGCTCGAGAATCTCCAGCGTGCGCTGCGCCGCGTGGCGTTTCGCTTCGACCAGCGCGGGCGCGCGCCGGGCCAGCTTGCCGGTCAGCGTCCAGTGCCGCAGCGCGCCGAGCACCGACTCCACCCGCTCCTGCTCGAAATGCAGCCACTGCTGCACCTTGGCGCGGCCGAACGCATCGCCGGGCACGTACGGCGTGCCGTCGGCCAGATACATCAGGATCGCGTTCGATTCGGCCAGCGTGCGGCCGTCGTCCAGTTCGATCGCCGGCACCGTGCCGGTCGGGCTCACGCGCAGGTAGCTGTCGCTGCGGCCCTCGCCCTCGAAGAGGCTGACCTCCACAGTGCGGTACGCCCGCCCGAGGTGATGCAGCAACTGGCGCACTTTCCAGGCGTTCTGCGAGGGCAGGTAGTCATACAAGGCAAGCATGGGCAACTCCAGCAGGGCGATGCGCCACTGTGGCGGCGCCCGGCGCGGTCCGCCATCCGGTTCTTGCGGCAGGACGGCTTGGATGCGGGATCATGCGTCCGTCAGCAGTACCGATCCGCCAGCGCGTCGGTGGCTTCGACCAGGCGATCCACGATGGCCGGGTCGGTAGCGCTGTGGCCGGCGAGCACGAAGTGCAGGGTGGCTTCGGGCCAGGCCTGGGCGAGGTCCCAGGCGCTGACGGCAGGGCAGATGATGTCGTAGCGGCCGTGCACGATGGTGGCGGGCAGGTGGCGGATGCGGTCGACGCCGCGCAGCAACTGGTCCGGTTCGAGGAACAGCGCGTGGCGGAAGTAGTGGGCTTCCATCAGCGCCAGGCTGAGCGCGTGATGCGGGTCTTCGAAGATGCCGCCGGCGTCGGGATCGTGCACCAGGGTGGTGCTGCCGCCTTCCCACGCACTCCACGCCTGCGCCGCGGCCAGGCGGGTGGCCTCGTCGGTGCTGTTGAGGCGCTGCCAGTAGGCGTCCAGCATCTCGCCGCGCTCGTCGCTCGGAATGAAATCGCGGAAGCGCGCCCAGCGTTCGGGGAAGATCTGCCGTGCGCCGCCATCGACCTCGTTGAACCAGCGCAGCTCCTGCGGCCGGCCCAGGAAGATGCCGCGCAACACGATGCCCAGGCAATGCTGCGGGTACGCCTGGCTGTATGCCAGCGCCAGCGTCGAACCCCAGGAGCCGCCGAACACCACCCAGTGCTCGATGCCCAGATGGGTGCGGATGCGTTCGATGTCCGCCACGAGGTGGGCGGTGGTGTTGTCGGTGAGCTCGGCGAACGGGGTGGATTGCCCGCAACCGCGCTGGTCGAACAGCACGATGCGGTAGCGCGCGGGATCGAAGAAGCGGCGGTGATAGGTCGACAGGCCGGCGCCCGGTCCGCCGTGCAGGAAGATCACCGGCAGGCCCAGCGGGTTGCCGCATTCCTCCACGTGCAGCGTATGCAGCGCATCCACGGGGAGGCGATGGGTCTGGTACGGCTCGATCTCCGGGTACAGCTCGCGCATGATCAGTGTTTCCTGCGGGGTCAGGCGCTGGCGAACTGCAGCGCGGCGGTGAGGTCGCCCGGCGGCGGGCCGCCGGCGGCGATCATCGAGGCATCGCGCAGCTTCAGCCCGGGCAGCGGCTTGAGGTCGAAGCGACGATTGAGGAAGCGCAGGATCGAGCCGGTGTCATAGATCGTGTGGTCGACGAAGCCCTGCTTCGCGTGCGGCGAGATCACCAGCGCCGGCACGCGCGTGCCCGGCCCCCAGCGATCGCCCTTGGGCGGTGCCACGTGGTCCCACCAGCCGCCGTTCTCGTCCACCGTGAGCACCACCAGCATGTTCGGCCACTGCGGACTCTTCTGCAGCGCCTCGACCACCTGCGCCAGATGTTCGTCGCCCGCCTCGAGGCTGGCGTAGCCGGCGTGCATGTTGAGATTGCCCTGCGGCTTGTAGAAGGTCACCGGCGGCAACTGGCCGGCCTCGATCGCCGCGATGAAGTGGTTGCTGTCGGCGCGGCTGCCGGTGCCGGCGTCGCGCAGGTGCCGCGCGCGCGCGGCCGATCCCGGGGCGAACTGGCGGAAGTAGTTGAGCGGCTGGTGGTGCGGCTGGAAATCCGGCACCTGCGGGAACTCGCTGTGGTCGCCTTCGCCCTTGCCGTCGAGTGCCAGCTGCCAGGCGCCGGCATACCAGGCCCAGTCGACGCCGGCTTCGGACAGCACGTCGCCGATGGTCAGGTGGTTCTGCGCGGGCAGCGTGTTCGGGCTGGTCGCGTCGGCCAGCCGCGGATCGCGCGGGTCGCGGCTGAAGCCTGGCGCATAGGCCGGCCCCATGGTGTTGACCGCCCAGAAATCCGGCGTGATGGCATCGCGCGAGGCCCATTGCGGCCGGCCCTGCATCGCGCTCGCGGGTGAATCCTCGGCGAACTTAGGCAGGATGCCGGCGGGATCGTCGCCCTGCAGCTGGGCGATCTGGAACTTCGCCGGACCCTGGTCGGCGTGCGGGAAGTACGGCGGCTGCGCGGCGACCAGATACTGGTGGTTGAGGAACGAGCCGCCAAACGCGCCCATGAAAAAGTTGTCGCACAAGGTGTATTGCCGCGCCAGCTGCCACAGGCGCAGGCGGCTGGCCGTGTCGGCGTAGTGGCCCATCGGCATCGCGCCGGTGTTGCTCCAGGCCACGAAGCCGTCGTTGCGGCCGCCATTGATCTGCAGCTGGTTTTCGTAGAAGCGGTGCACCAGGTCGCGGGTGATCACGCCGTGCGGCAGCAGCTCGCCGTCGGGCGTGCGCAACGCGAACGGCCGATTGGGCAAACCGGTGATGGCCTGCTCGTCGATGAGGTAGCGGTGCCCGTCGATCACCTGCTCGCGCGGCACCATGCCGCTCCACACCGGCGGCAGCGTGGTCAGCAGACTGCCGTCACGATCGCGCTGGCGGTATTCGGGCGAATCGAGCGCCTTGAGCGGCTGCGCCAGGCCGGGGAAGCCGGCGAACAGGTTGTTGAAGCTGCGGTTCTCCGCATAGAGCACCACCACGTGCTGGATGTGCTGGCGCAGCTGTGCATCGAGCGCCGCCTCATCTCCCGTCGGCGCAGTGGCGTGGCGTGCGTCGTCGATGCGGCAGCCGCCCAGCGTGGCGGCCGCGCCGGCCAGCGCGATGCCGCCCAGCAAGCGGCGGCGGCCGGGGTCGCGGGGTGCGTTCTCGTCGGCGTCGGGCGGTGTGCCCGGCTTGTCCGTCATGGCTGGGGAAACTCCGTCAGGACCGCGGCGCGGCCTCGTCATAGAAGCGTGCCAGATCCGCCTTCACTTGTTTCAAGGCGTCGACGTCGAAGTAGATCATGTGACCGGACGGATAGAAACCGTACTCGATGTTCTTGCTGATCGCCGGATCCAGGCTGAGGTGGCCCAGGTCGAACTCGGTGGCGTAGAACGGCGTGGCCAGGTCGTAGTAGCCGTTGGCGGAAAACACCTTCAGATGCGGGTTGCGCCGCATCGTGTCGGCCAGGTCGCTGCCGACGTACGGCGCCTGCGGGAAGCGTTGGTTCTTGCGCTTCCAGTCCCAGTTGCGGTTGATCACGCCGTAGTTGTTGGGCAGGTAGGCGTGGTCGCTGGTGTAGTTCAGCTCGCTCGTGGCGTACTGGTTGAAGGCGGCAAGGTAGGCGCCGGTGGCGGCGTCGCTGGCGGCGTCGCCGTCGGGCGTCTCGCCGGCGGCATCCGGGTCGATGCCCTCGAAACGGCCGTCCAGACGTCCGACCGTGCGGCGCTGGTCGCGCAGCAGCTCCTTGCGGAAGCGGCTGGGGTCGATGCGCAGGTTGGCCTGCTTGATGTACGTCGTCGACAGGCCGGTGTACTGGCTCAGCTGCGCGGCGACGCGGTCGGCCTCGGCCGGCGTGATCGCGTCGCCCTTGGCCAGCGCCAGGGTGTAATCGGTGCTGGCGAACTGGCGCACGGCGGCGATGAAGCCGGCCAGGTCCGCCGGCCTGTTCGGTACCTTGTTGTGGTACCAGGCGATTGCCGCCTCGGTCGGCAGGTTGACGATGTAGCCGTGGTCGACGCCGGTGTTGGCCCACACGCTGAAGTCCAGGATCGAGGACATCAGCACGATGCCGTTGAGCTCCATGCCCTCGTCTTGCAACTGCTTGGCCAGCACCGCCGAGCGGGTGGTGCCGTAGCTTTCGCCGAACAGGAACTTCGGCGAGTTCCAGCGATGGTTGTCGCCGACGTAGCGGGTGATGAACCTGGCGAACGCGTCGGCATCCTGATCGATGCCGTAGAAGTCCTTGCCCTTGGCCTCGCCGACCAGTTGCGAATAACCGGTGCCGGGCGCGTCGATGAAGACCAGGTCCGACTTGTCGAGCAGGCTGTATTCGTTCGCCACCGTGCTGTACGGCGGCGGCGGAATCGGCTGGTCGCCCTGGTTGGTCACCCGCACCGGGCCGATCGAACCCATGTGCAGCCACATGCTGGACGAGCCCGGGCCGCCGTTGAACAGGAAGGTCACCGGCCGGTTGGTCGCCTTGCCGTCGCCGGCGGTGTAGGCCACGTAGAACATGCTGACCGTGGGCTGGCCCTTGTCGTCCTTGATCAGCAAGGTGCCGGCGGTGGCCTTGTAGGCCACGTTGCGGCCGTCGATGCGCACGCTGTGCGAGGTCACCACCTTGCGTTCGGGCGGGATCGGCAGGGCATCCTTCCTGGCGTCCTTGTCGGACTGGGACTTGCTGTCTTGCGCAGCGTTGTCGGCGGCGTGCAGCGGCGCGGCCAGGCCGATGGCCAGCACGAAGGCGAGCGGGGCGATGAGGGAATGGCGCATGGGGAAGGCTCCGTATCAGCGCTGCGGCGCGGCGAGGTCGTAGAAGCGGGCGAGATCGTGCTTGAGTTGCTGCAGCGCCTCGGTGTTGAGATAGATCATGTGTCCCGACGGGTAGTACGCGAACGACAGGTTGCCGCGCAGCGAGGGGTCCAGGTTCATGTGAGCCAGGTCGTACTCGGTGATGAAGAACGGCGTGGCGAAATCGTAGTAGCCGTTGAGCGAGAGCACCTTGAGATTCGGATTGGTGCGCATCGCATGCGCCAGGTCACCGGCCACGTAGGGCAGCGGCAGCGCGCGGCGCATGCCGGAGACGGCGTGCTTCCAGTCCCAGCCTTGGATGATCTTGCCGTAGGTGGGGCGGTAGTCGAGCTGGCTCTGGTAGTCGAGCTGGTCGGCGAGGTAGTCATGGAAGGCGCTGACGAAGGCGCCGCTGATGCCGGTGTCGGAAGGGTCGTACTCCGGCGTCTCGCCGGCGGCGTCCGGGTCGGTGCCGGTGAAGCGGGCATCGTAGCGGCCCAGGGTGAGGCGCTGGTCGCGCAGCAGCTCCTTGCGGAAACGGCTGGGGCTCACGCGCAGGTTGGCCTGCTTGATGTATTGCACCGGCAGGCCGGTGAAGCCGGCCATCTGCGTGGCGATCGCGTCGAACTGTGCGGCGGGCAGGTCCTGCCCCAGTGCCAGCGCGGAGGCGTACGGGCCGCGCGCCCAGGCGCGGGCCTGGTCGACAAAGGTCTTCAGTTCGGCGGGTTTGTTGGTGACCTTGTCGTGGTACCACGCGGCGGCGGCGAAGCTGGGCAGGTAGCCGACATAGCTCTCGTCGTAGCCCGGCATGCGGATCGCGTAGTTGAGGATCGAGGACATCAGGATCACGCCGTTGAAGGCCATGCCCTTGTCCTGCAGTGCATCGACCAGCGCGGCCGAGCGGGTGGTGCCGTAGCTCTCGCCGTACAGGAACTTGGGCGAGTTCCAGCGCCGGTTGAGGGTGACGTAGCGCTCGATCGCGCGGCTGAAGGCGGAGATGTCCTGGTCCACGCCCCAGAAGTCCTTGCCGGTGGCCTTGCCCAGTGGGCGCGAATAGCCGGCGCCGACCGCGTCGATGAAGACCAGGTCGGTCTTGTCGAGCAGGCTGTCGCCGTTGGCCACCAGGTGGTACGGCGCCGGCGCGGTGGCCTGCGGGCTGGCCGTCTCGATGCGCACCGGGCCGAGCGAGCCCATGTGCAGCCACACGCTCGAGGAGCCCGGGCCGCCGTTGTAGAGGAAGGTCAGCGGGCGACGCGAAGGCTTGCCGTCGTCGACCGTGTAGGCGACGTAGAACACGCTGGCCTGCGGCTGCTGCTTGTCGTCGCGGATGATCAGCGTGCCGGCGGTGGCGGTGTACTTGAGCGTGCGCCCGCCGATGGCGACGCTGTGCTGCGTGCGCACGGCGGTTTCGTGGGTCGGGATGCGGGCGTCGCCGGGGTCGTGGGCGGCACTGGATGCCGCCTTGGCCGGCGCGGCATCGGCGGCATGGGCGGCGGGCAGGCCGGCGAGCGCAAAGACGCCGGCCAGCAGCAGCGAAACGAGGTGGCGCATCGGATTCCCCTGACGGACGAGCACAGCGTTCGAGTATGCGACGCCGTGCCGACGCGCGACCGTGACAAAAGTACTGGTCGCACCGCTCGCCGGACGGTTCAGTCGCCCGACATCGCCATCGCCGCGTTCCACATCGCGCGGGTCAGTGGCCGGTTCTCGTGCGGCGTCTGCAGCACGATCAGGGTGGTGGTGCTATTGCTGGCGCCGGTCTTGAGCAGGCGGTCCAGCACCGATTCGAGATGGCCGGTGGACATCGCCACCACGTGCAGCAGGGCCGAATCCTCGCCGGCCAGGCGGCGGCATTCGAGCACTTCGGGAATGTCCTCGACCAGGCTGCCGATGCGTGCGCAGGTGATGCCGTCGCAGCGCAGGCGCACCATCGCGCTCAGCGCATAGCCGAGCCGGCGCGGGTTGACCGTGGCGTGGTAGCCGCTGATCACGCCGGCATCCTCCAGCCGCCGCACGCGTTCGGCCACCGCGGGCGCGGACAGGCGCACCAGCCGGCCGAGTTCGGCAAAGCCCAGCCGCGCGTCGCGCTGCAGCGCCTCCAGCAATTGCCAGTCCTTGCCGTCCAGCGCGGGTCGACTATCGGTCGGTTTCGATTCCAAGGTGAAGACCTCGTTCTTCGTTTTGATCGGCGGCGAAACATCGCGATTCCGCCGCGAGGCATTATTCACCGGCGCCATCGCCAGGACTAGGATGCGCGCTTCCCCGCTGGAGAATCCCCCGATGGAAACCGCTCAACGTCTCGATGGCCGCGCCCTCTTCGCCATCGCGATCGCCCTGCTCACCTGGTCGTCGGCGTATGCCGCGATCGCCTACGCGCTGCCCGCGTTCACCCCGGGCGAGGTGGCCTTCGCGCGCCTGCTGATCGGCTCGCTGTGCTTCGCCGCGCTGTTGTGGGTGAAGCGCGTGAGGCTGCCGGCGCTGCGCGACTGGCCGCAGCTGGCCCTGCTCGGCGTGCTCGGGCTGACCGTGTATCACCTGTGCCTGAACTACGCCGAGACGCGCATCGCCAGCGGCACCGCCTCGATCCTGATCTCGCTGGTGCCGGCCGCCACCGCGGCGGTGTCGGCGTTGTGGATCGGTGAACGGCTGGCCGCGCGCACCTGGTTCGGACTGGCCGTGGCCCTGCTCGGCACGGTGCTGGTGGTGTTCGCCAGCGGCCAGCGCGTGGAGGTCGATCCGCACGCCCTGCTGGTGCTGGTCTGTGTTGCCGTCTCGGCGGTGTTCTTCGTCGGCCAGAAGGCGCTGTTTGCACGCAGCAGCATGGTCGGCGTGACCGCGTTCGCGATGTTCGCCGGCACGCTCGGCGCGTTGCCGTTCGGCTGGCATCTGCCGCAGGCGCTGGCGGCGGCCTCGTGGGCGCACATCGGTGCGTTGTTGTGGTTGGGCATCGCGCCGACCTTCGTCGGTTATCTGGCCTGGAACCTGGCGGTGAACCGCGCCTCGGCCTCGCAGGTCAGCAGCTTCATCTACCTGTCGCCGCCGATCGCGCTGCTGATCGGCTGGCTGTGGCTGCACGAGGTGCCCGGTGCGCTGGTGCTGGTCGGCGGCGCGATCACCATCGGCGGCGTGGTGCTGGCCAATGCGCGGCGCCGACCGGCGCCACCGGTGGCCAGCGCGGTGTTGCCGGTGTCCTCGTGCGAGCAGTCTTGAGGACGAGGCGATGAGCGTGACCGATCTCCCCGGCGTCGCCGCGCAACTGGAGCAGGCGTGGCGCTCGACACGGGTCGCCGGCATCGGCGGGGCCAACTTCAAGCTCACGCGCATGGATGCGCAGGCATACCCGAGCGAGACGCACGACTACGCCGAAGGGCTGCTGGTGCTGGAGGGCGAACTGCACCTGGAACTGGCCGGCGCGCCGCTGGTCGTGCGCGCCGGCGAACTGTGCGTGGTGCCGGCCGGCGTGCCGCACGCGGTAAGCGCAGGGAGTCGTGGCACGCTGCTGATCGTGGACAGCTGACCGGCGTTTCAGTGCGCCGTTCAGCTGTCGAGCCGGTGCAGCCGGATCACGTGCGGGTCATCGGCGTGTTCCAGCAGCAGGCATTGCACGCGCTCCTGCCATGCCCGGCCGAAGGCCGCGCGCTGTTCCGCGCTGACCGCCGGATCGAGCGCGCCGCCGAGCAGCGGTCGCAGGTTGGCGGGTGCCGGCACGCTCGACAGATCCAGCTCCACCGCCACGCTGGCGCCGGTGTCGCGGCGACGAACCTGCACCGCGGCATGTTCGGCCGCATCGGCATAGCTCAGCAGCGACTGGCGCGCGTAGTGCCCGGCGATGCCGTGGAAGCCGTTGGCGCCGGCCGCCCCGGTGATCAGGGTGAAGACCTGGCCGATCACGCCGTTGACGCCCTCGCTCTCCGGCCCCGGGATGAGCACCTCGACGCCGCCGCGCTCGGCCGGGCCGTCCGGATACAACGCGCGCAACGCGGCGCGCGCCATCAGGTAGGCGCCGGCGACGGTGGGGCAGGAGTGGCCGGCCAGCCGCACCGCGTCGATGTAGCGGTAGTCGAGCAGGCCGTTATCGGCCGCGCCCAGGAACGCCGCCAGCGGGTCGCGCATCGGGATCGGCGGCGCCTGGTCGAAGAATGCCGGAGTACCCATCATTCGTCCGGCAAGCCGGTGATGCCGAAGTCGATCACGATGGCGCCGGGCTCGCGCTGGCGGTAGGCCACGGTGAGGTTGTCGCCGAGGCGGTCGCGCAGCTGCGCGATCAGCGGCAGCGGGTCGTGGTCGTTGACGAAGCGCATGGTTTCGCCCGAACGCAGCACGCCGATCGCGCCGAAGATCGCGGAATGGCGGAAACGGCGGGCCACGCCGCGGGCGTCGAACAGGTGGGTGTGGGGCTCGGTCTCGAGGTCGAGGGGCATGGCTGGACTCATGGTGGGAAAGACCAGCCCAACATACGCCGCCGCCGGCCAGCGGCCACTGACCTGGATCAGGCTTGCCGCGCGACGTTCAGAACTTGTACGCGCGGTGGATCGCCACGATGCCGTTGGTGAGGTTGCGCACCTCGACCTGGCCGAAGCCGGCGCGCTCCATCATGCCCTTGAGCGTCTGCTGATCCGGATGCTTGCGGATCGACTCGGCCAGGTACTGGTAGCTGTCGGCGTCGCCGGCGAACAGCTGGCCGAGGCGCGGCAGGATCTTGAACGAGTGGAAGTCGTAGAGCTTGCCGAAGGCCTCGCTCTGCACCTTGGAGAACTCCAGCACCAGCAGCCGGCCGCCGGGCTTGAGCACGCGGCAGATGTCGGCCAGCGCCTGGTCCTTGTCGGTGACGTTGCGCAGGCCGAAGGCCATGGTCACCGCGTCGAACGAGTTGTCGGGGAAGGGCAGCCGTTCGGCGTTGAGCTGGGCCCAGCGCAGGCCGGCGACCAGGCCGCGGTCGGTGAGCCGGTCGCGGCCGACGCCGAGCATCGCCGCATTGATGTCGCCGACCACGATTTCGCCTTCGTCGCCGACCACCGGCTTGAGCAGCGCGGCGATGTCGCCGGTGCCGCCGGCCAGATCCAGCACGCGATCACCGCGACGCACGCCGCTGGTGGCCACGAAGTGGCGCTTCCACAGCCGGTGCGTGCCGAACGACATCAGATCGTTCATCAGGTCGTAGTTGCGCGCGACCGAGGTGAACACCTGGCCGACCAGCTTCTGCTTCTCGGCCACCGGCACGTCGCGGAAGCCGAAGTGGGTGGTGGGTGCGGGCTTGGGCTGTTCGTTCATGGGGGGGATGGTACAGGGGAAGGGATTCGGGATTCGGAGAGCCGGATGGGGCGGACCCTCACTCCAACTCTCTCCCGGGAGGAGAGGGGGCCAACGCGGGAGGCGCGGTCACTTCATTGAAGCGTCGGTTTGCCGTCCTGCTTGTAGACCACGCCATCCTTCATCACGAACTCGACGTGCTGCATCACGGTGATGTCCTCCAGCGGGTTGCCGGGCACGGCGATCACGTCGGCGCCGCGGCCGACCGCGATGCGGCCGAACTGGTCGGACTTGTGCAGCAGTTCGGCGGCGTGGGTGGTGGCCGCCTGCAGGGCGAACATCGGCGGCATGCCGGCTTGCACCATGTAGGCAAACTCTTTCGCGTTGTCGCCGTGCGGGAAGACGCCGGAGTCGGTGCCGAAGGCGATCTTCACGCCCGCCCTGTACGCCTTGCCGGCGGTGGCCATGATCACCGGCCCGACTTCCTCGGCCTTGCGCGCGACCTGCGGCGGATACCAGCCCTCGCGCGCCTTCTCCATCACGTACTGGCCGGCGATGATGGTGGGCACGTACCAGGTGCCGTGCGCCTTCATCAGTTTCATGTCGTCGGCATCCATGAAGGTGCCGTGTTCGATCGAGTCGACGCCGCCGAGCACGGCGCGACGGATCGCCTCGGCGCCGTGCGCGTGGGCGGCGACGGTAAAGCCGTAGTCGTGCGCAGCGGCGACCACGGCCCGGATTTCATCCAGCGTCATCTGCGGGTTCTCGGAACTGGAGCTTTCGTCCAGGACGCCGCCCGAGGGCATGATCTTGATCAGGTCGGCGCCGTCCTTGTAGTGCTGGCGCACGGCCTTCCAGGCATCCTCGGGCGAGTTGATGATGCCGTCCTTCGGGCCAGGGTCGCCCTGCAGGTTCCAGCGGAAACCGTTGGTGGGGTCGGCATGGCCGCCCGTGGTGCCGATGAACTTGCCGGCGCTGAAAATATGCGGTCCCGGCACCAGGCCGGCGTTGATCGCGTTGCGCAGCGCCAGCGAGGCATTGTCGTCGTCGCCCAGGTTGCGCACCGTGGTGAAGCCGGCGAGCAGGGTGCGCCTGGCGTAGACGGTGCCGCGGATGGCGTGGTCGGCGGGGTTGAGGCGGAACTTGTCGCTGTAGGTGTTCTTGCTGAACTGTATCGTCAGGTGGGTGTGCGCATCGATCAGCCCCGGCATGCAGGTGGCATCGCTCAGGCGGGTGAAGCCCACCGTGCCGGCAGCCTGACGGTACGGCGCGATGTCGACGGTGCCGGGATGGATCTCCTTGATGCGGCCGTCCTCGATCACCAGCGTGGTCTGGCCCAGCAGCTTGCCGGCGGCCGGGTCGAGCAGGCGTGCGCATTCGATCACGCTGACGCGATGGTCGGGCGCATCGGCGCGGGTCGGCGCGTCGGCGCCGGCGGCCAGCGGGAGACATGCCACGAGGGCGGCGGACAACAGGCGACGAGGCGTGGTCATGGTGGTTCCCCCGGTGGTGGTGCGCTGATCCTACTCGGCGCCGTCGCGGCGCGCGGTTTCCTGTTTCGCCACGTCGCCCTGGCGGCGCTCGATGCCGGTGCGCCGCTCGTGTTCCTGCTGCTCGGCGTCCACGTGGCGCTGGTGCAGGTCGGATGCCGACGCGTTACCGGGCAGCGCGGCAGGGAGCTCGCGCTCGCCGCCCGGCGTGATCTTCAGGATCGAGTGGCGCACCTCGCGCGACAGGATCACGCGCGCGTCGCGCACCAGGTCCTCCAGCGCGCGGTCATAGTCGAGCTTGCCGTCCGCGTCGGTCCACACCACCTTGCGTTCGCGCAGTTTCTGGATGAAACCGCGGAACAGCGCCTTGTCGAAGAACTCCGGTGCGGACAGTTCGTTGAGCAGGCCCAGCCGCTGCGCGGTGAGCGTGCAGGCGTTCTCCAGCTCGGCGCCGGTCAGCGTGTGCGGGCCGTTCTTGGCCAGCGCCGCGATGGTGATGTAGTAGCGTTCGAACGCCTGGATCAGGCTGCGCGCGATCACCCGCAGCTGGAACGCGCTGTCTTCCTGGCCGGCGCTGCGTTCCAGCGAGCGGCCATGGTTGGTGGATTCCAGCAGGCCGCGCCGCACCAGGAAGTCGATGGTCGCCTGCAGCTGCTGTCTGAAGCCGTCCTCGTCCCACGGCAGGAACAGTTCGCCCTGGATGAACGGGTAGACGATGCCGCCCAGGCGCAGGATCGCGTCGCGCGACATGCGCCGGTTGTTGAGGAAGCAGCAGGCGACCCACGCCGCGCTGGCCATCAGGTGCAGCACGTTGTTGCGGAAATAGCTCAGCAGCACGGCCTTTTCGCCGCTGACGGTGAGCACGTCGCCCAGCGGATGCTGCACCCGCTCGATCCAGCCCATCTGCTCGCCGTAGGCGATGATCGCGGCGGGGTTCATCGGAGTCAGCGTGACGCGGTCGGAGTACGGCAGTTCCTCCAGCAGCGCCTTGCCCAGGTCGAGCTGGACCAGCAGGTCGTTCTCGGCCATCGCGTGCTTGGGCGTGGCCAGCAGGGCCAGTGCCAGCAGGTTGATCGGGTTGACGTCGGCGGCGCGGTTGATGTTGACCTGGATCTTCTCGGCCAACAGGCTGACCACCCCATTGAGCCATTCGGGCTTCGCTTCCGGATCGAGTCCGGCGCTGCGCCAGTCGCTGCTGGCGGCGTCGAGCAGCGGGGTCAGCTCGATCGGCTCGCCGAAGTTCAGCGCCACGTGGCCGTAGCGCTGGCGCAGCACCTTCAGGCCCTTGAGCAGGCCGAGCAGGGATTCCTTCTCCTTCGGCTTGCCGCTGAGCTCGCCGATGTAGCTGTTGCCCTCCATCAGCTTCTCGTAGCCGATGTAGACCGGCTGGAACAGCACCGGCCGGCGCGGCGCGCGCAGGAACGCGCGCACGGTCATCGACAGCAGCCCGCCGCGCGGCGTCAGCAACCGGCCGGTACGCGAGCGGGTGCCTTCGGTGAAGTACTCGATCGGCACGCCGCGGTCGATCAACTGTGCCATGTATTCCTTGAACACCACCGAGTACAGCGGGTTGCCGGTGAAGCTGCGGCGCATGAAGAACGCACCGCCGCGGCGCAGGATGGGCCCGATCACCGGCAGGTTGAGGTTCACCCCCGCGGCGATGTGCGGTACCACCACGCCGGAGACGTGCAGCTGGTAGCTCATCAGCAGGTAATCGGCGTGGCTGCGATGGCTGGGCACGTAGACCACCTCGTAGCCGGGCGCCACCGCGCGGGCCTTGTCGAAGTGGTGCATCGCGATGCCGTCGTACAGCTTGTTCCAGAAGCTGGAGAGCACGAACGATGCCGAGCGCACCACCGGGTGCGAATAGTCGGCGGCGATCTCCAGCAGCATCTTGTGCGCCTTGCGCCAGGCCTTGGCGTGGCTGGTCTTTTCCTTGGCGGCGTTGGCGGCGATCGCCGCCCGCACCGGCTCGGCCGCCAGCACGGCGTCGACCACGGTGCGCCGGTGCGACAAGTCCGGCCCGATCACCGCGGCGCGGATGCGCCGGAAGTGGATGCGCAGCACCCGTGCGATCTTGCGCGCGAACCGCTCCGGCCCGATCTCGCCGGACTCCTCCAGCACGCCGCGCAGCGACACCGGCGCGGAAAAATGCACTACCGTGTCGCGCCCGTTCAGCAGCAGCGCCAGCAGGCGGCCGAAACGGCCGACCATCACCCAGTTTTCCGAAAACAGCACGCGGAACCAGCCGGTCTCCCGGCTTGGCGCGCGCCCGACGTAGATCGCCACCGGCACGATCTGGACGTCGAGGTCGGGCGCGCCTTCGAGCGAACGCACCAGCTGGCGCAGCGGTTCGCCGGCGGCGCGCTTGCGGCTGCGTCCGAACAGCCAGCCGTCGCGACGGGTCAGCGCGAACACGGAGCGACGCCGGCGGGTACCGGCCAGCGGCCGCATCGGGCTGGGCAAGCCGGCCTCGCGACAGGCACGTTGCAGGATCAGCGCATCGGAGAAGCCGTCGCGCTCGATCACGTAGCACACCGGCACGCCCGGCTGCAGCAGGGCCGCCGGCTCGGCGGGGTCGCGGCGTATGCGCACCCAGGGCTGCAACAGTTGCCCGGCCAGGTTGAACCACCAGGGGGCGCGGCGACGTACGGTGGAGTCCACCATTGTGGTATTCGGCATCGGACCATTCTACCCGGCCCTGTTGCCCGATCAGCGCCAATGGCGGTCGGTGGCGCCGTGGCGACTGCCCCTCGGGAGCTCAAGCCCTTCGGGCGAGCCTTGGATGGAATCGCAGGTGCAGGCCAAAGAAAACCCCGCGGGCCGAGGCCTCACGGGGCAATCCGGCAGAGCCGGAAGGGAAATGGCCTTACCCGCAAGGAATCCTCGGCGGACGTTGGCGGAGCAAATGTTACCGGCTCGTCAAAGTTTAGGCAACACTTTTCATTTGTTTTATATACACATGATTTTATTGGTAAATATCATTCCGTCCGCAGGGCATCGATCTTCTGCTGCCGGCGCTCCGCGGGTGACGCGCTCCAGTCATTGTTGAACAGCGCCGGTTCCCACGATCCGTAGGCGGGATTGGGCAGCACGAACCAGCGCCGGCCGACCCAGTCCAGGTAGGGCGCCATGGCGCGACGACGACCGGCGGCGTTGTTGGCCGAGACCGTCACGAAGTCACCGATCTGGTCGCCGAACTGCATCAGCACGCGGTACTTGCGGCTGACCAGCTGTCGCCGGCAGCCCTTCTCCGTACCGATCTGCTCGCAACCTTCGACGAAGGTGCCCAGGCCGAGAAAGGCCTCCGGCCCGGACACCGGCAGGCCGGCCTTGCGCAGGTTGGCCAGGGTGGCCTGGTCCAGATCCTTGGCGCGGTTGGAGATGTAGATGACGGCGATGCCATGCCTGGCGGCGAACTGGGTGAACGCGACCACGCCGGGCAGGGCGCGGGCGGTTTCCTCCTTGCACCAGGCGGCCCAGTCGGCCTCGTTGTATTCGCCGCCGCTTTTCACCAGGCGCGCCTGATAGGGCGAGTTGTCCAGCACGGTCTCGTCGATGTCCAGCACCACGGCCGGCTTGAGGCCGTCCAGCGGCGCGGTGCGGTCGTCCCGGGCCAGCGCGTCCCAGTGCCGATCCCGCAGGGCGGCCAGAAGATCCGCTTGAGCGTCGCGATAAGTCTGCAGATAAATCAGGTCGTGCTCGATCGCAGTCTGGGTCCACGCCACGGCGTTGAGATTGTCGTTGGCGGGGGCGGGGGCGGGCGCGGTCGGGGCAGGAGAGGAGACGACCGCGGGTTGCCGGGATGAGGTGGCGGCACAACCGGCGAGCAGGGCGAACGCGAGCAGGCTCGCGGGCAGACGAAGTGGCATGCGAGATCCTTGGGCGAGGCGACGACGACAAACGCCCGAGTTTACGACAGCCACATGACGGTTTCGGTGGGGCTGGCAGCGACCGCGGGCTGCTGACAGACTGCCCGCTCCCCCACCCGGTTTCATCCCGCATGGATTTTCCCAAGCCCGCCTTGCGCGATCCCTCGAACGTCATCAGCTATGCCAGCTACCTGCTGGTGGCGGCGGGCTTGCTGCTGGTCATCGACCTCCACCTGTTGCCGGCCCTGCTCGCGGGCCTGCTGGTGTTCGAGCTGGTGCAGTCGATGGCGCCGCTGCTCGGCCGGCGCATTTCCGGCGACCGCGCACGGCTGGTGGTGGTGGCCGTGCTGGGCGCCATCGTGGTCGGCCTGCTGCTGCTGCTGATCCTCGGCGCGATCAGCCTGTTCCGGCACGAGCTCGGCAACCCCGAGCTGCTTTGGCAGCAACAACTGATGCCGCTGGTGGAAAAGGCGCGCCAGCAGTTGCCGCCAGCCCTGGTCAACAACCTGCCCGACAGCGTCGACGACCTGCGCGTGGGCGCGATCGAACTGGCGCGCAAGCACGCCGGCGCCCTGCAACTGGCCGGCAAGGGCGCGGTGCGCGTTTTCGTGCACATCCTCATCGGCCTGGTGCTGGGCGCGATCGTGGCGCTCGGCCGGGCACGGCCGACGCACGAGATGGGCCCGCTTGCGGCGGCGCTGAGCCTGCGTTGCCTGCGGCTGGCGCAGGGATTCCACAACATCGTGTTCGCGCAGATCAAGATCTCGCTGATCAACACCGTGTTCACCGCGATCTTCCTGCTCGGCGTGCTGCCGCTGCTCGGCATCCACGTGCCGCTGGCCAAGACGCTGGTGGTGGCCACCTTCATCGTCGGGCTGCTGCCGGTGATCGGCAACCTCATCTCCAACACCGCCATCACCATCGCCGGGTTGTCGGTGTCGCTGGGCGTGGGCATCGCGGCGCTGGCGTTCCTGATCCTGATCCACAAGTTCGAGTACTTCCTCAACGCCCGCATCGTCGGCACCCAGATCCGCGCCCGCGCCTGGGAACTGCTGCTGGCGATGCTGCTGATGGAAGCCGCCTTCGGCCTCCCCGGCGTGGTCGCCGCACCGATCTACTACGCCTACCTGAAGCTGGAGCTGGAGGCGTGGGGGTTGGTGTGAGGGCGGGGCGACGGATGAATCGAGCAGGATGGCGCGGTCCGCGGCTGGTGCGCACAGCTTCTTCGCCGAGCGCAAAGTTCCTGCTATCTTCGAAAATCAAGAGCCATTCGCCCGCGGGCGCAACGGCCGTATGGGGCGATCATTCCAGGGGAGTTGAATACATGCGACACACGTTTTTTGACGCGTTGCTCGGCAGCGCGCTGGCCGCGGCATTGAGTCTGGGATCGGCTCATGCGGCCCAGCCCATTCCGGTGGAGGCGTTGGCCCGCTTGCCCGCACTGCAGTCCGTATCGATGAGTCCGGACGGCAAGCATCTGGTGGGGTTGATCCCCTCGCCCAACGACAAGGACGATACGGCACTGGCGACGTGGGATACGGACGCGCTGTCCGCCGGTCCCAGGGTGGTGACTCCTTCGGGCGACCACATGAAGTTCATCGCCGCCTACGCCATGAAGGCGGACAAGCTGCTGGCGATCGCCCGGCAGGAATGGACCGGCCACCTCGGTGGATGCGGCGAGGGCAAGTCCACCGGCGCCACCAAGACGTTCGTGGTGAAGACCTATCTTTCCGGCATTGACCAGAAGAATTTCGGCGAGGCCTTTGCCGACGACACCCGCAAGCTGGGCGTCAGCAAGAGCACCGAGCGCTGCCTGGAAATCGCCGGCACCTCGTCGCTGGTGGACATGCTGCCGCTGGATCCGGACCGCGTCATCATCAGCCAGTTGAGCCAGGTCACCTGGACCTCGAACTACTACCTCTACAACCTGAAAACCAAGGAGCGCGAGCTGCTGTTCAAGGGCGGCAACCGCGCCCGGCCTTCGCTCTTCGACTCCCGCACCGGCAAGGTGCTGGCCAAATCCGAGATCGAACCCGTCGGCGGCGATTACGAACAGCGTGTGCTGCTGCTCAATGCCAAGACCGGCCAGTTCGAGTTGCAGCCTGCGCTGACCACCAAGCTTTCCCAGCGTTACACCGTGACGGTGGACGGCCTCGACGACGCGACCGGCAAGTTCTACATCCTGACCGACCAGTTTTCCGACAAGCTGCAGGTGCGCATGTATGACCCGGCGACGCAGAAATACGACCCGGAGCCGGCCCTTGCCGACAAGAACTATTCCATCGGGGGTCTGCTTTTCAGCACGCGGGCGAGCAACTTCAACCAGATCGTCGGCTTCGTTGTCGATGGGCCGTATCGCCAGGTCGTCTACATCGACCCGGATTTGAAAGCCATCCAGGACTCGATCAAGCAGGCCTTTCCCGGCCAGCAGGTGAACATCGCCAGCTACACCGACGATCTGGCCAAGGTGCTGTTCACCACGCAGAGCGCCAGCGATCCGGCGGCCTACCATCTGCTGCTCGACAAGAAGCAGGTGGCCAACCTCGGCAGCACGCGCCCGTGGATCGGCAAGGACATGACCGGCGAGGAAAGCTGGGTGACCTACAAGGCGCGCGACGGGCGCGAGATTCCCGCGATCCTCGACCTGCCTGCAGGCTGGAAGCAGGGCGATGCGCCGGCGAAGGCGATCATCATGCCGCACGGCGGCCCATGGGCGCGGGACTACACGGGTTGGGACGCGTCGGGCTGGGTACCGATGCTCACTTCGCGCGGCTATGCCGTGTTGCGTCCGCAGTACCGCGGCTCGGAAGGTCTCGGTCGCGAGCTCTGGATGGCCGGCGACAAGCAGTGGGGCCTGAAGATGTCCGACGACCTCGACGACGGCGCTGCGTGGCTCGTCTCGCAGGGTGTTGCCGCCAAGAACCAGATCGCGATCTTCGGGTACTCGTACGGCGGGTTCGCGGCCGTGGCCGCCACCGTGCGTTCGCCGTCGCCGTACCAATGCGCCATTGCCGGCGCGCCGGTGGCAAATCTCGGTCGGCTGGGTACGTCCTGGAGCGACAACCGCCTGCAGCGCATCCTGCAGGGCCAGACCGTAAAGGGCATGGACCCCATGGAGAATGCGGACAAGGCGCACCTGCCGATCATGCTGTTCGACGGCGACCGCGATGTGCGTACTCCGCCGGCGATCCACGCCCATCCGTTCTACGAGGCCGTCAAGAACCGCGTGCCGGCCCAGTTCCATTGGATTCCGAACATGCCGCACAGCATGCCTTGGTATCCGAGCCAGCAGCGGCAGACCCTCAACTTGATCCTGGATTTCCTGGGCAAGAATTGCGGGCAGATTTCAGGCTAGCTGAACGTTTTTGCCTGCCGGTTGAGGCGGTTGCACAGTTTCCGCCCACCGGCTACATTCGCTTAACCGCAAAATAATGCGGTTACAACAACTGGTCGATTTAGGGGAGTGCTATTTCATGAGCAAGTTTGTCCAACGAGGGCTTCAACGCTTGCCGCTGGCGATCGCGGTCGTTGCAGCGTTGCAGGTCACGCCTGTGTTCGCACAGGACCAGGCACCGGCAACCGACAGTGCCAGTCAGTCGACCAGCCAGCAGGCTGACACGACCAAGCAGCAGGATCAGAACAAGAAGGCCAAGGAACTGGAGACGGTTACCGTCACCGGTACCCTGCTGAAGCGTCCGGAATATCAGACCACCTCGCCCGTGCAGGTGATCGACGTCCAGAACAACATTGCCAGCGGTCAATTCGACACCGCCGACTTCCTGCAGACGACCACCGCTGCGGCGGGCTCCACGCAGATCAATGGCCAGTTCGGTGGCTACATCGTCGAAGGCGGTACCGGTATCCAGACCGTCAACCTGCGCGGCCTGGGCGCCAACCGCACGCTCGTCCTGCTCGACGGCCAGCGCCCGGGTCCGGCCGGCACGCGCGGCCAGACCGGCGCGGGCTTCGACCTCAACGTGATCCCGCAAGTCATCCTGTCAAACATCGAAGTGGTCAAGGACGGTTCGTCGTCGCTGTACGGCTCCGACGCCGTGTCCGGCGTGGTCAACCTGATCACCAAGAAGCGCATGGACCGCCCCGAAATGACTTTCGCCGCCAGCATGCCTCAGCATGGCGGCGGCGAGCAGTACACCTTGTCGTTCGGCACCGGCTGGAACTTCGACAAGGGCAGCGTAGTGCTGGCGGCACAGGTGGACCGGCTGAACGCGATCGAGCTGGGTGACCGCGACTTCCTCAAGTGCAGCCAGGATCGTGTCTGGGGCACCGACGGCCAGCGCATCGACCGCGAGGACCACTCCGTCATCGGAGGCACCAGCCTCGGCGGTTGCAACAACCTATACGCCAACAGCATCATCAACTACTTCAATCCCGGCATTCGCTACGTGCCGTCCGTGGACGGCAGCACCGTCGGACCGTTCCCCGGTTACCACCCACGGCCGAACCCGTCCAAGAGCTACGGCAACTCGCCGCAGGCGTACTACGAGGATCAGCTCAACTTCCCGTTCGTGGGCGACGCATACGCCATCAACCAGCGTCAGCGCGCCAGTGTCTATGCGGCCACGAATTTCAGCTTCGGCGAGGTGAACTGGAGCACCCAGTGGCTGGCGAACCGTCGTGAAACCAAGACGCACGGCTATCGTCAGTTCTTCCCGATCGTCTACAACCCGACGGACGACGATTACTACGAGCCCATCATGCCGTTCCCCTCGAATGGCAAGGAGACCGTGGACTACTTCTACGGCACCACCAAGCTGGAAGGCCTGTTCGCCTCCACCGACAGCTGGTCGTGGGAAGTCGATGCCGGCTACAGCCGCTCCAGCGGCGATTACAGCCAGCTCGCGATCGATGCGCGCAAGAGCGGTGACCTGGGCGACGCTGCCAACGAGCTCGACACGCCGCTGGTCGACTACTTCGATCCGGGCATCCTGAACGGCGACAAGATGAGCCAGCTCATCAACGCCGTCGGCATGAACATCAAGGGCAACACGCTCTATACCCAAGCCACCGCCAAGGCGCTGGTGACCGGCAACCTGTTCACCCTGCCGGCCGGCGACGTTGGCTCGGCGTTCGGCCTCGAGTACCGCCATTACTCGATCGACGACCAGCCGTCGGAAGCATCCAAGAATGGCTGGCTGTGGGGTTCCAGCTCGGCCCAGGTCACTCGCGGACAGGATCATGTGACCGAGGCGTTTTCGGAAATCGATGTGCCGTTGCTGAAAGGCCTGCCGGCCGTCGAATCGCTGTCGGCAAACTTCTCCGGTCGCGCGTTCAAGTACGGCAGCATCGCCGGTACCGACAACGTGTGGAAGACCGGCCTGAACTGGCAGGTCACCCCGACCTTCCGTCTGCGCGGCACGCTGGGTACGTCGTATCGCGCCCCGGGCCTCTACGAGCTCTACCTCGGCAACCAGACCGGGTTCCTGGGCCAGCTCGGCATCGATCCCTGCATTCTGTGGGGCGACAGCAGCAACGATCGTCTGCGCGCCAACTGCGCAGCGGCGGGCATCCCGGCGAACTATCCCGGCGGCGGCGCTTCCGCGACGATTTATTCGGGCGGCGGTGCGGGCTTCCTGAAGCCGGAAACCTCGCGTGCAAAGTCGGCCGGTTTCGTCTGGCAGCCGACCTTCGCCAACCTGAACGTGGCGCTGGACTACTTCGACTACAACGTCCAGGGCGAGATCTCGCAGCTTGATGCCGGCGACATCGTGTTCGGCTGCTATGGCTCCACCGTTTATCCGAACACGTTCTGCAACCAGCTCAAGCGCAACCCGCCGAACGCGGCGGCCGATCCGAACCGGATCACCGAGATCTACAGCGTCTACGTCAACATCAACCGCGAGCGGACCCGTGGTTACGACCTGCAGGTGAACTACAGCGACGACTTCTCGTTCGGCAAGCTGTCGGCGGAAGGCCAGGTCACATACACGATGTCCGACATCTACCAGCTGTTCGATTCTGCTGCGGCCAGCGGCCTGAGCTCGTCGGAACAGGTGGGTTACATCGGCCGTCCGAAGACGGTGGCCCGCAGCGTCATCAGCCTGGAGCGGGGCGACTGGACCTATACGTGGAATGGCCAGTATGTCAGCACCACCCGCAACAAGGACCTCAGCAACATCTACACCTACCTGGGGTACAAGGGTGCCGCGCGCGACATCGAGGCGAGCTGGCAGCTCATCCACAACGTGTCGGTCGGCTATGAGCGCGGTCATTGGGGCGTGCTGGTCGGTATCCGCAACGTGTTCGATACCGAGCCGGATCTGATCTCGCCGAGCGCCGGCACCACGGTGGGCAACGCACCGCTGTATGCGTCGCAATACGACTGGTACGGCCGCACGTTCTTTGCGCGTCTGAACTACAAGTTCTGATCGCGAGGCGTTGGTGTAACAAAGAAAGAGGCGACCTTCGGGTCGCCTCTTTCTTTAGCTGTGATGCCAGTGCGTAGCGGCGGCGACCGGGGAACTACCCGCCCGCCAGCATCGCCTGGATCTTCGCCATGTGCGACTCGGCGGTTTCGCGGGTGACTTCCCTGTCTGCTTCCGGATCCTTGCCTTGCCAGTGCAGGTCGGCTTGCGGCAGTTCGTGCAGGAAGCGGCTGGGCTGGTTGCGGTGGATTTCGCCGTAGCGTTTGGTCTGCGCGGACCATGACAGGGTCAGCAATTCCTTCGCGCGGGTGATGCCGACGTACATCAGGCGGCGTTCTTCGTCGACGCGGCCTTCCTCCAGCGCGCCCTCGTGCGGCAGCGTGCCGTCTTCACAGCCGACGATGAAGACGAAGCGGAACTCCAGTCCCTTCGCTGCGTGCAAGGTCATCATGCGCACCGCGTTGCCCGGTTCGTCACGGTCGGCGTGGCTGAGCAGGGCCAGTTGCGAGGCAAGGTCGCCGGCATTGTTGCCGCCCTTCTGCATGGCGCGGAACCAGTCGGCGAGTTCCTTCAGGTTGCCCAGCTTGCGTTCGCGCACGCTGGCGTCAGGCGTGCTCGCGGCAATCTGCGCGGCGTAACCGGTGCGCTTGAGGATGCGTTCGACCAGGTCGGCCGCGCTCTCGTGCAGCGAGGCGCTGCGCAGTTCGTCGAGGAGGTCCGAGAAGCCGGCCAGCGCCGCGGCCGGGCGCGGCGTGAGCTGGCGCAGCACGCCGTCGCTGCGGGTGGCATCGAGCAGCGAGCAATGGCGCGACTGCGCGAGCTGGCCGAGTTTCTCCAGCGTGGTGGAGCCGATCTCGCGCTTGGGCACGTTCACCACGCGCAGGAACGCGGCGTCGTCGCTGGGGTTGGTCAGCAGGCGCAGGTAGCACAGGATGTCCTTCACCTCCGCGCGGTCCAGGAAGGACAGTGCACCGGTGAGATGGTAGGGAATGCGCGCCAGCCGCAGTGCCTTTTCCAGTGGACGCGCCTGGAAGTTCCCGCGATACAGAACCGCCATGTCGTCCCAGCGCGCCTTGTGCTTCTCGGCCAGAGTGGTGGCGATGGCGGCGACGCGCTCGGCCTCGTGCTCGGCCTCCTTGCACTCCAGCACGCGGATCGGCGCGCCTTCCGGATGCTCGCTCCACAGCTTCTTTTCATGGCTGTGCGGGTTGTGCGCGATCAGCGCGTTCGCCGCGCGCAGGATGCGCTTGCCGCAGCGGTAGTTCTGCTCCAGCTTGATCACGCGCAAGGAAGGCCAGTCGCGGCCGAGCTGGTCGATGTTCTCCGGGTTCGCGCCGCGCCAGGCGTAGATCGACTGGTCGTCGTCGCCCACGCAGGTGATGTGGCCGCGCTCGCCGGCCAGGTATTTGAGCAGGCGGTACTGCGCGTCGTTGGTGTCCTGGTATTCGTCCACCAGCAGGTAGCGCAGGCGCTCGCGCCAGGCGGCGCGGCACTCGTCGTCGCTTTCCAGGATGCGCAGCGGCAGCCGGATCAGGTCGTCGAAATCCACCGCGTTGAACGCGGCCAGGCGCGCCTGGTACAGCTCGTAGATCGTGGCGGCTTCGAGTTCCCGCGGGCTGCGCGCGGCGGCCAGCGCTTCCTCCGGCGTGAGGCCGGCGTTCTTGGCGCGGCCGAGCAGGTTGCGCAGGCCGAACAGCACGTCGGGCTTGGCGCCTTTCGGCGCCAGTTCCTTCACGATGCCCTCGCTGTCGTCCGCGTCCAGCACCGAGAAACCGCGGCGCAACCCGGCGCGCGCGTGCTCGATCTGCAGGAACTTCAGCCCCAGCGCGTGGAAGGTGCTCACGGTGAGGGCGGCCGCATCCTCGCTGGACACCAGCTTCGCCACGCGCTCGCGCATCTCGCGCGCAGCCTTGTTGGTGAAGGTGATCGCGGCGATTTTCGACGGGTTGAGCTTTCGCCGCTGGATCAGATACGCGATCTTCTGCGTGATCACGCTGGTCTTGCCGGAGCCGGCGCCAGCCAGTACCAGCAGTGGCCCCTCGCAGTGTTCGACGGCGGCCAGTTGTTGTGGGTTGAGCATGGATCGTTGCGAGGGGTGGGACAGCGCCCGATGGTAACAGAGCAGCCGTGGGGCATAATCGAGCGAACCCAATCGACGGGGAGCCGCATGACAGCCCAGCAAGTCGAGCAGTGCGATGTGGCGGTGATCGGTGCCGGCCCCGGCGGCAGCACCGCGGCGGCGCTGCTGGCGCGTCGCGGCTACCGGGTGATCGTGCTGGAAAAGGCGCGCCATCCGCGTTTCCACATCGGCGAATCGCTGCTGCCGATGAACTTGCCGGTGTTAGAGCGACTCGGCGTGCTGGACAAGGTGCACGCGATGGGCGTGTTCAAGGCCGGCGCGGATTTCGAAGCGGACAACGAGCGCGGCTACAACGTGTTCTCGTTCGGTCGCGCGCTCGGCGACAGCCCGCCGCACAGCTATCAGGTCTGGCGGCAGGATTTCGACCAGATGCTGTGCGAACACGCGCGCGAATGCGGCGCCGATGTGCGCGAAGGGCAGCAGGTGGTGGCGGTCGAGCAGCGAGGCCCGCGCCAGGCCCGCATCGAGGTGCATGCCGACGACGGCACGCAGCACGCGATCGAGGCGCGCTACCTGGTCGACGCCAGCGGCCGCGACGCATTCCTCTCGACCAAGCACAAGCTCAAGCGCCGGAACCGTCGGCACCAGAGCGCAGCGCTGTTCAGTCGTTTCCGCCATGCTGCGCGTCGCGGTGGCGAGGACGCCGGCAACGTCAGCATCTACCGCTTCGAACACGGCTGGATGTGGATGATCCCGCTGCCCGACGGCAGCATGAGCGTGGGCGCGGTGTGCTGGCCGGAGTATCTCAAGCGCCGGCACGGCGACACGCGCGCCTTCTTGCTCGACACGTTGCGGCAGAACGCGGCGCTGTGGCAGCGCCTGCAGGGAGCCGAGCTGATCGACGAGGTGCGCGCGGCCGGCAACTATTCCTACGACTCGCGCGAAATGGCAGGGCCCGGCTGGATTCTGGTCGGCGATGCATTCGCCTTCCTCGACCCGGTGTTCTCCTCCGGCGTGTTCCTGGCGATGGATGCGGCCGAACGTGCGGTCGACGTGATCGACGGCGCGTTGCGGGAGCCGAAGCGAGAGGCGGCGCTGCAGCGGGCGCTGGAGAAGCGCCTGCGCCTGGGCATGGCGCGTTTCGCGTTCTTCATCCACCGATTCAACGAGCCGGTGATGCGGCGCATGTTCGCCGCGCCGCGCAATAGCTGGCAGCTGGAGCAGGGCGTGATCTCGATGCTTGCCGGCGACCTCTACGATCCGCCGCGCGTGCTGCGGCGGCTGCTCCTGTTCAAGCTGGTCTACGCGATCATGGTGCTGCGCAGCCCGCGCCAATGGTGGCGCGGCCATCGCCATCGGCTCGCGCAGGCGCGCGCCGAGTGAGCGCGCAGCCTACAATGACGCGTTTCCGCTGACCGATCGCCGCGCCGACGCCCAATGGCCAAGCTCTATTTCTATTACTCGGCGATGAACGCCGGCAAGACCACCACGCTGCTGCAGAGCGCGTACAACTATCACGAGCGCGGCATGCGCACGCTGATCCTCACGCCGGCGCTGGACAACCGCTTCGGCGAGGGCGTGGTCGCTT
>Ga0209930_1000987_pt1 | contig 51892 bp, 40 predicted proteins | sample ThiBiot_500_biof_2_FD_183948 | JGI IMG/M metagenome (GOLD analysis project Ga0209930, IMG submission 183948) | Wastewater bioreactor microbial communities from Cape Town, South Africa - Thiocy_cont_500_biof (SPAdes) | ecosystem: Engineered > Bioreactor > Thiocyanate-remediating >...
CAAGGCGATCCTCGACGACACCTACCCGACGATCAACCCCGCCGCCGTGCAACGACAGATCCAGGCCCTCACCGACAAGCTCCTGAAGATCACCACCAGCAAACGCGCCGCCCCGCCGAAACCCCCGATCGTGCCGGCATCTACGCGCGCATCCCGCAATGAGTCAACGAATCAGATCACGCGCGCATCTTGACACGAGGCAATACGGACGATGACCCACGCTTCATGCGCAACGGCTGCCCTCTGGGCTGATAACGGCGCAGACGAGCCACCACCTGCAGGCATGGGGGGTCTTCTGCCGCCGTCTGTCACTCCGCCCGCACTACGTTCGGTCGGGGTGACACGGTCGGGGTGACAGGATTTGAACCTGCGACATCCTGCTCCCAAAGCAGGCGCGCTACCAAGCTGCGCTACACCCCGCCGCACACGGCAAGAGCGGCGACCGCCGCGTGCGCCAGCACAGCGTACCGCCCGGTACTATCAACGACGTGCCCCGCACCGCCGGGGCTCGGCGGGCGTAGCTCAGTGGTAGAGCCTCAGTCTTCCAAACTGATTACGCGAGTTCGATTCTCGTCGCCCGCTCGGATCGATGACGGCGGGGCTTCCGGTCCGGAAGCCCCGCCGTTGTTGTTCGCCCGCCGGCGTCGCGCCGCCCCACCATCCCGCACCGCCACGACAAGGAAGAGATCACGATGCCCGTTCGCAAGGTTGCCCTGCTGACCGCCGGCGGGTTCGCCCCCTGCCTCTCCTCGGCGATCGGCGGGCTCATCGAGCGGTACACAGAACTCGACCCGTCGATCGAGATCATCGCCTACCGGCACGGGTACCAGGGCCTCCTCGCCGGCGACAGCATCACCGTCACCGACACGGTGCGGCGTCATGCCGCCCTGCTGCACGAGTTCGGCGGCTCCCCCATCGGTAATTCCCGCGTGAAGCTCACGAACGCGAAGGATCTCGTGAAACGTGGGCTGATCAAGGAGGGTGACAACGCGCTCGAGGTGGCTGCGAACCAGCTCACGGCCGACGGGGTGGATGTCCTGCATACGATCGGCGGCGACGACACCAACACCACCGCAGCCGATCTCGCGGCCTACCTGGCCGGGCACGACTACCCGCTCACCGTCGTCGGGCTGCCCAAGACCATCGACAACGACGTCAAACCGATCAAGCAGACGCTCGGCGCCTACACGGCCGCGGAGCAGGGCGCGATCTACGCCCGCAACATCGTCGCGGAGCACAACTCGGGCACCCGGATGCTGATTGTGCACGAAGTGATGGGGCGCGGCTGCGGGTGGCTCACCGGGGCGACCGCGAAGGCCTACCGCGATTGGCTGGACACCCGCAGCTGGCTGCCGGAGATCGGGCTCACGCGCGCGGCCTGGGACGTGCACGCGGTGTACATCCCGGAACTCCACATCGACCTCGACGCGGAGGCCACGCGGCTCAACAACGTCATGGACACCGTCGGCAACGTCACGATCTTCCTCTCCGAGGGTGCCGGTACCACGGAGATCGTCGCCCAACTCGAAGCCGCCGGGGAGCCGGTCGCGCGTGACGCGTTCGGGCATGTCCGGCTCGACGAGATCAATCCGGGCGCCTGGTTCGCGAAACAATTCGGTGAGAGACTGCGCGCCGAAAAGGTCATGGTGCAGAAGTCCGGATACTTCTCGCGATCCGCCGCCGCAAACGCCGAGGACCTTCGCCTGATCAAATCGATGACGGACCTCGCCGTCGATTGCGCGCTGCGCGGCGAGCCCGGCGTCATCGGTCACGATATCGAGCGCGCGAATACCTTGCGCGCCATCGAGTTCGACCGGATCGCGGGCGGCAAACCGTTCGACACGTCGGAACCGTGGTTCGCCGACATGCTCGCGGCGATCGGCCAGACCGCGGGCTGACCCACCATGGACGAGCCGCAGCCAACGCATCGGCGCAGCACCCGCCGCGCCGCACGCCGGGATGCCGGCCCGCCCGACACACCCGTCCGAACCGAAGCGACCGGCCCGCCGGGCCTAGACCAGCCGACCCAGCCAGCCCAGCCACCCCAGCCGACCCAGAAACCCGGCCCGCCGTCGGCGGTCAATGCACCCTCCGCGGATTGGCCCCCTGAGACACGGCCCCTCGAGGCGCGACCCCGAGACGAGCAGCGCGCGCAACGCTCGGACCGCGCGCTGCGCCAACTGGCCGGCAACCGCGCCACACAGCTCCCCCCGGTCGTCGCCATGCGAGCACGTGAAGTAGGCCGTCCCTCGGCGGCCGACATCGCCGCCGCCGAGGCCGAGTTGGTGATCGTGCGGCGCTATTACGTACCACCGGGCGAACCCGCGGCCGATACGCCCGACACACGGCGCGCACGGTCGAGCGCGACGGGCGCGCGCGGCTCGCGGAGGACGCGCCGCGACCGTCAGGACGGCACTACGGGCGCGACCGGATCAGCCTCGTAATCGGCGAGCTGGGCGATCCGCCGCGCGTGTCTCGACTCACCCGAGAAGGGCGTCGCGAGGAACAGCTCGACCAGAGTCGCGGCGGTCTCTTCGTCGTGCATCCGCGCGCCCACCGCCACCACGTTCGCGTCGTTGTGCTCCCGCGCCAGTCGCGCGGTATCCGGGTTCCACGCGAGCGCGGCACGCACTCCGCGCACCTTGTTCGCGGCGATCTGCTCGCCGTTGCCGGAACCGCCGATCACCACGCCCAGGCTGCCGGGATCCGCGACGACCCTTCGGCCGGCCTCGATGCAGAATGCCGGGTAATCGTCGCCGGCATCGTAGTGATGTGCCCCGACGTCAACGGTCTCGAAACCACGTTCAGCCAGGCGCCGCAACAGAAATGCCTTCAACTCGAAACCCGCATGATCGCTCGCCAGATAAACACGCATGGTCCCTAGTGTCCCCCATCGTCCCGGCCGCCCATGACGCTGTTCTAGGGCACCACCATGACCGGAAACTTTTGGCTGGAGACCACCGCGTGGGACACCGACCCGCTCGCGATCCTGTGCAGGAACTGTGCGAAGCCGCTATGTCGCTTGCCGACCACCAGACATGCGGCATCGCGTTCCTCCGCGATGCGGATGAGCTCGGCGGCCGCGTCCCCGCTGGTCGATACGAGCTCCCAGGAGACGTTCGTCAACTCGCCGCTCGCGGCAAGATCCGCCGACAGCGCCGTCTCCACCGCTTCCTCGGCGTTGTCGTCGAGTTCGACCTCCTCGGGGATCGGCACGTAACCCTCGACGAGCGGAACGGCGCGCCGGCGCACGTGCACGGCCACGATCGGCCGGCCCAACGACCGGGCGAGGAACACCGCCGCGTGCAGCGGCCGGCGACACGCCGCGACCTCGTCCACCCCGACCACCACCGGGCCGCTCCGCAAGTAGGGCGGCAGCGGCACGCCGAACGGGCTGGTAGCGCGCTCGGCCACCGGCGTCACCTGCGTGACGCTACCGGCTCCTTGCGGCTCACCGACCACGGGCGCATCAGATTGCTGTTCATGGAGCGGCGCTGCCATCGGGCACCTCCGTGGGTGTCTGGACGCGGTCCGCGAAGCCTCGGTTCGGGCGTCACGAAACTGCGCCGCGGTGTGTATCTACAGTGACACATCCCACAGCGTTTTGCCCAACGCTTTACCGCCGCCGCGCATCGTCATCGATGCAGCGGCGCGAACAGCGACATGCGCGAACCGAACCCGCTCACGCACCCGAAGCAGTCGTCGCGACCTGCGGTGATTCGGTACGTTCGCGCTTGAGTTCGAAGAAGTAGGGGTACGACGCCAGCGTGACGGTCGCGTCCCAGAGACGCCCGGCTTCCTCGCCCGTCGGAATCCGGGTGATGACGGGGCCGAAGAACGCCACCCCGTTCACATGGATGATCGGAGTCCCGACACCCTTGCCGACCGGGTCGACCCCGGCGTGATGGCTTGCTCGCAGGACGTCGTCATATTCGGTAGTGCGCGCGGCGTCGGCGAGTTCGGGGGGCAGTCCGAGTTCGGCCAGCGACTCGTCGATGACGGCCGCGATGTCCTTGTTGCCCTCGCCGTGCACGCGCCGGCCCATGGCTTCGTACAGCGGGCCGAGGATGTCCTCACCGGCCTTGGCGGCAGCGGCGATGGCCACGCGCGGCATCCACCACACGTCTTTCTCCATGTGTTCGGCGAGCCCCTCCTCGGGCACTTGGTCCTCGTTGAGCACACCGAGACTCATCACATGCCAACGGATGTCGATATCGCGCACCTTCGCGACCTCGACCAACCAGCGCGACGTCGCCCAGCAGTAGGGACACAGCTGGTCGAACCACAGCTCGGCAACCGACCGTCCGCCGCCAGCCGAACGCTCGCCGGCACCCGCCCCATCGTGATTCCCCTGGGCCATGACATTGGCCATGAATCCTCCCGACCTGCATCCTGATGGCCCGGCTGCCGCCGGCCCTGCCCGGATCAACCGGGCAGGCCGTAGGGTTGTTCCTAGCGGCGCCGCGAACGTGGCATGGGTCACGTGCTCGGGCCGCCCCGGGCGCTCATCCACGCGCCTTGCCACGCCCCTCATCCGCTACCCCGGAAGGACGACGCCGTGCCATCGACCCCCAACCTGACCCGTGTCCAGGCCGCGGAGCGCGCCGCGCTGCTGACGATCCGCAGCTACTCCATCGACCTGGATCTGACCGACGGCGCAGGCGGCCCCGGCATCACGACGTTCCGGACGCGATCGGAGGTCGCCTTCACGGCTGTCGAGCCCGGACGCTCGACGTGGATCGACTTCGTCGGCGACTCCGTCACGTCGGCCACCCTCAACGGGCGACCGTTGGACGTGTCCGGCTGGACCGGCGAGGGCGGGCTGGTGCTCCCCGATCTGTCGGCCGAGAACGTTCTCGTGGTCGAGGCCGTGGGCACATACATGAACACCGGCGAGGGCCTGCACCGTTTCGTGGATCCGGTCGACGGCGCGGTGTATCTGTACACGCAATTCGAGACGGCGGACGCGAAGCGGATGTATGCCTGCTTCGACCAGCCGGATCTCAAGGCGGCATTCACCTTCCGGGTGACGGCGCCCGGCGACTGGCAGGTCGTGACGAACGGCGCTCCGGTGGACGCCGCCCCGCTGGAACACGGTGCGCGATGGCATGCGTTCGCCACGACGGCGAGGATGAGCACCTACGTCACCGCGCTCGTCGCCGGTCCCTACCACGTGGCACGCGATCACCATGACGGCATCGATCTCGGGATCCTCTGCCGCGCGTCGCTGGCCGAGTTCCTCGACGCGGAGCGGCTTTTCACGGAGACGAAGCAGGGATTCGACTTCTTTCACGGCATCTTCGGCGTGCGGTATCCGTTCGGGAAGTACGACCAGCTCTTCGTCCCGGAGTTCAACGCCGGGGCGATGGAGAACGCCGGCGCCGTCACCTTCCGAGAGGAGTACGTGTTCCGGTCCAAGGTCACCCGGTACCTGTACGAGCGCCGCTGCGAGACGATCCTGCACGAAATGGCGCACATGTGGTTCGGCGACCTCGTCACGATGCGCTGGTGGGACGACCTGTGGCTGAACGAGTCCTTCGCGACCTGGGCGTCGGTCGTCGCGCAGACCGCGGCCACGGAGTACCGGTCCGCGTGGACGACGTTCGCGAACGTCGAGAAGTCGTGGGCCTACGACCAGGACCAGCTTCCGTCGACGCATCCCATCGCCGCGGACATCGTCGACCTGGAGGCCGTCGAGGTGAACTTCGACGGCATCACCTACGCCAAGGGCGCGAGCGTGCTCAAGCAGCTGGCCGCGTACGTGGGCTTCGACGAGTTCCTCGCCGGCCTGCGCAGCTATTTCGCGGAGAACGCCTACGGCAACGCCACTCTCGCCGACCTGATGCGGCACCTGTCGACCGCCTCGGGGCGTGACATGGACACCTGGGCGGCGTCGTGGCTGCAGACCACCGGCATCAACCGGCTGGAGCCGGTCTTCGAGGTCGGGCCCGACGGCCTGTTCACCTCGTTCGCGATCCGCCAGACGGGTGCCGCGCCGGGTGTCGGCGAGTTGCGTCCACATCGGCTCGCCGTCGGCGTGTATGACGATGATCCGGCCGGGGCCCTCGTCCGCACGCATCGCGTCGAGTTGGACGTTGCCGGCGAGCTCACCGATGTCCCGGAGCTCGTCGGGATCGCGCGCGGCGCGTTGGTGCTCGTCAACGACGACGATCTGACGTACTGCAAGCTGACCCTGGATCCGGACTCGCTCGCCACCGCCGTGCGGCGCATCGGCGACATCGCCGATTCCCTTCCCCGCACGCTCGTGTGGTCGGCGGTGTGGGAGATGACGCGCGACGCGCAGATGCGAGCACGCGACTTCGTCACCCTCGCCCTCGCGGGCGTGCACGCGGAGACCGAGATCGGGGTGGTGCAGCGGGTTCTCGCGCAGGTGCGGCAGGCGGTGGCCGCCTACGCGGATCCCACGTGGGCCGCCGAGACGGGCTGGCCGGCAGTGTCGCGACGGCTCGTGGAACTCGCGCGTGGCGCCGAGCCGGGCAGCGACGCGCAGCTCTCCTATGTGACGGCGCTCGCGGCAAGCGTGTTGACGGCCGACGAGGTGGCGATCATCCGCGGATGGCGGGACGGCTCCGCCCCGCTGCCGGGGTTGGTGGTCGACGCCGACCTCGGGTGGACGCTCTTGGGCGCACTGGTCGCCCACGGCGCGGCGGGCGATGCCGACATCGACGCGGCGGCAACGGCCGATGCGACGGCCTCCGGTGAGCGGCGCGCCACGCAGGTCAGGGCCCTGCGCCCGACCCGGGCCGCGAAGCAGGAGATGTGGGACCGCTTGATCGGCGACGACACCATGGCCAATGCGCTGCAGGATGCGGCGATCAGCGGCTTCAACCATCCGGCACAGGCCGACCTTCTCGCGGCGTTCGTGCCGCAGTACTTCGACGCGGTGGCCGATGTGTGGCACCGGCGGTCCAGCGAGGTGGCGCAGAAGGTGGCCGTGGGGCTGTACCCACGCTGGGCGGTAGCCGACGACACCGCCACAGCGGCGGAGACCTGGCTAGCCGGCGACCATCCGGCCGCGCTGCACCGACTGGTGAGCGAGGGTCTTGCCGGGACTCGCCGCGCGCTGGCCGCCCGCGCCGCCGACCGCGGCTGAAGACCACGGCCCGTGCGGATCACCTAGGCATCGCCCCAGAAAGACGCGACCGCCCGCGAGAGTCTCTCGCGGGCGGTCGGTATCTCGGGATCCAGCAGCAGGGTCAGACCCGCGCCGCCGGGACCTCGCCCGCGTGGTCGGTCAGGATCCGGATGCTGTTCGTCAGGCCGCCGAGGAGATCGCCGTCGCTGCAGGCAGCGACGACCGACAGCACGGCGGCGCGGGCGCCACGCTCGCTGATGCGAAGCGCGGCCTCCTCGCCGGTCACGATCTCGACCAGGCGCTGACCGGGTGAGATCGCGACGAGCGCCGTGTACGGCGCATCGTCGCCGAACGAATCGAGCAGCCCCTCGGCGGCGGCACGGCTGTCCTCGCCCAGATCGCCGAGATAGGCGGCGAACCGCAGGCCGCTCGCCTGCTCCGCGACGGCGATCACCGTGTCCAGCTTCTTGAGTTCGTGCGGTTCGAAGACCTCATCGCTGCCGACCGGCCCGCAGGTCGGAACCAGCCTGACCAGGACGCCGGTCTCGACACGCACGAGTTCCCCGTCGCGCCGCGCGAGTTCACCAGCCGGCATGGGCACCTCCTCGAGTCGTACCCACCCGGTCGACCACCGGAGCGGCGACGACGGGCGTCACCCCGGCCCACAGGCGATCCGGGTGCTGCCAGGGTTTACCCGGCTCGTAGCGAACCTTGGCGCGATGCCTACCGCGGCCGACCGTCACCACCGCGAGGAACGCGACGATGGCCGCGGGCAGCACCGCGTACACCGCGATGACTTCCCATACGCTCACACGCTCACGGTAGCCGATCCGTCGCAGCGGTCGGCAGCCCGGTGGGCTGAAACAATGACGGCGTGACACAGCCCGTACCCACGGCCCGCGGCACCGTGCCGCGGTCGTTCTACGACGAGGTGGGCGGGCGTCCGGTGTTCGAGACGATCGTCGACCGGTTCTACGAGATCGCGATCGCCGATCCGACGCTGCGGCCGCTGTTCGCCATGTCCCATGCGGCGACGGTGCGGCGTCGGATCACCGCGTTCTTCGTCCAGTACTGGGGCGGGCCGCGCGACTATTCCCGCGAACGCGGCAACCCGCGACTCGCCTTGCGGCATAGCCACTTCCGCCTCGGGCGCGCCGAATATGACGCCTGGTTGGCGGCCATGCGCCAGGCGCTCGAGGTCCAGGAACTCACCGCCGAGCAGCGCGCAGTCTTCTACGACTACCTCGTCGCGGCCGCGGCGCGGCTGACGGGCCGGGCGCCGTAGCCCGGGCGCGATGACGCGTCAGGCCAATGGCAGATTCGCCATGCGGCGGCGCGCCACCGAACCGGCCTCGGCGTCCAGCCGGAGCCATGTCGCGGTCGTCCGGACCCGCACCGGCGCACCGGCGTCCCCGTCGGCGAAACCCATGCCGGACAGGGCGAACAGCATCCGCATCGAGATCGGGATCAGCTCGCCCGCACTCGGCACGCTCATCAGCACCGAATCGAGCAATGCGGGCGGGACGGTCGCCTTCGTCGCCGCGGCCAGTTCGTGCTCCCGTTCGCGCTCGACGGCGACCCTCGCGCGTTCGAGGCCGACGCGCACCTGGTCCGCGATGCCCGCGGGGTCCAGCACCCCGGCATCGGCCCACTCGTCAGCCGGCGGGAGCTGGGCGTGCCATCGCTCGCCCACGTCGCGTCCCGGGTCGAGGACGCGCTCCCTCGACACGGCCAGCGCCCCCACGAGATCAGTGGCGTAGACGGTCAACGGCGACGGCTCCAGCTTCCCGGTCACCGACCTGGTGGCCAGGACACCGAATCCCGCCTTCGCCCACAACGCGACCGCCGGGCCGTCGGCCAACAGCCGGACGAGCCCGGCCGGGTCGAGCTGCGCGATGCGACCGACGAACATGGTGGCGACATCGCGGTCCGCCGGCGTAGCCGGCGCGAACAGCGTCATACGCGGTTCCCGACGAACCGCTTGAGGTACGCGCGCTCTGCGGGATCGAGACGCCGGGGGCGGAACGTCGCCGGGTCGACGGGCACGAGCACCGTGGAGGCCAGCACCGCTGTCCGGCCGTCTGCGCGCACGTCGTAGTCGATCGTGACGGAGGCGGATCCCAGCGCCGATACCCACATCGACACGGTGACCGGCGGCCCGAACCCGATCGCGCGGCGATAGTCGACCGCGACGCGGGCCACGACGATCCCGTCGGTCAGCTTGTCGACGCCGTGGTCGGCCGCGGCGATGAACAACCAGTCGACGCGGGCCTCTTCGAGCAGCGTGAGCGTGCGCGCATTGTTGACATGGCCGAAGGCGTCGAGGTCCGACCATCGCACCCGGACCTCGGTCTCAAAGCGCAGCCCACTGGGCCGCAGTCGCTCCGTCACGTTCCCATCCTGATCCATGCGACATCCATGCGACATCCTTGCGACGCCGCGACACCGGCCGCGCCACGTTGTGCCGGTCGTGTCAGCGGATCATGGCGCGAAATTCTCGTGCCGCGACCGACAGCGCGGCCAGATCGCCGGCGCCTGCGCGCGCGATCTCGGCGAGGGTCGCGCGGGCTCGTGCCAGGCGCGAGACGTTCTGCTCCTCCCACTGCGCGATCTTCACCGCGGCCGCCGTGTCGGCGGAGGTCGTCGACAGCACGTCGGCCGTGAGCATCCACATCGAGCGATACAGATCGTCACGCACCGCCTGCCTGGCCAGCGCGTGCCACCGGTCGCCACGTTCCAGGTTCGTGACGGCGGTGAGCAGATCGTCGAAGTCGAGATGCGCGGACAGTGCGTAGTACAGCTCGGCGACCTCCATGAGGCCGCGTCCCGAACTCTCCGCGACATCGAAGATGTCCAGCGCGGAGAACACGTAGAGGCTCTCCACGACCCGCCGCGCGAGGTCGGGTATCGCGCCCTTCGCGACGAGATCGTCGGTGTCGCGGCGCACGTTCTCCGCCTCGACGCCGCAGACAAGGGCGCCGATCCGCGGGCTGATGGCCTGGACCGGTTCCGCGTACCGATCGATCTCCGCTCGGACGTCGAGCGGTTGCGGCCGACGTGAGAGGAACCATCGCGCCGCCCGGTCCAGCACCCGGCGCGCCATCAGCGTGAGCTGGTCCTGGCAATCGGCGGGCACGACGTGGTCGGAGGCGTTGATGTCGGTGAGCAGCGTCGGCAGGTCGAACACGGTGCTGACGACCGTGAAGGCCCGGATCGCATCGGCAGGCGACGCCGCGATCTCCTCCCCCAGCCGGAACGCGTAGGTGATTCCGGCCGCGTTGACGACTTCGTTGGCCGTCATGGTGGTGACGATCTCGCGTGCCAGCGGGTGCGCGGCGATCGCGCTGCCGAACTTCCTCCGCATCTGCGTCGGGAAGTACGCCGGCAGGCGATGGATGTACGCGGGGCTCTCCGGCAGGTCGCTGGCCAGCATGTCGGCCGCCAGCTTCGACTTGGTGTATGCCACGAGCACCGAGAGCTCCGGCGAGGTCAGACCCTCGCCAAGAGCGATCCGCGCGTCGATCTGCTGCGGGCTGGGCAGGAACTCCAGTGCCCGGTCGAGACGCCCTTCCTCCACCAGCGCATCGATCTGCCGCGCATGCACCGATAGCATCGGGCCGGCGTGGTGCCGGGAGACGCCGAGCAGCCGGTTCTGTGCCCGGTTGTCGGCCAACACGAGGTCGGCGACCTCGTCCGTCATCGAGGCGAGCAACATGTTGCGATCAACTTCGGCGAGTGATCCGTCCGAGATCAGCGGCTGCAGGGCGATCTTGATGTTCACCTCGTGGTCGGAGGTATCGACGCCCGCGGAGTTGTCGATCGCGTCGGTGTTGATCTTTCCGCCGGCGCGCGCGAACTCGATGCGCCCGAGCTGGGTCACGCCGAGGTTGCCGCCCTCCCCCACGACCTTGACGCGGAGATCCCGGCCGTCGACCCGCACGGCGTCGTTGGCCTTGTTGCCGACCTGCGCGTGGGTCTCGGTCGACGCCTTCACGTAGGTGCCGATCCCGCCGTTCCACAACAGATCGACCGGCGCCAGCAGGATCGCGTGGATGAGTTCGGACGGTGCCAGCGCTGTGACACCGGCACCGAGGCCCAAGGCCACGCGCATCTGCGGCGACACCGGGATGGACTTGGCCGTGCGCGGCCACACTCCGCCACCGGGCGAGATGAGTTCGACCCGGTAGTCGCCCCACGACGACCGCGGCAGATCGAAGAGCCGCGTGCGTTCGGCGAATCCGATGGCCGGATCGGGATCGGGGTCCACGAACACGTGGCGGTGGTCGAACGCGGCCACCAGACGGATGTGCTCACTGCGCAGCATGCCGTTACCGAAGACGTCGCCGGACATGTCGCCGATACCGACGCAGGTGAACCGGTCGTTCTGCACGTCGATGCCGAGTTCACGGAAGTGGTGCCGCACCGACTCCCAGGCGCCGCGTGCCGTGATGCCCATGCCCTTGTGGTCGTACCCGGCGCTACCTCCGGACGCGAAGGCGTCGCCGAGCCAATACCCGTAGTCCCCCGCGACCGAGTTGGCGATGTCGGAGAAGGATGCCGTGCCCTTGTCGGCCGCGACTACCAGGTACGGGTCCTCCGCGTCGTGCCGAACGACATCCGCCGGGGGCACGATCTGCCCGCCGACACGGTTGTCCGTGACATCCAGCAGGCACGACATGAACGTGCGATAGCAGGCGATCCCCTCGGCCTGCAGGGCGTCGCGATCGACCGCGGCATCACCGGTGGGTGCCGGTGGCTGTTTGAGAACGAACCCGCCCTTCGCGCCCACGGGCACGATGATGGCGTTCTTGACCTCCTGCGCCTTGACCAGCCCGAGCACCTCCGTCCGGAAGTCCTCCGGCCGGTCCGACCACCGGATCCCGCCGCGCGCCACCGCGCCGAAGCGCAGGTGCACACCTTCGAATCGCGGCGAATGCACCCAGACCTCGTGTGCGGGAACGGGTTTCGGAACTCCGGGAACCCGGTGCGGGTCGATCTTGAACGCAAGGTACGGCGTCTGCGAACCGCCCCGGCGCGGGATGAAGGCGTTCGTCCGATCGGTCGCCTCGATCAGGTGCAGATACGTTCGCAGGATGCGATCGGCATCGAGGCTGGTGACCGCGTCGAGTTCGGCGGTGATGGCCGCGACGAGGTCATCGCATCGGTCGTCACGGTCGGCATCGGGGACCGACGGGTCGAACCGTGCCGTGAACAGGTCCGCCAGGTTGGCCGTGATGGTCGGGTGGGCGCACAGGACCTGTTCGAGATAGCCCTGCGTGTAAGCGGATCCGATCTGCCGCAGGTACTTCGCGTACGCCCTGAGCACCGCCACCGAACGCCACTCGAGCCGCGCAGCCAGCACCAGCGCGTTGAATCCGTCGATCTCGCACCAACCGTGCCACACCGCGCTGAAGGCGTCGGCGAACAGGCGCTTGATGTCCGACAGGGCGGCACCGGACGATCGCTGAGATTCCGGCACGACGACGCCGAAATCGTAGATGTGCGAGGGGGTTCCGTCCGTGCGCCGCACCTCGTAGGGCCGTTCGTCGATCACTGTCACGCCCATGCTCTGCAGCACGGGCATCGCGCGAGACAGGGTGACGGACGCGCCGGCGACGTACACCTTCAGGCGGCTGTCACCCGGCGAACCAGCGGGCGGCCGGCCGATGGTGATGACGAGGTCGTCCTCGTCCTGGATCGCGTCGAGGCGCTTCAAGTCCTCGATCGCGTCCTGGACCGTGTAATCCTCCTTGTACGCCTCGTCGAAGGCCTCGGCATACCGCGACAGTGCGCCGGCGGTGTCGAGGTCTTCCTCACCCCCGACGACGGCGGTGACGAGGTTGTCCTCCCAGGTTCGGATGGTCTCCCGCAACGTCCTCGTGAGCGCGGGAAGGTCGACCTCGGTGGGCCGCCCGCGGTCGGTCGTCACCGTGAAATGGACTGCCGCCAGCAGGGAATCGCCGACCCGCGCGGTATATCGGATCGCGCTTCCGCCGAGTGCATCGACGAGGGCCCGTTGCATCGCGAGCCGATGCGCCGTCGTATACCGGTCGCGCGGCACGAAGACCAGCACGGACACGAACCGGCCCCGCGGGTCGGGCTGCAGGAACACGCGCAGCCGGCGTCTGCTGGTCAGCTGGAGTTGCGCGGCGACAACCTCCCGGACCTGCTCGCCGTCGGCCCAGAACAACTCGGTCCGGGGATACGCCGCGAGCGCCGCGATGGCGCGCTGTCCCGAATACGAGTTCGGCGCCGCCCCGAGGCGCTCGAGCGTCGCCTGCGTCGTGCGCCGCAGTATCGGCACTCCGGCAAGGTCGGCCGTCGCCGCCTGGGGCGTCAAGCTCACCCAGAAGCGATGCCGACCTGCTCCCGCTCCTGGCCCACCCGGGGCGACCGAGACGGACAGGGTCGGGCGTTCGCGGCCGACCGCGCTGCCGAGCCAGTACTGGCTCAGCGTCAGCAATGTGCTCTGGTCAGCCGACTCGGCGGCCCAGGCCGCATCGTCCCGCCCCAGCCCGGCGTCGAGGCGCAACAATCCCAGCCTGGCCGGCACCGCCGCACCGTCGTGCTCGCGGGAACCGCCGTCCTGCGCCTCCAGGTCGCCTGCCGTATCGCGCTCGTATCCGAGGAAACGGACGTGTCCGGCGGCCATCCAATCGAACAGATCGGCAGCCTCGGAGGCATCGACCACATCTGCCGCTTTCCCGGCGGCGGAGGGCGAGGCACCGGACGACGAGACACCGGCGGGCGACGCACCAGAGTCGCCACCAACCGCGAGCGTGCCGCGAATCTGGGCGGCGACGTCACGTGCGCGCGCGATCATCGCCGCGGTATCCGCGACGACGCACCGTACCTGCGACAGCGCGAGATGCAACGACTTCTCCATGGCCTCGGCCCGGCTCGCGTCGGACAGGCGATCGACCAGAAGATGCATCCACGATTCACGTATCGTGCCGTCGGCGTCACCGTGCGGCGTGGATTCACCGACGACGTCGGTGAGCGTGCCCTCGGCATCGCGCCGCACCGCGAGGATCGGGTGGATCACGCGATGCACGGTGACGCCCGCGGCGGAGAGTTCGCTGATCAACGAGTCCACCAGATAGGGCATGTCGTCGGTGACGACATCGACCACGGTGGACGTTCCGCCCCAGCCGTCCGCGCCGGACGGCGGGTTGTAGATATGGACCGCCGCGTGGCCGGACGGACGTCGGGTGCCCAGTTCGCGATGCGCCCCGACCATCGCGGTGATGTCCTCGACACGACGCGGCTGGTCGTCCACCGCCACCCGCCGGAAGTACGCATCTATCAACGCCGCATCCGGTGGGCTGGCCACCACGGCCTGGGCGACGGCCGATTGCCCACCCGGTGCCGTATCGGACAGTGTGGATGACACGGTTGAGTCCGTCATGTCGCGCATCTCCCTGGCGCTCGCGCTCGGTTACCCTCTGCTGGCCCGAGCCTAGCCGGGCGGTGGATCACCGGCGGTGCGCCCCGCCGCGGGGTGACGGCCGTCTCGCCGCGGCGTATCCGCCGATCGCCGACCGGCCGAACCCCCTAGTCGCGGGTCAATTTGCGATACGCGACCCGATGCGGCCGAGCGGCGTCGATCCCGAGGCGTTCGACCTTGTTCTTCTCGTAATCGGAGAAGTTCCCCTCGAAGAAGAACCACTGCGCGGGATCCTCGTCGGTCCCCTCCCACGCCAGGATGTGCGTGCACGTGCGGTCGAGAAACCATCGGTCGTGGGAGATGACCACGGCACAACCCGGGAACTGCTCCAGCGCGTTCTCCAGCGATCCGAGGGTTTCCACGTCCAGGTCGTTCGTCGGCTCGTCCAACAGGATGAGATTCCCGCCGACCTTGAGCGTCAGCGCGAGGTTGAGCCTGTTCCGCTCACCGCCGGAGAGCACCCCGGCTGGTTTCTGCTGGTCCGGCCCCTTGAATCCGAAGGCGGAAACGTAAGCACGCGAAGGCATTTCGACGTGCCCGACGTGAATGTGGTCCAGCCCGTCCGAGACGACCTGCCAGACGGTCTTGGTCGGATCGATGCCGGCCCGATCCTGATCGACGTAGGAGAGCTTGACAGTGTCGCCCACACGCACGGACCCGGCATCGGGTTCCTCCAGCCCGACGATCGTCTTGAACAGCGTCGTCTTGCCGGCGCCGTTCGGCCCGATCACGCCGACGATGCCGTTGCGCGGCAGCGTGAACGACAGGTCATGGATCAGCAACCGATCCCCGAAACCCTTGCGCAGGCCGTCGACCTCGACGACGACGCTGCCGAGCCGCGGGCCCGGCGGGATCTGGATCTCCTCGAAGTCGAGCTTCCGCGTCTTCTCGGCCTCGGCCGCCATCTCCTCGTAACGGGCCAGGCGGGCCTTCGACTTCGCCTGCCGCGCCTTCGCGCCGGACCGAACCCACGCCAACTCGGACTGCAGCCGTTTGGCGAGCTTCACGTCCTTACGGCCCTGGACCTCCAGCCGTTCGGCCTTCTTCTCCAGGTACGTCGAGTAGTTACCCTCGTACGGCAGCAACCGGCCGCGATCGACCTCGGCGATCCAGCCGGCGACGTTGTCGAGGAAGTACCGGTCGTGCGTCACGGCGAGAACCGCGCCTGCGTACTGCTGCAGGAACTGTTCGAGCCAGTTCACCGATTCCGCGTCCAGGTGGTTGGTCGGCTCGTCGAGCAGCAGCAGATCGGGCGCGGAGAGCAGCAACCGGCACAGGGCGACGCGGCGACGCTCGCCGCCCGACAGCACCGAGACCGGCATGTCGGGCGGCGGGCACCGCAGCGCGTCCATCGCCTGGTCGAGCTGGGAATCGAGATCCCACGCGTTGGCGTGATCGAGCTCCTCCTGGAGCGTGCCCATCTCGTTCATCAGCTCGTCCGAGTAATCCGTCGCCATCTGCTCAGCAATGGCGTTGAACCTCGCGAGTTTGGCGTACAGGTCGCCGAACGCGCCCTGCACGTTCTCCAGGACGGTCTTGTCCTCCTCGAGCTCCGGTTCCTGCAGCAGGATGCCGACCGAATACCCCGGCGTGAGGTACGCCTCGCCGTTCGACGGCTGATCGAGGCCCGCCATGATCTTCAGGATCGTCGACTTGCCGGCGCCGTTCGGTCCGACCACGCCGATCTTCGCGCCCGGATAGAACATCATGGTGACGTCGTCGAGGATCACCTTGTCGCCGACCGCCTTGCGGGCCTTCTTCATGGTGTAGATGAACTCGGGCACGGACATTCCCTCTCGCTGACGGCACTGGCGGCGCTCGGCAGGGGTCCGAGGCCGCTACCAGTGTGCCCTACCCCGCGCCGTCCCCAATCCGCCCGCGCAGCATCCCCGACGGAGCTCGGCCGAGAGCGGCTCGGGCGGTGCCCCGCCGTTCATGCAGGGCATCACCCGAGAACATCGTCATACCCGGTGTCAGAACACCGCCGGTTCGGGCTCACTCACCTCGAACGCGTCCACGTCGGCCGGCACAAAATCGTCCGACGCGGCGAAGTCGATCTCGTCGGTGGGCTCTTCCGCTTCGTTCGCCCCGTCGCTCCCGGTCAGGTCCGCCGATCCGGTTCCCGCTTCCCCGACCGCGAGATCCCGCTCCGAGAGCCTGTCGAGCTGCGTGAATCGCGTGAACCGGCCGGCGATGCCCTGCGACAGATCCGGGCCCACGAAATCCGCCGTGACCTCCGTATGCCAGTGCACCTGCCCGTCGGAACCGGTGTACTGCCGTTCGGACATCCGGCCGATCACCAGCACCGGGTCGCCCTTGTGGATGCACTGCGCGACACCGCGGGCGAGTTTGCGCCAGCACACCACGTTCATGCCGTACTCACCGGCCGACACCCACTGTCCCGTCTGGGGATCTCGTCTGCGTCGGTTGGCGATCACACGGAACGACACGCGGTCCGGATTGTCTCCCAGACCCGTCACCCTCGGGTCGGCCACCACATTGCCGCAGATCGTCAACGTAGCCGAGTCGAACATGCTCGTCTCCTCCTCGTCGGATGCGGGTGGCCTCGCGCCATCCGCACCCGCAACGGTCCCGGGTCGATACGACGGGAACAAGGGGGACGACTCACCGTGTGGATGAAAATCGGTCAGGGGGATAACCCGAATAACCCGAATAACCCGAATAACCGCATATGACGACGTCCGCGCCCAGACTCCCCCGGCCGACGCCGCACCCCAGCAAGCAGCTAACGCTGGTTGACCTGATCCCGCTCCGCCATCCGCGCCAACATTGCGTTGTACGCAGTGAGATCGGCGTCGTGCGTGATCTCCGCGCGGCGGTCCAACTGCCGTGACGTGCGTTCGTCGCTGCGCGCCCACTGCGCCATCAGCGCGATCATCACGATCAGCAGCGGGATCTCGGTGAAACCCCAGCCGATACCGCCGCCAAGCTGCTGGTTGTCCAGGAGGTTCCCCACCCACGGCAGCGCCAGCCGCTGGAAGAAGTCGGCACCGAGCAGGTGATGCGAACTCATCAACGCCAGCCCGAAGAAGGCATGGAACGGCAGCGACGCCAGCACGACCGCCAACTTCACCGGCGACGAGAGCTGCCGCGGCGACGGGTCGACACCGATCACCACCCAGTAGAACAGGTACCCCGTCAGCAGGAAGTGGATCTCCATGAACAGGTGCCCCGGATGCGACGAGATCATCACGTCGAACAGGTCCGTGAAATACAGCCCGTAGAAGCTGGCGACGAACAGCGTCAGCGCGACCAAGGGGTGCGTGAGGAACCGGGTGAACGGCGAATGCACGAAGCCGACCACCGCCTCGCGCAGCCCCGGCGGATCGTCTCGCCCCGCCGCCGGCAGTGCGCGCATGAGCAGCGTCACCGGGCCGCCCAGCGCCAGCAGGATCGGCACCAGCATCGCCAGTAGCATGTGCTCGATCATGTGCATCGAGAACACCGCCTGGCCGTAGGCGCCCATGCCCGACGAGGTGGACCAGAGCAGTACCGCACAGCCCGAGACCCAGGCGATCGTGCGCCCGGCCGGCCAGGCGTCGCCGCGACGCCGCAGCCGCCACACCCCGACGAGGTAGAGCACCGCTGCCGCCACCGCCGCCGTCCCCGCGATCAGGTCGAAACGCCAGAACAGCGTGAGGTTCCGGATGCTGGGCGGGCCCGGCAGGTCGAATCCGAGGACCAATTCCTCATTGGACGGAACGATGCCGGGCAGCGGCGGCGTAGCGGTCCGACTGAGCGTCGCGGCGACGCCGACGGTCACCGCCATGATCACGATTTCGACGGCCGCGAGCCGGATCAGTGGTCTCGCGTCGCCGTTGTCGCGGATCTGCGGCAGGGTCCGGCGCCGGTGCAGGTATCCGACGACGCCGAGCAGCAGCACGAGCAGGATCTTGGCCGCCACCATGCGCCCGTAGGCGGTGGACCACATCTCCGACGGCCCCGGCACGCGCAGTTTGGCGTTGATCACGCCGGACGCGGCCACCGCCACGATCGCGACCAGCGCGAGCGTGGAGTACCGCCGCGCGACGACCTCGATATGCCGCACATGCTGCTTCGCGAGCCCGATCAAGGCGACAAGACCGCCGATCCACAGCGACGCGCCGAACAGGTGGTAGATCATGCTGTCGACGGCGAAGTCGTGGTCGGTCGAGATACCCGCATGGCCGCCCAGGGCGACCGGCACCAGGGCGAACAACGCCAGCGCCAGCAGCACGAACGCCCAGGTCACCCGCATCACCACGCGGGCCGCGATCGCGATCACCACGGCGATGCCGCCGGCGATCAGCGCGCCCCTCGCGTCGGCCAGCACACCGATCGCCGTCGACATGGTGGTCGCATCGAGGGATTGCAGGATCGGCCGGCCCAGCGCGTCGGCGACGATCAGCGGCACCAGCGCGACCGCGGACGCCGCCCACACCATCGCCGCCAGCGACGCCGCCCGCAAGCACCGGTAGCCGCCCACATCCACGATCCCGGACCGCTGCGGCGGTGCGAGTGCCGCGGCGCCGAGCAGCCAGCCGATCGTCACCGCGGCCATCATGTCGAACAGGCCGGTGACGGCCGGCAACGCGAGTTGGGTGAACTCGCCCGCGTCCGGCAAGCCCAGGATCTCTTGTCTAGCAGGCACTATCGCGGCGAGCGCGGCCGCGATGCACGCCGTGACCAGCGCAGCCGTGATGACCACGGCGCCGGCCCTCCAGCGGCGGCCAGTTTTTTCGGCGGGTATGACGATGTTCGCAGCTGCGCCGGTGGGCTCCGGCGTGCCGGCGGGGTCCGCGATGCTGGCGGAATCCGCCGACGAGTCCCCGACGAATATGACGTTGCTCGCGGCTGGCGCCGGCCCGGCCGCGTCGGGCATCACAGCGGTCCCGATGACGGCCTCGCCATCGAGGCCCGGAACTGCGCTGCGATCCTGATCCGGCACATAGACGAGGTTACGTGCGTTCGATCCAGGACCGAAACCGGCCACCCGGATGGACATCGACGCCCCGGGGGGAGCCTCGGCATTATGAGGGCGTGGGCGTGCTCGCAACGTTGCGCTCGATGGTCGCCGTGCTCGTCGGGTTGGGTGCCCAGGGTGCGCTGGAGCGCACCCTGGGCACCCAACCCGCGGGGACGCAGTGTGCGCCCGGCAGGATTCGAACCTGCGACCTGAGGATTAGAAGTCCCCTGCTCTATCCAGCTGAGCTACGAGCGCCGACGATCGCAATCGGGACTGCGACCGCGTCTGCGACCCACACAGCGTAAACCGGACGGGACGTCTCTGGTCTTCGCCGCCGACGTGTTAGGGATGCGGAGGGCCGATCGGCACCGCCGGCCGCGGAGTTCAACCTCACGAGCACGGCTACCCCGAGTGCAACCCCACGAGCACGGCGGCCCCGGGTCGCACACTGCCGGGCGCACCGGTGCTCGTTCGTTCTTCGACAGGATGCGGGCCCGAACCGCCGGGTCATGCCGGTTCGGCTGCGGCGGTGGCGACGCCCGGCCAGGCGAAGAGCACTCCGGCGAAGGCGGCCAGGATCAGGAGCGACGCCAACGGCGGGCCGACCGGGATGCCCAACCCAAGGCCGGCCATCCGCACGGGTTCTGCGGCCAGGAGCAGCCACCCCGCCCACTTCGGCATGCCGCCGCGCTGCCTGAGAATCGCTATCCCGAGCACGATCCCGCCGCACAGCGCGCCGAAGCCGAAGATCGCGCCGATCATGATCTGCCCCATCGGCCACTGCGCGTCGAACGCCTTCCCGAACGATTCGGGGTCAAGCCCGCTGAGCGCGATCTTCTGCTCCGTGAGCGACGAGGTGGACAGCACGAGCGCGCAGATGTAGCCGGTCGCCATCATCCAGCCGCCGATCGCGGCGAGTACCGGCGTGCGTGGTGCGAGCCGTGCGGCCACGGCCCAGATGCCCGGAACGATCAGCAGTACCGCGACGATGCCGGTGCCGATGATGAATTCCGCGAGAACCGGATGGGCGATCGTCGCGTTGACGCCGTCCGCCGTTGATTCGGCCCGTCTCCAATCAGGAGTGAAGTTGACCAGCGTGTTGCACACGGCGAGCACGAGCGGCCCGCCGATGCCCGCGATCATCGCTCCGGGGACAAGCCAGGCGCGCGGGGTGGTGGCCTGGACCGCAGCCGAGGTCGTCGTCGAAATGGAAGCCATGCCTCCTCCTTCGGGATGGGCAACTGGGTAGTCGATCCTGCCGAGGCTACTGAGCAGAACCCACTCCGCATATCGGTGAGATCGCCTATTCCGCACGGACACCGCCGACGACACAATGACGTCATGGAACCTCGGCGATGGACGCGCCGGGCGTATGTCATCGCGCCCATCGCGATCGGCGCAGTCGCGCTGATCTGGTCGCTGACGCTGCCGTGGACCCAGGCGGACTTCCGGCTGGGCGCGACGATACGGGTGCTCATGGCTGCGGCGGGAGCCGCGATCCTCGTCGTCGCGGGCAGGGACGCCCGAGGAGGTGCGCTCGTCGTCGCGACCCGAGCGCTCGGCATCTGCGTGCTCGCGTATCCCGTTGTCCTGGCGGTCGGCGCCGCGTACCCCTCGAATCCCGCGGCGTCCATCGCGGGCACCGCCGGCCACGTGCCGCCCCTGCTGCTGATCCAGGTCATCCCGATCCTGGCCGCCACGGCAGCGGTCGCGCGGCGGCATCGGCGCTGGGAGGCCGCCTTCGTGATCATCGCCGCCGCGATGATCGGGTGCGGGGCGCTCGGCTATTCGAGCGTTCCGGGAGCGGGGGGATTCGCCCTGGCCGGAAGCGCACTGTGGTTCGGATCCGCGCTCATCGCGCCGGTGGCCACCTGGGCGGCGGTGCGTGGATCCGGGAGTGAGGAGCGCAGTCGGGCGGTGCTCGCGGCGCTCGCGGCGATGGTGCCTGCGGCGCTCATCATCTGGTGCGTCGCACTCGGGGCGCTCGGCGAAGGATTTGGGCTCGGTGTGGACTGGTCGGTGTCCACGCTCATGGCCGGCTTCTCGCTGAGCACGAGCCTGTGCGCCGTCCTGTCGCTCGGTGCCGTAGCGCCCACGAATACCTGGATGCTGCGCTCCCGGACGCTGATCGCCGTGCTCGACGGGCTGCTGGCCGCGTTCGCACTGCTCGTCGCCTGCCTCGCGGCACTGGTCTCATCGATCCTTTCCGTACCGCCGGGCTGGTCGGTCCTGCTCGGCGCCGGAGTAGCCCTCGCCGCAGGCACGGGGTGGTGGCAGGCGCGATCATGGACACGGCGGGTGGTGGATCCGGCATCGCCGCTGCGGCGCGAGCTGGCTGCTCTGGACCGGATTGCCGAGGGAAACCAGCGCGGGATCGCGCAGCAGGCGCTACGCCGCGTCGCGAGGGATCCGGAGCTGGCGGTCGCCTTCGTGCTTGAGGGTTCCGTCGCCGACGGGGCGCCATCCGATTCCGACAGATTCGACCCCGGGCGAGGCGTCGTACTCGCCCGGCACGCCGGTGGCGAGACCAGTGTGGTCGCGTCGACGGCGTCGGCGCCCGCCGCTCAGCGGTTGCGCAGGCTGGGCGACTGCACAGCGCTGCTGCGCCCTGCCCTGCTTGAGGCCAGCGCCGCGCGGGCCGCCCGCAGCGCGGAACTCGCCGCGAAGGCGGAGCGTCGCCGCCTGGCCCAGAATCTGCATGACGGCCTGCAGGGGCGACTGCTGGGCCTCGCCCTCAATCTGCAGCTCTCGGGGCAGGAACTCGCTGACCCAACTGCCCGGCTGCTGGTCGACGAGACCGTGGGTTCGCTCCGCTCGATCGTGGAGGACGTGCGCAGCCTCGGCGGTGGCAGCGTCCCGGAGATCCTCACTACCGAGGGGCTCGGGCCGGCGCTGCGTCTGCTGCTCGCCCCGGTGGCCGCGATGGTCCATCTCGAACTGCCGGAGGAGCGCCTCACACCAGCGACCGAAGCGACGGCCTACTTCGTCATCGGAGAAGCCGTGACGAACGCGCTCAAACATGCGCGGGCGGAGCGCATCAGCGTGTGCATCGACCGGCCGTCCGGCGGGAGCGTCGCGATCACCGTCCGCGATGATGGGTGCGGCGGAGCCGACCCGCGCGCGGGATCTGGCCTCCGGGAACTGTCCGAACGAGTGTCCGCCGGCGGCGGCTCGTTCCTGGTGCGGGATGGCGCCAACGGGGGCACGGTCGTCGAAACGGTGCTGTCATGCGCATCGTGATCGCCGAAGACCAGGTCCTGCTTCGGGACGGGCTCGTGCGCCTCCTGGAGGGGGCCGGCCACACGGTCGTTGCGCAGGTCGGGGACGCCCGCTCGCTCATCGCCGAGGTCAACCGGCATCGCCCCGATCTGCTCATCGCCGATATCCGCATGCCACCCGACTACACCGATGACGGCGCCCGCGCCGCGAAGTACCTGCGCGACCGCTTCCCGTCCCTCGCGGTGCTGATGCTCACCCAAGTCGTGGATCCTGCGGTGGCCGGTTCGCTTCTCACGGAGCCGGCACCGGGGTTCGGATACCTCGTCAAGGACCGGGTGCTCGACACCGAGAGCTTCCTCGACCGAGTACAGGTCGTCTCTGCCGGCGGCACGGCGATCGACCCACAGATCCTGGACCGGCGCATTGCCGGGACGCCCCCGGGACAGGAGCCGTTGACCGTTCGCGAGGAGGAGGTGCTGAGACTGGTCGCCTCGGGGCGCAGCAACGCCGGTATCGCCGCTCAGCTCGTCATCTCCCGCCGCACCGTTGACGCCCACCTGCGGACCATCTTCGTGAAGCTCGGCGTCTCGTCCGCACCCGAGGACAACGCTCGGGTGCTGGCCGTCCGCGCTTGGCTCGCGCGCTCGCAATACGCCCTTGCCGATGCGGGGGATTGACCGAGTTCCGCAGGGTGCGGTCACACCGCGAGCGTCGTGCCCGTCAGTCCGAGATGGTCGACGGGAATGGTGTATGCGCGCCTCGGTGATCGGCAAATACTCCGGCTGCCGCAGCACGATCTTTCGAAGCCCGCGCGCCGAAATCTGTTCAGCCGTGCGGCCCTCGTGCTCAGCCATGTGGCCCCCATTGCTCCTCGGCGAGCGGGGCTGCATTCAGTTCGTCGCGGCGGGCGCGCCAGTCGGGCATGTGCAGGTCCATCAGTTCGATGAAGCGTTCGTTGTGGGTGCGTTCGATGAGGTGGGTCAGTTCGTGGACCACGATGTATTCGAGGCAGCGCGGGTTCTTCTTCGCAAGCTCGGGGTTGAGCCAGATTGATCGCGAAACCACCTGGCAGGTGCCCCATTTCGTTTTCATCCGGCGCACCACGACGGCAGCCGCCTCGCGACCGACGATTGGCTGCCACTTGTCGAGCAGCGGCGGCACGGCGTCCTTGAGCTGCGTGCGGTACCAACGGTCGAGCACGGCCCACCGCTGGTTCTCGTCGTAGTCCGCTGGGGTCGTCAGCCAGAGCGTCTTGCCGGCGAGACCGACACGTGCCCGCCCATGGCGTGATGCGTCGAGGCGCAGGCGTTCGCCCCAGACGTAGTGCGTCTCGCCCGAGATCATGCGACGCTGGGTCTGGCGATCGGCGCCGCGCAACTGCTCGCGCTGCTTCTTGATCCACGGCAGGCGCTGGACAACGGCCAGCCGGATCGCGTCCTCGTCGAGGCGCTTCGGTGCCGCTATTCGCACACGGCCCACCGGTGGATAGACGGAGATGTGAAGGTTCTTGATGTCCTTGTAGACGACGTCGATGCTGATCCCGGCGACAGAGAGATAGGAGTTAGCGGTACTCATCGCGGGCCTTCACGAGTTCGAACAACTCGTCGAAGCGGTCGAAGCTGGCCGGCAACACCTGCCACAGTGCGCGGGCCAGTCTCCGCTCCTTCATGCGGTTGCCCACCCAGCCGTGCTCCTTCTGCTGGATCACCGTCATGTCGACAACGGCAGCGAGATTCGGGTCAGGGAAACCGAAGTCGACCAACGCACGCTGCGCGCCGTTCTTCGCCCATTCCGGGTAGACCGTGTCGGATTCCTTCTTGCCTACCTTCGCGGCCAGGTCAATCAGCCTCTCCAGGTAAGCCTCGTAGTCCATGGCCTCCTGGCGGCGTTGTTCGATCAGGGCATCCAGGAGCGCAGACATCGTGTCGTAGTAGCGCGGGTTGAGGGCTCGCTCGTCGACGATGGTCTTGCGGACGTTGTTGACGATGGTCGCAGCAGCGGCCTCCGGGTTCTTGCGGATCCCCGGCGGCAGCCTGTCAATGGCGCCCACGCCGCGCTCGACGATCAGGTGCACCAGCCCCTCGCCGAACGTGGCGACCACGTCGGACGGGTCGGCCTGGATGTAGGTGTCGAGCAGAGTGCGCATGCCGGCCTCGAACTGCTTCATGTCGAGGTTCTCGCCGGCGCCGAGCTCGACTTCGTCGCGGACAGCAACGAAGTGGGCGACCTCAGCCTTGATGGCGGCGGCCCTGTCAGTCGAATATCCGGCAGCGTCCATGTCGTTGGCGAGCGCCGTGTAGGCACGGACCAGGCCAGACACGGCCTGATACAGCGCGAGCCGCTTCGCCTCATGGGCCTTGATCTGCCCGGTGTCGCCGGGTACCGAGGTGACGAAGTAGTGCTGGTACTCCAACGTTCCTTTCGGCGGCGCAACGGGCTCGACGAGCGCGCGGATCTTCTCCAGCGCGTCCTCCAGATCCACGCGGCCCTGCTCGATGCGGTTCTTGAGCAGGCCTTCGACGTCCTTCTCCGCGTAGCCGTCCAGTGCGCCGGAGGTGTAGTCGGTGATGGCCGTCTCGAGCGAGTTGAACAGGTCCCGGTAGTCGATGATGTAGCCGTAGGTCTTGTCGTCGCCGTCGAGGCGGTTGACCCGGCAGATCGCCTGGAACAGGCCGTGGTCGCGCATTTTCTTGTCGATGTACAGGTAGGTGGCGCTCGGTGCGTCGAAGCCGGTCAGCAGCTTGTCGACGACGATGAGCAGGCGCATCTGGCCGGGCTCTTCGACGAAGCGGCGCTTGACCTCCTTCTCGAACTCCTCGATCCGCCCGACCGCCTCGTCGGCCTGCACCCCGAAGAACTCCGCCAGCATCTGCCGGTAGATGCCGTACTGCCGCAACCTCTCGGTGGCGCCCTCACCGGAATCCTCCTTGGAGATGTCGCTCGGGTTCGGCACGTAGCTGGTGACGATGGCGACCTTGCCGCCGAAGCCGGCGTGCACGAACATCTCGTAGAACTTGCAGGCCTGGTAGATGCTGGACCCGACCAGCATCGCGTTACCGCGGCCGCTTACCAGCCGGGCCTCGGTATCCATGTCCAGCAGGATGTCCTGGACGATCTGTCTCGCGCGCGGCTCGGCGGACACGATCTTCTGCATCGTGCCCCACTTCTTCTTCAGCCTTGCCTTGCTCAGGTCCGTCAGCCCCCTGGTTTTGGCCTCGAACCACTTGTCGACCTTCGAGGGGCTGGTCAGGTCCTGGTCGATGTTGCGTGCCTCGTAGCGCAGGTCGAGCACCACGCCGTCGGCGACCGCCTCGTCGAACTTGTAGGTGTGGATGAACGAGCCGAACGTCTCGATGCTGGTCACTTTGTCGGCCTTGAGCAAAGGGGTGCCGGTGAAGCCGATGAACATCGCCCCGGGAAGCAGCTCCTTCATGGCACGATGCATCTTGCCGGACTGCGTGCGGTGCGCCTCGTCGACGAAGATGAACAGGTTCCCTTTCAGGGTGAACCCGGCTGGGACGCGCGAGTGCAGCTCGGCGATGAACTCCTCGCTGTCCCGGTCGACCTCCTTGTCCTCGTCGCCGCCACGGAATTTGTGGACCAGCGAGCAGATCAGCCACGGATCGTGCCTGTTCAACTGGGCGAGCAGGTCGGCGCCGGACGTGGTGCGGTAGATGCCCTCGTTGACCCCGTCGAAGACGCCCTCGATCTGGTCGTCGAGCTCGGTGCGGTCGGTGATGATCAGCACGCGCGACCCGGGCTGGTGCTCTCGGATCCACTTGGCGAGCCACACCATGGTCAGGCTCTTGCCGGAGCCCTGGGTGTGCCAGATGATGCCGCCTTCGCGCTTCGCGATGCGCGCCTGCGCCGCCTTGACACCGAAGAACTGGTTGTGACGAGCCGTCTTCTTCACTCCCATGTCGAAAACCATGAAGTCGTGGATCAGCTCAAGGAGACGGCGCTTCGAGCACATCTGCTCGATCGCCCTGTCCAGCGGCTCGGTGACGTCGGCACCGACCCCGCTGCTCTTCGGCTCCTTCCACTGCAGCCAATACTTCTCTGGCGTTTCGATGACGCCGTAGCGCAGCCCCTCGACGTCGTTTCCGGCGAACAGAAGCTGGACGGTTGCGAAGAACGGCCGGATGAAGTGGGCGCTCTGGTTGCCGATGTTCTGCCGGATTCCCTCGGTGACGCTGACCTTGGAGCGTTTGAACTCGATGACGGCAAGTGCCAGGCCATTCACGTAGAGCACGACGTCGGGACGCTTGTTGTGCGAGCCTTCGATCGACACCTCCTCGGCGACCACGAAGTGATTCGCCTCCGGATTGCCCCAGTCGATCGGCCAGACGGTCTCGAACTGGTCGCCCACGCCGCGCTTGACCTTCACCCCGTAGCGGAGCAGGCCGTAGATCTCGTGGTTCGCCTCGTACAGCGTCCGTGCGCCGCCCACGGAGGCGGCCTTGGCGAGCTGATTGATCGTTTTGCCGATGATCTCCTCGTCGTAGCCGCGCGCTGTGAGGTTGCCCAGCAGGTAAGCGGTCTCGATGTTCCCGTTGTCCGCGCGGTACTCCCAGTTGCCGCCGTACTCGTAGCCGAGGCTCTCCTGGAGGAAAGTGACGACGCGATCCTGCGTCTTGCGCTCCGGTTGCCCGACGGTGCTCATGCTGCTCCCGCCCTCTCGACCTTCGATTCGTCGACCCAGCGGGCAAGGACGCTCAGTGCCGCCAGGTACTCCAGGGCTCGCTGCTCACTCAACTCTTGGTCCGTCTCGTGGCTCAGCGGGTTGCGGATGCCTGCGAAGATTCCCTCGGCGAAGGTCATGGCACCGCGCTGGACGGATCGGCAGGTGTCGCTGCCGTCGTCCTGCATTCGGCGGAGGCGAGGCTTCCCCGGTTTCGCGGGATCGAGTGTGAATGCCTGGTTGAACAGGTCAGTTTCGCTCACGTCGCGCCGACCGACCTTGTTCTGCGTCTCGGCGTTGACCTTCTTCGCAGCGTCCTCCACCGCCGAGCGGTAGTGCCCCGACTGCCAGAGCGACCTCGCGCCATCCCAAATCCAGGGGTGTAGCGATGACGCGGAGATCGTCGGGGCGTTGTCACCGAGGTTCTTACTTAGCTCATCCTTGCGTTCAAGCTCTTCGATTGCTCGCACTGCCATCGATCTGTAGGCAAACCAGGGGTCATAGGTTGACCCAGCTTGCGCGGCCCTGCGCCAATTCGGAAGCACACGATCAAAGATCTTTTCGATCACAACGGCTTGTGCCATCGGGCGCGCATCGACTGATTGCGTGCCCGGTTTCGCCAGCACGATAAACCGATTCAGTTGGTCGATCGCCCATTCAATGTTCAAGCCGCTCATGCCGGTGCCTCCGTTGGCACGAGCCGAGTGCGACCTGTCAGAAGTTCCTGCATCATGCCCCGTTTGATGGCGCAGGTGGCCGTCAATCGTGCTTCGAGACAGAAGACTTCGGCCTCCGCGTCATCGAGCACGCGACCGATCGCGTCTTGCTCGTCACGCGACGGAAGCGGCATCGCGATGCTCTCAACGTCCTGGTGAGACAAGTGCTTGACCGTGGTTGCGCCGGTCTCTCCCTCCAGAGTCTTCAGCGGACGGACGAGGGCATGGGATAAGAACGAGTCGCTTGCCGCAGTCGACATCCGAAGTCTTCCGACTCGCTGGTTCAAAAGCGCGCGCCCACCACGCCAAATCACTGGTTCAAAGTCACCGTCCATCCCTACCAACATATCGTTATCGGCGAGAAGGTACTCGGATGCAAACGGGCCCGCATAGTAGACAACAGCATCTTCGGCGCGCAGGTCACGATTCCTAACCAAGCGTACCCCGGATGGAACATCTGTGAAATATCCGGAAGAAAACGGATACCCGACTTGAAACTTCAACACTTCACCGAGCCGACGAACTCTCCACTCGCCAGAGAATCCAGGCAGGCGGGTGCGGCCGGTGAGGAGTTCCTGCATCATGCCCTGCTTGATCGCGCGCTTCTTGGCGATGACCAGAGCAATCTGCGCGATGAGGTCGTCTACTTGTGTCAGAGCTGTCGCGGCCGCGTTCTGCTCTTCGAACGAGGGCAGAGACAGCGGGACTCGCAACAACTTGGCCTTTGCAATGTTATAGCGGGTCGAACCTTGGGCCAGTCCGGACACAATTTCGCGGCCAACCGAGGATCGGAAGAAGTACGACAGATAGGTGGGGTCAATCAATCCGGGACGTGTCAGGCGGTATCCGAAACAAAAGCTATTCAAATATACACCTTGCGGGACGTCGAAGTCGACGACTGCGCCAAGGGCAACTTCTTCAGGCGTCTCAGACGACCCGTTGAAAAGAACATCTCCGCGGGAGACTTCGTTCTGTCGCTCACCCTTGCGCACGTCCACCCGTTCAAGAGAATTCCCGACCAACCTCGCATCGGCCATGACCTCTGTGAAGGCCACATACCGTCCTTGGCCGTGCCCGAAGTCCTTACCTGACTTGCCCGTCAAGCCGCCATACGTGGCTCCGGCTGAGCCGAGAGTGACGATCACGCTTCGACCCCCATCGCAGCCAAATGCGCCGCTACCTTCGCGCTGAGCGCCTCAACTTCGGCTTCGAGGTCGGCCATGGTCTTTTCGTAGCGGTCCGCGAGCACCGACAGGCGTTCCACGAGTTTGTGGATCAGCGCGGAAATCTCGGCACTGATGCCCGTCACCATGCGACAGCCCCACTTGTCATCGATGACGAGGCTTTGAACATCTTCGGTGGTGAGCGTGCCGTACTTCTTGAGGGTCGCGTCGTCGAGTATTGCTTGGGCGTCCTTCGCGGTCTTCTTGGCGGTGGCTTCGGCGTCATACAGCAAAACGAGCTTCGCGAGCGCCGTCACCTCGTCACCGCGCGGGTCCTCCCGTCGGGCGACCCTGTGTCGCGCGGCGGCGAGCGCCTTGTTGATCTTCTCATCCTCCATGGCGTCGGCCAGCAAGCCGTCCTCGCCGCTGTTCTCCTCAACGAACTCCTCGACCGCCTGGCCCGCGGCTTCGGCCGCAGCCACCAGGGCGTCAACCTCGACCTGCTCGCTCGCGAGGTACCGACTCACGATCAGCGCAGGAGGGATCAGATCCATCTTCCACTTGTTGGCGCCTCGACCGGAACCGACCACGAGATCGGGCGTCTCGGAGAGCTTGCGCTCCTTGTTCTCGATAGTCTTGCGCGGCTTGGCCGCTCCGCCCCAACCATCCATCATGATCATGGCGACGTCGTCATGCATGACGTCATTCCAGTAGCTCATGAGCTGTTCGTAGACGCCGTACTCGTCGACGAGCGGGCGCGAGCGGAACGCTTTGAGCAGAGTCTCCCCCAGTTCCGCGATCAGATCGGCCGGGCGTGTGGCGCTCGTGATGCCTTGGAGCAGTTCGTCATGGGTATTCCACCAATGCTTGACGGCACCGATGCTGCTGCTCACGAAAGCTTCGTACTCCAAGGAGCCGGTGATCGCGGTGTGGATCGCGCGCTTGTCGACGGTGAGTCGGCAGTAGCCGTCGCGCAGCGGCTGGAACAGGGTGGCCCGCAGGCTCGGGAAGGCATCCCAATACGGCTGGAGTGCGTCGAGATCACGGTGGGGGATGCCGCCTTTGAGGTGGGCGTGCAGGTCCTGGACGTCCTCGGGCTCCGAGCTGTCGATGTAGCGCGGAATGTTGAGGTTGTAGTCGTTCTTGGCGTCGGCGATCTCGGTGACCGGCACCATCCGCGAATAGCGCTCAATCTGCTTCTGGTTGACGAACGTGTCGATGATCTGGTGCATATCCCGCGGTCGAAGCCGGTTCTTATTGCCGTCCTTCGCGAAGCCCTTACTGGCGTCGACCATGAAGATGCCGGTGCGCGCGTGGGCGTCCTCCTTGTCGAGCACGATGATGCAGGCCGGGATGCCGGTGCCGTAGAACAGGTTCGCGGGCAGGCCGATGATGCCCTTGATGTAGCCGCGCTTGATCAGTTCCTTGCGGATCGTCGCCTCGGCGTTGCCGCGGAAGAGCACGCCGTGCGGCAGGATCACGGCGCCCTTGCCGGTGCTCTTGAGGGACTTGATCATGTGCAGCAGGAAGGCGTAGTCGCCGTTCTTCTCCGGCGGGCGGCCGTAGCCGTCGAAGCGCCCGTATTCGTTCTCCAGACCGTTCGTCCAGGACTTGACGCTGAACGGCGGATTGGCGACCAGATAGTCGAACGTTTGCAGCTCGCTACCGCGCAGGAACTGCGGACTGGTGATCGTGTCGCCCTGGCGGATGTCCGCGGTCCCGTTGCCGTGCAGGTGCATGTTCATCACCGCGAGAGCGCGAGTGGCGTTGTCCTTCTCCTGACCGTAGATCGTCAGGCCGTTGGGCGCGGCATCGGCGACCTTGAGCAACAGCGAACCGGAGCCGCAGGTCGGGTCGTAGACAGTCGCGGACTTCGGAGTGTCCGGCTTGATGCCGATGAGCGCAGCCATAACGCGCGAGACCTCGGCGGGCGTGTAGAACTGGCCCTTGCTCTTGCCCGATTCGCTGGCGAAGTGCCGCATCAGGTACTCGTAGGCGTCACCCAGCAGGTCGTCACCCTCGGCGCGCGAGCCGGTGAAGTCGAGGTCCTGGAAGATGCCGATCAGCTTGGTCAGCCGGTCGACCAGTTCCTTGCCCCTGCCGAGCTTGTCCGGATCGTCGAAGTCGGCATTGTTGATCACGCCCTGCAGGTCGTTGGCGTCCGCGAGCCGGCGGATAGCCACGTTGACCTGCTCGCCGATATCCGGCTTGCCCTTCAGGGCGACGAGATCGGCGAACGAGCCGCCCTCGGGCACCTCCACGTCCGCGAATCGGTCGGCCTTGGCCTTGTCCGACACGTACTTCACGAACAGCAAGGTCAGGACGTAATCCTTGTACTGGCTTGCGTCCATGCCGCCGCGGAGCTCGTCCGCGCCTGCCCACAGTGAGCTGTACAGATCCGACTTCTTCAGCGCCACCGATTCCCCCCTTGCTCGAATGTCCGACGTATCAACCGACTCGCGGCTTCCCTAGGTACCGTGGCGCATGTGCGTCGCAGCGCTATCCGTGATGCCTCACGGGTACTCTGGCGTGCAGCGACAGTGTCATCTACACTCAAGTTGCCTGGGGCGTTGAGCTTCAGGAAGTGAGCCCGAGACCCGGCCGGACGACCGTGGCGCTCGGGCTTCGCGCTTCTTGGTGGCATGTCGATCACAGCACCCGCACATCCGTGACGATCGGGCGGATGCGTTCCCGCCATTCGCCGCCGCGCGCCCAGCACCACGCGACGACATCAGGGATCGCCAGCGCGGGTTCGCTGGCGAAAGGCAAGTGCACGTAGCGGATGCGATCTCGCGCCGCCGATGCCCGGGTTGCCTCGATCATGTGCTGTCGATCGAAGCTGAGCAACGTCACATCCATGTCGAAGACGATCCGCGCCGCCACCTGCATGGCTGCAATATCGCCCACCAGCACGCCGATTGCGAGCGCTCGGCGGTCGAGGTCGGTGCCCGCCACGGTGCCCACGTCATAAATCGTCGTTCGAACCCCCAGGCCGGCAAGACCGGCGATCGCGTCGGCGATCTTGTGGCGGCGCGGTTTGCCCTCCGCCTTCATATGGACCGAACGCTGCCCGGGCAATAGCAGGGTCTTGATTACGCGACGAATGTCGCGAAGCTGCGACTCGTCGACGAGGGCTGCCGCAACGAGGTAGCGCTTGGCCTTGGTCTCGTCCACAAAGACGTGTGATGTCATGGCTGATCACCGTCGGTCGGCTCGCCCGACTCCGGTTGATCATTCGCCTGCACTGGTGGCCGCTTGCCGCGGCGCGGCGGCTTGAGCACGTCCGTGAGGGTGTACACGTTGCGGGTGGTGATGCCGGCTGCGGTGAGCGGAGCCTTGACGGTCTGCTTGGTCACCTTGATCACGCCGAGGCCCTCAAGCGTGGCAAACCCTCGCTGCACCGTGTCCGGAGACCACCCGTACCACTCGGGAACCCGCTCGGCCGCCAGTACGAATCCGGGCCTCTCCTGCAAGGCGACAAGCGACATCGCGGTGGCGGGCAGGTCAAGTCTGCTGTGCCACCCGTCGGCCCAGTAGCGGTTGCTCAGTCGGATGAAGCGGTCGTCCTCACCTGCGCCAACTGGGCGTGTATAGGCATCGCCGGAGCCGTCCGGACGCAAGAGTGTCACGGTGATCTTGCGCTGGTGGCCGCTCCGCCGCCGCTCAATCAGCCGTCGCTCTTCCAGGCGGGTCAGGATCTTCGTCGCCGCGTTCGAGGCTGAACGAGGATCTGCCGTCTCCGTCGCCCCGAAAGCGCGCGCCCAGACCGCCAGCGGCAGCGTGGTGCTCCAGCCGTAACTGCCCGAGCTGGTAATCGCATGCAGGAACAGAAACGCGCGCAATCCACGAAAATCATCATTGCGAACGAATACACTCAAAGGACCACTTCGATTGTCGGCGTCGCGGTCCGGGTTTTGCACGAACAGCTTCGCGATCGGGGCAAATGTGCGACGCGAACGGTCGAGCAATTCCGCGCGGGTCTCGTCGGGCGTCGCTGGCGTAACGCCAACCGCATCGCCGTCACCTGCCTGCTCTTGGTACATGGCGAAAGTATGCAGACACCGTGTCGACGAGGCAAGGCGGTGCGGCTGTAGTCGGCTTCTCTCATAGCGGCATTAATGCGAGTACTTGAAAGACCAAATGCAAGCCCTATCTGAAATCCCCCTGTGAGTCCCACGGTCGACCGCCGCGTGAGCAGTTGATTCTGGTTGGTGTGCGGTGCCGGCAACGGCGTGGTCCTTCGGCGACGGCGCCAAATCATTCGTCGCCACGAGTCAGAATCCTCTTCGTCCGGCTATCCAGGTGATTCGAGGTGGAGACTCACGTTGCCCCTCTGCGCCGAATCTGATCCGGGGGGGCCGCCAGACGGCGGTACCGATCGGTAGCCATGCGGTGAATAACCTGCCCGCCATAGGTCCACGAGCGCAGAGACTGGACGCTGCCAGCAGCACCATGTACGTGGATCATCTCAAACATCGCCATACGGGCGGTGCCCGCGAACGTCGTCATGGGCGGGTGGCAGCAGCGACGGGCTCAAACCCCGGCAGGCGCGGCAGGCGGCGCCGGTCCGGAGAGCCGGCGAGGGTGCCGTCGGGAGCGATGTGCGAGAACATCTGGTCGATGACGGTCAGAATGTGCGGGTCCTCCACTCGGTAGAGCTGCCGCCGTCCGTCGCGCCGGACGGTGACGATGCCAGCAGCGCGCAGCTTGGCGAGATGTTGGCTGGCGGCGGGCACATTGGGCGCGGAGAGTTCCGCCGGGGTGGACACGTCATTTTCGCCGGAGGCAAGCAGCCAGACGAGGTGCGGGCAGCATCGGATTGAGAATAACCAGCAAGGACAGCAGCGATGACAAGACGACGTTTCGACATGCCGCAGCCTGCGCGGTCGAACCCATTCCGATGACCCGCAACACGCTATTCCGATGACCCGAGACACCCCATTCCAATGTCCCGAACCAGGACACCGCCGGGCGCACACAAGCCATGCCGGAAAAGCCGCACTCAGCGACGACGCGTGCTCCTGCTACGGGTGCCGAAGATCGACCTGCCGAGCGCGCCACCGACCGCGGTAGCCATCGATCGCATGAACGACTTGACCACCGTGTTGCCCATGATCTCGCCGAGCATGGCCCCGGCGCCGGCACCGGCCCGGCCCGAACCCCCAGGAACTGCATAGCCGCCGGGAAGGTCGTCACCTCCGGGGAGCCCGTAGCCGGGTGCGGGGTACCCGCCCGGCACCGGCGACCCCGGCACCGGGGTCGCGTCGGGCTGGTGTTGGGCCAGGCGTGCAGTGAGCATCTCGTAGGCGGAGTTCCGGTCGATGGGAGTGCCGTACTTGGCGGACAACGGTGATACGGCCACCGCAGCGGAGATCGCGTCCGGCGGGATCGTGTCCATCAGTGACCGGGGAGCGCGCATCCTGGTCCACGCCACAGGCGTCGGTGCGCCCTTGTCCGAGAGCACCGTCACAATCGCCTCGCCGATGCCCAGACTCGTCAGCGCTGTGGCGAGGTCGTAGTCGGACGTGGTCGGATACGTCTTCACGGTCATTGCCAGGGCCTGTTGATCCGCCGGCGTAAATGCCCTGAGTGCATGTTGGACCCGCGCGCCGAGCTGCGAGAGCACCGGCGCCGGGATGTCGGTGGGTAGCTGGGAGCAGAAGAAGACCCCGACGCCCTTGGACCGGATCAACTTGACGGTCTGCACTATCGCATCGCGGAATGCCTTCGATGCGTCGGCGAACAGCAGATGGGATTCGTCGAACAAGAACACGAGCTTCGGCTTGTCGATATCCCCGACTTCCGGCAGATGCTCGAAAAGCTCTGCCAACAGCCACATCAGGAAGGTCGAGTACAGCGCCGGCCGGCTCTGCAGGCCCGACACCTCCAACAGGCTGATCACGCCACGGCCGGACGGATCGGTGCGCATCAGATCGTCGATGGCAAATTCGGGCTCGCCGAAGAACTGATCCCCGCCCTGCGACTCCAGGTTCGTCACGGCGCGCAGGATCACTCCGGCGGTAGCTGACGAAACCCCGCCCAGCGCCTTGAGATCGGCCTTCCCCTCGTCATCGGTCAGGTACATGATCACTTCACGCAGATCCTTGATGTCCAGCATGGGGAGGTTCTGCTGATCTGCCCAGTGAAAGATCAATCCGAGGGTCGACTCCTGAGTTTCATTGAGGCCCAGGACCTTCGACAGGAGGATCGGGCCGAACGAATCGATGGTGGCGCGTACCGGAACCCCGGTCCCCTGCCCAGCGAGGCACAGGAACTCCACGGGGTACGCCTGCGGAGCCCAGGCGTCGCCGGTGTCGCCGGCCCGCTTCATGATCCCGTCGCTGGCGGTTCCAGGGGTCGCCAGCCCGGACAAGTCGCCCTTGATGTCAGGTATCAGGACGGGAACCCCCGCAGCCGAGAGCTGCTCCGCGATCCCCTGCAACGTCTTGGTCTTGCCGGTGCCGGTCGCCCCGGCCACCAGCCCGTGTCTGTTGAACATCGCCAGCGGAATCCGCACCAGCGCCGCCGGGTCCACTGATCCGTCGATCACCACAGAGCCGAGCGTGACGCTTTGCGCCGCCGAATCGTATCCGTGCGCGATCCGCTCGGCGGCCGCGTTGGCCGACGACCCGGTCTGGCCGGCCGATGCTGCGGATCCGGGTGCGTTGGGCTGCGACATGATGGTGCCTCCCTTGCGCCGCTCGGCGCGATGCTCACATGTGACGTTCGGCCCGGTTGTCGGCCGATCTTGACGTGAGCGTATCCGGCTGGCCGATGGCAGCGCAGCGCTCGGCCCTGGTCCAAGGAAGGCTAGTTCGCCGCTCACGGCGCCAGCACCGCGACGCACCGTCATAGGCGCCGGGCGGCAGACGATTCCGCGGGGCGGAAGGGCGGCCTGGCACGGCGCAACCGGCACTCCGTAGGGTTCGATGAGGATAGGCGCGTGACCGGCGCGAGGCACGGCGGCACCTGCGGTCCGGGAGGAACCATGACTGACTCACAGCGACACGCGTTCATTGTGGGGGGCGTGCGGACGCCGATCGGGCGCTATGGCGGGGTGTTGGCGTCGGTGCGGCCGGATGATTTGGCGGCGTTGGTGATGCGGGCGGTGGTGGATCGCGCGGGCCTGGCCGATCCTGGTGAGTTGGATGAGGTGGTGTTCGGGTCGGCGAATCAGGCGGGCGAGGACAACCGGAATGTGGCGCGGATGGCGTCGCTGCTGGCGGGGTTCCCGGTGTCGGTTCCGGGTATGACGGTGAACCGGCTGTGCGCGTCCGGCCTGACGGCGGTCGCGACGGCGGCGTCAATGGTGCGGGCCGGGGACGCGGATCTGGTGCTCGCCGGCGGGGTGGAGTCGATGACGCGCGCCCCGTGGGTGATGGCCAAGCCGGAGAAGCCTTACGCGAAGCCGGGTGCAATGTTCGATACGTCGATCGGCTGGCGGTTCACGAACCCGCGGTTCGCGGAGATCGACGGTGGTGAGGCGACGTTTTCGATGCCGCAGACGGCGGAGAAGGTCGCGGAGATCGATCACATCAGCCGCCAGGATGCGGACGCATTCGCGCTGCGCTCGCATCAGCGGGCGGTGGCGGCGATCGATGCTGGGCTGTTCGCGCCGGAGATCATGCCGGTTCCGGTTTCGACGAAGGCCGGGGTGCGTGCGGTTGACACCGACGAGGGTCCGCGCCGGGATACCAGCGCCGAGGTGCTGGCGGGGCTCAAGAGCGTGGTGAAGCCGGGCGGGGTGGTCACGGCGGGGAACGCGTCCTCGCTCAACGATGGGGCGGCGGCGGTGCTGGTGGCCTCCGAGTCGGCCGTCAAGCGGCTGGGCCTGGCGCCGCGTGCGCGGGTGGTGGCGTCGGCGTCGGCGGGGGTGGCGCCGTCGGTGATGGGCCTAGGCCCGGTGCCGGCGACCGAGAAGGTCTTGAAGCGCTCCGGTTGGTCGCTCGGCGACATCGGCGCGGTCGAGTTGAACGAGGCGTTCGCCACCCAGTCGCTGGCGTGCATGCGGCGTCTCGGGTTGGATGCCGGGATCGTGAACAACGATGGCGGGGCGATCGCGCTCGGCCATCCGCTGGGCTGCTCCGGGACCCGGATCCTGATCACGCTGCTGGGCCGGATGGACCGCGAGGGCTTGCGCCGCGGGCTGGCCACGTTGTGTGTCGGGGTCGGCCAGGGCGTGGCGATGCTCGTCGAGAAACCCTAGAACCGCTGTGCGGTCGCAGGTCTCGGGCGGGAGGGGAACACATGGAACCTGAGATGCCGCGGCACGTGGGTGTGGTCGGTGGCGGGCGGATGGGGTCCGGTATCGCGCACGCCTTCCTCGTTTGCGGATCGTCTATGACGTTGATCGAGGCCGATGCGGCTCGGGTCGCTGCTGCCCGGGACGGGGTGATGCACGCGATACGCGGCTCGGTCGCCCGGGGCAGGGCCGTCGAGGACGAGGAGACGATCGCGGCCCGGTTGACGGTCGTCACCGATGTGGCCGGCCTGGCCGGTTGCGGGCTGGTGATCGAGGCGGTCCCGGAGATCGGAGAGTTGAAACATTCGGTGCTGCAGGCGATCTCGGCGGCGGTGAAACCGTCGGCGATCATCGCGAGCAACACGTCCTCGATGTCGATCTCGGAGCTGGCGGGCTTCGTCACGTCCCCGGAGCGGTTTTTGGGCCTGCACTTCTTCAACCCCGTTCCGGCATCGCAGCTGGTGGAGGTCGTGGTCGGGCGGGAAACCTTGCCGGCGACGGTCGACCGCGCCCGGCGGATCGTCGAGGTTTTGGGCAAGACCGCCGTCACCATCAATGACTCCCCCGGTTTCGCATCGTCCCGGCTGGGCGTGCTGCTCGGGCTGGAGGCGATCCGGATGGTCGAGGAGGGCGTCGCCACACCGGAGGACATCGACGCGGCCATGGTGCTCGGCTACAAACACCCGATCGGGCCGCTGAAATTGACCGACCTGGTCGGGCTCGACGTGCGGCTGGGCATCGCCGACTACCTCGCCTCAAGGCTCGGCGACCGGTTCGCCCCGCCCCGGCTGCTGCGCGACAAGGTGGCCCGCGGCGAGCTCGGGCGTAAGACTGGACACGGGTTCTACGACTGGAGCGCCGGCGACGGGCCGGCGTGAGTCGTAGGCAGACTCACGTAGGTAAGGGTTCGACGATGGGAGCGCGGGCGGGCGGCCGCCGGCGCCGGATCGTGGGGAGGCACCATGGCGGTGACATCAAGTGCGACGACATCGAGTGCGACGACATCGGGTGCGGCGGCGGGAACAAAGCCGACGGGGCCGGCTAAGGCAACACCGGCGCGGCCGTTGCACAGTTTCATCGCCGGGCATTGGGTCGCCCCCGGTGGACGGGAGACGCCGCTGCTGGACGCGGCCACCGGCCGGGAGGTCGCCACGATCGCCGACGGCGAACTGGACATCGCCTCGATGGTTGACTTCGGCCGCACCGTCGGCCATCGGGAACTCGCCGAGCTGACTTTCCACCAGCGCGCATTGATGCTCAAAGCCCTGGCCCAGCACCTGATGTCGATCAAGGACACGCTGTATCCGCTGTCCTATGCGACCGGTGCGACACGGTCCGATTCGTGGATCGATATCGACGGCGGCATCGGCGTGCTGTACACCTACGGGTCCAAGGGTCGCCGCGACATGCCCAACGACACCGTGTATCTCGACGGGCCGGCCGAGAAGCTCGGCAAGACCGGCGCGTTCTACGGCCAGCACATCTACACCTCGCTGCCCGGTGTCGCGGTGCAGATCAACGCGTTCAACTTCCCGGTGTGGGGCATGCTGGAAAAACTCGCCCCCGCATTTCTCGCCGGCCTGCCCACCATCGTGAAACCCGCCACGGCCAGTGCGTTCCTCGCCGAGGCCACGGTGCGGGCCATCCTGGAGGCAAAGATCCTGCCGCCCGGCGCGCTGCAACTGCTCACCGGGCCGGCCCGCGGCATCCTGGATCACCTCGACGAGCGAGACCTGGTGGCGTTCACCGGATCCGCGTCGACCGCCCGAACCCTGCGGCGCGACGACGCGATCATCGTCCGGGGTACCCGATTCACCGCCGAGCAGGACTCGCTCAACTGCTCGATCCTCGCCCCGGACGCCACCCCCGGCACGGCCGAGTTCGACCTCTACGTGAAAGCCCTCGTCACCGAGATGACGGCGAAGGCCGGTCAGAAATGCACCGCGATCCGCCGCGCCCTCGTCCCGGAGGCGCTCCGGGAGGCCGTCATCGACGCCGCGCAGGACCGCATCACCGCGAAGGTCCGCGTCGGCGACCCCCGCACCGGCGGCGTCACGATGGGGGCGCTCGTCTCCACCGCACAACGCGACGAGGTCCTCTCCCGGGTCCATGAACTCATCGCCGACCGCGGTGAGCTCGCGATCGGCAACATCGACCGCTTCCCGGTCACCGGGGCCGACGCCGAAACCGGCGCGTTCCTACCGCCGATCCTGATCTCCTCCCCCGCCAACGCCGACGCCCCGCACCGTGTCGAGGCGTTCGGCCCCGTCGCCACCCTCATCGGTTACCGCGACCTGGACCACGCCGCCGAACTTGCCGCCCGCGGCCGCGGCTCCCTCGTCGCCTCGATCATCACCCACAACCCCGACAGCGCACGGCATCTCACCCGGGCTTTGGCCCCCTGGCACGGTCGCATCCTTGTGCTCGACCGCGACGACGCCGCCGAATCCACCGGGCACGGCTCCCCCCTGCCCCACCTGGTGCACGGCGGCCCCGGCCGCGCCGGCGGCGGTGAGGAGATGGGCGGCATCCGCGGCGTCCTGCACCACATGCAGCGCACCGCCATCCAGGGGTCACCCACCCTGCTCACCGCCGTCACCGACCGGTACGTCCCCGGCGCACCCATCCACACCCGACAAACCGCCCATGACGATATTCCGTGGGAACACCCCTTCCGGAAACCGTTGTCCCGCTTGCGGATCGGCGACGCCATGCAGGCCGGGCCGCGCCCGGTGACGCTGGACGACATCGAGGCGTTCGCGCACTCCACCGGCGACATGTTCTACGCCCACATGAACCAGGAGGCCGCCGAAGCCAATCCGCTGTTCGGCGGCCGCGTCGCACACGGCTACATGCTGATCTCCTGGGCCGCCGGGCTCTTCGTCGACCCCGACCCCGGCCCCGTCCTCGCCAACACCGGCCTGGAGGACCTGCGCTTCATCACCCCCGTCAAGCCAGGCGACGAGATCACCGTCACCCTCGTCGCCGCCCAGATCACCCCGCGCGAAACCGACGACTACGGCGAAGTCCGCTGGCACACCACCATCACCAACCAACGAGGCGAAACCGTCGCCACCTACACAGTTCTCACCATGGTCGCCAAGCAGTAGCGGCCGTTCGACCCAGGGACGCCGCATCGGGCGCACCGCGCCCGCCGGAGGTCTACTGCCGGAGGTCGTAGACGCGGCGGAGCTTGCCGGCGGAACGCTCCAGGGTGGACGGATCGACCACGAGAACCGTTGCGGTGACGCCGATTCTCTCCTTGATCTGGCGAACGAGCCTGTTCGCCACGGATTCTCGGTTCGCCCGGTCGGAAAGCCCCTGGCTCGCTTCGACCTTGATGGTGAGCTGGTCCATGCGGGCGGGTCTGGTGAGCTCCAGGATGAAGTGCGGGGACAGCCCCGGCGTCGCCACCACCAGTTCCTCGATCTGGGTCGGGAAGACGTTGACGCCGCGGATGATGAGCATGTCGTCCGTGCGCCCCGAGATCCGCTCGATGCGGCGCATGGGCCGGGCGGTTCCAGGCAGCAGGCGCGTGAGATCCCTGGTGCGGTATCGGAGCACCGGCATCGCCTGTTTGGTGAGCGAGGTGAAGACGAGTTCGCCCAGCTCGCCGTCGGGCAGCGGCACCCCGGTGACCGGGTCGATGACCTCCGGGTAGAAGTGGTCCTCCCAGATGGTAATGCCGTCCTTCGTCTCCACGCACTCGCAGCCGACGCCCGGGCCGATCACCTCGGTCAGCCCGTAGATGTTCACCGCGTGCAGCCCGGCGCGCTCCTCCAGGTCGTCGCGCATGGCGTCGGTCCACGGCTCGGCGCCGAGCACCGCGATGTGCAGGCTGGACGCGCGAGGGTCGATGCCCGCGTCGGTGAACCCGTCCAGCACGGTGAGCAGGTACGTCGGAGTACTGCAGATCACGTCCGGTGCGAGGTCGTTGATGAGCTGCACCTGCCGGGCCGTCATGCCACCGGACACCGGCACCACCGTGCACCCGAGTCGCTCCGCGCCGTCGTGCAGGCCGAGCCCACCGGTGAAAAGACCGTAGCCGTAGGCGTTGTGGACGAGATCGCCGGCGCGCACCCCCGCCGCTCGCAGCGAGCGCGCCACCAGGTCCGCCCACATGTCGAGGTCCGCGTCCGTATACCCCGCGATCACCGGCCGGCCCGTTGTCCCGGACGAGGCATGCAGCCGCCGCACCTCCGTGCGCGGCACGGCGAACATCCCGAACGGGTAGTTCTGCCGCATCTCTGCCTTGCCGGTGAAGGGCAGCGCGGCGAGCTGGTCCAAACCGGTCACGTCCCCGGGCGCGATGCCGACTGCATCCATCGCTTTGCGATAGTGCGGCACGTTCTGATAACAGCGGGCGACGGTATCGGCGAGACGCCGGTTCTGCAGGTCGGTGAGCTCGTCGCGGCTCATCCTCTCCGCGTCGTCGAGCAGTTCGGGTGCCGGGGCCGGGCCGAGAGTCGTCATGGGGCACATCCTTTCGACGGTGCGCGGTTGCTCAGGAACAGGTTGCTATGACGCGACCGGCGGGCCCGCGCCGTCGATCCGGCCGGACGCCGCATCACCATCCGAGGCCGCACCTCCCGGAGCTGCGTCATCGACGGCAACATCGCCATCGGCGGCCGGAGCGTGGTCGACGGAAACGTCTTCATCGGAAGGCGCAGCGTCATCGACGGACGCAGCGTGACCGGTGGGAGGCGGCGGCAGGGTGCGCGACCGGCCGCGGAACTCCGCGATCACCTCGGCGTCGGCGCCCGCGCCACGTGTGACGGTCACGTCGTAGATCCCGGATCTGCCGCGCTTGCTGCGCAGGGCCGCGACGGCGGCGAGCTCATCGCCTGCGCGCCCAGGCGCGATGAACGAGATGTCCGCTCCCGCACCAACAGTCACCGAACCGGCTTCGTTGCAGGCGCAGGCGAAGGCGGTATCGGCCAGCAGGAAGACATAGCCCCCGTGCGCGATGCCGTGCCCGTTGCACATGTCCGGCCGCACCGTCATCCGCACGGTCGCAGTACCGGGTCCGTCGGCGACGAGCTCCATGCCGAGCGTCCGGGAGGCGACGTCGGCGGCGAACATGGCGCGGGCGCCGGTCACCAGGGCTGTGCCGATCCCAGGGCCGATCCCGGTGCCAGTTCCAGCGCCCGTTTCGGCACCGGTCGCCGGGCCGCTCGCGACGCTGCCCGTCTCCGGCGCCGAGGTCATCGGCCTGGCCATCGCTACGGCCATTTCACCGACCATCTCGCTCCTTCACGTCGCACATCCCGTTCCCGCGGCACTACACCGGAGCGTAGGCCGGTAGCTGACAACTCGCAGCAAACCGTCACTGCGGGGGCGCTGCAGAACCAGCGGGGCGGGCCCCGGCCGAAGCGCGCAACCCGCCGAACACCATGGCGCACACGGCATCCGCGACAGCGGCCACGCCGTCGACATGCGCCTCGACGGCCCGGGGCCGGTACCACTCGGCGATCGAGTTGACGGTGCCGAATACCAGCCGTGCGACGAGAGCGGGGTCGAGGTCGTCGCGCAGCGCGCCTTCGGCGGCGGCCTGCCGCACCAGGGCCGCGAACCGCGCATCGATCGCGCGTCGACGGGCCAGGGCGGCACGCTCTACCGCACTGTTGCCGCGCACCCGCAGCAGCAGCGTGACGCTCGGCAGCTCCGCGATCAACGTGGCGATCGACCGTCGCACCACCCGTTCCAGCCGATCGACGGCCATGACGACGTTCGCGGTCGAGCCGCCGGGCGCTGCGCTGACGGCCGCACCACCCGCGTCTTCGTCGAACACCGCCTCCAGCGCCCCGAGCGCCCGATCCAGCGCCCGCTGCAGGATCTCCTCCTTGCCGGAGACATGGTGGTACAGCGACGATTTCGCGATGCCGAGCGCGGCAGCGAGGTCGTCCATGGTCGCGCCGTCGTACCCGCGCTCGGTGAACACGGCGATCCCCGCCGCGACTACAGCAGCCAGGTCGTGGCCCGGCCGACCGCGGCGCGGGGTGCGCTCTGCCGGCGGACCGGCCATGGTCCCCGACAGCGTCATACTCGATCGCCCCGTCCCAGCAGGTGAACTTTTCTGGCCAACTGTCGCATCCCCAGGTACATTACCGACTAAGGAGTCGGTTATTCAACGCGGAGGCGAACAGATGGAGAGCACCACGCCAGCCGGGGCGCCCGCAGCCGACCCGGCACGCGACGCAGCACGCGACACAGAATCCGCCGAGTTCGATGCCGTGATCGCCGCGGACGGCCGCATCGAACCGCGCGACGCGATGCCCGATGCGTACCGAAAGACGTTGGTACGGCAGATGTCCCAACATGCAAACTCGGAGATCATCGGCATGCAACCGGAGGGCAACTGGATCACCCGGGCGCCGTCGCTGATGCGCAAGGCGATCCTGATGGCGAAGGTGCAGGACGAAGCCGGGCACGGGCTGTACCTGTATTCGGCGGCGGAGACCCTAGGCACGTCGCGCGCCGAGATGACGGACGCGTTGCTCGCCGGTACCGCGCGCTATTCGTCGATCTTCAACTACCCCACCCCCACCTGGGCGGACATGGGCGCCATCGGCTGGCTGGTGGACGGCGCCGCGATCGTGAACCAGGTGCCGCTGTGCCGCTGCTCCTACGGGCCGTACGCGCGGGCGATGGTGCGGATCTGCAAGGAGGAGTCGTTCCACCAGCGGCAGGGCTTCGAGATCCTGCTGACGCTCTCCCGCGGCACCACGGCGCAGCACGAAATGGCGCAGGACGCCGTGAACCGTTGGTACGCACCGTCTTTGATGATGTTCGGCCCGCCCGATGCGGACTCGTCGCACTCCGCGCAGTCGATGGCGTGGAAGATCAAACGTTTCTCGAACGACGAGCTGCGGCAAAGGTTCGTCGACATGCTGGTGCCGCAGGCCGAAGCGCTCGGGCTCACACTGCCGGACGACGGGCTGCGCTGGAACGAGCAGCGCGGGCACTACGACTACGGCGACCTGGACTGGGCGGAGTTCAAGGCCGTGTTGCGCGGCGAGGGACAGTGCAACGCGCAGCGCCTGGCGCACCGGCGGCGGGCACACGAGGACGGGGCATGGGTGCGGGATGCGGCGTCCGCGTACGCGGCGAAGCAGGCGACCAAAGACGCTGCGCGGCAGGAGGTGTCGGCGGCATGAGCGGTTCGATAGGTGACGGCGGAGCCCCGGCACGCAGCGTCGTGCCGGAGAAGGCCTGGCCGCTGTGGGAGGTCTTCATCCGGCCGTCCCGCGGGCTCTCGCACACCCACGCCGGCTCGCTGCACGCCGCGGACGCGACGATGGCCATCGCCAACGCGCGCGACCTCTACACCCGGCGCGCGGAGGGTGTGTCGATCTGGGTCGTGCGCTCGGCCGACCTGGTGGCCTCCTCGCCGGACGAGAAGGACGCCCTGTTCGACCCGGCCGGCGACAAGATCTACCGCTACCCGACGTTCTTCACGGCGAGCGAGGGGGTGCCGGGGCTGTGACATCACAAGCGGCGACACAACAAGCGGCGACACCACAAGCGGCGAACGGGCCTGCGACGGACAACACGTCATCGGCGGTGGACGCGACGCCAACCGCGGCGGACAGCCGCGACATCGCGGAATACGCGCTGCGTCTCGGCGACGACGCGCTCGTCCTCGCCCAACGCATGGGCGAGTGGGTCTCTCACGCGCCGGAACTCGAAGAGGACGTGGCGCTCACCAACATCGGGCTGGACCTGCTCGGCCAGGCCCGCGCGCTGCTCGGCTACGCGGGCTCGCTGACCGGCCGCACCGAGGACGAGCTCGCCTACTTCCGCAGCGATCTCGAGTTCCGCTGCGCGCACCTGATGTGCCTGCCGCGCGGCGATTTCGCCGCCACCATCGGACGGATGCTGGTGGTCGCCGCTTACCAGTGGGAGCTGTACGAGCGGCTGTCCGAGTCCGCCGACGAAGCCCTCGCGGGGATCGCGCGGAAGGCCGTCAAGGAGGTCGCGTACCACCTGGAGCACGCGCGCATGTGGACGCTGCGGCTCGGTGACGGGACGGACGAGTCGCACCGGCGGATGCAGGTGGCGATCGACGACCTCTGGCCGCTGGTCGACGAGCTCTTCCGCACGGACGAACTCGAGCAGCAGCTGGCGAGTGCTGGTATCGCGGTGGACTCGTCCGCGCTGCGCGGCCCGTTCGACGCCCTGATCGACCCGATCCTCGCCGATGCCACGCTCACCAGGCCCGACGTCCCCCCGGCCGCGGGCGGCGGGCGGCACGGCCGGCCGAGCGAACACCTCGGGCACCTGCTCGCCGAGATGCAGGTGCTGGCCCGGCAGTTCCCCGGCGCGAGTTGGTGAGCCGGCCATGACGCGACCCGCGACGTTCCGCTCGCCCATCGCGGCCGGCCGCCCACCGGTGCGTCTGTCCGGGCCGGATGCCCAACACATTGCCGAGATCGCCGGCGGCGTACCGGATCCCGAGCTGCCCATGGTCTCGCTCACCAACCTCGGTGTGCTGCGCGCCGTCGACGTCGACCCGGACAGCGGCGCCATCACGGTCACCATCACGCCGACGTACACGGGCTGCCCCGCCATGAACACCATGGCCGAGGACGTCGTCATAAACCTGCGCGCCGCGGGGTACCTGGACGTGACCGTGCGGAAGGTGCTCAGCGACACCTGGTCCTCCGACGACCTCACGCCGAAAGGGCGACAAGCGCTGCGGGACAACGGCATTGCCCCCCCAGCGACGGCCGCCACCGACCGCACCGCGGAATCCGCGCCCGTCGCCTGCCCGCTCTGTCACTCCCTCGACACGGAGCAGCTCTCACGGTTCGGCGCCACGAGCTGCAAGGCCCTCTACCGCTGCCGCGCCTGCCGGGAGCCCTTCGAATACTTCAAGGTCCATTAGCCACCGAACCCCGCCGATCGCGCCGCTTCCGAAACGATGGTCGATATGACAACCGCGCTCCCCACCTCCCCCGCGCAGACCCACCTGCTCCGACGCCGACGCCTGGCATTCCATCCGCTCGAGGTCGCCGCGATCAACCGGCTCACCGCCGACGCCGTCGAGGTCGTCTTCACCGTGCCGGAGTCGCTGGCCGACGAGTTCGATTACCTGCCCGGCCAGCACATCGCGGTGCGCGCGCACCATGACGGCAAGGAGATCCGCCGCTCGTACTCGCTGTGTGCCCCGATGGGCGACGGCGAGCTGCACATCGGCGTGAAGGTCGAGCCGGGCGGCATCTTCTCGACCTTCGCCAACTCGGAACTGAAGGTCAGCGACACCGTCGACGTGATGACGCCGCAGGGCAGCTTCACCACCCGCGTCGATGTGAACGCTGCTAGCCACATCGCAGCGGTCGCGGCCGGCTCCGGCATCACACCGGTGATGGCGCTGGCCACCGCGGTCCTCACCGGCGCGCCGGGCGCTACCTTCACCCTGGTGTACTCGAGCCGCTCGGCCGACCAGGTGATGTTCGTCGACGAGCTCGCGGACTTGAAAGACCGCTTCCCGGACCGGTTCTCGGTTCACCATGTGCTCTCCCGCGAGCAGCGCTTCTCCCCCATGCACACCGGCCGGCTGAACCCCGAACGGCTCGACGTGCTGTTCGACCGGCTGGTCAAGCCGGCCACCGTCGACGAATGGTTCCTGTGCGGCCCGGTCGACCTGGTGCAGGACGTGCGCGCGCACCTCACCGCGCGCGGCACCGACCCGATCGACATCCACGTCGAACTGTTCACCACCGGCGCGCTGCGCCGGGACGTATTGCCCGCGCCGAGCGCCCCCGTTCCCGACCTGAAACCTGGCAGCCACACGGTGACCATGACGCTCACCGGCCGCACCTCCACCCTGACCTGCGGCCCGGACGAGCGGATCCTCGACGCCGCGCTCCGGATTCGATCGGACACCCCGTTCTCCTGCACCGGCGGCGTGTGCGGTACCTGCCGCGCGAAGCTCAAGTCCGGGACCGTGGACATGGAGGTGAACTACGCCCTGGAACCGGACGAGATCGAGGCCGGCTACATCCTCACCTGCCAGGCCGTGTGCACCTCGGAAGCCGTCGAGGTCGACTACGACGCGTGAGGCGGGTGCCCGGCCGCCGGACATCGTTGCCGGCGGATCGCCGAGAACAACGTCATACCCGATGGTTCTCATGGGGCACGGCACGATCCGACGGAGGGCGCCCCTCCGGCCCGGCCCGGGCGACCCCATAGGCTAGGCGGCGTGGCTACAGACAGACTGGTGTGGGTCGACTGCGAGATGACGGGCCTCGACGCGGCGAGCGACGCGTTGATCGAGATCGCCGCGCTGGTGACCGACGGCGAGCTCAACGTCCTCGGCGATGGCGTCGATTTGGTGATCCACGCGCCGGACGAGGCGCTCGACCGCATGCCCGACGTGGTGCGCGCCATGCACGCCAAATCCGGCCTCACCGACGCGGTCCGCGCGTCGACCGTGACGATGGCCGATGCCGAGGCCGCCGTCCTGGCGTATGTGCGCGCGCATGTGCCGGAGGCCGGGAAGGCGCCACTCGCCGGGAACTCGATCGCCACCGACCGCGGGTTCATCGCGCGAGACATGCCGGCATTCAACGACTTTCTGCACTATCGGATGATCGACGTCTCCACGATCAAGGAGCTCGCCCGCCGCTGGTACCCGTCGGTGTACTCGTCGCAGCCGGCCAAAGGGATGGCGCACCGGGCGCTGGCCGACATCAAGGAGTCGATCCGCGAGCTCGCCTACTACCGGGCGGCGATATTCGTGCCCGAACCGGGACCCACGGCGGGGCAGGCAATGGAGATCGCCACGAAGGTTGCCACGGCACCGGCCGCGATCGGCTAGACTCTTGTTCCGGCTGTCACGATGTCACGTGATCCCTTGCGAGGGGGTCCGCTGCAGGCGGCCATGGTGGATGTAGCTCAGTTGGTAGAGTCCCGGCTTGTGGTGCCGGTTGTCGCGGGTTCGAGCCCCGTCATCCACCCCGACGAAGGCCGAGGGCAGACGAGCTTGCTCGTATGCCGAGGCCAAGGAGAGGGTCGGAGGCGAAGCCGAGCACCCGAGGTTGAAGGCGCTTTCGCCGAATACCCGTCGCGATCGAAGGTTGCGGGTTCGGCCGAGCGCCCCGTTTTTCGGGTATGACGATGTTGTCGTGGAATACCCGATCCGGACATCGGAGGCACTCATAGTTACCTCGGTGTACCGCTCACGCTGGTGGTGGGCGCCCGCGACGGTCGCCGCGGTTACGGTCGTGAGCGCGCTGCAGATGATCGCCGAGATGCTGTACCTCGGCCGGAACACCGTGGACCCCGGCAGCAGCCTGGGCTCCCTCCTTGCGGTGCACGCGATCGGCGGGGCGGTCTGCGCGGTGATCTTCGGCATCGTGGCCGCGGCGCGGTCCGGTGGGCGCCCGTCGTCCCTGCCCTATGCGGAACGGTTCCTGATCGGAATCGGCTACGGCATCGCAACGTCGATAGCGATCTGGATCGGGGCAGGGATCCTGGCCGCCGAATCCTTCGGCGGTGCCGTCGAGGCGATCGGCACGTTCCTGACGGCGTCGATCATCACGCTCGAGCTGCCGGTCGCCTGCATCGTCGGCGGACTCGCCTGGCATCTGCTGACCAAGGCCCGCAGCAGCGCACCACCAGCCCGGCCACGGCGGCCGATCGAGGATCCGGAGTAGCGCATTCGAGGACCCGGGGCGACCTTGCTGGATCGGTTACGCAGCCACCCAGCGCCAGGTGCCGTTGCCGTCGACGCATTTGATCGCCTTGCCGGACCCGGCCACGCCGGTGACACCGTGATCCCTTTTAGCGCAGAGCTGGCCTGGCTTGTAACAGTTCCCAGCACTCGACAGCGGATGGCAGCCAACGGGTTTCGGTGCGGCCGTGGTACTCGGCGGCTTCGCCGCGGACGTCGTCATCGGCGGTTTGACGGTGCTTACCGGCGGCTTCGCGGTACTCGCTGGCGGATTCAAGGTGCCGGTCGGCGGCTTGGCTGCGAACGTCGTCATGGGCGGTTTCGAGGAGACGGACGACACCGCCGCCGTCGACGGGACACCCGCGCCGCAGGTCGCCAGTACGCGGAGAATCGCGTCCTTCTCGGCTTGCGTCACCCACAGGTGGTACTTCGCCTTCACCTCGATCTGGCGCGACACGTACGTACAGCGGTAGGCCTTGTTCGGCGGCAGCCAGGTCGCCGCGTCTCCCGCGCCTTTCTGCTCGTTGGTCGGACCGTCCACGGCCTGCAGGTTGAGCGGGTCGTTCGCCATGTTCTGGCGCTGCGCGGCCGAAAGCTGTTGCGCCCCTTTCTGCCACGCGTCGAGCAGCGCGACCACGTGGTCGATCTGCACCGCGCCGGAGGTCGCCTGGCCGCGCGTAAACGCGATGGTCTTGCCGGTGTAGGCGTCGTGCAGGGTGCCGGTGAGCACTGTGCAACCGCCCGTGTCGGCCTTGATGGCGAGGCCCGTCAGGTCGCGGCGCAGGATGTCGTTGCGGGTGTCGCAGCCGTTGTGGCCGCCGTCGACGGTGACGTCGTCCGACCAGGCCGGGCCGAACTGCGCTCGGGTGTATCCCGTCTTGGGCGCGCGGCCCTTGACCGCGAGAGTGCCCAGCACCCGGGCGATCTCGGTGGCCGGTACGACGGAGGACGCGGCGGGCGGGTTGGCTCGTGGCGTATCGGTCGCGGTGGGAGCCAGCGACGAGAACAGCGTCATATTCGGTGATCCCGACGCGGAATCCGGCGTGGACGGCGACACCGAGTATGACGATGTTCCGGCGTCGGACCCGCTCGACAGGTCACCGGCCCTTGCATCGGCGGGCGAGGTCTCCTGCACCGCAGCGGATGTCGCGCCACTTGACGTGGATGACGCGGTAGCCGCGTCGATAGGCTGCCACTGCTGCGGCGCCACACCGCAGCTCGCGATCAGGACGACGGCGGCCGCGAGGGCAACGATGCTCCCCACTGTGCGCACACTCATCTCCTCGACCGTCCCCGCCGCGCGACCTCGAACACCATATCGGCCGACCACACGTGTGGGCTGAAGGCTCGGCGACCACCCGGTTTCTCGTCTGGGCCAGCAAGGCTGTACAGTGGACGAGGCTCCGGGGGCTTGAGGCCGGGATGTCAGGCGCCATTAGCTCAATTGGCAGAGCAGCTGACTCTTAATCAGCGGGTTCGGGGTTCGAGTCCCTGATGGCGCACATAACAGCAGGTCAGCCACCTCGTATGATCACGACTGGCACCACGGTGCGACAGGCCCGCGAATCGCATCTGATGAGATCTCGCCACTGTCGTTGGCTCGCCCTGCGATCGGGCGCCAACGGGGGCTCAGCCGACGAGCTGAAGGCCTTCGTGTTCGGTGAAATCGCGGAAGTCCCTCGTGTTCAGCGTTGCGAGTGGCAGGCCTTGGGTGAGGCAGCACGCGGCAACCCAGGTGTCGTTCTGCGGTCGTGGGCGGCCACGCATCGCCGCGCGTGCCGAGATCTCGCCCCAGCAGTGCGCAACTTCATCACTGTAGGGAAGCGGTGGCCGCGCCAGGAGCCACGCGTCGAGTTCAGCCTTACGCGCGCTGCCCCAGCGGCGCATCACCGTCCATCTGACCAACTCGCCCAGCGTCACGAAAGAGATCGTCACGCTCGCACCGACCAACTCGCGCAGCAAGTCCGGCGGCAACTTGCGTTTGATACTCAGCGAGGCGACATCGGTGTCGAGAATGATCCGGCGTACGCGTCAGCGACCGTCGCCGTGGCGCAGGCTCGCCAGGTCGGCAAGGAACTCGTCGAGCTCGTCATCGTCGAAAACACCATCGTGGGCGAGGTCGTCTGCGGATCGAATCGGCGCGATGGTCGCGAACAGTTCATCGATCGATCGCCGGTCAACGCCGTGATCACCAGGTACCGACGCGCTACTCGTCGTCATAACACCCACCTCCCGCCTGGATCAACTCAAGTGTTGCATGATCGCCACCGAATACGCACGACCCCGCTGCCTTCAGTGATGCGGCGGCGAGTGCAGAACTATTCATTCACCACAGCCGTAGGCCGACTAGCGCACTCGCCGGGCGCCCCATCGGGGCATGAGAATACCGATGTCGCAGATGAACGCAGGGTCGGGCTTCGAGTACCCGACGCGGCAGATCGAGCGTGGTGACGTACGCGGCGATCAGTCACGTTGAATCCCAGTAAACGAATGCTCAGTGGCGCAGCACCTTGGTGGATATAGCCCGTTTTCCACCACCGAGGAGGAATTGTCAAGACCTGTGGATCAAGATCTATTAGGCGGCTTGTCGGCCTCCTTCGTGGCCGTCTGATTTGTCCTTGTTGACGGGCGGTGGTTCGACGAGCCGGCCGGCTGTGAACCTTGCCCCGGCGCGCACGGCGGCGA
>Ga0209930_1000989_pt1 | contig 51858 bp, 61 predicted proteins | sample ThiBiot_500_biof_2_FD_183948 | JGI IMG/M metagenome (GOLD analysis project Ga0209930, IMG submission 183948) | Wastewater bioreactor microbial communities from Cape Town, South Africa - Thiocy_cont_500_biof (SPAdes) | ecosystem: Engineered > Bioreactor > Thiocyanate-remediating >...
TGTACCACCAGAACCTTCAAAACGAATCCAAGCACCACCATTAGCAGGTGTAAACAGATCACCATTGTCGCATGTACCCTGACTACCCGTATAATTATAATTTCTTGATGGATCATTGATTGATGTGTACGTTGATGATGAACAAGGTGATCCACTTTGACTGCCTACACTAACAGTACTCATGGGTAATTCTGTTGCTGTTCCTACCGCTAAAATCAAAAAGAAGCTTTATTTACTTACTGGATGATAAACAAAATGAAAAGCAGATACCTAAATTCTGATTACTGCTGTCGGATGAAGATGAAGATGAATCATCTGCTTTGATAACTGTAAATACAACTGCGGCAGCTACACCAGCAGCAATGAGAATCAAAGCTCCTATGAAGAATGTTGCAAGTGCTCCTCGACTGCTACAAACTGTTCTTTGTCTATAGATTGAAATTCTAAATAGAAACAAATTTTTGAGATACCAATAGAACAGAGATTGCTTTCCATACTTATCATTTGCACGCGATTTTGGTTGTAAGACAGATTCCGTGTTTGTTGATTCCAAAGGTTTATAAAACTTGGCTTCACTAGCCAGTGTATTAAATCGTACATCGTGTTTCCATTGCGGTTCATTCGTAGTATTTCTCTTGTTTTGTTCTTCGTCTCGTTGTTGTTGTCGTCTATCCTTTGATAATGCTGTCTATTTATCAATCAATATCATTTTGTTTTTTTTTCGAAAGATCTTAAAAAATAATTCTACTTTTATAATTAGACGTTTTGGTTGTTTGTTATTTTTATGCGCTATATCGACATCATTAGGTGCTGATTTGCCCCATTTGATTACGGTGGAATTCATTGTTCGTTTGTTTTTATTTAATCATTTTTTGGTTTTTCGATCTGCTTTTATACTTTCGAGCATCCGTAGCAATCAATTTCAATATTTATTTTCTCTGTATCCAAATGAAATAAAAAGAAAATGAAAGGATTCAACTTAACATATCAAGATAATATTTTTTTCTTCGATTTATTAGAAAGAAAAAATCACGCCGTACAATAACGAGCTTTGCACATAGGCAATGATGGTAGAAAGTAAACATAATAATTACCGGGACAGTAAATTACAGATGCCCTTATTACCCAAGGACATATTAAAGCCATTGTATTACTGCATAAGGTGATATTCGTCATTATATTGACTGTTGCTGGTAACGTAGAATTACTCCATACACTTAAATATGCACCACAATGATTTATATCAATTGACCATGTTGGTATTTTTGTACCACCAGAACCTTCAAAACGAATCCAAGCACCACTACCATTAGTCACGAATGGATATCCATTGTCACAACTACCATGACTACCTGTAGAATTATAATTCCTTGATGGATCATTGATCGATGTATATGTCGATGGTGAACAAGGTGATCCACTTTGACTACCTGTAATAATAGTGCTCGCAGGGAATTGCGTCGATAGTAATGCTACGGAAATCATGAAAAAATGTACTGAATTTTAAGGTCATAATAAACTAAAGTGCAATACCTAGATCTTGATTACTATTGGTAAATGAAGAGGAACTATTTGATTTGATAACAGTAAATATAACTGTAGCAGACACAACAGCTGAGATTAACAGAAAACCAACTATGATAAATGCAGTAACTTTTGTTCGTGTATTACACAATGGCTTCTTTGAACTATTAGTCGATTTTGTTGAAAGTTTTGTTGACTTCAATGATCGATAAGATATAGTTTCACTGGTAAATGCATCCGATGAATCAATTTGAGAATTAGGGTGTGCAGTCTATTCGTCCTTTCATTTATAAATTCATAAATAAAGCGATATCTTACTGTTATATGAAAACGATTCGGTGTTGTAGCCATGAAACGTCTATTCGTTTGGTTTTTAATAATACATTGTTTTTTTTTATTTCAGCCTTATTTAAATCAGACACTCTTCAGGACAAAAATTGATTAATTCGGTTTCTTTTCTTTTTTTTAATCAATTTTTTTTTGTTATTCTATTCCTGACGTATAATATCAAGAATATATTTTTATTAATATAATTTAGTGAATAAAGCAAACAATCAAACAGTGCAATAACGTGATTTACAAATATATGCTGGTGGCAAAAAGTAAACATAATAAGAACCAGTACAATAGACCGCAGCTCCATCAAATACTACTATGCATATACCTGCAAGAGTGCTTGAGCATAGTGTTATATTCTTTGGCACACCCGGTACGGTAGGTAGCGTATCATTACTCCATATACCTAAATATCCGCCACAGTGATTGATATCAATCGACCAGGTTGGTATTTGTGTACCACCAGAACCTTCAAAACGAATCCAAGCACCACCATTAGCATTTGCAAACGGGTATCCATCGTCACATGTACCTTGACTACCAGTATAATTATAATTTCTTGATGGATCATTGATTGACGTGTACGTTGACGATAAACAAGGTGATCCACTTTGACTACCTGTAACAATGGTACTCATAGGTAATTCTGTTGCTGTTCCTACCGCTAAAATAAAAAAGAAAAGCATTCGGTCAATTCCAAAGCAATAATAAACTAAAGTGAAATACCTAAATTCAGATTACTGCTATCAGATGAAGATGAATTGTCTGTTTTAATAACCGTGAATACAATTCCAGCAGACACACCAGCAGCAAGAAGTATTAAACCAATAATAAAACCCGTTGCAACTACTGCTCGTTTACTACACATTACACGTTCTCTAATGACTTGAATTCTAACAAAAAAAAATAGATTAGTGTTAGAATCAGAACCAATGACCCTATAATACTATACATACAGATTATTTGAAGTATTCTTTGGCTTTACTGGCTGATATGGATTAGGTTTACTGGCAACTTTGACAAATAGATTCTTTTGTGGATCATCTTGTTTAGTAGGTTGCTTATTTTTTGGATCTTGATCTTCTTGTTGTTTGCGTAGTCGTTTTGATAGTGCAGTCTAAGTATCAAACTCTAACTCCACTTTATCTGAATTCGTTAAAGAAACTTCCTCACTTTTATAATGAGACGATTCGGTTTGTTGTCTTTCCTATCGCTCATCTCAATTTCTTCAGGTTTATGTTTTTTCCATCCAATAGTTGACGACTTCATTGTTCTTTTGATTTTTGTGTTTCATTCTTTTCGAATTCGAATATGATTTAAATACGTGCAACTCTTGAGAAAGAAAAACAATATTATTAATCAATTTCATCAAAGCAAGTGTGCGCTGAATTTTCGTATAAATAAATATCGCCTGATGCTCGTAAAAACAACGCGGTAACTTTTAAGTACGTACTGAAATCGAAGAAAACTTAAAATAAGGACATTGATGACGTAAAAATTCTTTTTGCCTTCATTTTCCTATATGAAGTATAACGTGCCCTTTGCAACTAACGGAATAGTACTTAAATATTCCATCGGCATAATACGATCATTTTACCGATATTTAAACGATGATGATGATGATGATGATTATAATATGTAAATGTTTCGTCTTGTCAAAAGAATGTTCATATATAAATGATTTACTTCATTGTATTCTAATCATAATTGATATACAGTTATTCACAACTATGCATTCAATGAAGAAAGACGAGAATAAATTGGGTTAAAATTTGCTCTTTTCTCATCGTTGCATTTAGATGTTCGATGTTCGTCTACTCATTAACTATTCATATTAGAATTGAAGATGCTCACGGGGTAACATTCTTCATCTCGTTTTCTTGTCGACTGTTGCTTCTGTTTTGAGTCTCAATTTATATCTCCCGAGAATTTCAATTTTTGTTCTCTATGCAGTCACATTGTTAAAGAAAAGAATAGAGACATGTCTTTTGGCACTTCACAATTGCGTGTTTATGCATATATAGATCATGATGATCGACAGAATCGATGTCAATGGCATTCAATTGATGATTGGATCTTTTAATTCGATAATATTTTTTTCTTTTTTCTCAACTCGAACAGTTATTTACGATATATTGAATTACTTTGTTTTTCAATACGTGTGCGTATTTCCAATCTCGATCTCGTTTCTTCGAAACGTGTTCAAGCAGAAGTCGATTTCATTTCTTTTCATATGTCCTCTAGGCTCACACTTTCTCTTTCACACACACACACACCAATAGAAACCTTATCTGTATACATGCACACGCGAACGATGATGGCGTGTCCATCGTGCGGCTAATTGAAAAATTAATGAAGCAAATATTTTCAAGCAACCACTACTACAACTATCACCGTCATCACCATCAACATCTTTCTATTCTTTATCATAGGATAAAAAAAAGAATGAGACATCAGCAGTATGAACTTCAATCAGCATTCGACTGTATTCAAAGAAAAAGAGTTCTCAATGACAACTTCAGAAAAAAAAAATTACTATATCTTTGATGTTTATATGTATGTGATGGACAGAATCAGCCTCCCGTGTTTTTTTTAATTAAAAAAAAGAAGAAGAGGAGAAAAGAAAAGTTGGTTGTGTTAGATCTAAGCAAAGATGATATGTTGATTGATATTTTCTAAGCTGATTAAACTTATTCGATAGGGACACTTGATACACAACGTACGACAGAAAAAAAAAGAACCGAAAGCATCGAATTCCTTGTGATAGCAGATGAATAGCAGCCTCAAGGCATACAGACAAAAAATAGTTTTCTAAAACTTTCCTTTTCCTCTTCTTATATTTGATCAATTTTGTCGAACTACGAATACTTCCTATTGCCATATAGTCAATATTTAATCACCAGATCGAACATGTTATTTTTTTTTATGTTCTATGTCAATATCATCTCGGTGTTGGTGGTGATCACCAATAGTTTGTTTGTCACAAATCGTCTAATCTCCCAAGTAACTCATAATGATCAAGTGTACATAGCAAATATAATCATTCGAATCGAATTTCTTCGAATGATTCCATCTGTTCATGTGAATCACAGATGTTAATCTTACGTCATTGACTTATGTTTGCCGTTTTTCGTTGCTTTTTTCATATTAAAATCAAACCGAAATCTAATTACACGTAGAAAACTACCGAAAAAAAACAAAATGCTCAAGGCTGTCGGTCGATGATAAGTGTCGAATAAATAATTCGCAATAGTTTAAACATAATAAACAAAAGAGAAAAGCTTCGAAGATGATAAATCAAAGAAACAAATGTATTTGCCCCTGCTAGAACAATCATAATTATTATTTTACTTGATTGATAGAGAAACTGCAAACACATATTGTCTTCTTTAATGTATATGTTCGAAACATATGCATATCAATGAAAACTCCCATTTTTCTCGTCTATTCATATTGACTTCGTTGTCTTATCAACTAGTACCTGTCAAACACATCATAATTAAATATAGTGAACGTTTCTTTTTTTTTTGTATGAGAAAGAAAATCAAAAATAGAGCGAACGAATGATGATGAAGATAGATATTATGTCTCTTCTCAATGTTTATTTATATCTGATCATGTCTGGTATTCTGTTAATTAAAGAAAAACTTCTTCATTCTAATAAACAATTCGATAGTAAACCAGATCCCATCCCTTTTTCTCTTCACAAATTAGTCAATATGATAATTATGGAAATCGAACAAACACGAATATACTGTGTGAGAGTGTGTATGTGTGTATTCAGCGGAATTCCTCATACTTTTTTCTTCTTCTTGCTCTTCTAATCTAACAAAAGAACTATTCTACTCTATTATTTGGTTGGTTGATTTCTTTTTCGTATCATCATCCGCATCATTTTCTCTGTATATTTGATCGTTCCTTTACTTGCATTTCTTTTTTTTCTCTCTCCTCTTTCTCGTTCTCTCTCGACAGGGTTCGTCGACAAACAAACGCAAAAGAAATGACGACATCCAATAGAAGCGAACTATTTCTTTTTCTTGTCAGCAAGAGAAAGAGTGCGTGTGTGTGTACTTGTATTTTTTTCTTGTTCTCCTTCAAAGAGAAACATACAACACCTTCTCTCTTACTCAATTTCTCTGTCTACCTGATCCTGTGTTTGGAGATCTTCGTCTTACTACATAATCAAAATAATATTTGATGAATTAAAGTAAGCATTTGTACAGATTGACGAATAACTTTAAGATCATCAGTCGTTTTACTTTTCTTTTCTCTGTTGATATCGAATAAAAAGACGTGAATGTGAAAGAGAAAGAGAGAGAGAGAGAGAAAGTAAAGATTTTCGGTGAGTTTTTTTTCTGTTGCAGCAGCGTTCGACGGTCGAGAAGAAACCAATGTAGTTTATAATTGCAAAATTCGAGTGGCTAGTCAATGAACAAATAATTGGCTTCTAACCAAAGTTTTATCTTTTTCAAATCATTCACTATTCTTGTCGATTACAAGCACAGAAAGAGAGAGAGAGGGAGAGAAAAAAAAGAAGAAGAAATACTATATATATTTTTTTCTATGCGTTTTTTTTACAGTTACTTTCGAATCATACGTCTTCACCTTCTCCTCCTTTTTTTCTTCATTTTCTCTCTACCATGAAATGTGTCAAGCAAACATACTATCTGCTCTGTTTTGCTTCTCCATGCATCATCCAAGCATGAAATAACCATAGATGAATAGAAATATACGTACGTTCGTGTATATCTATCGTTATATTTCTATTCATCGCGATTGAATGAGAATATTTCGAAGAGATAGATCAGTAATTATTGATTCTAGTTATTTTTGATTGAGATTTTTAATCAGATTGATGGACAAAGACGTATCGCATTAGTTGTTATTAAAATAGAATTAAAAAAAAATGCAAAGAAGTAAAGAATCAATTTACGTATCGTCTGACTTTTTCTATTTCAAAAAGCTTTTCTTCATTATTCGTTTATTTAAAGATTAACAAGAAAATCTGTGTTTTTAATTTAGATGACGTTTTCAGCCTGTGCTGCTTGTCAAGAACCTATTCTAGATCAGTGGATATACGAAGTTTCAGATCGTCTTTGGCATGAACACTGTCTACGCTGCTCAGAATGTCATCAACGATTAACAGAAAAATGTTATTCACGTGATGGTAAACTCTTTTGCCAGCAAGATTTCTATCGGTAAAACGACGAAGAAAATTTAAGAAAAAACAAATAAGAAAGAATACGAATTGTTTGTAGACGTTTTTGGACTCGACAATGTTCCGGTTGTTTTCAAGAAATTCAACGTGGTGAATATTATTTAACTGCTTGGGATCAATTGTATCATTGGGATTGTTATAAATGTTGTTTATGTTTACGTAAAGTGAATACAGGCGAAGAAATACATTTGACGCATGATAATCGTTTTATGTGTAAAGAAGATTTCACTGCTCGAATGAAATATCATGATGAAAATGAAAATGATTGTAAAATTAAAAATGAAACCGACTATGATAAAGAAAATTCGTCATTTAAATCACAACATCTTCAACCATCAACATCAACACCAAATTCAAATTTAAGTTCATCCGATTGTTTGAAAGACGATGAAGGTGATATGCATATGTCCGATTGTTCATTGGACGGGAAAGATGATGATCAATTATGTTTAACAACAACACATAACAATAAAAACAATCATTCATCAAGTACATGTTCATCGACATCATCGTCTTATCATCAGAAAAAATTAAATCTCGATAATACAGATAATGGAAATTCCAATGGACCGAAAAAACGTGGTCCACGCACGACAATTAAAACCAAACAATTAGAACAATTGAAATCAGCATTTGCAGCAACACCCAAACCGACACGACACATTCGAGAAGAATTAGCTCGTGAAACCGGTCTAGCTATGCGTGTTATACAAGTTTGGTTTCAGAATCGTCGATCGAAAGAACGACGCATTAAACAATCGATTACATGTGGCGGACCACGACGACATTACTATCGACGAGTGGCACCCGGACGATTATTCGATGACAATGAAATGATGCCTCATCCCGCAATGAACTATATGCCAGGTTAGTAGGCGAAGTTCAATCTCAAGAAATTTCTTTTTGAAATGTTTGTTATTTAGAAGGATTTCAAGGCGATTTTATGTATCAAGGACATCCACCACCACCTCCACCGCCACAACAACAGCAAGCTTATAATGAATTTATCATGCATCAAGAACTACAACAAAGACTGAACTATGGACCAGCTGGTGGCGGTATGAAAACGAATTACAATGATTTGAGTGATTGAAACAATTTTGTCCGTTTAGAACTACCGTTTGCTATGCATCATGATATGAACAGTGGTTCATCTACGAATGTGCCTGATTCTTCAGGAGGCGAATCCGAAGATCTACAATCACGTTTCAGTCGAACACCACCAGCCAATTCACAGGTGATGGGCGCACGTGCCAGTGCCTTTAGCGATCAATCTTGGAATTAATCATTTCCTCGTTTTTTTTTTGTTTTTTTTTATTGTATAACAGTCGTTGCTTTTTTTTCGAAATCTATACCCAGCTTATTCTTTCGTCTTTATCGTTGTTGTATTGATTTTCTTTTCTTTTTCGGAGAAAAAAAAAACAAAGAAAGCAAATTCTATGATAATGGTGATGTTGATGATTTCTTGACGTGATGTGCCGATGTCATGCTGAGCAACAACGGAATTTCAGACAGCTGAATAAATGTACACGAGCGGAAATGTCAACTTGAATGTGCGTCCGCGATTTTCTCTCGTCTCTATTTCCTGTCAATTGGCAATTCCTATCTTCTTTTTTCTTTTCTATTTATATCCATATGAAAGTAAAATACAAATCATCAGCACAGCGATTTCTTTGTCTTAGTTACAGAAAAGAAACATCGCCATCATCATCATCACCTGTGTTCGTTTATTTACTTTTGAGAATCAAATAAGATCATGGTGAGCAACACAACGATCGACGAACGAATCTCAATTTTCTTCGATAAATAAATCCATGCGATCGAAAGATGATTGAAATTTCGGTGCAAATAAAACATTGGCTTCATTTGGTATTGAAAAAGAAAAGAGAAACTTTGATTAAGAAACCGTACATATGTATATACAGTTCGATGATGATAGTTGGAAGTTCAATAAATATTCGCGTACATTGAGAGAGAGAGAGAGAGCACACCAACTGTGTATGATATGCAGAGGTGTTGCGTTAATTCATTTCGTTCTCTTCTTTGAATCGATCATTCGAGTATATACTTAGCGAATGTGTGATCAAAAATGACAATCAACACAAGGTGCTATAGTGTGCCTATAGATGTATACATGTATTGACAATTCTCTCTCGAATAAATAATGAGAAAAAGAAAACTAAATCTATATGAAAACGGAAGGAAATTGTTCGATATAAGAATAAATTTTTATTCAAGTATTTAACGTACTGAACTGTTTCTTTGTTGCTGCCGTACATCTCGACTTTCTTGCGAAGAAGTCCTTGAGATGTCACTAGATTCTAAACGAATTTCTCGTTCAATTTTAAAAATTGTTCGTTGATTTTATTTTTTCAAAATTTAATTTTCAAAATAAAAAATAATCACAAATGAATTTGATAGTTCTAGTTCACATCGTATTCGTTTGTTCAATTTACTAACTAATGAATATCTATTGTCATCAACTACACACAGTAAATAGTCAGTCAGTATCGATTCGTCGAATAAAAGAAAATATGTTTCCTACACCAGATCTTTCTCATTTTACTCGTGTTGATTACGAACAAATTTACGAGCCCGATGCCGATTCATTTCTTCTTCTCGATGCGTTAGAATTAAAACTCGAACAAATTCTTCAATTAAAACCATTGATTATACTCGAATTCGGCTCAGGTTCAGGACTGGCAACAACATTTCTTGCCAAACATTTTTGTCCTACATCAACTCTTTTCTTCGCTATCGACATGAATCCACATGCATGTCTTTCAACGAAACGAACTTTCAAACAGAATAATGTCGATAGAAAACATTATTTAAATGTTATTCAATGTAATCTAGCCGATCCATTGCTCGATCGTTTATTATCGAAAGTTGATTTGATTGTTTTCAATCCACCGTATGTACCAACGGAAACATCGGATGTTAAAGAAGTTATCGAACGAACTTATGCCGGTGGTAAACAAGGTATTGAAGTGATAGACAAAGCGATTGAACAAGCGAGTCGTTTGTTATCTTCACAAGGTTTGTTTTATATGATCGGTTTAGAAGAGAATAATTTCGATACATTAAAACAATTAGCAAATCATGTTGGATTAGATATCGATCTTGTTCTTAAACGACGAACATTAATCGAACGATTGTTTGTTGTTGAATTTCGCAGACAAATTCATTGATATTCGCACTGTTTTTTTTTCTAGATGATCGAGTCGTTTGTTTCTCGAATCTTAGCAACGATTCAATATCATCAATTCATTGCTGGCCTACTCGGTGGAATTATTTCATCGATTATTCTTCATCCATTTGATCTCATTAAAATTCGATTTCAAGTTACCGAAAATCAATCAAAAAAAGACGAAGACAAATTACCTTACCGGCCATTATATGAGAATTTTCTTCATGCATTAAAATCGATTTATCATGAAAAAGGTTTATTAGGTCTCTACGAAGGTGTTACACCGAACGTCGTAGGCAATGGTCTTTCTTGGGGTTTTTATTTATTTATTTACAATACAATTGTTGTTTTCAATAATGAAGTTGATCAAATGAAAAATCTTTCGTTTCAATCACGTATTATTTATTCAACATTGGCTGGTTTGATTACAACTATTCTAACAAATCCTATTTGGGTTATTAAAACACGAATGTGTTTACAATACTCACAGGTCAAATCAACTGTTGTCTATCGAAATATGTTCGATGCATTGATTAAAATCTATCAATATGAAGGCATCAAAGGTCTTTATAAAGGTCTTGGCGTGGGTCTTTTCGGTATTTTTCATGGTACAATTCAATTTTCGTCCTACGAACAAATGAAACAGATCTATATGAATGTTTTTCATACGAATTACTGTCCGACAATTGTCATTCTTGTTATTTCAGCAGCGGCGAAATTTATAGCTGCTGTTAGTTTGTATCCACAACAAGTCATTCGAACGCGTTTACAAGATCAACATCAGAATTATACGAATACATTCGATGTAATCAAGAAAACCTATGAACGAGACGGTCTAGGAGGTTTTTTTAAAGGTGTTACAACAGCTTTGTATCGAGTTATACCAGCTAGTTGCATAACATTTGTTGTTTACGAAGGCGTTTTACGTGCAATGCGTTAATTAACGCGCCAATTAGAATTGATCTCACAATAGTCATTTATTTATTGGGAATAAAACTTATTTATTGTTTTAGATTTTTTCGTAAAAAAACAAAGCAATGTCGAAACCGAAATCGAAAGAATATATCGAAAGTTCAGATTCTGATGAACCAAAAACTTTGAAAAGAAGTAACGAGTCAGATAGTGATGAAGACGAAGCGCCACCACCACCACCAAAAGCAGCATCGAAAAAATCCAAAGGAAAAACGAATGATAATGTAAAACAAACTAATTTCTTCGTATTTATCACATGTTTTGTATCCGAATAGCCTCCAGCTAAACGATCGAAACCAAACGGTGATGCAGGTGCTGATGATAATGATGATAGTGAAGTAAATGCAACTATCGGTCCAAATGGCGAACGACTTTATGAAGTAGATGAATTTGTTTTGTTTTGGAATGATTTTCATCTTTTCATTCTCTCGATTGTCATAGTTTGGAAAATTACGTTTCGTTTCGGTTAGTCAATTCAAAGGCAAACCATACATTAACATTCGTGAATATTACGATGATCATGGCGTACAAAAACCTGGCAAAAAAGGTTCAATTGAGTGTTCGTTCTATCGTTATCATTTTGTTTGTTTTCTAGGCATCAGTTTACCTGTTGATCAATGGGACAAATTAAAATCACTCATCAATCAAGTTGATAAAGACTTGAAAAAAGTCAAATAAATTCTTAATTCTCAAATTTATCTCATCAATGCATTTTCTCTCTTTTTGTTAAAATAATTTATCTTTTAAAAATATATGTTGAAAATACGTTATGAAAACAATACTGACTTTAGATATGAAAGAATTAATTTGTTCAACAATTGAACGAAATTTTGTTTTGAAATGTATTCGTGATCGAAAAGTGAGTTCGATGACTAATACGAAATATCTCCGTTTCTCTTCTGTATTCTCAGCGTTTGGATTGTCGAACGATTGATGAAACACGATCTGTGAATATTGAATTTCGTTCACATCCGGGCTATGTTTCTGTTACACTTGGACAAACACAGTGAGTGACAAAAACGAAACATCGGACTCTTTCGACTATTTGATTTAGTGTTATTGCACAAGCATCTTGTCGAATAACCAAACCGAAAGAATCACGAGCATCTGAGGGACATATTCGAGTTCATTTGGATATGTCGAAAATTCCGTTGATTAATCTAGAAAATTGGAAGTTCGTTGAGTTGATTTCAATTCGTTGTTCTATTTTTTGATTCATTTTCAAGACACCAAGAATTCGTTCAAGAATTAAACGGTATTCTCGAGCAAAATATCTGTCGTTCGAATTGTGTCGATCTCGAATCATTATGTATCAATGCAGGAGAATTAGTCTGGTCGATTAAAATCGATCTGACTGTTCTGAATAATTGTGGAAATATTCTCGATTGTGCAAATATCGCCACATTGTGCTCGTTATTTCACTATCGGTACGAGAAAAGAGCAATTGAATGTTTTTATCTTTGGTTAAATTTAGACTTCCGGAAGTTTCTGTACATGGATCAGATATCCGAGTGGTAGGTCAATGGTAAAATTGAGATTTGAGTTGAATTTATTTCCTGTTGTTAGTATTCGCCAACTGAACGTCGACCTCGTCCACTTCGAATTCTTCATTTTCCGATTAATGTTCTCTTTGCATTTTTTGTCGACGGCCGATACACATTAATCGATCCGAATTCCGATGAAGAACGATTGATGGATGGTTTTGTATCGATATCTATGAATCAACATAAGGAAATTTGTGGCATTCATATGGGTGGCAAATTAGGTTTAAAACGTGAACAAGTTGAGATATGTAAAAAATTGGCATTCAATAAAGTCTTAGAATTAACCGATCGTATTCGAAAAGTTGTTGCTGATTATTACAAGTAGAGATTTAAATGACGAGAAAGATTCAATCGTTTGTTTTTTCTTTCAATAGAAATTTCGAACCAATTACACATACGCAACCATCGGTTGTAAAAATCGAGGACGAGAGTAGCAGTGCGAGTGAAGGTGAAGATGAAGAATCGATTTTAAGTAAATCTGATATTCCACCATCGCCCTTAGAAGGCAGTGCTTCGGTAACTAAATTATTTAAAACAATTGTTTTGTTGTAAATCATCTCGTATTTCTATTTCGTAGTTGATTTTATTGAGAAATCTAAAACGATTATCTTTGAATGACGATGATCCAACATTAGCAGTGACAACCAGTGATGCTGAAAACGGTATAAATCAATCGTTTGTTTAATAATTAATAAAATCACTGAATCGTTTTTTCTCTTCATGTTTAGATGATGAACAAGATAATGAATGAATTTTATCCAATCTTAAATTATTTTCCTTTTATATATCTGTGATTTATTCTCTATTTATCAGCTTGTAATATACATTTTGTTTGTCTGTTTGTTTGTTTGCTATCTTGCAACAAAAAGAGAAAAAAAATAGACACACACACACCGATCAAGATAAACTTATCTGTTTGTTATAAAAAGAAGCGAAGGTGCACGAGGTCGACAACTCCCTTTTTTTTTAGTAATGAATTCATATATTGCTGATAGTCTTAGTCAGCCATGGCCTATTTTGAAGAGTTATGATCAAGATCATTTGTTTAATATTGCACTTCCACTCGGTGGAATCGGCACGGGAACAGTGAGTTTAGGCGGTCGTGGTGAACTTCGTGATTGGGAAATTATGAATAAACCAGGCAAGAAATATAGTACAGTAACAACAGGAAATGATGCGCCATTTTTCTCGATATTTGTTAATCGAACATCGACATCAACGAAAATGACTCGAGCATTGATTGGACCGGTTCATCCGACAGAGATATTGCATTACGAAGGACGACCTTGTAATAATCATGGTCTACCGAGATTTCAACAGGCTTCATTTGATGCTGCATATCCATTTGGAACTGTAAATCTCTCGGATAGTAACATGCCTGTTAAAGTTGCTGTCAAAGGTTTCAATCCATTTATTCCAGCAGATCCAAATGTAAGTGGAATTCCCATTGCTGTTTTGTATTACGAAGTAACAAATACAACGAATGAAGTTCTCGATGTGAGCGTTTGCGGAACATTACGGAATTTTGTTGGACAAGATGGTAGTAAATTTACTACATCGTGGGGTGGCGATTACGTACCAATTGGTGCAAATAAAAATATAAATCTCTACCGAGAAGATCTCGATGGACAATTGAAAGGTATCTACATGAAATCAGACAATGTTGATCCACAAGATCCTGCTTGGGGCACGATTGCTTTGACTACATTGGTCAATTCACCAAATGCAAATGTTACCTATCGTCTATCATCAATACCAAACGATTGGAATCATGCAATTCTCGATTTTTGGGATGATGTAACTATATTCTTTGAAAATCTTTTAATTCTTGACATATATTATTCCAGTTCAGTGCTGATGGTACATTGCATGACAGTGGAAAATTAATTGATGATAATCCAATGGCAAGTTTAGCATTGAAAAAGCAGATACAACCGAATTCTGTTGAATTATTTCCATTTTTTCTTACGTGGAATTGTCCTAATCGACATGCTTGGTCACAGACCAATGTCGGCAATTATTATTCGACATTGTACACCGATGCTTGGAATGTATGCATTCAAACATTGCCTAAACTCGCTGATCTCGAAACAACAACAATTCAATTCATTAATCTTCTTCTCGCAAGTGAATATCCAGGCGTTTTAAAAGAAGCAGCTCTATTCAATCTCGCTGTACTTCGTTCACAGACAGTTTTTCGTATCGCTGATGGACATATGATGGCGTGGGAAGGGGTTTGTGATATCGTTGGTTCGTGTTACGGATCGTGTACACATGTCTGGAATTATGAGCAAGCAACAGCTTTTCTATTCGGTAGTTTAGCGAAAACAATGCGTGATGTCGAATTGAATTATGCGACATTTGAGGATGGTGCGATGAACTATCGTGTGTCACTACCATTGACGAGTCCTCAACCACGATATGGTACAGCAGCAGTAAGATGAATTGGCGTCATTTTATAAGAAAAAAACTAAGAGAAAGATTTTTCTAGGATGGACAAATGGGTTGCGTGATGAAAATGTATCGAGATTGGCAAGTGAGTATGAGGAATAATACGCGAGAGAAGATATACTCGATTTTGTGATTTAGTTATCGGGAGATGATGACTTTTTGAAACGAAATTGGGCACAAGTTAAGAAAGTTCTAGGTTTTGCTTGGCAACCGAACAGTTGGGATGCAAATCAAGATGGTGTTGAAGAAGGTGAACAACATAATACCATGGATATCTCATATTTCGGTATGTGAATTTCACGAAAAACAAAACAACTAATTCGAAATTAACACATACACACACACAAAACTATTTCTAGGTCCAAATCCACAATGTAATTTCTGGTACTTAGGTGCTCTTCGTGCGGCCTATGAAATGGCTATTTATGTTAACGATCGAGATTTTGCTACAAAATGTTCGGATTTATTTCAACGAGGTAGTACTTGGCTTGATGCCAATCTTTTCAATGGCGAATACTACGAACAGAAAATCGTCGATCCAAAAACTGGAAAATTCATTGATCCTGACGACCCGAATGTTCCCGATTATCAACTCGGTCGTGGCTGTCTTGTCGATCAGTTAGTTGGTCAAATGATGGCACATGTCTGTAACCTCGGCTACCTCGGTTCATCAGCAAACATGGCGAAAACATGTCAAAGTATTTTGAAATATAATTATCTTGATTCATTTGCTGATCATTTTAATAATATGCGTTCGTTTGCACTTGGAAATGAAAGTGGATTACTCATGGCATCATGGCCGCGAGGACGTCTCAAATTCCCATTTCCATATTTTTCAGAATCAATGACAGGTTTCGAATATACAGCCGCTTGTAATATGATCTATGAAAATCAAATTCAACAAGGCTTGCAATGCATATTAAGTATTCGAAATCGTTTCGATGGCTTAAAACGAAATCCATTTAGTGAACCCGAATGCGGCCATCATTACGGTCGATCGATGACAAGTTGGGCAACACTTTTAGCTTGGTCATCATTTCATTATTCAGCTGTTACACGAACGATGTCGTTCGGAATTCGAACAGGTACTTTCTTTTGGTCAAATGGTTATGCTTGGGGCTCGTGTTGGATTGCAGAAAATCGAACAACGGCTGAACTTTTAATTGCCTATGGAACTTTAGAATTAGATTATTTCGAATTAAAAGGAAAGAAAATGAAACATTTCGAACAACGAATAATTCTATCTTCAAAAGATCAAACGAATACATTAACAATTTATTTTGATAATTAAATATGTGTGTTTCTTCGATCAATTTATGTACATATAAATAAATGTCTAAAGGTTAAAATAGACTTAACACATGTCTAATCTAAAAGTGAACAACAGGCTCAATATATAAACGTCTAAACTATCCGTTAACATTTACTTCTGACACAACACAAGAAGCGCTAATCTTTTTTCTTCTTTTCTTTTCGTTTCTACTATCGGCGCCATCTATCGACTATGCAGAAAAAAGAGAACGTCGTAAGTTTATTTGCTGTTCGCTCTTGACCGATAAAAACATTTCGTATATACATACATACATTTAGAGCAAACAAATCAGTAATAAATAGATCACAGGTCATCTGACGAATTAACTATTAAAATCTATTTATTTTCTGTCGTTGTTTTTCAGATGTTTGGACTCGGTGGTTCAAGTGCAGGCGCAAAGGTAGATTTCATTGATAATTTTCTTTCCGTTGGTTTTAAAGAAAATTCTCTATTAGAAAAAAGGCAAACAAGCAACGAAAGGCGATGCTCAAATTGTTAAAGACAACGCGGAAACGATTGAATTTTATAAAAAAGTTCTAACGATTGTTAATGTACGATTGTTCTCACATTGAAAAAACAAACAAACGTCTTATCGTGTTTTTTTTGCTGTTCGATTTAGGCTGTTTTTCTTGGTGTGCATTTGATATTCTATTTCATCACTGGATTTCCAACATATTCATTCGTATGATCTCGATTTCGAAACGAGAATTGAAATGATTTTGTTTTTTTAAGATTCTCTTCGCGATCACATCAGGTATTGCTTGGTATGTTTGGTCGTTTATGAAACAAATCGGTTCAGCTTCAGCCGGTGGTGGTGTAACCGATTTAAATCTCGAAGGAAGCATCTCCGAGTAAATCGAATATTGTAAATCTATGCAATCGAATTCAATTTATTTAGATACGCGAAAGATATCATCTTAGTAATTAGTTTAACACAAGCAACAAGTTTACTTCATCGATATTTCTGGTGGCTTCTTGTAGTCGTACGTGTGACACTTGATTTTTAATCGAACTAGATCAAATGATTGGTTGGTTTTTGTTTTAGATTCCACTTTATGCAGCTTATAAAGGCATTATGTTGTTTTTCTTTTCACCGTATGCACAATTACGTGGTGGTGCAAATCAAGAACAAGATGCCGAACAGGATAATAAGAAAGGCAAACGAATTGTTCGAGTTGCTCGTCACTAGTCAATTGACCATTTTCAAAGGAGAAAAATAAGAGATCATAGCTCATGTTTTAACTGTTGTGTTTGTTTGTTTTCTTCTATTTATCAGACATTTTAATAAACAGGCAACGATTGAATGAAAAATCTATCGTCTAATTTCAGATCTGAACCAAAAACAAAATCCATTATGGGTCTTGTCAATCTCATTTGTCAACATGTTTTAATTATTTTTATTATATTTAAACATTGGCTACTTGCTTTAACAAATTTATTTAATAAAAAACCATTGAAAGATGTAAGTTCAGAGATAATTTTAATTACCGGTGCTGCTAGTGGACTTGGCAAAGGTGTTGCACAACGGTTGGCTGGACTCGGTTGTACGCTCGTTCTATGGGATGTTGACGAAGCAAATAACGCTCGAGTTGCCGAAGAATTGAATAGTTTAACGAATTCTAAACGTATACATGCGATGAAATGCGATCTGTCAAGTCGAGAAAATATTTACCAATGCGCAAAAAAGGTAAATGCTTTGGTAACTTTGTTTTTTCTTGTTCTATTTTCGAGAATTTTATTTAGGTGCAAGACACAATTGGTAATGTAACGATGATTATTAACAATGCTGGTGTTGTTTCAGGCAAACATTTACTCGATTGTAGCGATGCATCGATTCAACGTACATTCGATGTGAATATTCTCGCACATTTTTGGGTATAAAAAAGACAAATCATCGTCGTTTGTTTCAATTGAAATTGAGAAAGTTTTGTTTTTAGATTATCAAAGCATTTTTACCATCGATGTTAGAAAATAATCATGGACATATCGTAACTATTGCTAGTGCAGCTGGATACCTTGGCGTTTCATATCTAGTCGATTATTGCTCATCGAAATATGCAGCTATCGGTTTACATGATGCTTTAACGTAAATAAATCAAATATTTTTCGTGTTTGAAAATAAAAATTTGTCTCTTTTTTTTTGTTTTGTTAGACATGAATTACATAGTTTGAAAAAAGATGGTGTTAAAACCACAGTTGTTTGCCCGAGTTTTATTAATACGGGCATGTTTGAAGGTGTTCGTTCGAGGTAAATCTATTTGTTATTGATGATTAAATTTCAATTGATCGACTTTCAGTGATATTGCACCGATCTTAGAACAAGAAAATGTTTGTGATCTTATTGTCGAAGCTATTCGACAGGATCAAGTTGTTCTACTTATACCGAAAAGACTCGGTATTAATCTTATTTTGACAAGGTTAGTTCAACAAATTCAGTTGAAAATACAATCAATAAACTTTGTTTTGGCTCGTTTAGAATCACTCCTATCGGTGCTGAACTTGAAATTGACAGCAAACTAGGTTTTGATCAATACATGAAGACATTTGTCGGTCGTCAAAAATCAGCTTAAATTAAATATTCTTTTAGTTTTTGAATACGTACAATATTGACCCTTTACTAATATTTTAATAAAATAGTTTCAGTCAATCTCGTTTTATTTTAGATGAAATTCAAAAGAAATCATCATGAAACACGATGATTGATTGGTTAACGAGTATTGTTATTGGTTTTTCGTTAACATTCATAATGACATTATCATTCTGTTGTTTTAAACGTGATCGTGCGACATATAGTGTCTCATCAAATGATTCCACACATCATCCAATCGCATCGATAACTAAGTCAGCTACTGTTACATTGGCACCATTTCCAGCAACAACTAATCTTCCAATTGAATCTGATTATGAGAAAATTATTGGCTCGTCAGCCGATGGAGAAATTCATTTGAATAATGATTATAATAATTCAACGAATTCCATTGATTATGGCGGTTATACGAAAATAACACCGATTCGAAATCAACAGCAATCATTCGATGATGAAACGCAACTCTATGCAACTGTAGATAAAACACGAAGCAGCGTCAATCAAAGTGTTATTCGAACAACACCGAGTGCAACAGCTGCAATCGCTGCCGCAATAAGACAAGGCTCATCACCAGCATCAACAACTGCGTTCGTTTATTGAAATTTTTCTCTTTCGTTTTTGTTTTGTTAATTTCGATTGTTTTTAGATCGTCATCTCCACAAGCAATATTTTCTCCAAGTTCACATCTAACTGGATACACGATGACATCTCAAGCACCTCCCGAACATCCGCCTCCGCCATTGCCACCGCCACTTCCTTTGCCACCGTTATTGCCGCAAGTTTATGAAACTGTCAATACGAATCATGTTGATTCTAGTCGTCGGCCTCATTATGATGAGGTTATCACACGAGAATCATTACAATATCGTGCGCAACGTTTACAATTGGAACAACAACTTCGAGAAAATTATTATTCATCGGTGAATAGCGAACGAGGCACGACAACAGGCAGTGAACTTTATGCAGAAATTGCCAATGGTAGTGCATCGGGCACTGTTCATCAAATTCAACAATCTCATTATTATTCTCGTCCATCAGCTGGAAGTGGAGTTGGCGATGATCTATCGGAACGATACGCAACAGTTGTCGAAACAGTCGAACAACCAGCAACGAATCGCATCTATCAAGAAGTCGATACATTGAAACTCTAAGAGCAAAACACCAGATCTACAAATTCAAATAAACACAAATTCATTTTCCTTCTTCTTCTTTTTTCTCATACACACTCTATTTTGTATTCATGAGTGCAATCAAGTATTTCAATGATTTTTTTTGTCTGTCCTCTCGTTTTCTTTTTTATTTGAAATTTTTCTTCTGCGCTTTGTATATATATATACACATAAAACCTAAACTTGTTTTCTTTCTTTTTAAATTGTAAGAAAAAATATGAAAAGATTTATTGATAATATTGTCTCTATTTGTCAGATATGATTTCTATCTTGTGAACAGTTCGAATCTCACGACAATGACTTTTAGTAAAATTCTTATTGCAAATCGTGGCGAAATAGCCTGCCGAGTTATTCGTACAGCACAACGACTTGGTCTACAATCGGTGGCTGTCTTTTCCGATGCCGATCGAGATTCTCTTCATGTTAGAATGGTACGTCGAGCAAAATTGAGTTTGCTTTTCTAGTTCGATTCGTTTCAGGCCGATGAAGCGATTCATATTGGTCCACCAGCTGCTCTACAAAGTTACTTACGAAAAGATAAGATCATCGACGCAGCAAAGAAAACAAATGCTCAAGCTATCCATCCGGGTTACGGTTTTCTTTCGGAAAATTACGAATTTTGTACGATGTGCAAAGAGAATAACTTGATTTTCATCGGTCCTCCACCGAATGCAATTCGTATGTGTTCGATTTTCTTCACAAAACGAAAACTGTTTGTTGGCTTTTCTTTAAGGCGATATGGGTATTAAAAATTTGAGTAAGATTATAATGCATGATGCCAATGTTCCGGTGATATTCGGCTATCATGGTGATGATCAATCCGATGAGAAATTATTCAGCGAAGCGAAAAAAATCGGCTTTCCAGTTATGATTAAAGCTGTACGAGGCGGAGGAGGAAAAGTAAAACGATCAATTGAAAATGTCTCTCTTTCGGGTTGAATGAAAGGAGTTTTGTTTTTTATCTAGGGTATGCGTATTGCGCATAACGAAGGAGAATTTATGGATCAACTTAATGCGGCTAAATCTGAATCGAGAAAATCATTTAATGACGATGCAGTTCTACTCGAAAAATTCATTCAACGTCCTCGGTAGATACTTTTTCCTTGAAAAAAAAGCATGACGCTCTGGCTTGTCTTTAGTCACGTTGAAGTCCAAGTATTTGGCGATATGCATCAAAATTATGTTTATCTCTTCGAACGAGATTGTAGCGTCCAACGTCGTCATCAAAAAATCATCGAAGAAGCTCCAGCCGTAGATATTGACTTTCGTTGAATAACAAAATCGAACTAATGTATTTCACTTAGCCTGGTCTCGATTGGTCGACGCGAAAGAAGCTCGGCGAAGCCGCTGTCAAAGCTGCACGAGCCGTCAACTACGTCGGCGCAGGAACAGTCGAATTTATTATGGACGAAAATCATGAATTTTACTTCATGGAAATGAACACTCGTTTGCAAGTCGAACATCCAATTACTGAAATGATCACTGGCACGGATCTTGTCGAATGGCAAATCAAAGTCGCTCAAGGCGAAGTTTTGCCATTGAAACAAGATCAAATTAAACTCAACGGACACGCATTCGAAGCACGAATCTATGCCGAAGAGCCTGAAAATGAATTCATGCCAGGCAGTGGTCGATTGACGTATTTACGAACGCCACCAACCGGTGACGACGGAAAAATTCGAGTTGAAACAGGTGTCGTCGAAGGTGACGAAGTCTCCGTGCACTACGACCCCATGATTGCGAAATTAGTCGCCTGGTCGACGAATCGAACGAGTGCTTTGCAAAAATTACGCAATGCTCTTCAACAATACTATGTAAAATATCCAATCTAAGTTTAGTCACAACACAAAAAACGAATTTTATTTGAATATCTGTAGATCGGTGGATTGAAAACGAATATTCCGTTTTTAATGACATTATGCGATAATAGACAATTTCAATTGGGAAACGTTCATACGGATTTTATTAAGGAAAATAAAGATGCACTCTTTCATGTTCAAGAAGTCACGCCGACGTTGGCAGTTGCAGCAGCAGCAGCTTATACCTATTCGCAACAACAAGCGCAAATACAATCGAATTCAAGTTTGTAGTTGAACTTTTACGAGAGAGTTTTTCGATTGAAATCGATTTCCAGATGCAGCATCTTCGTTTTTCACAACAGCTAATAATGCATTTCGTCCGAATTTCTCCAAACTTGAATCGTTAACATTAAATTACGATAAGAAAAGTACGCACAACTATTTCATATATTCACCTCCACTCATTTTCTTCTTTGAAAGATTATCAATTTCAAATCGAACGAATTCATTCGTCGAAATTCAATATCACCTACGAAAACAAGACCTATCTCGTTGAAATCCGTTCAACCAACAACGAACTCGTTCTTCTCATCGACGGTCATCAATTCCGTTGTCGAACGCATATCGATGGCGATACCTGCACATTCTATTCGAACGTCAGTCGAACATCATTCGACTTCAAACTTCAATCACCCTCGTTCCTTGCTCAACTTTCGTCATCAGGACATGCTGGTGGTGCCGCTTCCAGTGACCCAATTGCGCCTATGCCGGGTATCATCGATAAGATTCTCGTTCAAGAAGGAACACAAGTTACTCAAGGTCAACCATTGTTAGTTATGACTGCAATGAAAATGGAACACGTGATCAAAGCAAGTAAAAACGGTACAATCGGAAAAGTGAATGCAGCTGTTGGAAAAGTTGTTAAAAAAGGCGATGTTCTCTTAACATTTACGTCTGATGAAAAACAAAAATAAGTTGTGTTCTTCGTTTTTTTGCATCGAGAATAAACTTGCATTTGTGTTTGTGTTTTGGCTCGTGAATTGCATTTTCTTTGAATGAATATCATTTTTAGATTTTTTGTGAAATAATGACGCGTCCAAAAGGTCAAAAACGTTTTGCTGAAATGAAAAAAATGATTAAATTAACCGATGCACGATTGAAAGCAAAAGATCGAATGAAACCAAAAAATCAAGAGAAGAAATTAGAAAAGAAAAACATCGGCGAAATCACCGAAAAACAAGTAGCACCTGTCACATCTGCACTCTTCTTTCGTTACAACACACAACTCGGTACTTTTCCTTTTCATTTTCCTCTAATTTTCGATATTTCGCTCGTTTTCTAGGTCCACCCTATCACATCTTGGTCGATACTAACTTTATCAATTTTTCGATTAAAGTTAAATTAGACATCATTCAATCCATGATGGATTGTTTGTACGCTAAATGCACACCGTATATCACCGATTGTGTTATGGGTGAAATCGAAAAACTCGGTACTAAATATCGAGTTGCTTTACGTATCGCCAAAGATCCACGTTTCGAACGTTTACCATGTTCACACAAAGGAACTTATGCCGATGATTGTATTGTTCAACGTGTAACACAACACAAATGTTACATTGTCGCAACATGCGATCGAGAACTCAAACGACGAATAAGAAAAATACCTGGTGTACCAATTATGTATCTACATGGTCATCGATATACAATTGAACGTATGCCAGATGCACACGGCGCGCCTAGAGTTTAAGATCTCATATTTGTGCTACTTTGCTGTTGTTGTTTTTTATTAAATAAATCAGTTGAACACACAGATACAAAAAAGGATTTAAGAAGAATTTTGTACATGAAGTTTTTCACGGGATCGTTTGTTTTGAAACCAAACACGGATGACTTTTTCTTCGAGCGATAGAAATCTTGAGAGTGCTTCCATTTCTGTTGGATCAGGATAACGATTCATCGAATACGAACGATCGAGATATTGTTTTTGTTCGTCGGTAAATGCAGTTCGAATTTTCTTCGTTTTCTTCTTCGATGGCTTCGGAGAATTGGACGACTCGTCGCTTTGAACAGATGTAGATAATTGTGAATTATGTTTCGGCGATGGAGTCAATGATAAAAGTTCATCGATACTACGGAAATTATGTCGAACGACGGGTGTAGTTGGACGAACGAAGTTGAGTAACGATGCATGATGTAACCAAAACGAACTAAGCACAATTCAAAAAATCAATATCGAGACATAAAAGTACAGAGAAAATAATGTCTTACTTGAGCAATGGTTGATGAATATGTGATTCGTTTTCGTCGTGACTTGTTGGTGTATAACAACGTTCGCCTTCCATGATGATGTTGATTATTCGAAATGATGACGATTGTGTCCGAATTGAGTGCTATTTCAAGATGAGGAAGAAGATATCTTTCGTCCAATGAATTTCGTTCAATTCAATCAATTGATAGAAAAAATATGTCTGTTGCTGAATCAGACAAGCTTATTTGTTACGCTAATTGGTTAAATAATAACATACACTAGGCAATTAATTGATCAACTCATTTACAAGAAATGAGGGAAAAGACACTTTGAATTAAATCAATATGATGAACATATGAAGAGGTGTTTGACAACTGTTCTCTGCAGTACAAATCAATCAATAAGAATTTTGGAGACAAAAAAAAAATTCGAAAAGGATCAACGTGTCAGTGTATATATTGGTTTATAGATTGTTTTAATGTGAGTCAAATCGTTTTAAGATGGATATTTTTATTGAACTTGAAAGAAAACAAAATATTATGATAAAAATCAAACTACATAGTCTTGGATAAAAGATGAAGAAAATGAGTTTTTATTTTCATTTTGAACTTATTGTGTCCAACTCTTTCCAGCTACGCATGCAGGTTGAGGTATGTTATCTTCTTTAGTACAGAGCACAGGACGATATTCAGGTTCATTGCGTTTTTTAGGTATAATTTATTATCGTCATAATCGTGTTTGTTTCTTAAATCATAGAGTCATAATTAAGTGAAAAACAAAAAACAAAATAGGTGTATTGGCGGACATATCATTGATTTTTCGTGTTAAAAAATGAGTCATTAGCAGATAAGAAATATTTTTTCTTCTTTTCGTTATTTAATTTCATTGAATTAGGAACAAAACAAGAGAAAGTTAAAAGTATAATGGTAAAGGGCAAAGGTAGATAAAGATTAGCAAATAGTTATGAAACTCGATTTATTATCAGTCATGTGCATTTTTTTTCTAACATCGTTATCATCTGTGTCTCGTTAACACTATCATTTCTAAAACTAAATATTCGACTGCAGGCGCCATCGAAATATGCAAATCATTTATTCTCTTATAGTTTTTCTTTCGATCTTTGCGATTGCTCTATCATCAACATCGAAAACATTAGATCATACTGTTGGTGAATGTTTAAGTAAGTTAGCAACGGACGAAATCACAATTTCCTATAATTATCTTCAATTGGCATCGAAATTCGGTACCAACAAAGCTTATCCGGGTTTTTCAAGTTTATTTACGAAATTAAGTGATGAATTTTCATCGAAAGGACATGAACTTGTGAAATTTATTGCTCTACGAAAAGCAAATGTCGATCGATTGATTACTAAAGATGGTATTTCCATTCGTAGTGGTTTGACCGGTGTCAATGAGATCGGAGTCGGTTTAACCGAAGCTGTTAATCAAAACGATGTTGTCTACAAACAAATTCGTAATTGTCACGAAAAAGCCGATGATGTTAAAGAAGCTAACGTTCAAGATTATCTTGAATCCCATTTACTCGATCATCATATCGAAGTCACTAAACTCTTGAGTGACATTCAACAACGTATTCGAGATGCTCAACCGTCCGAACAACAATTGATTATGTTCATGATCGACGAAGAACTTTTACAAACATATGGCGACCGTCGAAAAGACATTTTTGCTTAAGAAATAAAAACTAGAAGCTCGAAACCTTTTTTTGTCATTCGTAATTGTTGTGTTTTTCTTTCGCTCATTTCCTCTCGTTTCAATGTCATGGCAAAAACAAAGAAAAAAAAATGTCAACAGCAACAGAAAAGAGAAAAGGAAATGTACAAACCAAAAGAACTAAAGAAAAATGAAAAAAAAAGAAACAGAAGAAACAATGTTCTACGTGAGATCATGAGCTTGTTGAGCAACATGCACAAAAAAATCGTATTTGTTCATTTTCTGTTCACCACATTGTGCACAACGGAAAGGATTGTCGGTTGAATAATGTAGTTGTTTATGTGTACAATACATCGCAAAATCTTTAAAGATTATTTCACAATGAAAACATTCGAATAAACGTTTGATTTGCCATTCGTCGACTTGTGTTTGTTGATCGACTGTAGTCGAATTGGTTTCGTCGTCTTTTCGTTGACGTTTAGCTGGTGGATATGTATTCTCATTGGATTCACTCTTTCGACACGATGATAACAATGAATAATTACCATTATTTAATAGAGATGGTGGTAGAGCTGGATTATTATTATTATCGAGCGGATACGAATGAAGATTAGGCGAGGGAAGATGTGATTGAATTTGTTGAGTGAGAAATTGTTGATACGGACCGAGAAAATCGTTTAATTGTCCGGTTGCACCAGCAAATGGGCCGAGTTTTCCATTGAATAATTCCATTAATTTCGCTGTTGGATCCATTGTTGCACTGGCAAGAAGCGATCGATTGAGTAGATCACTATTTTTACAAGCATGTTGAAATAAATGTACACCGAGACCTTCTTTCGACACAGCAACATAATCGCAAAGAGTACAAACAAGTGGAAGATTCGATGCCGATGAATTCAACGGATCGAGCTGTTGATCGTCAGTTGAAATCGGCGAAATCATATCTTGAGATGATTCGACCGAGGACAACGATGCCGTTCGTTGGACGAGTGATGGAGCTGATTTGCGTTTTTTTGAGGCCGATCCACGATTTGAATTATTGGTTGTTGACGATTTTTGTACAAGTGTTGGTGGTGAATGACTACTATTGATGTTTAATGTTGTGGTTGTTGTTGGATTCAATGTTGAAAGATTTCCACTTGAATATTCTTTGAGAAATTCTTCGATATTTTCATCGAGATAAGGCTCGTGACCTTCGATTTGAAGATGTTCTTGTAAAGCTGGATACTGTTTGGATTCGAATGAGCAATTCAAACATTTGAATAGCAAATGTCGATAATGAGATTTCTTGTGAGAACGTAACATCGAGAGATTAACACAAGCATAATCGCATCTGAAGAAAAACAAGATCATCATTGAAAACAAAAGAAGATTCGTATTTACTTCGAACATTTGAATGGTTTCGAACCGAGATGATTTCGTAGATGATATTCGAGATGATGTTTGTATTCAGTTACGAATGGACAACTGGGACATTCGAGAATTTTATCAGCACGAATATGAACACGATGATGTGCCCAATATTCTTCCTATGAGAAAATTAGAATTTAGTTAGAACGAAAAACAAAAAACGTCGGACAAAATACTTTAACATTTGACACAAAAGAACATTGACGACAACGATGGACTTTAGTCTTACTAGATGTTGATGATGTTGTTGTTGTTTTTTCACTGGTGGAATTTGTAATGGGTTCCGATTTGGGAATTATGATCGGCGTATCTTCGAGTGGTTCGACTTTTAATTCAGCATTCAATGCATGAGTTTCATTATGTTCATCAAGTCTCAATGATGAATCACAATAAAAACTAAATATAACAAGTTATGTCTCGTTTCTTTTTTATCTATCGCGATCCGTACCCGCATGTATAACATTTGTATGGATAATGAACTGAAACATGTTCAAGTAGATTATCTTGATTAGCATGACAACCACATCGAATACATTGAACTGAACCATCGGTTTCAACGCGATACAATTTTAAAATCTCTTCAATTGTCGACAATTCTTTGGCCCATTGAGAATTCTATACGAATACGAATCAGTAGTGAACAAGATTCAGTCAATGTTTGAATTTACTTACGGAGATATTCTCATCATCATTGAGATTACTATTTGTTGTTGCACTACTTACAGGTGAATGTTTCATTTCCTGTGTAAAGACGAAGAAAAAACAAAACGATTAATGAACATTGATTCAAAAAACGTTCAGTACCGAGAGAGTTTGTTCATCGTCATTATCACTAATGGGTTCGATGAAATCGACGTTCGATTGAACAGTCTAAAAGGAGAACGAGTATTGATTTCAAAAATGAATAAGAGAAAAAGAAAACAAGCATACAGAATTCGGACGTTCAACACGTGCAGACAATGACCAAGGTCGAAGTGGTTTACGTCGCTATGAAATCAAACAAACACGAATATTTCTCTCTAATATATAATTTATATATACTCGACTAGCACTTTTGACAGGTTCATTCTCGTTCATTGATGGTAAATTTGTATTTGATGATTTAATTGTCTGTAAGAGGAACAAATCGATTGGTAAGATTTGAATTCGAAACAAATTCGAACTTACAGATTCTGATGAATTGATTGTTTCATTTGACATGTCATTGTCTACTGTTGTTGGAGATGAATGTTCAAACATGGCTAATTTCTTTTTCAATAAAAGTGAAGGCTGAAAAAAAACCCAAACGAGACGAAATAGAGGAGAAAACCTAACCGTTTGACTTACATAGGAAGTATCAATTGTTGACGTCACATTGGAAATAGTCGATGTCGAAAAGTTTTCCAACAATGTTGGAGGAGTTGGAGATGAATGTTGCATTTTATTGCTTTTTTTTCTATTCTAGAAGAGCGAGATAGAAAAAGGGGTTTTTCCGAATTTGTTTTCAAATCACAAATCTAATCGGCATAAAAATACGGTTATTTTAGTACGTCTAACGGTATATATATTTTTGTTCGTCGTCCTGTCTTCTCTCGTTTTGTTTTTGTGATCGCTCTTTCTCTCTCATCTCGTGCTTTCATTCTCTTTTTTCCTCTCGTAGTTTATGTACAAGCAACATTTCTTGTTCTCTCTTTTTCTCTTTTTGTGTATAGTTAATGGCAGGTTCAGAAATGGCTTTTTCGAAGTGGACGACGACGTGCAAAGCAGAAAAGAAGAACATCTTTTCCTTTTCTTTTCCTTCTTCATAAATGAATATATGCGAGCGTGTAGGCCTCGTTTTTTTTTCTCCTTTTTTTCTTCGCTTTTTTTTGTATGTCTACACGCACGCACATATATGTACATATCTAACTGTATTTCTCGCCGAAACGACTTGACCATCGGTCGACGGTGAACGATGACGACGCCATATTCTCTTCTTTTTCTACTATACCATTCACATATACTTTTTTTTGTGTGTATGCTATACTCTCGTCACCGCCGCCAACTACGAGTCCAATACACGTACAAAATAAATATCGCAGAATAGCCGCAAGAGAACGACCTCCCGAATTTTATGATGATTCTTTCCTTCTTCTCGTTCTCATATTGAACACAATAGGTTGAGGTGCCTTTTCTCTTCCCATTGTCTTGTATTATTTCTTCAGTTCGGATAGAACAGAACACACCAAAAAACAATACTAATGGCAATGACCGTGTCTGTTGGTAGTCTGAATGAACCTTGATCTTTGTATTTCTATAGAACAACGGATAATTAGAGGGAAAATGTTTCACAGCTATATTTTTGTTTTTGTGTATAACAAAACGAACAATATGTTAAAAAAAAGAGAAGGTAAATTGGAGTTCAAATTTCTTTGTTGCTGTCAACTTGACAAAAACAAACGAACGAAGCCATTGATTACCAAAAGAGAGAGAGAGAAAAAAAACTCTCATCACCTGTATCTACACTTAATCCATTCGATAAACAGTTCATTCAATATGCGTATGCGATTGTCCGCTGTTTTTTTTTGTTAAATGTCCGATGACCACTGTAGTATAAAACATTATTATAAAGACTCTTTGAATAGATTGAACACGTTCGTCTTTCAACTAACCAATGATAATGATATTGTTGATTGAGAGTGAACAAAAAACTTGTTCAAGACTTAAAACAAAACGAATATTTCATTTCGATTCCAATTAAATTTCAAGTTAAACAAAGAACTATGTACATAGATTAAATTTCAAAGACGTTCGAAAGTAATCGATCCGTCCTATGTCTACCGAAAAAAAAAACAACAACAATAAAAAAAACCGATGAATCATACTTGATATCTAAAAAGGAATTTTGATAAGAGATGACAAAGTTTTCGTTTCATTGGATCGAATGGTAGGTTCGATGCGTGTAGTTTGTTTTTTGAAAATAAATCTCAATGTTCTTCTCTGTAGTCGACTCTAGTCAATCTTTTGGAAAAACTCTGGAAACGAGTTTATCGTGTTGCAACATTATTCAACAAACAACATTCGCCTTATTATCTGATACGTGAATTTCATAAAATATTCGATTATCTTGATAAATTGAAATTAGAAGGCGAGAAAATCATTGATTTAATACGACGAAATCTTTCTCGAACACGACCTACAATGCTCAATCGACAATTACTCGAAGATTATATCAAACGACTCGAATTAGCTAATGATATCGTTTTAAATCTCGATATTTTATTAACAAGAACATTTTCAACATTTTTCGAATTTATTAATATTTATTGGACAATCTCTGAAAATATCGATACAAGTGAACAACAAAAAATTCTCGCTGAAAAATACGATATGTCATTGACAGAATGGCAAATGATTGTCAATAAAATCGAACGTTTTAATGACATAATAAAAGCTTGTATTTGAGATTGTTTTTGATAAACTCTCGTAGACCGAATACACCAATAAAAAAAAGGCAATAATGTACAGTTTTTATATCATTTAAAATCATTCAAGCATACCGTATAACCTCTTACATGCTCATGTTCGTATATATTTAGTTTGTTGTAGATGGCCAAACAAACAAAACTGATTATTTTCCAGCGAAAATATTCAATAGAACTTCATTCCGAAGATCTGCAACGTCGCAAATAGTTAAATCAATACATTTTTATCCGAATAAAATTAATCGAATGGCACAATTCCAGTGGTTTTAAATTTTTCCTGACTAATATTTGTTAAATCTACATTGAATCATTTTCAACTTGTTTTTTCTTTGTTTGTTCTACGACCAGCGTTGAATAAATTCGTCTACTCATGATGATATGCATTAAACTTGTTTGAAGATATCTATCTGTCTAGAAATGTGTTATCAACACAGATGTTTCATTAGCTTTTTTGATGAAAGTTCGAATCATTTTTATTCATCAAGATCTGTCTATCTCGAAATTGTCACCTTATAAGATCATTTGTTTTTCTGAGTCTGTCTAAGTGAAAAAAATAATCCTTTTTCTTTTCTTTTCGTTTTTGTTGTTCAATTAAGTCATTTAGAGATTGTAATGTTTGTTTATTCATCATATATTATCCGTCTAAGATAGATTGTCTCATCATTTGACGCCTTTAAGTTGGGAAAAAGACATGACATTCTTTTCCTTTCGTCGATGTTATGACGTGTTAAATATCATAAATACTTTCTTAGTCACTGGAGAAAAAAAATGATTTCTAATGATAATCATGATGAGTCAAGCCGAAACGAATCAACGTTTAATTGTGAGTTTTAACGTGTTGATACGAAAATGAAGAGAATTCTTTCATGTAGCTCACTCGAAGAATGTTTATTCATTGAAACGTTTGTCTTTTGTTTTCCGGTGAATAGAACACGTGTCATTTATTTGACCAATTGAAGACTTACTCCGATGACAAAAGATCAAAAACTTTATTGACAACGCTTGACTTATTCGATGAATTCTGTTACAAATCAATTAACATCTGTTCACCATTTCGAATGACATCCGTTATAGGCCGAGAACAAGAAAAGAAAAGAAAAAAAGACAAATCTATTTCGTGTGACATCCTTTATTATATTCAAATATGTTAAATTTTATTTACATTTATCACTGTTTTTACAACCGGGACGAAGAAAAAAGACAGAAAAAATTTCAGTTTTTTTTATACAAGTGATGCATGAACATCGATTTGTTTTAATTTACAATTGATATCTTTTTTCTCCGAAAGTTTATCATTGGTTTCTTTGTAAATATTATTCGAATCGGATTCGATTGTCCAAACTTTATCGAATTGAATATTTCGTAGTTGTTTCAATTGTTTTTGTCGTTGATAGGAATATTTATAAAATAAACATGAGATTATCATTAAGATCGAGATAAATAATGTTAAAAACGTTATGATAACGATTAATTCCATTGAGAAGAATTTCTTGTCTTTCTTTTGTATAAGTCGAATATCGATTTCACAATATTGACCGATGAATTCTTTTGGACAAATGCATTTATTATCTTCGCATCGGCCATTGTTACGACAAATTGGACATTTTAATTCGATTTCACATTGTTGACCATCGAAATTCGGTGGACAAAGACATTTACCATTGGAATAAAGACCACCATGTAAACAAATACGTTCTTGACAAAATTGACCACGAAAACCCGATGGACATTGACATTCCGATTGAATATATTCGCCACCATTGAGACAAGTGACTTTTTTTTCTTTTGGAATTTTAATTAATGTTTTGAGTGGAACTTCACAATTGTCTCCTGTCCAACCTTGATGACAAATACATTGACCCGGTTGATTCAAACAATGGCCATGTCGACAATTAGTTCGGCAAACAGCTAAAAAACAATTCATATTGATCATCTGGATGAATTTCTCATTAAATACACATACCTTGATTACAATCCGATCCTGTCCAACCTTGTTCACAGATCATATCACCTGTTTGTGGATCACATCGTGAATGATCAGACAATGGTGAACAAAAACGTGAACATTGTGAACCGTAGAAATTCGATGAACATGAAACACGATAACGAAATGAGAATTCATGAGATGTCAATGATGAAGCAATTGTTTGCGAGTGTTGCCAAGGTGAATTCGATGTAATCGATGAACGAATCGTTGTTGAGAGGATTAATTCACGAGCACTACCAGGATACGGTTGACCATCGATAGTTTGATCATTGAAAATATCAATATGAAGAACAAAATCATTCATCCAACTGAATTTAAATGGTAAAACAATGAGATTAGCTGATTGTGGGAGACGAGTAAAATCGAGATTATTTCCACCAAGAATTGGGGTTTCATCGAAACCATATGTACATTCGTCGTTGTTGAACACTTGTGGACGATCGATATTGTCTAAATTCGGATTTGAATTTCGAAGACAAAAACGAATGAATGTTTTGCACGATTGAATGCAAGTAAAAAATCGATCAGGTCCATTACAACAAGTTCCATTGACGTTTAAACCTTTTCGATTGACAAATCGTTCTAATTCGATTTCGAATTTACCAGATGTTGAACATAACTAAATTGAGAACGAACAAATTCGATATAGTTTTTACTTTTCAATTTATTGAAATACGAACTTGAATATGAAGTAAAGTAAAGACAATGAAGACGATGCTAGATTTCATCATGTTGATCACGAATGAAGAGAATAACAATTCACCTTCTCTTCTTTCCTTTTATACCTCTGCTCATTCTATTTTTTTCATCATTCCTTAGCTAACCGACCAATAGAAAATCTTAGCACTCTTTCTCTTCTCTCTCCTTCTCTCTCTCTCTGTTTCTCTCTATTCGATGTCTGACTGGCGGCTAGGTGTCAATTACGGACAGCTATTGAACATTGAATATCATCAAGTCAGACACGCGAATGTCTCGATTGAATAACAATTTTCTTGCAAAAGATAAAACAAACTTGAACTAAAACCAGAGATTTACTCGAATGTGTTGCTTTCGTTTTTGTTTTACTAAACGAGAAAATAATTAGCGGCTCTTGGCCTTTGATAATAATGACAAATAATTGATCATTAATTTTCAGTTATTCAAAGGAAAGAGAGAGTGAAAAACAACAACAACAATAACAACATTCCTTTCCTTCTGTCATCTTAATTATATTAATCATCAGCGTGTGGACTGATCAGGTTCACTTGAAAAACAATATCACCATCTCACCTCATTGTATTGTTTCTAGTGCTTTGAAACGAGTACTAAACAAGTGTCAAGTCCAAATAAGGTTATTTCTTTTGGAATTTTGTCTTCTGAGATATGATAAAAATGTTTCCTTCCTCAGATGCGTTCATCGACAGTTATTCGAATGATGACGACATCATAGGGAGTGACATATCAATATGATATCAGTAGGAGAGAATCAAGACAAAAATGTACGTAAGGAGACCAATTAGTGATATAGAGCAAGATCGATAATCTTGATAGACGACGACACCACCACCAATGGAGACAAGATTTCTTTTTAGCAAGATAGTGTGAAGAAAAATCTCAATAAAATTCTGCATCAATAATCGATGGTTATTGTTCAAGCATGACTTCAATTTTGGAATGTTGCAATCTAGTGACTAATCGAAAGCACGAAAACGAATGAACATACGTTCGTTGATTGTTATTTAGCTAGACAATAGAAGAATAGAGATGTAACATGATGAAATTGCAAGCTGTTCAGACAGAATCAAACAAATATTTTTCAATTATATTCCTTTTCTGTATACAAACTATCAACATGTCACATCTACATTAGCCTCAAGGGATTTTTTTATGCAAACAAATATATCAACATCAATGTTTTCAATTTGTTCGAGTCAAATGACAAACAAAAAAACAACAACAACAACAACAACAACAATATAGACAAATAGAATAGATTCGTTTTTCTATGTTTTATTTCATTCGATACTGATTAATGAATTTGAGGGTGTTGAGTAATCGTTTCATCATTCGAACTGACATTCATCTGCTCAATAGAATCAATATGCAATACTGTTGATATTTTAGAAAGAATTTTGAAATGTAATGACTTGGTCTTCAGAGATGTTTTTTTATGAGTAATATCATATGAAGTTGATTCGAACAAATAATTTATGTTGATAATAACAAACCAAAACAAAGAATATAACGATGAAAACTTTTACAGTCACAAATAAATAAATAAAAAGTGAAGATCACGGTTTAAAAACAAAAAACAAACGAATGAATGAATCAAATGATTGACTGGTTTATTGATCATTCCGTATTATCCATTTCGAGGAGAAAATTCGGTACTGTTAATCCTGCCGATTGAATAATATTACGACATGTTTTTAGTTGATCTTCATATGTTGAACAAAGAACAAGTAAATCATTCTGTTCTTTCAAATTCTGTTGATAGGAAATGTTTAATTTTTGATATTCATTATTTAAATTTGTTTTCTCGTCGATCATTTCCTGCATTTGACCCTCGAGACTCTATTAACACAAATATGACATTAGAAAGATGTGAAAACAACAGTTCTACCTCGAGAATTGAAACTTTTCGTTTTTCATTTGTTAATTTTTCTTGTAAAATATTAATTTCTAATTGAAGACGTGCTATGTCTTCATTCTGTGCTGCATATCTAAAAGCAAATATTTAGTCTCGCGAATCTTGACAAGTCAATGCATTACCTAGCATCCGATGCATTTAGTTTCCCTTGTAATTCATGAATTCGAGAATTTAACACGACTTGTTCATCATTCTGAAAACGAAGAATAATTGATGAGCTCAAGAGAAAAAGAAATACTTTAATCGTTTGAGACTGATCATTGTTCGATATTGGTTGTTCAAAACCATTTTCCTTTCTAAAAAATACGAATAATAAACGATCAAATACGTAGATCGATTATCTTACGATTGTGTTAGATAATAATATTGCTGCTGTTGATAAGCCTATGCAATAAAAGATAAGCTATGAAGCGAGTATTGAATGAATTCTTACCACCATATTTCTTAGATACTCTAATTCTGCTTGTTGTTGTTCGCATAAAGTTTTCAGCTGACTGTCATCGCCATTTGAATGTTGAGTTTGTTGTGGTGAAGATTTTAATATTGCATTTTGCTCTTGACTTTCTTTTAGCATTTGTTCTAATTCGCCGAGTTTTTGTTGGTAGAAAACTCGTTCATCAGTCAAGTGTTTTTCTTGTTGTTGATAGGCGAATAATTGTTGATTTTGCTGTTGAATAACTTCATTATATTGTGCTAAGAGAATAGCTGATTGATCGACAACAGGTTTCGATTGTTCGTTCGTATTTCGTGTTGTTAATGCACGTGTTATTGAACCTTCGAGAAGTTTATATAAACGTGTAAATTCATAATCGAGAATCATTTCGGTGGGTTTCGATAGTTTTAATTGTGGTTTTTGAAGAGTTTTCCCGTAGGATTCAGATTTAGCAAGTGTTTCAAGTTTATCTTGAAAAACATCAGCACCAATACGTTTATTTATGATTCGTTCGAGTGCTTCTCTAAAAATCGAAATTCATCAAGTTTTCAAAAAGATTTTCAACAAAAAAGCAAACAAACGTTGAATAAGTTGGTATTTGATTGTTATTAAATAGCAGACATAGACCAAATGCAAATGAACATAGAGATTGAATAAGAATCTCACGATCATCAGCGATTGTTTGTGCACAAATTTGTGAAATTAACTAACATGAAAAGAAAATAATAGTTGAAAGAGATTTTTCGATGAGAAGAAACTACGTACGTAAGAGATGCTATTGGAAACAGAAAGGAATGCTTGTATAGCTGCTGGACAATTTGCTAACCATGTACAAAGAAAAATGAGTACGGATATTCGAGTATGAAATGATGAGGAAGACTACAACACAAATAGATTTGAAGATTTTTTTTTCTTTTCAATAGATAATTTACATTTTCTAGTAGATCAACACACATTTCCATAAGTGATTTAACACCTGTTTGTGCTTGATCAATAGCTAGGACGACTTTAAGCATGGCTTCTTTCAATTGTTGATTGTCAGCAATAGCATGAGCTAGAGAAATACTCGAACACCATGATGCAACAATGTCTTTACTTAAAAAGCCAATTATCAATAAATGACCGTAGGTATATTGATTTGAAACTAAACAAGCGGCGAGAAAGAAAAAAAACAATCACGAAGATTCATAATACAAATGTAGAACTAACCAGTTTCACTTTGTGGTAGCAATGTTTGTACAACGGTGGATTTACCATAATCATTTTTATATAAATAACATTCGAAACAATATAAAATCGATATTCGTAATGGAAAGAATTGTTTTTCACTTGTAACCATTGTGTACAAAAGACTCAAAAGAATCGGTCTAAAACACAAATCATCTCTGTCTTTTAATACTAAAGAACAAACGAATTCGATCACTGACTGTTGCACATCACCAGCTGTATTCATAACAGAACCAAAGAATTGTTGATTTTCGGTATTACCTCGAATAATATCACCAATCGTGTTAATTGTCTAGACATCTCATTTATTATTAAAAATATCAAAATAAAAATTTTACTTCAGCGAGAACATCAGGAGGAATCGTACTCAGTGTTAACATAACACATAAACGATGCAGAAGACCTCAAAGAAAATCATTTCGAAAGATCAACTCATTCCGAATCGATTCTTACCACATTGACTAACTGTTCGTTGACAAGTCAATGTATTTTGGTTTGAATTTGTCGGCGAGACTAACGTACGAATAACCTATTCAATCATTGATCACATTTTAATTTCAAATCTCTATTTCGTTTTTACTTGTAAAAGTAAATGAACATTGTTAACTTTCTGTGGTAACCATCGTTTATCACCAATGGAATGTAATTCAAAAAATGTCATCAATCGTCGAATAAATGAACTCTCACGAAAATAACTTTGATTCGAGGCATTATTTTTCAATAGATTCAAAAGAACAGTTAAACAATCTTCAACAATGACACCACCTTCACTTCCACCTTCGCTAACAAGAATTTCAAATAACCGTTCGAAACCATTTTCAAAGGCGACAATTTTCTGAATATTTGCATTTGAACGTGTCAAAATTTGTAAAAGAAGAAGTCCCTAGAAAATCATTTGACGTGCAACTTTTCTCTCGAATTAAATTAAATTACATCATTTCGTATAACTTCACGTTCGTCTTGAAGAATATCAACGAGTTTCGAAACACCCATAGGTCCACTTTCGAGAATAATATCTTGCAATGATTTCGTACAATTTGTTAAGAGAACTGTTAGAAATCGAATAGCTGCACGACGGAGGTTAAAATCTGTTTCCTACAGAAGAGAACAGAACGAATTATTGATTCAATATCAACAAAATCGTGATCGTACTTCAATTAAGTCAAGTGTTGCATGAACATGTTCTTTATTCTTAATAAATAATTCTAAATCAATCAACAAATTCACCAATATATCTTCTCTATCAACGATATTCTTACCTGTAAATTGCACAGTTATATCCTGAGGTAAATTCGGTTGTTCTAAAGAATTTCATTTTTCAACGAGGACAGTCAAACATTGAATTCATTACCTTCGAGATTATCTGCTTCGTAAGACATAATATTTGCTAGTGTTTCCAAGGCGATTTGTATTAATTCCAAATCAGTTCTATCACCTTGCAGAATATTTGCTAAATGTGTCATACTTTGTGTTCCAACTTCTAATTTGCATTTCTATTTTTAATAAAAAATCTCCTTCTTTTTTTTTGTATAAGTACAAAATTTAGCACGAACTTTCGACAGATTTTTTAATCCACGAATGGCATCACGTCGATCATCGATTCTAGTTGCTAATTGTAATCGATCACAAAGCCGTTCGATCTGTAAAAATACGAAGAATTCGTCAAGATACAATGCTAATGTCATAATGAACAGCTGTCGATTAAATCAGAGCAGATTTTTACCGTTTCCTGATTAATTAGATTTTCATCTGTTGGCGTATTCGTTGAATTTGACGACGAAAAAAACGACGTTACACGCGAGAAAGCCATCTGAAAAAACAGAATGAGAGAGAAAGTGGTTTTGAATTGTATCAATCTACAAACGTGTCATCACAAGTAAACCTGTCGGTCTTCTACTCAACAGAGGTCTCTCATAGACAATGCAAAAGTTATTCACATGAGACAATAGAGACGTCGAACACAATCTCTATTTATCAAAAACAGTTTATTTTAAAAAAAAAGAAACAAGAACAACAACAAAACAAATATCCATAGAGCTTTTCCAATATGGAATATACAAATTTAAGAGAAAATAATTTCACAGAAAAAAGAACAGATAACTATCAAATCTGACGGAAGATTATTTTCGTTTTTTAGTCGATGATTTGGTTTCATCAACTGTTGGTGTGTCTTTGGATTTTTTCTTTTTTTTCTTGTCTGTTTCGCCATTGATTACAACAACATCTGACGAATCCGTAGACTTGCGTTTCGATGTAATTGTTGAGCTTTTTAAATCGGAAGACTAAGAAAGAAAGAAAACTGTTTACAAACAAAGCAATCTCAAATGTTTATCAACTCACCTTTTCAGCACGAAATTTATCCATTAATTCGCCGAGTTTGTCGACTAATTTCTTCTGTTCGCTATTCAAATTCGTTGCTAATAATTGTTGTTTAATTCGATTGAATTCATTTTCATTATTCAATTGATTTTTTGGTCTTAGATATTGTGTAATCTTCAATTGTCCTTCATCGAGATCATTATTATTATGATGTACTCGGTCTTTTGTCGATGATTCATAATCTTTAACTGCATGTTTCACATTTCGAAAGAATTCCAAACGAATATAATCATTCGGCAGAGTTTTTTCAACAAATTCAACGAATTTTTCATGATATTCATTTTTAATTTTAGCTAATCGTTTGATATAATCATCTTTAACCGTTTGAGATAGATCGGCCCAATTCTGTTGTGATGAATTATTTTCTTGTCGTTCATTTTGAAATAAAAACATGGCCGTACTCGCTGGTCGAACAGGAAGACCAAGCGAAGAGAAATAGAAATGAATATCGTCTTGTTTACTTAGAAGAAGATGAAGAGTTGGAATCTGCTGTTCAGTGACTGCAGAATGTGTTTCGAGAAAATCTTCCCATTTTTTCGTTGATTTTAAAACGAATTTATGACGTTTCTTCTCACTTGCATCTTTGAATAATGTTCGAATAAACGCATTTTTTGCTAATGAATTTGCAAATGTTGGTTTTTCATCATCATCTGCATACTTCTTTTCGTAGTATAAAGTATCCGGTTTACATTTATGTAAATCATCGAGTTGAGCACGAGTTAATTTCACATGATTGTTATCATTAGCTAGCAGAGCAGGAGTATCAGCAATTGATTGTACAGATTGTCGACGTTCTTTAATACCAGGTTTACTTTCTTCATCATTCGACATCGGATTGAGAAACGCGAGATATTCAGTTTTAAGACGTTCAGGTAAATTCTCCGAAAAACTTTTTACTTGAGCAGTATATTCTGCTTTACTCTGAGAAATAAAGATAAACCATTTAAAAATCATTCAAAACAAAAAAAAAACAATCCAATTACATCGTTCAACATTTTTGTGTATGGTTTTCGTTCGTCTGCAGTCAAGTTTTTCCAAGGTTTAGGGTTTTTTTCATTGGCTTGCTTTTTTTCGTCAGCATAATACGCAGCGGCATTGCTAAATCATAAGAACAAAAGTTTATTCAAATCCAGGTCAAAACGGATTTACTAGAACGGTTTTGTAGGCGCATCGATTGATTGAAAGTACACTTTCTGTTCGGGTTTTGATAGAAGAACATCGAATAATTTCCCATCGATTTGTGTTTGTTTGCTAATATTTTTTTCATCCTAAAGAAAATCGAAATCATCATGAGAATTTCTTGTCTGAATTAAATAATAAATTTACAAGTAATTCAACATATTTATTAATGGATTTTTGATAATATTTCGCTTTTTTTTCATTGGATAATTGTAGAAATTTCGCTCGAAGTCGAAGTGGATTCATCTATCAATACAACAAGAAACAACAGATTCATTCAATCAATCGTTACGTATCTTATCAACATACTTCAGCGCCTTTCTTTTTTTGTTTATTAATAAATAGTCGTAATGGACGACATGCTTTTATTCTAGAAAACAAAAATGTACATTCATCTACATGCTAATACTACACATGCTAAACTCTTACTCTTTAAGATCACTTCCTGAAACCAGTTTTGTATCTGATTTCGGAGTTTTTGTTTTTGCCATTCGTCTTTTTTTTTTGCTTCAAAAAAGAAAATCTGAAAGAAACAATAGTCGAATTGGCTTTGTATTTCGACTATATTGATTTTATTTAATTATTAAAATAATTGATTCATGATATATTCATAGTAAATCAAAAGCATAAGTTAGAAAAGAGAAGAGAAGAGAAGAGAAAAGAGAATGTGTTATGTATCCGTCACCAATTATCATACAATAGAAAAAGAGTTTTGTTCAAAGCGGAAAAAAAACAACGTACTGATTTACAAATAGCAAAAAGCGAAAAAACAAACAAACAAACAAACAACCCAACATGATTTGAACTTCATATGCTTTTGTTGTTTCTCAAATAGATTTTATCTGCGAAAATGAATAACAATATAAAAAAAAACAAACGAAACAGGATCGACTTGGACGGCGAATAAATTAAGTGGATGATAAATGAGTGAGTCGGATAAGTTCTGGAATGGATTGAGGATTGGTTACTGAAACGATTGAACTCTTTCGATACGATTCATTGAGTCGGAATGTTTTGCGAGTATTTGGAGGTGTTGCCTTCTAAATCAAACGTTATTAATTAATAAATCTTTTTTTCAAAGACAAAAAATTATATTAATGTGCGTTTTAGCATGCAGATGTTAGTGCAAATAAATAGCTAAATAAAGCCTTACAACAGATCATTCTCGTTGTTGAGATACACAATGGATTATTTGGTAAATATGCGTGTGTATGCGTGTATGTCTGTGGTTTTTTTTTCAAACATAGCTCGCGATTAAAACCGCGTTTGAATCACATTCTAGATAATGTCGACAAAAGCATACAAATATATTTAATTTTTAACATTTCAATAAAAAAAAGAGAAAGAGAGAGAGAGAGAGACAAAATCAAATAACCAAAGCCGAACATAGATGTATATACACGAATTACAGGATGAAAAAAAAACACAACAAAGGATAAATTGGCTACTATTGGAGTTTATTCGTTTAAAGCAATGTCGAAATAATATCGCCATTTTCTTTGTTTATACCTCTCGATGAGACTTGTTCGTGTCCGAACGTTTTCGAATTCATCTAAATTCAATCCGAACATTCGAAAGAACAAAAAGGCAACGAAAAAGAAGAAAACATTTAGTAGAGAAGAAGAGATAAGCAGCTGTGCAAAAACAGATTTTATTGGCTTCAAATAGAATTTCATGTTGTTCTTAGTTGGTGTTTATTTTTGTCACACAATGATTAGCAGCAAAGAATCAGATAAAATAAATTCATCACAACAACAAATTGTTCGTTGGAGCTCGTGCGAAAGACAAAAGAAAATATCACTCAAATTACTTCGAAAAGAATGTTCAATCTGCTGCTTTAGATATTCTGTGTTTAGTTTTTTTTTCTTTTCTATTTCTTGCTTTTGCTCATTGAATTTTCTGATGAATCAAGAGGCTTGATTGGATGTACTCGATTTCTCGACTAGATATGATTACGATTTGATGTGAAATGTAGATGAAGATTATCGTTCGATGGGTCTATACTTACATTGTTATTGACTTGCGATGGTTGACGTGTACGCGTTATAGATTTCGATTGCATTCGACCAGAGGTTATCAATGGACCCCAGCCTTCTTGTTGAGAAAACGCGTAACCCGAACGAATCGAACGTTTGCTTTGTCGAAGTTTTTGTTGAATATGTGCGACGAATGCTGCCTTTTCTTCCGTTCGAAATTTTTGATTTAGTCGTGCTCGATCGGTTTTATTCGGCATAAATCGCATTCGAAAGAATCTAAATCGAAAACATCGAGTTTGATTGACTTTTTCCAACTCCGAATAAGTTTTTTACTCGCGACAGAAAACAGGTAACAATAGAATTGCACATGTCAATAATAAAGTAAACCAAAAATTGCCCGTCGATAGAACGGCTTGTGCCACTCCGACATAACCGTAACTGGTCGAAAATATTTGATAGATTATTGTCGAATAGAGCGCGAAGTGAAAAAGAAAATGAACAACAATCGTTCCCCAAAGAACGAAATGATACAAGCCGGTCCAATACCAAGTTTCGAGTGCATTTTCAAGGTTAACTATAATAACCATGATAGTTGCGACCATAAACGCGAATGATTGAAGATCGGCTTGACTCATTCCACCTGGTCGTGTACTGTTCGAAACGGAGAGATAAGGAACAAAGAAAATGATGCACGATGTCAGAATGCCGTGAATAACACTTTCAGCAAAGATTTTCTTATTGAAAAATTCATTATTTTGACCCGGTGTGTACCTGCGTATATCAACATGAAGCTTCAACAATATGAAATGAATGATTTGGACTTACAGATGAGGTTTACTCATTGAATGATCAGCGCTAACATCTTGATCGAAAACACCGAGTGCGAGAACGGGAAGTGAGGAGAAGAAAACGTTGTAAGTTGCAACGAAAAATGGATCGTATAAAGTCTGAAGACAAACAAAAAACGATGAACAATCAAATTTACTTTTGTTTTTTCGTTTTACTTGGGCAGAAAAACCAGAGAAAAATCCAAACCAAAAATGGCAAAGTGTAAAAGCGAAATTTTTATAAAAGAAATAACGTAGAAATTTCGAAATACGTAAATAAGACCAACGGCCATGGACCAAAAGCAGTCGTTCTAAGTATCGAAATTGTCCGAAACTGTAATCACTTGCAAGGACAGCTTGTCGACCTTCTTGTCCGCTGATACCGACGCCAATATGCGCTTTCTGTATCATCGAAACATCGTTAGCTCCATCGCCGATCGCCAATGTAATTTTCTTCTCATTTTGCATAACCAATTCAACAACTTGAGCTTTCTGTAATGGCGTTACTCGACAACAAACAACTGCTTTACACATTGTTCCCAATTCTAATAGTTTCATTTTTAATTTATCCGAAAGTGCAAATGCTAACGCATGTCCCGTAATCAACAAGCCAAAGCCTTCGAATTGTTCTCGTTCTTCTCTGTCATTGTTCATTGTTGTTGTGGCTGCATGACCGTTGGGTCGGTGATTTTTACCAGAATCGTTTTTTCTATGTTGATCGAATTTCATTACATCAATGCCCCAATCTTTCCAATCTAATCTCTTTTCTTTATCTTCGATTTGAACATCGAATAGTTCTTCGACTTTTTTAATCATTTCCTTTCGAATTTCTTCGAGTTTCTTTTTCACAGAATTTTCATTTTCTTCGTCGATTATATAAATTTCCATGTCATTAGTTAATAAACGACATGAAAGACCGATGTTATACGCCGTTTCTGTTTTAAAAACACAATAATTCTTGGAACAATTATCTCTCGTTGTTACTTACCAACTTTATCACCTGTTAAGACCCAGATTTTAATTCCTGCACGTGCCAGACGTTCAATACATTGAGGAACACCATCCTGTAATTTATCTTCAATAGCTGTAGCGCCCATTAATTTGAAATTTGTTTCGATTTCTTCATACGTCTCTTTTACTTTCTCTTCACGTTTTTCCATACTTGTACTGAACAACAAAAAGGAAAAACGCAATTTTCTTTTTTCAATGAAAACCATCGTCTTTTTACTTGGCTCTATTATATTTCTCAGCCCAACGATTATAATCACTGTCGCTTAATTCTTTGTAAGCTAAACAAAGTGTTCTCAAACCATCGGTTGCAAATTTCTGAAAAACAAATCGTTTAGTTAGTTTTTGTCTTCATTCAAATCGAATTCATACATTGAGATGTTCATCTGTCTCAGCCATGATATTCTTTTCCGATGGATCGAGACGTTCTTTTATTTTCGAATCAGCACCTTTGCAATACAACGTAATCTTGCCGTTTTTTCTAACAATTACTGACATTCGTTTTCGATCATTATCGAAATCCAAAATATTCAATAGATCGAATGTTTCTTCTTTATCATTCAAACGAACAGTAATACTACTCTGTGTTCGATTCTATTGGATAAAATGAAAGATTTTTATAAAGAAAGAATTGTCTTTTTTTTTGTTTTCTTACGAGGAAAACGAAGCCGAATGTTCGAGCAGCTGAAACAAGAGCATTTTCATCAGGTGATTGGGCTTGATATGCTAATTTGCCGTCTTTTTCTTCGGGCATAACAGTATGACAAAGGGATAATAGAGAGAAGAAATTGGCAACATCTTTATCTTTGTTTTTAATTGCATCGAGAAGTTTTTGATCGTACCATTCGAAATCATCGTCTTTCTCATCGAATTCAATGGGTTTTAGTTTCTAAAAATAAAAAAAACACAAGAATGAAAGTGCCTGTCGTACTCAGACGAATCGAATATTAATCTACTTCAAGGTCTTGAATTTCATTTCCAGCTTCATCATTGACGTAACCGTAAAGCTTTCCACGGATTGAACATTTATTAAATGTCATGATGTTCTTTTTAAAAGAGAAAACAAATAGAAGAATTATTCAATTAGATTATTAGAAAACAAAGTAAATCTCTTATTGTCTACTTGAGTTAATGTTCCGGTTTTATCCGAGAAAATATATTCGATTTGTCCTAGTTCTTCATTTAAAGTTGTTGTTCGTGCTTGAGCAGGTACATTATTCGGTTCATAATACATTTTTATATCCCAATCGATCCATTTTGATTGTAATAAACGGATAAATTCCACACTAACATAAAGCGAAATCGGTACGACCGTATTTAGAATAATAATATACGACAAAAAAACGAGTAAACTCGTTTCTAATGCACCAATATGTTGATCTTTAGAAACATAAGTTTCCCAAGGTAAATATCGTTGGAAATCATAGCCAACAAATGATTCCCAAAAGCCACAGCAAATTGTCATGATAGCGCACATAATCAAAAGAAAAAAGAAGATCTAAATTAAATAAATGATCGAATTACAAAATAATAAATATTGATTGAAATAAAAAACTAAGATGATATCTTACGCCGAGAATGATACGATTGAGTAAATGATCGATTTTCGTTCGTTTAAATGTTGCTTTACCACTGTTCTTCATAAGTTTCGTATCCGGACCAGCATAACACACGACTACAAAATGTCAATATAAACTTTCCGATAGAATAAAAACACTTTTCTTGTTATCTCACTTCCGAAAGCATAGTGCGTATTTCTCAAACGTGTGCCACGTAAAAGTACGTTATCATTTTTTAATGGTAAAGTTTTTCCATTCCAAGTTAAATTGCCTTCGAAACGACCGAGATTATTATTCGGCGCTTCATATTCAATTTCCGCTAAACAAAATGATTTTCATTGAAGAAGAAAAAAAATAATGTAGGACGTTGTTTCTCTACCATCAAAACCCGACAGTCGATCAATATGATCTTCTAATCCGATTGTTTCTTCTAAAGCTTGTCGAACTTTTAAATTAGTTTCGCCATCTAATTCAGCCGTTTCAATAAAACAAAGTCCGTTCGGTTCACTTGTTGAGATCAAAACAATATCGGCCTACACAATAACATCATTTCATTTGATTTCAATTCAATTACGCATTCTTACAGTGACAAATTCATTATTTTCTAATCGAACCATATCACCAACTTTAATATCTTTCCATTTTCTCGTTACTAATTCATTGCCAACAACTGTTTTTGTTTCACGATTATTTACTTGGCTATCACTTCGATGCCTTGCCTAAGAAAATAAATAAATACATTCGACGACAAAAAAAAAGGAGAAAATAATCTCAACGAACAATATCATCACTGGCATCTTTGATCGCAGTTAATGCTAGGACGAAAACAAGAGGGAGAATTGTCGTTACTGGAGCGAGAGAACTAATTTGTGGAATGAGCTAAAGACAAAAAACAACAGAGTTTAAGCGTTGGTGAATGAAAATTCGATCTACTTGTAAACAAAGAAGAAATAAAAAATAAGCATTAGCTAATCGTCGAAATTGTTCGAATAAATTTTTTGGTAAAAATGTGATTATATTGTATTTAGACGTGGAAATTTCATTTCCCTACGAGGGAGAGAGATAATTTCGTTTTTCAAAGAAAAAATATTGAAAATTTACAGCGTATTGTTTGGCTGCATTTGCATCTGAATCATTAGCTTTTATTTTTCGGCTTGTTTCTTCTGCTTGTTTCTTCTTCCAAAACTGTAATTTCTTCATTGCAATCACTTGTCAAGTCGATTATATAATCAACATGATCGAACAATGGCAATGCAATTCAATGGACTATAAAAACCACACACGCACACACACAAAAGAAAAAAGATTCAAAAATCTAAAAAGAAAGAAAAAAAAAGAAACTGTGATTGCCGTCAACGATGATTATTGATTAAGTTAGATCATATTTCATCGGTTCTTTCGTATGAGTAATCAAAACGCATCGTATACCTACGGATAATGACCGTGCAATACGTAATACAAAGAAGCCCTACGAGGAAATTGACGTCTGAACTTCTAATGAAATGAATGATGTGTTTTTCTTCTTCCTATTTTAAACTAATTGTAGCACTGAACATATTGTATGTTGTCATAGAGATGAAGAAAAAACTACTCCTAAGAATAATGAATGCGAACCATTGATGTGTGATAGATGCGTTTTTGCTTTCATTTATTTAAAAACCTAATAAAAGAAAATTTTTTTCCTCCTTTTTCATCTTCTTTTTTTACATTTACTTAATAAGAAAAGAGCTTCAGTCTGTTTTTTTCCTTGTTCTTCTCATTGACAACAGCACAAACCGTGTTTGTTGTTATGTAAAAACTGACGACAATAACGGTGAAGAATATATAATAGAATACTCGATGAACAGACGATAAAAAAAAAGGAAGAAAGAAGAAAAAGTACGACGAAGAGATTTCGATGACAAAAGTCATCGGCAAACAAAATGACGTACTGTAAAAACAGATTAAATCAACAGATAAGAATACGTGAATATCGAAATTATAAAAAAAGAAACGAATCATGCCATATACTTGCAAGGTCACTTTCGAAGTCGTGTAAAGGTCTCTTTTATATTCTATGCCGTTTGCTTCGTCAAACACATGTTACTCCTCTTCAATTATCGATACACAAAAAGAATAAGAAAAAAAAATTCAACAAAGAAAGAGAAAAAAAAAAGAATGTAGGAGGCTCATATTACTAATGTGAACGTACGTATGTAAAGTGCGATTTGATTTCGAAAAAAAATAGCAATCGATGAGTAATAAACAGATTCTAAATATCCGTGAAGGTGATTTACTACTATTAATACGTTTAAATAGAAAGAAAAAATAACAACAACATTTAATGATGGTGGTGTGCGTGTGTTGAGGTCAGATGACGAATCATTTGCATACGTTAAATTTTATTCATTTTTCAACGACATCTATCTCAATTCAGTTGTGACCGCCCTCAAAATACAGCCGAACAAAATTATACAGAAAATCACTTCCGTCATTAGAAAATAAATAGCGAAGTTGCTAATGAATATAAAAAAATAAATGAATTTTAGTAATTAAGTCTTATTAAGAAAGCTCCGACCTTCTTCGTCTTTATATTTAGTGTCTCCTGTTTGATTATCCCCGAGCTCAATTAAAATAAAAGCACGTTATGTGAGATAATCGAAAGAAATTCTAATAATAAAACATCAAGTGCAATAAGTCCAAAACAAAAAAAAATGTGACTTCATATATTGAACTACAAATAATGCCATCTATCATTCGTTGAATATTATTTGTTAGCCAATTGTAAAATCACTACTATACATTGTGTATTTGTCTCAATGATAGAATCCAGAAAAATTAGTTGTTCTTTTTTTTCATTGAAACTTGCCACGTCAAAACTATTCAAAAACAAAATCTATAACCATGTGGTTCATGTATGGTCTCTCATGGGTATCATTCATTCTGATTGCAATTCTTCTAACAATCTCGGTCGCTGCTGGCATGTACTATGTCGCTGAACTCATCGAAGAATATACGACTGTTGCCAAACGAATAATTCGTCTTCTATTAATCATTGTTACATCTCTGAATATACTTTTGATTCTATTCGAAAGTGATTTTACATGGACACTTTGTTTAATTGGACTTATTTCGAATGTGATCTATTTTTTTATTCTCTCTGACTTTCCGGTTATTGGTTTTCTTTCGCCAACGTTTCTTTTCTCCATGGTTCTATTAGTCATTCATCATTATTTTGCATTTTCATTTTTCAATTATCATTATTATCCATTTCCGGAGATTCTTGCCTATTTCACAATTTTCGTTTGGATAATTCCATTCTGTTTCGTTTTATCATTGTCAGCAAACGATTATGTTTTACCTCAGTATTCTGAGCCACAACGAGATGATACAATGTCAAATAATGGCAGTGATCTCGTGTCGAATTACTTCAAAAAACGAGCGAAAAAAATCGGACTCCTAGCATTTATGCGTTCAGTTCAAGATACAGTTTTGCCAACACGAAATAAAAAATATTAAACGATAAAAACAATAATCTGTGATGTGTGTACGTGTTTTCTGTTTATTTGTTTGTTTGTTTGTTAGACTGTAAAACAGCTTTGTTATCCTTATCCTAAAAAACAAAAGCAAAATCCTCTAAGACAATCTATTTGTTTTCTAGATAATGTTTGTTTGTTCTTTCACAAAGATGAGAAATAAAAATTTGAATACATTGCTAATCAGCTATTGTTTATTATTAATTGTCTCTGGATTAAATGCTAAATCTGTTGTTGATGTTGATGGATCGATTTTGAATGAAATCAATGCAAATCCATCGATTGGTTATTTGATTAAATTTCATGCGCCTTGGTGTGGACATTGTCGACATTTTGAGCCAATTTATGAAGCGGTTGCTAAAGAAGTTGAAGATCTATCAGCAACAGATGATGATTTTAAAAATATTCGTATTGTTCGAATCGATGCTACTGTTCATTCGAATGTTGCGAATTATTATGATATTCGTGGATTTCCAACAGTTAAATTCATTCGCGGTTCACAAATAATCTCATACGAAAACGAACGAACAAAAACTGCAGTTATCAACTTCTTACGACGAGTCAATGGACCGTCGATACGTTGGATCGATTCGATCGAACAATTCAATGATATTCGTCGTGAACATGATGTTTTCTTTCTCTATCTTACTAACAATGAAAACGAACAACTCTTTCAACAATATGAACAAACGGTGAATCGTTATTTGAGTCAAGCCTATTTCTATGCAACAAATTCATCGGTGATTCAACAAAAATTCTTTCCGACGTATCAAACGGAAATTCTCGCCGTGAAAAACGACGGATTTTATTTGTATAAAAATTCGAATGATGACAATAATACGCTCGATGATTTTATTCTCAAAGAAAAACTGACAACATATCCACAAATAGCTTCAGGAAATATGTACGATTTGATTTTAACCAAAAAGATCATTGTTATTTTTGGATTCAATGAAAAAACGAATCGAGATGAGATTAAATCTCAAATTTTAAATTATATTACCAAACATTCCAATGATCTTCATGAAAATTTTCAATTTGCATGGACAAATGATCTGGATCTATTGAATAATATCGGTAATTGATCTTGTTTTCTCTCTCTCACTCTCACTTGCTCATTTATTTTATAATAGCTGTATGGACTTTACAAGAACCATTGTTTCTCCTCTACGATAGTAATCAACGTAAATATGGCGTCTATCCATTAGCTTCGATTCTCAATGAAACAAGCGATATCGATCAAATTCTCGATTCAATCATTCGTGATCACACGAAAATCATTCAACATACCAGTGATAGTTGGCGTAAACGTCTTTTTCGTCCATTTTGGGAATTATCTCGACTATTTTCCGCAATGTTCATTGAAGCACCTTTACTTTCAATGTTTATCATTGGCCTTCCATCAGCTGTTCTTTCCATTGTTTGCTACTGTCTATGTTGTTTACCAAATGAAAGTCTCTACGAGGAACGAGAAGAAGAAGAAATTCTTGACGAACAAGATAAATCAACTGTAGAGAAAAAGGATGATTAAATGTGTGCGTGTTTTTTTTTGTTATAATTTTTCTATAATAAAACAACAACAACAACAAAGAGAACGATTTTTCCTTGATTACTATTGTATATTTATTTTAATAACCTTTAGACAGTCTCATTGACCGTGAACTAAATGTATAGACAGCAGAATTTAAACTAAGATTATAGTCGAACAAAGGAAGAGAACAGAGACGAACGTTCGTTTGTGTGCATGCCTGTCTCGTACATGATTATGTTCAAGGCAAGGAAAATATGAAAAAAATACGCGTCAAACCTTGAGATATGCTGATATGTTAGATCGTCATTGAAAGAGGAAATCAAAAAAAAATTTATATTGTTTTAACTTTGAATAGTGTTTATGTATTTGTTTGTAAAACAAGTATGTACGTGTATAAATGATTTAATGTTGAAGGGTGTTATGAAACAATGTGACATTTCTCGTACGTTTACGAAAATGTCGTGTAGACGGAGGATGAATTTAAATAGACTGGAGAAATACACATTTAACTAATCATTTCATTATTCGTCGGTATAACAGATAGATCTTAACTAAACGTTATTCCGAATTGGCCCGGTGTTTGATCAAGACATAGAAATAGTTAAACGAAACAAAACGAAGACATGAATCGAGGTTTATATATTCTTCTTATTGGTCTTGTGATACAAGGAATATCAGCTGGTATTCAATCGAAACGTAAGTTCAATTCTAAGATACTAATGAAGAAAA
>Ga0209930_1000997_pt1 | contig 51628 bp, 55 predicted proteins | sample ThiBiot_500_biof_2_FD_183948 | JGI IMG/M metagenome (GOLD analysis project Ga0209930, IMG submission 183948) | Wastewater bioreactor microbial communities from Cape Town, South Africa - Thiocy_cont_500_biof (SPAdes) | ecosystem: Engineered > Bioreactor > Thiocyanate-remediating >...
TGCGGCGATTGCGGGCGGTGTCGATCGAGGAAAGCGGCTGATACTCGCCGTAGCCCGCGGCCACCAGCCGGTCGTTGGGGATGCCCTGGGTGTGGAGGAATTTCACCACGGCGATGGCGCGGGCGGCCGAAAGCTCCCAGTTCGAGGGGTAGAGCGCGTTGCTGATCGGCTTGTCGTCGGTGTGGCCGTCGACCTGCAGCACCCAGTTGATCTCCTTGGGGATACGCGCGGCGATTTCCATCAGCCGCTGCGCGACACTCGCCAGTTGCTTCTCGCCGGCCGGCTGGAGCTGCGCCGAGCCCGACGGAAAGAGCACCTCGGACTGGAAGACGAAGCGATCGCCGACGATCTGGACATCGCGCTGGCCACGCAGGGCCTCGCGCAGCTTGCCGAAGAACTCCGAGCGGTAGCGCGCCAGCTCCTCGACCTTGCTGGCGAGCGCGCGATTGAGCCGCTGGCCGAGATCGAAGATCTGCGCCTGCTGGTTCTTGGCCTTGACGTCGGCTGCCTCCAGCGCGGCGTTGAGGCGGCCCAGCTCGTCCTTCAGGGCATTGAGCTCTGCCGTCAATCGAACGACGGCGGCCTTCTGCTCGGCCGAAAGCTTCTGTTCCTCGGTGAGGTCGCCGAACAGCTTGCCTTTCTCGTTGTTGGCTGCCGCCAGCGAGGCGGCGAGCCGGGTGAGTTCGAGGCGCTGGCGCTCGATTTCCTTCTGCAGGTCGGCCGTCTTGGTCTCGGTCTCCTTGGCGCTTTCCTTCAGGGCCGCCGAGAGCCGCTCGCGCTCGGCCAACATCGAGGTCAGGCGCTCGGTCAGCTGGTCGCGTTCGACCTTCAGTGCATCCGAGGTCCGGCGCTCGCCGGCAAGGTCGGCGCTCAGCCGATCGCGTTCGGCCTGGCTCTGGCGCAGTTGCAGGGTGAGCTGCTCCAGGTCCTTCTGCAGGTTCTGGCTTGCCGTCTTCTCCAGCGAGAGCAGGCTCGCCAGGTCGCCGACCTGCTTCTTGAGGCTGTCGATGGCGCTCTCGCGGTTGCTGAGCGCATCCGAGAGCGTGAACTGCGCAACGCTGAACAGCGACAGCAGGAAGATCAGGACCATCAGCAGCGTGGTCAGCGCGTCGACATAGCCCGGCCAGGTGTAGTCGGCGCTGCCGCCGCGGCGGCGTGAGGAGGCGGCCGCCATCGCCCGCTAGCCGCCGCCGCCCGGCGATCCCGAACGGCCGGCGATGGTGCGGGCAAGGAGCCGCAGCTCGCCACGCAGCTCGTCGGTGAGGGCCGTGCGGCCGCGCACGCTTTCTTCGACCAGCCGGGCGAGGTTTGCCTCGACATTGCGCTGGTGCGCCGCCAGGGCGTCTGCATCGGCACCGGGGCCGCGCTCGGAGAGGCGGGTGACGGTGCCGCGCAGCTCGATCGAATGTTCGGCAAGACGTGCCAGCAGGGTTTGCTGGGTGCGCATGCTTTCGGCCAGGGCCGACAGCCGTTCGACCAGGGTGGCATTGGCGGCGGCGGTTGCCTCGCGCACTTCCTCGCTGCGACGGAGCGTGCGGGTGAGCTCGTCGAGCCCGTCGGCGGTACGTTCGAGCAGGGCTTCGACATAGGCCGAGACGCCTTGCTCGCCCTCGGTCTGCAGGCTGCTGCTGGTCAGGCGCGTCGCGCCGGCCAGCCACTCCTCCAGCTCGGTATGGAAGCGGCCTTGCGCCTGGCTCGCCTGAAGCTCGAGGAAGCCCAGGACCAGCGAGCCGGAGAGGCCGAACAGCGAGGCGCCGAACGCTGTCGCCATGCCCTTGAGCGGCCCTTCGATGCTCTGTTTCAGCTTGGCGAACATCTGCACGGCGTCGCCGCCGGTCACTTGCAGGCCGCCGATGGCGTCGGCCACCGCACCGATTGTTTCCAGCAGGCCCCAGAAGGTGCCGAGCAGGCCGAGGAAGATCAGCAGGCCGATCATGTAGCGGCTGAGCTCGCGGCGCTCGTCGAGACGCGAGGCGATACCGTCCAGCAGGGCACGCGTCGCCGTCGGCGCCAGGCGGAAACTGTCCTGGCGCTCGCCCAGCATGGCCGCCATCGGCGCCAGCAGGTCGATCGACTGGGCGTCGAGCGTCGGAGCTCCCGGCTCGCGCGCCTGGAAGCGGCGCAGCCAATTCACCTCGGGCCAGAGGGAAATGACCTGTCGCATGACGAAGAAGATGCCGATCACCAGGACGGCGACGATCACGCTGTTCAGAATGGGCGTGTTCATGAACACCCGCAGCAGATCGTGGTGCAGCAGGTACGCAATCATCGCCACGGCTGCCAGGAAGAGCAGCATGCGGACCAGATACGGCAGGGGATTGCTCATGCCGTCAGGCCTCGTAAGGCGGGAGAGGGGTTGCGCGCCGCGACTGAAGACGAAGGCACAACCGATTGCCTTTCCATGAGAATCACCGTCCGACCATAACCAAAGCCCGAACTCGGCTCAACCGGTGAGGGCCACTGATCACAAGCCGTGAAGCGGGCCCATGGGCCTCGCCGGCGAACTTGACGGCGGAAAGACTGGATACCGTCAGGCCTTGGAGAGGATCTCCACCATCGAATCGCGCAGGTTGAAGTTGCTGGCGAGCAAAGAACGGCCGCCGAGCTCGTAGGGCTGGCCCGAGATATCGCACACCACGCCGCCAGCCTCCTTGACCAGCAGGATGCCGGCCGCGACGTCCCACGGGGCGAGGCCGAGCTCGAAGAAGGCGTCGTAGCGGCCGGCCGCGACGAAGGCGAGATCGAGCGCCGCAGCGCCCCAGCGGCGAACGCCGGCCGTCCGCTCGGTGACGGCGGCGAGCTTGGCGAGATAGGTCGGGTGATCACCCTTGCCGATATGCGGGATACCGGTGCCGATCAGCGCGCGCGCGGGATCCTTGCGGCCGGACACCCTAAGGCGGCGGGAGCGGGCGGTGGGCGTGTCGATGAAGGCACCGGCGCCCTTTTCCGCCCAGAACAGCTCGTCCGAAATCGGCTGGTAGATGACGCCCGCGATGATCTCTTTCTCGCGCTCGAGCGCAATCGAAATCGCAAAATGCGGCACGCCGTGCAGGAAGTTCGTGGTGCCGTCGAGCGGATCGACGATCCAGCGGTTGCGGCCGTCACCCTTCGTCTCGCCGCCTTCCTCACCGAGGAAGCCGTAGTCCGGCCGCACGCGCGACAGCTCGGCGCGCAAGGTGCGCTCGGCCTTGATGTCGGCATGGCTCACGAAATCGCCCGGACCCTTTTCCGAGATCTGCAGATGCTCGACCTCGCCGAAGTCGCGCTTCAGGCTCTTGGCCGCCGCAAAGGCGGCACGGATCATCACCGTGACGGTGGCCGAGCGCGGCGCCAGCGACTTGCGTTCGGCCGGACCCGAACGCTCGCGGCCTTCGCCCAGGGGGGCGCGGCCGACGCGGGCGACGGGTTTTTCGCGGGGAGGACGATCGAAGGGAAGGGCCACGTCGTACTCAATCCTTGGCGCGTTCGATGTAGCTGCCGTCTTCGGTGTTGATCACCAGGCGCGTGCCGACACCGATATGCGGCGGCACCATCACGCGGACGCCGCCTTCGACGATCGCGGGCTTGTAGGAAGAAGAAGCGGTCTGGCCCTTCACGACGGCGTCGGCTTCGGTGACGGCGAGGATCACGGTCTTGGGCAGCTCGGCGCCGACCGGTGTGCCTTCGTAGAGCGACACGACGACTTCCATGCCGTCCTGCAGGAACTTGGCCTGGTCCTCGTCCAGCACGTCGGCGCCGACGGTCAGCTGCTCGAAGGTTTCCTTGTCCATGAACGTGTAGCCGTTCTCGTCCTTGAACAGGTAGGTGCACTCGCGCTCGTCGATATGGACGCGCTCGATGGTCTCGCCCGAGCGGAAGCGCTCCTGCAGCTTGTTGCCCTCGCGCAGCGCCTTGGCCTCGATGGCGACGAAAGCGCCGCCTTTGCCCGGGCTGATATGCTGCACCTTGGCCGCGACCCAGAGCTTGCCATTGTACTCGATGACATTGCCGGCACGGATCGAATTGACTTGGACTTTCATAGAGTTACCGCCGGGGTCCGAAGAATGGAATTCGGCCTCGTCCGCAGGGCGGGGCGAGGCCGGCGCGGCCTTCTATCAAAGGCGGCGGAGGGTCGCAACCGGAGCCTGTCCGGCCGTGTCAGACGCTCAGTTCGACGCGCTTCCTTTTGGGCAGAGCGGCGGCGATCACGGCGTGCGCCCGCTTGAGATAGGCCTTGGTCTCGGCCGGCGTCAGCACCCCTGGATCGTCCAAGGCAACCCACTTGGCGCGCGCCAGGTAAGGGGCCGGCCGGAAGCCCTCGGATCGCGAGAGGGCGTCATAGTGCTCAGGTGCGCATTTGAACGATATGCGGGCGACCGAATGGTCGGGCGGCGCGATCAGGCAGAACATCTTGCCGCCGACCTTGAAGACGATCACGCCTTCCCACTGCACGGTGCGTGTGGCGGCGGGCAACTTCGCGCAGAAGGCGTCGATCTGCTTGGGGGTCATCTCGATACCCTACACGGCGCTCTCGTCGCGTGCGATGGTCGGGCATGAACCAGTGGCGTCCCGACAAACTTGCTCGCCGCCTGCCGCATCTGCAGGCGCGTGCCCGTCTGCAGTCCGCACTGCGACAGTGGTTCGCCGGCGAGGGGTTCGTCGAAGTCGAGACGCCGATCCTGCAGGTCGCGCCCGGCGCCGAAGTGCATCTGACGGGCTTTGCCACGGACTGGGAGCTGCCGGACGGCGAGGAGCGCGAACGCTGGCTGCACAGCTCGCCGGAATTCGCGATGAAGAAGCTGCTGGCCGGCGGCCTGCCCAAGCTCTTCCAGTTCGCGCGGGTGTTCCGCAATGCCGAGGGCTCGGCGCTGCATCATCCCGAGTTCACGATGCTCGAATGGTATCGGGCGGACACAGGCTACGAGACCATCATGGCCGATTGTACCGCCTTGCTGCGCCTGACCGGCGTCGAAGCGTTGCGCTGGGGCGAACACAGCTGCGATCCGCGCGCAGAGCCCGAGCGGCTGACGGTGGCGGAGGCCTTTCGGCGTTACGCCGGCGTCGAGCTCTTCGCCACGATCGGCAATGCCGACGCGCTTTCCGCTGCCTCAGGCATCGCCATGCATGCCGACGACAGCTGGGACGACGTCTTCTTCCGCGTGATGTTCGAGAAGATCGAGCCCCGGCTCGGCATGGGGCGGCCGACCATCCTGTGTGAGTATCCGATCTCGATGGCCGCGCTGGCGCGCGCCAAACCCGGCGATCCGCGCGTCGCCGAACGCTTCGAGCTCTATGTCTGCGGCGTCGAGCTCGCCAATGCCTTCGGCGAACTCACCGACCCGCAGATCCAGGCCGACCGGCTAGAAGCCGACATGGACCTCAAGGAGGAGCTGTACGGCCTGCGCTGGCCGGTCGACGAGGACTTCCTCGCCGCGCTGGATCACGGGCTGCCTGATTGCGCCGGCATCGCGCTCGGCTTCGATCGCCTCGTCATGCTCGCCACCGGCGCAGGGCACATCGAGGACGTGCTGTGGCTGCCGGTGCGTTGAGAGCAGGGGCGCGGATTGGCTAGCGAGATGCGCCGGCGAACAGGTCGTTGAAGGCGCGAACGGCCGCTTCGGGACCGTCCTTGAAGTTCCAGACGCCGCCCGCGACGGCCAGGAAATCGGCACCGGCGGCAATCACCGGCCGGCAGTTCTCGACCGTGATGCCGCCGATCGCCACGCACGGCACTTCCATCAGGCCGCTCCACCATTCGAGGATCTCGAGGTCGGCCGGCGTGGTCACGGCTTTGGTCGCGGAGGGAAAGAAGGCGCCGAAGGCGACATAGTCGGCGCCGGCTTCGGCCGCCTCCATGGCGAGGTGGCGTGAGGCCTTGCAGGTGACGCCGACCTGCCGATCGGGCCCGACGACACGGCGCGCCTCGGCGTAGGGCATATCCTCCTGCCCGACATGCACGCCGTCGCAATCGAGTTTCACGGCGAGATCGGGACGGTCGTTCATGATGAAGGCGACGTCGCGCTGCTGGCAGATCGGCCGCAGCGCGTCGGCCGCCTGCGCGATGACCTCGTCGGGAACATCCTTCAGGCGCAGCTGGAAGGCCGCGACATCACCCCCGGCGAGAGCGGCCCGCAACTCGTCGGCGAACAGGGCGGGATGGTCGATGCGCTCGGGGGAAATGAGATAGAGCCGGCAGCTTGTGGCCGCCGGTACGCGTTCGGTCATGGTCGGGACGCACCTTCGTGTTGATCGCCCCGATTTCTACCACCAATCACCAGATGATGCGCACGCCGGCCGCCAGCGCGTGGGTGCTGTCCTGGCCGGAGATATCGCCCTCATAGCGCAGAAAGGCCGAGACGCCTTGGGCAATGGCGGTGCTCGCGGCAAAGCCGACGACGGCGCCGTCGCGCAACGGCGACGCGCCGAAGGTCGTGAACGGCATGGCCGGAGCGCCGGCGAGGATGGCCGTTACTGGCCGCGCCGTGTCGGCGAATTCGTGGCTCCAGCCCAGCCGGAACTGCAGGGCGAGCCGTTCGCGCCAGCCCATGTCCATCGACGCGCCCAGTTGGGCTCCCAGGACGGTACGCAGCGAATTGGTCGTCTGCGAGGCGATGCTGAGATTGAGCGAGCCGGCGCCCGATTCCGTGAAGGCGTTCTGCGTGGCCGTGTAGGCCTGCAGCCGGGCGAAGGGCGTAACGAAGGCGCCATTGTCGCCGCCGAAATCGAAGCGGTAGCCGCCCTCGATCTGGCCAAAGAACTGGTTGGCGCCCGCCGTGCCCTGGGCCGTCCGCGAAGCGAGCCCGGGAACGGCGATGTTGCGCCACATCTGATTGGAGCTGTAGGCGTAGCCCAGCAAGGCGTCGGCGTAGACCTTGCCTTCGTTGTAGTTGGCGTAGAGGCCGGTCTGGAAGGTGTTTGAGACGCCGCGCCCGTCGAAGCCCGCCACCCATTGAGTGCCGTTGCTGTAGCCCACGGTGACACCGGCGCGCAGGCCGGGCGCCAGCACGCGGTCGAGGCCGGCGGCGAAGCCTCCGACATTGTAGGTGACTGCGCCGTTGCTCGAGCCATTGCCGATCGAACCCAAGCCGCCCAGGGCGCTGCCCCAAGCCCCCCAGAGCGCCGGCAAGGTCGTATCGCAGGCGGTGGTGCAGGCTTCCGCCAGGGCGACGCGGTTGCTCTCGCGCAGGCCGCCCCCGCCGCCGGTCTGGGTGGAGAAGTTGCTCATGAAAAGCTGCGCCCCCTGAACCATGGCGCTCGAGAAGGCGGCGTAGTTCTGACCGCTGATCGCGTTCAGGACTGCGACCCCCTGGCCGGTGGTGAGCGTGGACAGCGCGCCCAGAACCGTCGCGAAATCGCCGGTGGCGTTGCCGGAGTTGGCATCGAGGACGGCGCCGACGGCGGCCTGCGCCGGCGTCTGGGCCGCCTGGGCGAACCCGCCGACCTGCAGGGTCAGATAGACGTTGTTGGCGTCGTAGCTGAGGCTGGGCTGCAGGAAAGGATAGTTGCTGACGGCGTTCGAATAGCCGCCGGCGATGCCGCCGGCGGCCGACAGGATCGTATAGGTCGTCCGCGGCGCGTAGCTCCCCGGCGCAGCGGCGACGCCCACCGTGCCGCCCTGCAAGGTCGCAATGCCCGTCACGTTGATGCGGTCGCTGATCGAGGTTCCGCTCACTTCGGCAAGATAGGTGAAGCTGCCCGGCGTCTGGGTGTAGTTGCCGACGATGTTGATGGTGCCGATCGAGTTGCCGGGCGAGAGCACGCCGCTATGCGTCACGTCGCCGATGATCGTGCCGTTGCCGGCGAGGATGCCCTGCGCGCCGATGTTGATGGTCGCCGCGGTGAGGCTGGTGTTGATCGTCGCCTGGCCCTGCTGGATGTTGAAGCTGCCCGTCCCGAGATTGACGGGCGCATTGAAGGCAATCAGGCCGCTGCCGATGGTGAGGTTGCTGCCGGAGCCCGTGACCGAGGCGTTGAACGTGCCCGAGCCTTGCTGCATCAGCGTGGTATTGCCCGCCAGAACGACCGGCAGCGACGTGGCGAATCCATTCGCCAGATTGACGGTGTTCTGCAGGGACAGGATCGGAGTCACGGCGCCGAAGGCGCTGCCGACCTGGCCGTTCCAGCGATAGCCGACATAGCCGCCGGCGGCATCGTAGAGATAGTCGAAGCCTTCGAAGAACTCCCGGCCGGTATTGATGTAGACGGCCGACCCACCGACGACGTCAACGACGTTGGGTTGAAGCGCGTTGCCCGTCGTCCCGGTGGTGAAGGTGTAGAAGGCGGGCTGGGGCGTGCTCTGCCCCGGCAGGTAGATGCTGATCTGCGTGTTGCTGCCGGGCACGATGCAGTTCTTGCCGCCCGGCGGCGTGGGGCAGGCCGCCGTCTGCAGGACGGCGCCGGCGGGCGGCGTCAGGAACATGTAGTTGATGCCGCTGTCTTGCAGGATGGTGCCGGTTCCCGTTGCGCCGCCGGCAGAGACGGTCATGGTTGCGGCGTTCCAGACTTCCGACGGCATGGTGGTGTTGGGCGTCAGCTTCACGAAGGCGAAGTTCTGGGTGAGGGCGCTGGTCATGCCCAGGGTCACGCTGCCGTCGGTGATGAGATAGCCCGGCCAGATGCTGCTCACCGGCTGTCCCGACGCGAGCGAGGTGAGATTGAGGAAGGGATTCATGTTGGCCGTCGACGGCACCGACTGAGCGGCGCCGCGATCGAAGCCGATCCCCATGAAAGCGGTGCCGGTTGGATTGGGATTGGCGGTGCAGCCGCGGGCATTCGCCTGGCAGGTGATGCTGGTGACCTGCAGGATCTTGACCTGCGCCGTCGCGACCGTGTTGCCGGCGCCGTTCTGGATATTGACGTTGGTCAGCCAGTATGTGCCGTTCTCGATGATGCCGCTGGAGTTGTAGATGAGTTGGCCCGGCCCGAGATTCTGGTCGTTGGGACCGGGCGTGTAGTGGTCCGGCGTCGCCGTGATGCCCGTCGAGCCGGTGTCCATGGTGAATTTGGCGGGCGCCCCGGCTCCGACCTGAAGGTAGATCTGACCGGGATTGCTAGCGGTCATCGGCCCGCTGGCGAACGGGATCGTGATCGCGCTGTAGTTGTCGTAGACGTTCCAGGATTGCGCGTACGAAGGACCGCTGGCGATCCAGCCGGCCATGAGGCCGGTCGCCATGATCAAAGACCTGCTGTTCATTGAAATTGTCCCCAAATCTTTCTCTCAAGATACACGGTGGGAAATATCATCACAATAGGTGCAAGAACATTCCGAGTGGATTAAGGTTGAATTCTTGATCGTTTCACACGAGGCGCGGGTGCCAGGACATGATGAGACTCTCGACATGCATTCTCGTTCTGCTCGCCGGGCCGATCGCGGCTCATGCTCAGGCAGGTGGCCATGAAGGGACCTGGGCAAACGATCACGGTTCGCAGCTCGTCATCGCCTCGGTCGGCGCGAACGGCAGCGTCTCCGGCAGCTACGCCAACAATTCACCGGGCTTCGAGTGTCGCGGCGTCGCCTTTCCGATCGCGGGCTGGCTGGACGGCAACATGATTTCCTTCACGACGCGCTGGAAGAACGAGGCGCTGGACTGCAAGTCCATCACGGCATGGACAGGATACTTCCACGAGGGCCGGCTGGCCGTCGAATGGGTGCTGACCTACCAGGATGGCGTCGAGGGACAGCCGAAGGTCCGTACCGGGACCGATTTCTACCGGCGCAATTGAACGATCGGCTTCGAGGCGACCATCCGCAGCTAGGCGACGAGCGGCGGAACGAACAGGCTGGCGTAGTATTTCCCATCGCCGTAGGCGCGCGCGAGCTCGGCGAGCGGCACGGTGGCATGCTCGGTCTTGTAGGTCGGCAGGCCGGACGTCCAGATCAGCACGACGGGATGATCGGCAGGGTACCGCCGCTGCAGCCAGTCGACGGTCAGGTCGATGCGGGCCGCTTCCGTCGGTTGCCCGGTCGCCTGCGGCTGGCACACCAGCAGGGCGCCGCGCGAATCGAACAGGCCGTTCTGCAGATGAAGGCGCGGCAGCACGACCTGCAGAGGCACCTTGAAGTCGAAATCGACGGCGGCGAGCGCAATCTCGACGAAGCTCAGGCCGTGGATGATCCGGATGTCGACACCGGCCGCGGGGCCGCGCGCCTTCAGGATCTGAACCGTGTCCTCGAGAACCAGCGGACTTCCCGGCAAGGCAAAGGTCACTTCGTCCCGCAGCGATACTTCCCTGAGGAGCGCGGTGACCATGAATTCGTACATGGCGGTCGCATCCGGCCAAGGCATCGAGTAGAGGCCGTCGAACGAGACCAGGCTCTTTCCGAGCCCGTGCAGCCAGTCGTAGGCGGGGTAGGTGCTGGCGCGAAAGAAGACCTTGGCCGCACCGCGCAGATGCTGTTCGGCCTCCTGTGTCATCTGGGAAAGCGGCCCCGGACCCAGCCCGACAACCGTTATCGTCGCCATCAGCCTGTAACCTCGTGCGAAAGCAAAAAGGGCCTGACCGTCGCCGGCAGGCCCTTTCGGTATCCGGAGTTCGAGGAACTCCTTACATCTTGCCCTGATAGATGCCGATGATCTTGTCGAGCATGTCGAGTGCCTGGTCGCGCGGGCGCTGGAAGGTGTTGCGGCCGATGATCGAGCCGTTGGCGCCGCCGTCGCGCAGGCCGCGGATCTCGGTGAACAGGCCTTCGAGGTCCTTCGCTTCGCCGCCCGAGAAGACGACAATGCGGCGGTTGTTGAAGGTCGCCTGCATGACGTGCTTGATGCGCGCGGCGAGCGTCGACTTGTCGACATTGGCCTTCTCGTAGGCGGCCTTCGCCTCCGGCTGCCACAGCACGTCCGTCGGCGGCTTCACCTTGATGATGTGGGCGCCGAGGAGGGCGGCGATGTGGGCGGCGTAGGCGCAGACGTCGAGCGCCGTTTCACCCGCCTTGTCGAGCTTGCCGCCGCGCGGATAGGACCACATGACGACGGCGAGGCCGACCGACTTGGCCTCCTCCGACATCTCGCGGATCTCTTCCATCATCTCGTACTGGTCTTCCGAGCCCGGATAGATCGTGAAGCCGATCGCCGAGCAGCCGAGACGCAGCGCATCCATCACCGAGGCGGTGACCGCCTGGTCCTTGTTGGTCGAGAGCGAGTTCGCTGAGTTGACCTTGAGGATGGTCGGAATGGCGCCCGCGAAGGTGTCGGCACCGGCCTCGAGCGGACCGAGCGGCGCGGCATAGGCATTCAGCCCGGCATCGATCGCGAGCTGGTAATGGTAGTGCGGGTCGTAGGCGTCGGGGTTCGGCGCGAAGGAGCGGGCCGGGCCGTGCTCGAAGCCCTGGTCGACCGGCAGGATCACCATCTTGCCCGAGCCGCCGAGACGGCCGTGCATCAGGATGCGGGCCAGATTGGCCTTGGTACCGGGGTTGTCGCTCTCGTAGTTGTCGAGGATCTTCTTGACGGTACGGGTAATTTTCACAGGCCAGCTCCCAAGCGGTTCATTCGACCGGAAACGCGGCCGGTGATAGCGGCGGAGGGCTATTCATTCAAGCCCTTGCCCGTATAGGGGTGTGTGGCAATCCAGTGTTTGGCGATGTCCAGACGGCCGGTGACCCATACACCGGAATGCTTCTGGACATGATCCAGGAACCGCCAGAGGCCGGCGATGCGGCCAGGATGGCCGATCAGCCGCTGGTGCAGACCGACCGACATCATCTTGGGGGCCGTGGCACCTTCGCGGTAGAGGACATCGAAAGCGTCGCGAACCAGGCCGAACCACTGGTCGGAATTGACCATGCCGGCGGCGTACTTTCCGTCATTGTTGGTGAGGGAATAAGGCACCACGAGGTGCGGCTTGCCGGCGACCGTCTGCCAGAAGGGCAATTCCTCACCGTAATAGTCGGAATCGTAGGTGAAGCCGCCTTCCTCGACCAGCAGACGTCGGGTGTTCACGCTCGGCCCGTAGCGGCAGTACCAGCCGGCCGGGCGGTCGCCGACGGTCTGTTTCAGCGACTGGATCGCCCTGCGGATGTGCTCGCGCTCCTCCTCCTCGGACAGCAGGAAATGCCGCACCCAGCGCCAGCCGTGGCAGCAGACGTCCCAGCCGGCGGCGCGGATCGCCTGGGCGGCTTCGGGATTGCGTTCCAGGGCAAGCGCACAGCCGAACACGGTGAGCGGCAGGCCGCGCTCCAGGAAGGTGCGGTGAAGGCGCCAGAAGCCGACCCGGCTGCCGTACTCGAACATGCCTTCGCCCGCGAGATCGCGGCCCTTGAGGCCGCTGGCCGAGCTGGTCGATTCGGTGAGGCCGGTTTCGGTATAGCCTTCGCCATCCTGCATGGAAGGTTCGGAGCCTTCCTCGTAGTTCACGACGAAGTTGAGCGCGAGCCGCGCGTTGCCCGGCCATTGGGGATCGGGCGGGTTGGCGCCGTAGCCGATGAAGTCGCGGGTCGGTTGCCAGCTCATGACGGTCTCCTCACCAGTTCGGCGCCCATTTGGCGGGCGATGTCGGCGATCTTGTCGTTCCAGGTGCTGAGCGAGATCTTCGAGACGCCGGCGCGCAGGCAAGCGAGGGCGTAGCCCGGCGCGTCACCGCAATCGACGATCAGCGTGAACGCGACGTCGGGATATTCGCGCCGGGCACGAGCTTCCAGCGCGCCGAGATAGCCCGCGCCGTAACGCGACGCGGCGTCTTCAGGCGTCAGCAAGATGGGCGCCGTGCCATTGGCGCGGGCAGCCAACAACGCGGCTTCCGTCTGCCGCCAGTCGCGAACGATCTCGAAGCCTCCCGCCATGGCGGGTGATACTACTCATTCAGTCCCTTGCCGGGATAGGGATGCGTGGCGATCCAATGCCGTGCGATGTCGATGCGGCGGGTGATCCAGACGCCCTCGTGCTTCAGCATGTGGTCCAGCAGGCGCTCCAGCCCGACGGCGCGCGCGGGATGGCCGATCAGGCGCATGTGCAGGCCGACCGACATCATCTTGGGCTGCGTCGCGCCTTCGCGGTAGAGCATGTCGAAGGCATCGCGCACGAAGGAGAACCACTGGTCCGAGGTGCCGATCGAGGCGGCAAACTGGCCGTCGTTGTTGGTGATGGAGTAGGGCACGACGAGCTGTTGCTTGCCGTCGACGGTGACCCAGAAGGGCAACTCGTCACCGTAATAGTCGCTATCGTAGAGGAAGCCGCCTTCCTCGGCGACCAGCCGCCGCGTGTTCACGCTGGGTCCATAGCGGCAGTACCAGCCCAGCGGCCTTTCGCCGGTCATCTTCTGGATCGTGGTGATGGCCTTGCGGATATGCTCGCGCTCCTCGGCTTCGCTGAGTTCGTAGTGCTTGATCCAGCGGTATCCATGCGAGCAGACGTCGAAGCCCGCCTTGGCGATTGCGGCCGAGGCGTCGGGGTTGCGCTCCATCGCGAGCGCGCAGCCAAAGATCGTCATCGGCAAGTTGCGCTCCTGGAAGAGCCGCATCAGCCGCCAGAAGCCGACGCGGCTGCCATACTCGAACAGGCCTTCGCCGGCGAGGTCGCGGCCCTGGATCGTCTGGCCCATGCGGCCGGCGTCGGTCAGGCCGATCTCGGTATGGCCTTCGCCGTCCTGCATCGAAGGCTCGGAGCCTTCTTCGTAGTTCATGACGAAGTTGACCGCCCGTTGGGCCACTTGGGATTCGGCGGATTGGCGCCGTAGCCGATGAAATCGCGGCGGACGTCGTATGGCATCATCAAACTCCGATCAGGGAATGCGGATGGAGAAAGGCGGCACCGGCACGAACTCCTCGTCGCCCTTGCCGCCGTCGAGCCACATGAAGACAGCGAAGCGGCCCGGCCGGTCGAGCACGGTGAGGCCGTGATGCCAGGTGTTGGGTCGGTAGGTGACGCCCTGCCGGCCGGTGGCGATGAATGCCTTCATGCCTGCCACGTCCGGCCCGCCGGCCGAGGCGTGTGGCGCCACGACGATCAGCCAGCGCTCGACATCGAGCGGTACGAAGGTCTGGGAAGAGAATTCATGACGCTCCATGTAATCGGAGCGCAGCGGCCGGTCCGGCGTCTCGGCTTTCAGGCTGAGCGACAGGTTCGCCTGGGCATCGGGCCGCAGATTGCCCAGCGCATCGTTGTAGTAGGTGCGGCCGGGCGTCTCGGGCACGTCGATCACGTCGCCGAAGGGCGCGAAGGCCTCCTTTGTCAGAGGCTGCGGTATCAGTTCCATGAGGTTTCCTCGTCAGTCGCGCATGCGGCGGGTGAGTCCCACCGTCCATTCCATGATCAGCATCAGCAGGAAAGAAGCAGCGATCAACACGCCCGACACCGCGGCGATGCGTGGATCGAGCGTCGATTCCATCATGCCCCACATGCGGATCGGCAGCATGTCGGTGCGGGCGGTCGACAGGAACAGCGACACCGGCACGTTGTCGATCGAGGCCATGAAGGCCAGGAACGCGCCGGCAAAGATGCCGGGCGCGATCAGCGGCAGGGTCACGCGACGCAGGGTGTAGAACCAGCTCGCGCCCAGGCTCTGCGAGGAGTCGTTCAGGGCCGGATCGAGCTGCGAGAGGCTTGCCGTCGTCGTGCGCAGAATGAACGGCACGGTGACGATCATGTGGCCGGCGATGATCAGGTTCAGCGAGGGCCTGAGCCCGATCAGCGTGAAGTACATCAAGGCCGCCAGACCGAAGGTGAGGCCCGGCAGCACCAGGGGCGACATGAAGAAGCTGTCGCCGACCCGGGCGAGCTTGTGGCGGCTGCGCGCCAGCCCGAGGGCAGCCAGACTGCCGAGCAGGACACCGAACCCGGTCGACCAGGCCGCCACTTCCAGCGAATTGTAGACGGCGCGATGGATCTGCCGCGACTTCGAGGCATCGAACAGCTCCGCATACCATTGCAGCGAGAAGCCGGTCGGCGGGAACTTCAGCGAACGCCCCTCGGTGAACGAGGTCGTGAGCACGATCACCACTGGCACCACGATGATCAGCAGCGCCAGCAGCGCCAACGTGCCGATTACCAGGGTGTAGGAAAGGTCAGCCAGGGAGCGTTGCCTGCCCATATCGTCTACCCTTGGAGATGTCCGCTGGAGCGTCGGCCGAGCCAGGAAAGCGCACTCACCACCGTGAGCACGGAGACCAGCAAGGCAATCGAGGCCACGGCCGCGAAGGGCCAGTTGAAGACGACCAGGGACTGCTGCCAGATCAGCAGCGGCAGGTAGATCAGCCGCACACCGCCGATCACGGTCTGCGAGATGAACGCCGTCGTCGAGCTGGCGAACACCAACAGGCAGCCTGCGACCAGTCCCGGCATGCTGAGCGGCACGATCACCGTAAAGAGCGTGCGCCAGCGCGAGGCGCCGAGTGCGGCCGAAGCGTCGCGCAGGTTCGGATCGAGCCGCGACATGACGCTGATCAGCGGCAGGAGCATCAACGGCATCTCGATCTGGGTGAGCGAGATCACGAGGCCCAGCTCGGTCTGCAGGAGCCTCAACGGCTCGGAGATGATGCCGAGGCTGAGCAAGAGCTGGTTCACCACGCCGTCGCGTCCCAGCATCACGATCCAGGCAAAGGTGCGGACCACGACGGACAGCAGGAGCGGCATGACGATGACGAAGATCAGGATCTTCTGCAGGCGCGGCGGCGCGTCGAGATAGACCAACGCCAGCGGATAGCCGAGCAGGACAGTGGCGCAGACGGTCTTCACGCCGAGCAGCAGCGTGTCGGCGATCACCTTGTAGCTGAAGGGATCGCCGAAGAACTTGACCCACTGTCCGAAGCCCGGCTGGGTGATCTTGTCGTCGTCGAAGAAACTGACGCCGATCAGCAGCAGCAGCGGCGCCAAGAACAGCGAGACGAAGCAGAGTGCGAGTGGCAGCGCGAGCTGCCACTCTGCAGCCTTGGTCACTTCGCCATTTCCTTGTTGAACTTCTCGATCCAGCTGGCGCGCAGCGGGTTGATCTTCGCCCAGTCGTGCTGGACGTAGGTCGCCATCTCGTCGAGGCTCTTCATCGGCAGGTCGGCGGGAAGCGGGACATCCTTGTTCACCGGGACCAGGTTGTAGGGGGGCTTGGTCAGCGCCTCCTGCACGTCCTTGCTAAGGGCGACGTCGAAGTACTTGTAGGCGTTCTCGACTTCGGCCGAACCCTTGGCGATATGAAGCGTCGTGAAGAAGGTGATGGCGCCGGTCTCGGGCTTCACGAACTCGATGTCGACGCCGCGACCCTTGAGCGTCGCGACGGTCTGGGTGTTGGTATACATCACGTCGCACTGGCCTTGCTGGAAGAGGCTCGGCATTGCCGCCGGCTGGCCGACGGCCGCCACCTTGGACAGGACCTTCTTCAGTTCGACGAGGGCCGGTTCGATGTTGGTCTCCGAGCCGCCGAAGATCTTGGCGATCTCGATCAGCGACACGGTGCCGAAAGTGGTCTGGAAGCCGGTGAGGCCGAGCTTCGAGACCCAGGGATCGGTGAACAGGTCCTTCCAGCCCTTGGGCGCCGGCACCTTCTTGGGATTGTAGGCAATCCCGACGACCTGGGCGCTCACGGCGATGCCCCAGTCGTCGATCGTGCCGGCCGGCAGCTTCGAGGCGTTGGTGATCTTCTTGCCGTCGAACTTGTCGAACAGACCGCCCTCGATCCCGGTGATGCGCGGGCCGGGATCGAGCACGAAGGCATCGAACGGCGGCGTGCCGCGCGCAGCCCGGGCCTTGGCGATCTGGTCGACGGCGAACAGCGGCTGCAGTTCGAGGTCGACGGCATCCTTCTTCTTCAACGCCGGCGCCACGATGGCGCGATAGGCGTCCTCCCAGGTGCCGGGATAGATCGCCGAGGCGACGCTGCCTTTGGCATGGGCGATGGCGGGGAGGAGGGAGGTGCCGCCGAGCGCGGTGGCGCCGGCGAGCAGGCTTCTGCGACTGAACATGGACATCACTCCGTCGTCATGAGGTGGCACGCGGAAACAAGGAAGGGTGAGCGTCGGGCGCGAGCGTGCAATAGACGCGACTGGTCTCGGGTGGCGCGGCGCGTCGAGGTTCGACGATCTTGAGGGTGGCGCCATCGGCGGTGCGGGCTTCGTGCACGAGCTGGGCGCCGAGCGGCAGGCTGAGGCCGGGTTCGACGCGCCATGCGCTGGGGCTAGGCGTCGAGGAAAGCGTCAGTTGCTCCGGGCGCACCGACAGGAGCACGGCCGAACCGGCCTGGATGTCGGGGCGCGTGGGCAGCGTCACGGTTGCGCCGGCATCGAGCGTTACCTTTGCGCTGCCGCCGTCGATTGCCGCGACCTTGCCGTTCAGGAGATTGGTCGTGCCGATGAAGCCGTTGACGAACAGCGTCTGCGGCCGGTCGTAGATTGCGACGGGCGTATCGAACTGTTCGACCTTGCCCTTGTTCATGACCGCGATGCGGTCGGCCACGCTCATGGCCTCGTCCTGATCGTGCGTTACCAGGATGGTCGTGAGGCCAAGTGTGCGCTGCAGGCGTTTGACCTCGATCTGCATGTCGAGGCGCAGGTTGCGGTCGAGCGCGGCGAAGGGCTCGTCGAGCAGAAGAATGGAGGGCTCGACGGCAAGGGCGCGCGCCAGCGCCACGCGCTGCTGCTGGCCGCCCGAGAGCTGGCGCGGCAGGCGTTCGCGGAAAGCGCCGAGCTGCACGATGTCGAGGAAGCGTCCGATCCGGGCCTGGATCTCCGCGTTTGCGACGCCACGGGCACGCAGGCCGTAGGCCACGTTCTCCGCCACCGTCATGTGCGGGAACAGCGCATAGTTCTGGAAGACGATGCCGATGTTGCGCCGGTTGGCAGGCAGATGGTCGATCGGTATGCCGTCGACGCGCACTTGGCCGGCCGCCTGGCGCACGAAGCCCGCGATGACGCGCAGCAGGGTGGTCTTGCCGCAACCCGATGGACCCAGCAGAGCCACGACCTCGCCGGGCTCGATGGCCAAGCTGACGCCGTCGACCGCCAGCGACGTGCCGTAGCGCACGCTCAGCTTTTCGACATCGAGTGTCCGCGCCGCCGGTTGGCTCGACGATGCAGCTGTCATGTTCTGGCTCGTCGACTTCATGTCGGCACTCCCTCCCGAGGCACGAGGCAATGTGCGTGCCAGGATGATAAACGCCGGTTCACTTGAAGTGAAAGTGGATTCGACTTTGTAATGGCCCAGTTTGTGCACAAACTTTGGCGTAATGTGCACATTATGAAAGCTCGAACCAAAGCAGGCCGCTCCTCGATGCGACGCCGCAAGGGTGACGTCGCCGCCGATCGTGCTGTCTACGAGGCAATTCGCCAGGCCCTGCTGATGGGGCGCTTGCAGCCCGGAACCAAGTTGCGCGAAGCGGCTCTGGGACGCCTCCTCAAGGTCAGCCGCGAGCGTGTGCGCAAGGCGCTGCACCGATTGGTCCATGAGGGCTGGCTGGAGGCGGTGCCCAATCGCGGCACCTTCGTGCCGATGCTGTCGAACGAGGAAGTGCGGGAGATCTACGATGTGCGCGCGATGCTCGAGGGCGCCATCGTGCGCCGGCTGGCCGCTGAGTACGAGCCCGAGGCCGCGCGACGCCTGAAGGCGCATATCGGTGAAGAGAGGTTTGCCATCCGCACCGACGATCGTGGCCGGCTATTCGACCTGGCAGGCGAGTTCCACGTGCTGCTGGCGGAGCTTTGCCACAACGAACAGCTCATGAAGATGCTGCGAGGTGTGCTGAACCGCGCGACCATGCACTTCTCGCTGGCGGCCCCGCAGAGCTTCCACAATTGCGCCGGCCCGCACGATCACGGCGACATCGTGAAGGCAATCCTGGCGCGCGATGGTCGCAAAGCGAGCAAGCTGATGCTCGACCACCTGATGGGGCTGGTGGAGATGCAGGTTGCCTGGGAGCCGCCGCCGAGCCCGCCGACGCTGGAAGAGGCGTTCCGGCGCATGCCCAAAAAATAAGACCGCGGGTTTTAGGCCCGCGGTCTTGATCCCATCGGCCCGAAGGCCGGCTGTCCGGGAGACTAGAGCTTGCCCATCGCGACGGCCGTGTCGGCCATGCGGTTGGAGAAGCCCCACTCGTTGTCGTACCAGCTCATCACGCGCACCAGCGTGCCGTCCATGACCTTGGTCTGGTCCATATGGAAGGTCGAGGAGTGCGGATCGTGGTTGAAGTCGATCGAGACGTTGGGGGCGTCGGTCCAGCCCAGGATGCCCTTGAGCTGGTTGGCGGCCGCGAGCTTCACGGCCTTGTTGATCTCGTCCTTGTCCGTCTTGCGCTTGGCGACGAACTTGAAGTCGATGACCGAGACGTTGGGCGTCGGAACGCGGATCGACACGCCGTCGAGCTTGCCGTTCAGCTCCGGCAGCACCAGGCCGACGGCCTTGGCGGCACCGGTCGAGGTCGGGATCATCGACATCGCCGCGGCGCGGCCGCGATAGAGATCCTTGTGCATCGTGTCGAGCGTCGGCTGGTCGCCGGTGTAGGCATGGATCGTCGTCATGAAGCCGTGATCGATGCCGACCGCATCGTTCAGCACCTTGGCGACCGGTGCCAGGCAGTTGGTCGTGCACGAGGCGTTGGAGACGACGATGTGGTCCTTGGTGAGCTTGTCGTGGTTCACGCCATAGACCACCGTGAGATCGGCGCCGTCGGCGGGAGCCGAGACCAGCACGCGCTTGGCGCCGGCAGTGACGTGAGCCGAAGCCTTGTCCTTCGACGTGAAGATGCCGGTGCACTCCAGGGCAATATCGACCCCAAGCGCCTTGTGCGGCAGCTTCGAGGGATCGCGCTCGGCCGTCACCTTGATCTTGCCGCGGCCGACGTCGATCGTGTCTCCGTCGACCTTCACTTCGCCGTTGAAGCGGCCGTGCACGGAGTCAAAGCGGAAGAGATGGGCGTTGGTCTCGACCGGGCCGAGATCGTTGATCGCCACGACCTCGATGTCCTTGCGGCCCGACTCGATGATGGCCCGCAGCACATTGCGGCCGATGCGGCCGAAGCCGTTGATTGCAACCCGAACAGCCATTTGGTCCCTCCGTTATTGTGTCAGTTGACGCGCCGCGGCGGCGATCGCCTCGGCGGTGATGCCGAAGTGCTTGTAGAGATCCGAAGCCTTGGCCGACGCGCCAAAACTCTTCATGCCGACGAAAGTCCCCCTGGTGCCGAGCCAGCGTTCCCAGCCGAAGCCGGACGCCGCTTCGCAGGCGACGCGCACGGTGCCGTCGCCGCCCATGACTTCCCCGCGATAGGTATCGTCCTGCGCCTCGAAGAGTTCCCAGGACGGCATCGAAACGACCGCCGCCGCCAGGCCTTCCTGGGCAAGGAGGTCGCGCGCGCCGAGAGCGAGTTGCACTTCGGAACCCGAGGCGATCAGCCGGATCGGCGCCGAGGCGTCGCCGGCCAGGATGTAGGCGCCGCGTGCCGAGCGATTGCCGTCACCGGCATCGCGCACCGTCGGCAGGTTCTGGCGGCTGAGCGCGATGATGCTCGGGGTCTTCTTGGCCTCGAGGGCGATCTGCCAGCACTCCGCCGTCTCGATGGCGTCGGCCGGACGCATCACGTTGAGGTTGGGGATGGCGCGCAGGGCGGCCAGATGCTCGACCGGCTGGTGCGTCGGACCGTCTTCGCCGAGCCCGATCGAATCGTGGGTCATCACATAGACGACACGCACGCCCATCAGGGCGGAGAGGCGGATCGACGGGCGGCAATAGTCGGTGAAGACCATGAAGGTGCCGCCGTAGGGGATGACGCCGCCATGCAGCGCCATGCCGTTCATGGCAGCGGCCATCGCATGCTCGCGGATGCCGTAATAGACGTAGCGGCCGGCCGGATCGGCCGCGGTCAAGGGCTTCAGCGATGCCGTCTTGGTGTTGTTGGAGCCCGTGAGGTCGGCCGAGCCGCCGATCGTGTCGGGCAGCACCGGGTTGATGACCTCGAGCACTTCCTGGCTCGACTTGCGGGTCGCCCAGGACGGCTTGTCGTTGGCAATCTTGGTCTTGAAGGCGGCGACCGCTTCGCCGACGGCGGCGGGGAGGTCGCCCTTCTGGCGGCGATCGAACTCGGCCCGATCCGCCTCGGGCAGCTCCGCCAGCCGCTTCACCCACTTGCGGCGAGCCGACTTGCCGCGCGCACCGACCTTGCGCCAGGCGCTGAACACCGGCTCGGGGATGTCGAACGGGCCGTACGGCCAGCCGAGTTTTTCGCGTGCGCCGGCGATCTCGTCCTTGCCGAGCGGCGAGCCATGGGTGGCCGCGGTGCCGGCCTTGGTCGGTGCGCCGTAGCCGATCACCGTCTTGCAAGCGATCAGCGACGGCTTGTCGGTGACGTTGCGCGCCTTGCGGATCGCCCGCGTGACGGCCTCGGCGTCGTGGCCATCGACCGAGAGCACATGCCAGCCGGCGGCGGCGAAGCGCTTCTTGTGGTCTTCCGAGGTCGAGAGCGACGTTGGACCATCGATCGAGATGCCGTTGTCGTCGAACAGCACGATCAGCCGGCCGAGGCCGAGATGGCCGGCCAGCGTGATCGCCTCCTGACCGACGCCTTCCATGAGGCAGCCGTCACCGGCGATCACGTATGTGTAGTGGTCGACGACATCGCGGCCGAAGCGCGCCGCGAGCGCACGTTCGGCGAGCGCGAACCCCACGGAGTTGCCGAGGCCCTGGCCGAGCGGTCCGGTGGTTGTCTCGATGCCGCTGGCATGGCCGTATTCCGGATGGCCGGCGGTGCGGCTGCCGAGCTGGCGAAACTTCTTCAGCTCGTCCAGCGTCATGTCGGCGTAACCGGTGAGATGCAGCAGCGAATAGAGCAGCATCGAGCCGTGGCCGGCCGAGAGAATGAAGCGATCGCGGTCGGGCCAATGGGGTTCCGAGGCGTCGAACTTCAGGAATTTGGTGAACAGGACGGTGGCGACATCCGCCATGCCCATCGGCATGCCGGGATGGCCTGAATCCGCCTGCTGTACGGCGTCCATGGCCAGGGCCCTGATGGCGTTCGCCATGTCACGCGAAGCGGCGGTTTGCTCGGTCATTTTGTCCTTGTGTCTTAGGCCTTTTTCGACGGCGCGCAACATGCCGACCACCCTTTGGCGCGTCAATGCGCAAAACCGCCCGCGAAACCAACATATTGCGGGCATTTGCCCGTACGTGGGCCAAGATGTTGACCGCTCACAGGCGCTCAACTTATCTTCCGCCGATGGAGCAGATGCAGCCGGGCAACCCACTGCCATCCGCTGGCGGGCAAGCGGTGTCCAGGGCAGCCAGTGTTAAGGACCGCGTCGACGTTGCGCTGAGCCGTCTCGAGACCATGGTCGACGAGCGGCTGAGCGTCGAACGTCTGCGTGCCGACGAACTCGCCGAGCGACTGAGCAAGCTTGAACGCCAGCACGACGAATTGAAGAGGGTCGCGATCGAGGTCGAGGGCCGTCTCGAACGTGCGATGGAGTACATTCGTTCGCTGCTCGCGGCCGATCAGCAATAATGGTCACGCATTAAGCTCGACAGTTAACCCCAGCCATGGGGGTGCGTCGTCGAACGTGACGTGGCAAAGTGAGTCTCCCCTCAGACGCCGGATACGGCGCAAAAAACAGGAGACGCGGAAAATGCCGCAGGTTTCGATTCAAATCGCCAATCGTACCTACGAGCTCGCCTGTGGCGACGGCGAGGAGGCGCGGGTCCATGAGCTGGCCGCCTATGTCGACGAGAAGGTGAGCGAGCTGCGCCTGCAGCTTCCGCCGGCCACGCCCGAGGTCAAGCTGCTGGTGTTCGCCGCCCTTCTGCTGGCCGAGGAGAGCCGCGAGGCGCGTGGCATCGCCAAGGCCGCCGAAACGGCACGTGCCACGGCAACGGACAGTGCCGACACGCTGGCGACCGCGCTCGAAGAGCTGATCACCGCCCGCGTCGACAAGATGCAAAAGAAGGTGAGCGGCGCCGCCTGAAATCAGGCGTAACGCTGGTGCCCCGCATTGCGATGGCCGCCCCGAATGCCTAGATTGAGGTCGGGGCGGATCTCTGCGCGGTGCGAGGCTCGCTTAAAACCCCGGGGCCAATAAGAACTCCTGGGAACTGTCCCTGGCCCTGACCCTGGTCTCGGCCACACGGTGCCCACCTGCTTTTGCAGGCCTTGGAGGTTCTACGAACCACGGCCCATCGTGGAGCCGCCCCACTTCAGGCTCGCCTGCCGATGACCCTGACGAACGCCAAGTCGACGATGCGCCAGGCGATGTCCGCCTGGCGTCGGGCGCTCGATGGCGAGGCGCGACAAGCCGCGGCTCATGGCCTGGTCGCGACCATGCAGGCGGAGAAGCCGTTTGCCGTACCCTGCACCGTTTCGGGGTTCTGGCCGATCAAGGACGAAATCGACATCAAGCCGCTGCTGGTCGACCTGCGCGGCGCCGGCTGCAGGCTGGCGCTGCCGGTGGTGCAGGGGCGGGGCCAGCGTCTGCTGTTCCGCGTCTGGCAGCCGGGAGATCGCCTCGAACCCGGCGTGTTCGGGACGCTGCAGCCCTCGGCCGACCATGAGGCTATCGAGCCCGACGCCCTCTTGGTGCCGTTGCTCGCCTGCGATCGCGAGGGATGGCGGCTGGGCTATGGCGGCGGCTTCTACGATCGGACGATCGAGGCGCTGCGGCGAAAGCAGGAGATCACGGCGGTCGGCGTCGGCTTCGACGGCCAGGCCGTGGACGAAGTTCCGCATGGCCCCGACGACCAGCGGCTCGATTGGCTGTTGACCGACAGGCGTGCTTCGGCCTTTGTCTAGGGCATGAAAGTCATGTTCTGTGGCGATGTCGTGGGCCGGGCTGGTCGCGACGTCGTGCTGAAGGAAGTGCCGCGGCTGCGGCGCGAACTGGGTCTCGATTTCGTCGTCGTCAACGGCGAGAACGCGGCCGCGGGCTTCGGGATCACCGGCAAGATCTGCGCCGAGATGCACGAGGTCGGCGTCGACTGCATCACCACCGGCAATCATGCCTGGGATCAGCGCGAAATCATCCCCTACATCGCGCAGGACAAGCGCCTGCTGCGGCCGATCAATTTCCCGCCCGGCACGCCAGGCTGGGGCGCCAACCTCTTCCAGACGCCGCGCGGCCAGAAGATCGTCGTCGTCAACGTCATGTGCCGGCTGTTCATGGACGCGCTGGACGACCCGTTCCGGGCTGTCGAGGCCGAACTCGCCAAGTACGCCCTGGGCCAGACCGCGCATTTCATCCTGGTCGACGTCCATGGCGAGGCGACCAGCGAGAAGCAGTCGATCGGCCATTACTGCGACGGCCGGGCCTCGGCCGTGCTGGGCAGCCACAGCCATGTCCCGACGGCCGACGGCTGGGTATTGCCAGGCGGTACGGCCTATCAGACCGACGTCGGCATGTGCGGCGACTATGACAGCGTGATCGGGATGAAGAAGGAAATCGCCATCCAGCGCTTCATTCGCAAAATGCCGGGCGAAAGACTGGCGCCGGCCGACGGCGAGGGCACTTTGTGCGCGGCTGTGGTCGAAACCGATGACCGGACCGGCCTGGCCCGGTCGATCCGGCCAATCCGGCTGGGAGGGCGGCTGGCAGCCACCATCTAGCCTGCAGCATCTTGTATCTCACAGGCGGTGCGCATAGCTATTAGATGTGTCTTGAAGACGGTCATTGACGGCCTGGGGAAAAACCGGCATCCTTTTGAAGTTAAACGGTTTTTCGCCGGTACGGCGACTGTCTTCAAGGTTAGAGGGGGCGTCGGAATCTAGGTTCCGACGTTTTTTAGCGGGGGCTTCGGCCCCCGCCTTTTTTTGCTCCGAGCCCTTCCAGAGCAGTCGCAAGCCTGCCAAAGCCCACGAGAAGTGGTATAGCCGGGCCTTCTGATCACTTAATCTGGTTGTCGGGCCATGGCAGGCCATTCCCAATTCAAAAACATCATGCACCGCAAGGGTCGTCAGGACGCTGTGCGGGCGAAGATCTTCACCAAGTTGATCCGCGAAATCACGACGGCAGCCCGTCTGGGGGCGGCCGATCCGGCGTCCAATCCGCGCCTGCGCGCGGCGATGATCGCGGCGCGCGAAGCCAATATGACGCGCGATACGATCGATCGGGCGATCAAGCGCGGAGCGGGCTCCGATGCGGACGCCAACTACGACGAGGTGCGCTACGAGGGCTATGGCCCGGCCGGCGTCGCGCTGATCGTCGAGGCGCTGACCAACAACCGCAACCGCACCGCCGGTGAAGTACGCTCCATCTTCTCCAAGCACGGCGGCAATCTCGGCGAGTCGAACAGCGTCTCCTTCATGTTCGACCGGCTGGGCGAGTTCCGCTTCCCGCTGTCCGTCGGCTCGGCCGACGACGTGCTGGAGAAGGCGATCGACGCCGGCGCCGACGACGTGGTGAGCGGCGAAGGCGAGGGCGCTGTCCACGAGATCTACTGCGCTCAGGAGAACTTCAGTTCGGTGCGCGAAGCGCTCGAGAAGTCGCTGGGCCAGCCGACGGCGGCCAAGCTGATGTGGCGGCCGAAGACCACGGCGCCGGTCGAAGGCGAGACGGTGCAGACCCTGCTCGACCTGATCGCAGCGCTCGACGACAACGACGACGTCCAGAACGTCTACGCCAATTTCGAGGTGTCGGACGACGCTCTGGCCAAGTTTGCCGCCTGAGCCGGGTGGAATGAGACTGATCGGCCTCGATCCCGGTCTGCGCCTGACCGGCTGGGGAGTGATCGAGGTCGACGGCAATCGGCTGCGCCATGTTGCCCACGGCGTCGTCAAGGTGGCGACGACGGGCGCGCTGGCGCAGCGGCTGAAGGAACTGTTCGACGGCGTCTCTGCCGTCGTCGAGGCGCAGCGGCCGGCCGAGGCCGCGGTCGAGGAGACCTTCGTGAACGTCAATCCGGGTTCAACCTTGAAGCTCGGTCAGGCGCGCGGCGTGGTGCTGCTGGCGCCGGCCTGTGCCGGCCTGCCGGTCCATGAATATGCCACCAACCTCGTGAAGAAGTCGGTCGTGGGCGCGGGCCACGCCGACAAGCGGCAGATCGCCATGATGGTCGGCCGCCTGCTGCCGGGCGTCGAGGCCAAGGCCGATGCCGCCGACGCCCTGGCCGTCGCGATCTGCCACGCCCATCATCGGGCCCATCGTCAACTGACGGCGCGCCACATCGTGGCCGCCCAATGATCGCCCATCCATGATCGCCAAACTGAAAGGCCAGGTCGACTCGGTCGATACCGACAGCGCCGTCATCGACGTGGGCGGCGTGGGCTATCTCGTCTCGGCGTCGGCTCGGACCTTGCGCGATCTCACGGTCGGCGGGCCGGTGGCCGTGCTGGTCGAAACCATCGTGCGCGAGGACGCGATCGCGCTCTACGGCTTCCTCGAGACCGCCGAGCGTGACTGGTTCCGCATCCTGACGACGGTGCAGGGTGTGGGTGCCCGCGTGGCTCTGTCCATCCTGTCGACCCTGTCTCCGAACGAGATCGCCCGCGCGATCGCCGCCCAGGATCGCGCGACCTTGAGCCGACCGGCCGGCGTAGGTCCCAAGCTCGCCGCGCGGCTGGCGACGGAACTCAAGGACAAGGCGGCCTCGTTCGGCATCGTGCCGGCAGCAGCTGCACCCGCCAATGCGGCGAGCCCGGCGGCGGCCGGCGGCGGTTCGATCAACGAAGACGCCGTCTCGGCCCTGGTCAATCTCGGCTACAAGCGGATCGAGGCCTTTGGCGCCGTGGCGCGCGTGACCCAGCGGCTGGGGGCTGACGCCAAGCTCGATGCCGTGATCCGCGCCGGCCTGCAGGAGCTCGCGCGATGAACGCTCAACTCGAAAAAGGCGGCGACCGGCTGATCGCGCCCAAGCGCGCCGAGGAAGACGCCGCGGAAATGGCGCTGCGGCCGCAGACGCTCGACGATTTCATCGGCCAGAAGCAGGTCCGCGAGAATCTCAAGATCTTCATCGCGGCGGCCAAGGGGCGCGGTGAGGCGCTGGATCATGTCCTGCTGCACGGCCCACCGGGGCTCGGCAAGACGACGATGGCGCAGATCGTCGCCCGCGAGATGGGCGTGGGCTTCCGCGCGACCTCGGGGCCGGTGATCCAGAAGGCCGGCGATCTCGCGGCCCAGCTCACCAACCTGCAGCCGCACGATGTGCTTTTCATCGACGAGATCCATCGTCTCAATCCTGCAATCGAAGAAGTCCTCTATCCGGCGATGGAGGATTTCCAGCTCGACCTGATGATCGGCGAGGGACCGGCGGCGCGCTCGGTGCGCATCGAGCTGCCGCCCTTCACCCTGGTCGGTGCGACCACGCGGTCCGGTCTGATGACACGGCCGTTGCGCGAGCGTTTCGGCATTCCGCTCCGCATGGTGTTCTACGAGCCGGCCGAACTGGAGACGATCGTCCAGCGCGCCGCTCGCGTGCTCAAGATGCAGATGGCCAAGGACGGCGGCGCCGAGATCGCCAAGCGCTCCCGCGGCACGCCGCGTGTCGCCAACCGGCTGCTGCGCCGTGTGCGCGACTTTGCGGCGGTCGGCGGCAGCGCCACGGTCGATGCCAAGGTGGCCGACGCGGCGCTGACCCGGCTGGAAATCGACGGCCGCGGCCTCGACGGTCAGGATCGCCGCTACCTCGCCTGCATCGCCGAGAATTATGGCGGCGGCCCGGTCGGCGCCGAGACCCTGGCGGCGGCGTTGGCCGAGCAGCGCGACGTGATCGAAGACGTGATCGAGCCCTACCTGATGCAACTCGGTCTCCTGATGCGCACGCCGCGCGGCCGCCTGCTCTCGGAGGCGGGCTACCGCCATATCGGCATCGCTGTCCCCAAGGCGCAGAAGCAGCAGTTCGACCTGCTGGTGGGCACATCGGAGGAGGAGGGATGACGCTTCCGACCTCCGGCAGCGTGGCGGACGGCGTCCATGTGCTGCCGCTCCGGGTCTATTACGAGGACACCGACGCGGCCGGCATCGTCTACTACGCCAACTGGCTGCGCTTCCTGGAGCGCGGTCGTACCGAGCTGCTGCGTCTGCTCGGCCAGGAGCACTCGGCCCTGCGCGATGAACGCGGAATCAACTGGGTCGTCCGCCGCTGCACCATCGACTATCTGAAACCCGCCCGCCTGGACGATACGATCGAGATCGTCACCAGCTGCGGCGAATTGCGCGGCGCTTCGCTGGACATGCTCCAGCACGCGCGTCGCGGTGAAGAAACCCTGGTTCGCGCCGAGCTCGTCGTTGCCTGCATGGGCGACAACGGTCGGCCGGTCCGATTGCCGCCGCACGTGCGGACTGCCTTGTCCCAGGTCGCTGTGAGTGGGAGCCCCGCCGAGACATCCCTCGGCTCGCCCCGCTCGCGCCATATTCGGATATAACCCTTGGATAAACGGAGAAACTAAATGGACGCGTTTGCGCAGGTCGCCGGTGCCCCCCTCGGCGGCGGCACGGGAACGATCGACATGTCCGTGTACGGCCTGTTCATGCAGGCCGACTGGGTCGTCAAGGCGATCATGATCCTGCTCCTGCTGGCCTCGTTCTGGTCGTGGGCGATCATTTTCGAGAAGGTGCTGCGGCTGCGCTCGCTGAAGCGCAGCGCCCAGGCGTTCGAGGATACCTTCTGGTCGGGCGTGTCGCTCGAGGACCTCTACGATCGCGTCGGCGCCAAGCCGGACGATCCGATGTCGAGCATCTTCTCGGCCGCCATGCGTGAATGGCGCCGCTCCGTTTCCAAGGGGCTGGCGGCCAGCGCCACCGCGCGCGCGGCGCTGCGCCAGCGCATCGAGCAGGTGATGAGCGTCACCATCCAGCGCGAGATGGAGGCGATCGAGAAGCGGCTGGGCTTCCTGGCGACGGTCGGCGCCAACGCTACCTTCGTCGGTCTGTTCGGCACGGTCTGGGGTATCATGAACAGCTTCAGCCACATCGCCCAGTCGAAGAACACCTCGCTCGCCGTCGTGGCGCCCGGCATCTCCGAGGCGCTGTTCGCCACGGCGATCGGCCTGGTCGCCGCCATTCCGGCGGCCGGCGCGTACAACATCCTGTCCGGTCAGGTTGCGCGCTATGCGCAGCAGCTCGAGGCCTTCGCCGGTGAGTTCATCACCATCCTGTCGCGCCAGCTCGAGGAACAGGTCTGATGGCGGGCATCATCCCGGCAGCCGGCGGCGGGTCGACCGGCGGAAAATTCCGGCGGCGGAGCTATACGCCGATCGCCGACATCAACGTGACGCCGCTGGTCGACGTCATGCTGGTGTTGCTGATCATCTTCATGATCACCGCGCCGCTCCTGCAGGTCGGCGTGCCGGTCGATCTGCCCAAGACCAGCGCCCAGCAGGTCGGCGGCAAGGACGAGCCACTGGTCGTGTCGGTGAATGCCCAGGGCGAGGTCTTCCTCGGCGAGACCAAGTACGACGTGGCGGAACTCGGCGCCAAGCTGAAGGCCGTGCACGAGGAGAAGCCCGACCAGCGCGTCTTCATGCGCGGCGACAAGGCCGTCGACTACGGCAAGATGATGGAAGTCATGGGAGTCGTGATCGAGAGCGGCTTCCGCCAGCTCGGTCTGCTCGGCGAACAGGCGCAGGCGCTCGGCAAGGGGATGGGCACGGTGAGCCCGGCTCCTGCTCCGCAGGCACCGGCGGCACCGCGCGGCGGCCAGCAACCGGCCCCAACGCCGCGGCGCTAGCAGGAAAAGGGAGACAGGGTAGGGGATGTTCGGTCATCACCCCGACAGTGCGGAGATGCGGACACCGGCCATCGTGTCGGCGATGGTGCATGTCTTCGTGCTGGGGGCGGCGATCCTGAACCTCGACTTCTTCAGCAAGCCGCCGCTGATGGAGCCCGAGCCGGTGATGGTCGAGTTCGAGGCGATCGACAAGAAGGCCGCGGCGCCGACGGTGGGCAATCCGCCGCCGCAGCCCAAGGACGCGCCGATCGCCCAGGAGACCACCAAGGCGCCGCCGCCCAAGACGGCGGATCCGCCGCCGGCGCCGCCCACGCCCAAGCCCGACGTCGCGCAGCCCACGCCGCCGCCGCCCAAGCCCGAGGAAAAGCCCAAGACCGAGGCCGCCAAGCCGGTTGAGGACGTGGTGGCGATGAAACCCAAGGAGCCCGAGCCGCCCAAGGTCGAGGAGAAGAAGCCCGAGCCGCCGAAGCCGCCGCCGCCCAAGCCGCAACCTCCCAAGCCGGATCGCGTTGATGCACTTCTGGATGACATTCTGAAGAACAAGCAGTCGAACCAGAAGGTGCAGACACCCGAGCAGCAGCCCAAGCCGGTGCAGCAGATCACGCGCCAGGCGCCCGCCGCACCCAATCTTGCCGCCGTCGTCACGGCGAGTGAGATCGAAGGCGTGCGCCAGAAGATCCGGCCGTGCTGGAACACGCAAGGCGGGGCGCGGGATCAGGCGATGATCATCACGCTGGTCGTCGACATGAATCAGAACGGCACGCCCGTGCAGGCCTCCGTGCGCGACACCGGCCGCTATCACAGCGATGCGGTCTATCGCGCCGCGGCCGATGCCGCCTGGCGCGCCATCATGAATCCGCGCTGCCAGCCGTGGCCGCTGTCACCGGAAAAATACAACAGTTGGAAGACGATCACTTTCAACTTCGATCCCCGCGACTACTAGGTTCCCCTCAGGCTATAAACACGCCCCATGAAGACGAGGTTCGAAATGAAACTTCCCCGACGTTTGACGATGATGGGCGGTGTCGCGCTTGCGGCCGGTGCCGCGATGCCGGCGCGCGCGCAGCTCACGATCGACATGACGCGGCCCTCCTTCGAGCCGGTGCCGATCGCCATCGTCGACTTCAAGGGCGATGCGGTCGGCGCGCAGATGGCGAACGTGATCCGGAACGACCTGCAGAACAGCGGCCTGTTCCGCGTGATCCCGCCCAGTTCCTACATCCAGCAGAACGTCGACGCCTCGTCGCCGCCGCAGTTTCCGAGCTGGCGCCAGATCGGCGCGGCCGGCCTCGTGGTCGGCCAGGTGACGCAGTCGGGCGGCAGCATCAAGGCCGACTTCCGCTTGTGGGACGTCATCGTCGGCAACCAGGCGACCGGGCTTTCCTTCACCAGCCAGCAGAGCAACTGGCGCCGTCTCGCCCACATCATCGCCGATGCGATCTACAAGCGGGTGACCGGCGAGGACGGCTATTTCGATACGCGCGTGGCCTATGTCTCGGAGTCCGGGCCGGGCAACAACCGCACCAAGCGCATCGCCATCATGGATCAGGACGGCGCCAACAACCGTTACATCACCGATGGCCGCACCATCGCGCTGACGCCGCGCTTCTCGCCGACCCTGCAGGAAATCGTCTACATGGCGTACGGCGAGAACAACACGCCGCCGCGCGTCTACCTGCAGAACGTCGATTCGGGCCGCCGCGAGCTTCTGGGCAACTTCCCGGGCATGAGCTTCGCCCCGCGCTTCTCGCCCGACGGCACCAAGGTGGTGATGAGCATCTCGGCCGACGGCAACAGCGACCTCTACGAGATGGATGTGCGCGGCCGGCAGTTGCGCCGTCTCACCAACACGCCGGCGATCGACACCTCGCCGTGCTACTCCAACGACGGCTCGCAGATCGTCTTCAACTCCGACCGCGGCGGCGCCCAGCAGCTCTACGTGATGAGCGCCGGCGGCGGCGGCGAGCGGCGTATCAGCTTCGGCGAGGGCCGCTATGCCACGCCGGTCTGGTCGCCGCGCGGCGACTTCATCGCCTTCACCAAGATCTCGTCGGGTGGCTTCGGCATCGGCGTGATGCGGGCCGACGGCAGCGGTGAGCGCATGCTGGCCAGCGGCTTCCTGGTGGAAGGTCCGACATGGGCGCCGAACGGGCGTGTCATCATGTTCTTCCGCGGACAGCCGAGCGGCGGCGGCCGCGCTGGTGCCGTCTCGTTGCACCAGGTCGACATCACGGGCCGCTTCGAGCGCCAGGTTCCGACGCCGACCGACGCCTCGGATCCGGCCTGGTCACCCTTGATTCCGCAATGACGGAATATATGATCGTTTTTGTCGACCCGAGCGTAACCTGCGCCCGGGTCGATTTTGTCAGGGAGTGGATCGACATATGCGCATGATCAAGGCTTTGACAGCCATCGCGGCGATGATCTTCGTCGTCGCGTGCAGCAGCAACGACCAGCAGCAGGCTGCCACCGCGTCCACGACCGTGACACCGGGTTCGGTGGCGGATTTCCGTCAGAATGTCGGCGACCGCGTCTTCTTCGCGACCGACATGTCGACCATCAACGACGAGGGCCGCCAGACGCTCAATCGCCAGGCCGAGTGGCTCAAGAAGTACACGAACTACCAGGTGACGGTCGAAGGCCATTGCGACGAGCGCGGCACGCGCGAGTACAACCTGGCGCTCGGCGAGCGGCGTGCGAATTCGGCGCGCCAGTACCTGATCGCCCAGGGCGTGCCGGCGGCCCGCTTGAAGACCATCAGCTACGGCAAGGAGCGGCCGGACCCCGTCGGTTCCGACGAAGCCGCCTGGCAGCTCAACCGCCGCGCGGTCACCTCCCTTCAGTAAGGGCCTCGGACCTGATTATAGAGACGCCGGTCGCCCAACGACCGGCGTTTTCGTTTGGAGGCAGGTCGGCCATGCCTGAAAATGGCCGCGTTTGCTCTGAAACTGTCGCCGGTCATGAAAATCCTCACGTCGCGCTTCCTCTTCCTGCTCGCTTTCGCCCTGCCGACGGCTGCCGCCGCGCAGCGCGCCGATCCCGTCTACATCGAGGACAGGCTCAATCAGCTGCAGCAGTCGCTCACGATGATGACGGGCCAGATCGAGCAGCTTCAGTACCGAAATGCCCAGTTGCAGCAGCAGCTCGAGAAGATGCAGGCCGACTACGAGTACCGGATCGACCAGATCGAGAAGGGCGGCGGCGGGCGTCCCGGGCCGCGGCCCGGCGGACCGGCCGCCGGCCCCGCTGCGGGCCCTGCGGCCGGACCGGCACCGACGCCGCATGCCGCCGCACCTCCGGCAGGCGGAGCTGCCGCTGGCGGCTCCGTCGACCAGATCTACGACGATGCCTTCAAGAAGCTGCAGGAGGGCGACTACGCCGGCGCCGAGCGCGGCTTCAAGAACTTCCTGCAGCGTAGCCCGCAGAACAAGCTCGCCGGCAACGCCCAATACTGGCTGGGCGAGACCTACTACGCCCGGCGCGACTACCAGAACGCGATGACGGCCTTTGCCGAGGGCTACAAGGCCTACAAGACCAGTCCCAAGGGGCCGGACAATCTGCTGAAGCTCGGCATCACCATGGCGGCGCTCAATCGCAAGTCTGATGCCTGCGCGGTGTTCTCGCGCTTCAGCCAGGACTATCCGCGCGCCACCGATCTGCAGAAGCGCCGGATCGATCAGGAGCGCCAGAAGAACGGTTGCGGGTGATCGATCAAGCAGCCGGAGCGGATTGAGGGGCCAGCGGGATCGTTCCTCCCCATTCGTATGGGGAGGTGCCCCTGTAACCAGGGGCGGAGGGGTCAGATTCGTTGTTCACAGTCTATGAGCGGCACTGGAGTGCCGCGCTCCCAGCAAAGATGCTCATGGCTGGGAGCGCGCGACTCCAGTCGCGCTCATGTGTTTGGGTGCAAGCGGGCATGACCCCTCCGCCCCGCGAGACGGGGCACCTCCCCATATGAATGGGGAGGAAAAGGCATGCGGTCTCGACGAGCCGGAATTCGCGCGCCTTATGGCGCCCTTCGAGCCTTTCGAGGCGCGGCCCGAGCTGGCTGTCGCCGTATCCGGCGGGCGGGATTCGCTCTGCCTTGCTTTGCTGGCCGATCGCTGGGCGCGTGAGCGCGCGGGGCGGGCGGTCGCCCTGATCGTCGACCATGGGCTGCGCGCGGAAGCCGCGGACGAAGTCGCAGCGACCCGCAACGTGCTGGGCGGGCTGGGGATCGAGAGTGACGTTCTTGCCTGGACAGGCCCCAAACCCGCGACAGGCCTGCAGCAGGCAGCCCGCGAGGCGAGATATCGTCTGCTGCGAGACGCCTGTCGTCGTCGCGGCATCCTCCACCTCCTGGTGGCGCACCAGGCCGATGACCAGGCCGAGACCGTGGCGATGCGGGCGGCGCGCAACAGCGGGCCGGATGGGCTGGCCGGCATGGCGGCCCTGATCGAGGGGCCAGAGGTCAGGCTGCTGCGGCCGTTGCTGGCGGTGCCACGCGAACGGCTGGCGGCGACCTTGCAGACAGAGCGCATTCTTTGGATCGACGACCCCTCCAATACCGACCTGCGCTTCGAGCGGGCGCGGCTGCGGGCGGCCGGCGGGGCGGTGGCGGTTCCGGCCTCCCGGGCAGGCCAGCGGGTGACCGAAGAGAAGGAAGTCGCTGAAGCTGCCGTGGCGCTGCTGGACCTCGGCCGGGACGACGCCGTGGCCTTTGATTGCGTGGCTTTTCGGAGTGTCTCGCTGGGTGTGCAACGGCGCCTGATCGGCCGGCTGGTCCAGGCTCTGGGCGGGGGCGATCATCCCCCTCGGCGGGATCGGCTCGAGCGGGCCTTGGTCCGACTCAAAGGGGAACCAGACAGGGGAAAATCCGGCCGCGCCGGTGATTTTACGTTGTCAAATTGCCGATTCGTGATCAGACGCGGCGAAAATGGCCGCCTGTTATGGATTGTCTGCCCTGAAAATGGCAGGAAGGGAGGACAGCCTCTCATTCCCGGTGCCTTTTTCGCTTGCGGCAGCGGGAACGCAACCCATCTTGGGGAATAGCCCTACCAGCGGAAGGCAAAAGTGAACCCGTTCAATCGAAACGCCGCCCTGTGGATCGTCATCGTGCTGCTGCTCGCGCTGCTCTACAGCGTGTTTCAGGGCGGCGCGACCAGGACCGCGGGCAATACCATCTCCTATTCGGACTTCGTGCGCGCCGTCGAGCAGCGCCAGGTCCAGGAAGTTCGCATCCAGGGCAATACGATCAGCGGCACCTTCCGCGAGCCGCGCAACGGCGTGCAGAAGTTCGCCACCTATGCGCCGAGCACGCCGCCGGACGATCAGCTGATGCCGCTCCTGATCAAGAACGTCGACCGCGTCGATGCCGGACCGCCCGAGGAGGGCGTCAATCTCGGCAGCATCTTCGTGAGCTGGTTGCCCGTCCTGGTCCTTGTCGGCGTCTACATATTCTTCCTGCGCCAGATGCAGAGCGGCACCGGCCGGGCGATGGGCTTCGGCAAGTCGCGAGCGCGCCTCCTGACGGAGAAGCATGGCCGCGTGACCTTCGAGGACGTGGCCGGCATCGACGAGGCCAAGTCCGAACTGGAAGAGATCGTCGACTTCCTGAAGGATCCGCAGAAGTTCCAGCGTCTGGGCGGCAAGATCCCCAAGGGCTGCTTGCTGGTCGGCCCGCCGGGCACCGGCAAGACGCTGCTGGCGCGCGCCATCGCGGGCGAAGCCAACGTGCCGTTCTTCACCATCTCGGGCTCCGACTTCGTCGAGATGTTCGTGGGCGTGGGCGCGAGCCGCGTGCGCGACATGTTCGAGCAGGCCAAGAAGAACGCCCCCTGCATCGTGTTCATCGACGAAATCGACGCGGTCGGTCGCCATCGTGGTGCCGGGCTGGGCGGCGGCAACGACGAGCGCGAGCAGACGCTGAACCAGCTGCTCGTCGAGATGGACGGCTTCGAGTCCAACGAAGGCGTCATCCTGATCGCGGCGACCAACCGGCCGGACGTGCTCGATCCCGCGCTGCTGCGTCCGGGCCGTTTCGACCGCCAGGTCATCGTGCCGAACCCCGATGTCGGCGGCCGCGAGAAGATCCTCAAGGTCCATATGCGCAAGGTGCCGCTGGCGCCGGATGTCGAGCCGCGGGTTCTGGCGCGTGGCACGCCGGGCTTCTCCGGTGCCGATCTCGCCAACCTCGTGAACGAGGCGGCGCTGCGCGCTGCCCGTGTCGGCAAGCGTCTCGTCACCATGGGCGACTTCGAGTACGCCAAGGACAAGGTCCTGATGGGCACCGAGCGCCGCTCCATGGCGATGACGGACGAAGAGAAGCGGCTGACCGCCTATCATGAGGCCGGCCATGCCCTGGTCGCCATGCATGTCCCGAAGAGCGATCCGCTGCACAAGGTCACAATCATTCCGCGTGGCCGTGCACTCGGTGTCACCATGCAGCTGCCGGAACGCGACCATCTCAGCCACACCAAGCAGTACCTCGAATCGCGACTGGCCATCATGTTCGGCGGCCGCATGGCCGAGGAGCTGGTGTTCGGGCCGGAGAACGTGACGACCGGTGCGGCGAGCGACATTCAGGTGGCGACGCAGACCGCACGCGGCATGATCACCGCCTACGGCATGTCCGAAAAGCTCGGCCGCGTGCGTTATCAGGCCAACGAGCAGGAAGTGTTCCTGGGCCACGCCGTCACCCAGACGCAGAACGTCTCGGAGGCGACCGCCCAGCTGATCGATCAGGAGGTCCGCCGCCTGATCGAGGAGGCCGAGGGGCGCGCCCGGACCATCCTGACCGAGCACCTCGACGATCTGCATACGATCTCCAAGGCGCTGCTGGAGTACGAGACCCTGAGCAACGACGAGATCGGCCAGGTCCTGCGGGGCGACAAGATCGTCCGCGACGACACGGGCGGGGCAGGCCCCGACCGCCGGCGCCGCGCCTCGGTTCCGACCAGCTCGGGCCAGGGGGCGGGCACCGGCACGGCGCCGGGTGGCGCCAATCCCGAACCGCAGCCCGGCGTCTGAAGCCGCCGGATTGACGGCTCGTTTCGCGGGGCTCCCGCTCGATCGCCATCGCCCGCTGGTGATGGCGATCGTCAATGTGACACCCGATTCCTTTTCCGACGGCGGTGAGCGCCTCGACCCGGTGCAGGCCATCGAAGATGGCCTGCGCTTCGTCGAGGCGGGTGCCGATATCCTCGATATCGGCGGTGAGTCGACGCGGCCGGGCTCGCTGCCGACCTCACCCGAGGACGAGCTGAAGCGCGTCCTGCCGGTGATCGAAGGGCTTGCGCGGCAGGGCATCGGTAAGGGCAAGGGCCGAAGCCTGGTTCTCTCGATCGATACACGCCGCGCCTCGGTGGCGCGTGCCGCCCTCGATGCCGGGGCGAGCATCGTGAACGACGTGTCGGCATTGCGCGATGATGCCGCCATGCTGCCGCTGGTCGCGGAACGGCAGGCCGACGTGGTTCTGATGCATCGGCGCGGGCTGCCGGAGAACACCTTCGCAGGCCCGGCCTATGGCGACGTCGTCGAGGATGTGCGGGCCTTTCTGCTGGAGCGTGCGGCAGCCTGCGAGGCGGCCGGACTTCCGGCCGACCGTATCGCCCTCGATCCCGGCCTCGGCTTCGGCAAGAGCGTGGCCCAGGAACTGGAGCTGATCGCCGGAGCCGGACGCCTCGCCGAGGCGGGCTACCCCGTGCTGATCGGCTGCTCGCGCAAGAGCTTCATCGGCAAGCTGACCGGGATCGCCAAGCCGGCCGACCGCGATCCTGCCTCGGCCTGGCTTGCGGTCGAAGCCGTGCGCCGCGGGGCGGCCCTCGTGCGGGTCCATAATGTCGTTGCGACACGGCAGGCCCTCGCGGTCTGGGCGGCAATGAAGTAAATTCGTCACGATGCCTCGTACTCTCTTCGGCACCGACGGCGTGCGCGGACGCGCCAACAGCGAGCCCATGACCGCCGAGACCGCGCTGCGCATCGGCATGGCGGCGGGCCAGGTCTTTCGTCGTGGTGCCCATCGCAACCGCGCGGTGATCGGCAAGGATACGCGGCTCTCGGGCTACATGATCGAACAGGCTCTGACCGCGGGGTTCCTCTCGGTCGGCGTCGATGTCCTGCTGCTCGGCCCACTGCCGACACCCGCCGTCGGTTTCCTGACGCGGTCCATGCGGGCCGATGTCGGTGTGATGATCTCGGCCTCGCACAATCCCTACGAGGACAACGGCATCAAGCTGTTCGGTCCCGACGGCTTCAAGCTTTCCGACGCGGTCGAGGCCCAGATCGGCGCGCTGGTCGCCTCGCCGCAACAGCTGCAGCTGGCCGGCTCGCCCGATATCGGTCGTGCCCGGCGGATCGGTGATTCCGACGGCCGCTATATCGAGGCGGTGAAGGGCTCGGTCGCCAAGGCGCTCGACTTGAGCGGCCTCAAGATCGTCGTCGATTGCGCCAATGGCGCGGCCTACAAGGTGGCGCCCACGGTGCTATGGGAGCTCGGCGCCGAGGTCGTTCGGGTCGGCGTGTCGCCCGACGGCTTCAACATCAACGGCAATTGCGGCTCGACCCATCCCGGCGTCCTGCAGGAGCAGGTGGTGACCCATCGCGCCGATGTCGGCATCGCCCTCGACGGCGACGCCGACCGCGTGGTGCTGGTCTGCGAACGCGGCAACGTGATCGATGGCGACCAGCTCATGGCGACGGTCTGCGACCACTGGCTGCGCGAGGACCGGCTGACCGGTGGCGGCGTCGTGGCGACGGTGATGTCCAACCTCGGGCTGGAACGCTATCTCGCGGCCCGCAAGCTCGGCCTGGTGCGCACGCAGGTCGGCGACCGCTACGTCCTCGAGCGGATGCGGCGCGACGGCTACAATCTCGGCGGCGAGCAGTCCGGCCATATCATCATGACCGACTACGCCACCACCGGCGACGGGCTGATGGCGGCGCTGCAGGGGCTGGCTGCGATGGTGCGCAGCGGCCGGCCGGCCAGTGAGACTTTCCGCGCGTTCGAACCGGTGCCGCAGCTCCTGAAGAATGTGCGCGTCGCCAATGCCAATGCCGCCCTCGATGCCGATGGGGTGGCGCGGGCGATCGCCGATGCCGAGGCACGGCTCGGCAAGAACGGCCGCATCCTCGTGCGCAAGTCGGGCACCGAGCCCCTGATCCGCGTCATGGCCGAGGGCGACGATTCCGATCTGGTGCGCATCGTGGTCGACCAGATCATCGACGCAATCCCGCGCCCGGCTGCATAACGACGATCGGCATCACAAGCCGCGTAGCAAGAGGACGGTATGAAGGGGCGTGTTCTGATCATCGCCGGCTCCGATTCCGGCGGTGGCGCCGGCATCCAGGCCGACATCAAGGCCGTGACGGCAATGGCGGGCTTTGCCGCCACCGCGATCACAGCGCTCACGGCGCAGAACACCGAGGGCGTGCACGGCGTGATGGCCGTCGAGCCGGCCTTCATCGCCCAGCAGATGGAACTCGTCCTGTCGGACATTGGCGCCGATGCGCTGAAGACCGGTATGCTGCACAGCGCCGAGGTGATCCACGTCGTGGCCGCGGGGATCGCCCGGCATGCACCCGGCGTGCCGCTGGTCGTCGATCCCGTCATGGTGGCCAAGGGCGGCCATCGCCTGCTTCTGACCGAGGCCGAGACGGCGCTGCGCGACGTGCTGCTGCCGATGGCGGCGCTGATCACACCCAACCTGCCGGAGGCGGAAGTGCTGGCGGGCTTTCCCGTGCGCGGCGAGGCCGACATGAGGCGCGCCGCCGAGAAGCTCGCCGCATTGGGCGCCAAGGCCGTGCTGATGAAGGGCGGCCACCTGGAGGGTGACCGCGTCGTCGATATCCTGTTCCATGACGGCCGCTTCGACCGTTTCGAGGACAGCCGCATCAAGAGCCGCAGCACCCACGGCACCGGCTGCACCTTGGCGTCGGCGATCGCCGCAGGCCTTGCCCAGAAGATGAGCCTATACGATGCGGTGGCGCGGGCGCGGGATTATGTGCGCAAGGCCATCGAGACCGCGCCCGGCTTCGGCCGCGGGCACGGCCCCTTGAACCACGCCGTGACGGTCAGATCAGACGTGGTCAAATCAAGCTGGCGTCCTTAGCGGCCGCCTGACGCGGCGTCCATTTGCCGGCCTCGACCAGGCCGATGAAGGCGGCCAGCTCGCGATTGAAGGCGTCGGGCTCCTCGATGTTCACCGTGTGGCCGGTCTTGGCGAACATCGCCAGCCCGGCATTGGGCATCACCCGCTTGAGATAGAGGCTCGGCTGCAGGCAGGGATCGTCCTCGTCGCCGCAGATGATCAGGGTCGGCAGGTCGAGCTTTCGCCATTCCGCCTCGAAATCGTAGAGCGACGGCCGCTTGCCCTGGTAGTTCGCCATGGTGTTGGCGGCGCCGATATCGGGATGCTCCGAGAGGTGCTTCACGAACTCGGCGAAGCCGCGCGGATCCTTCTGCTTGAAGCGCGAGCGCGTCGGGTTGGTCGTGAGGCCCTGGGCATAGTTCGCCATGCCGTGCTGGCGGATACGCTCGGCCGTCGTCTGGGCATCCTTCTTGAACTGCTCGTGGCCCTCGCGGTCCGCCCCCGAGCCCACGCCGGCCAGGGTGAGGGAGAGGGCGCGGTCAGCGTAGAGGCGGCCGAAATGCGCGGTGGCGAAAGCGCCTTGCGACAGGCCGACGATATGGGCCTGGGCGATACCGAGGTGGTCCAGCATGTGCCGGGCATCGTCGACCGCCGGCTGCTGGCCGTACTTGGCGCCATCGGCCGGCACGTCCGAGCCGGGATAGCCGCGGAAGGAGTAGGTGATGCAGCGATGCCGCCGGGCGAAGAAGCGCATCTGCGGTTCCCAGCTCCGCCAGTCGCCACTGTACTCGTGGACGAACAGGATCGGCGAGCCGCTGCCGGCTTCCTCGAAGTAGAGCTTCACGCCGTCCGGCGTCGTGGCATGCGGCATCTTTATGACTCCTGGAACCATCGTAACGTTGTCATCCCGAGCGCAGCGAGGGACCTTTCGCGGCATTCCAATCCAGGAGGTCGGACCATGTGGGATTGGCCGCCTCTACCAGCGCGTCCTTCTTTGAGCGACGCCAGCCCTTGATTTGCTTCTCTCGTGCAATCGCTTCTTCTATCTGTTCAAACTCTTCGGCGTAGACCAGCGTGTTGACCCGATACTGCCTGGTGAACGCACCACCTTTGCCGTCACGATGCTCCACGACGCGCCTGCCTAGATCATTGGTGACGCCGACATACATTACGTTCCGCTTCACGTTGGTGAGTATGTAGACGTAGTAGGTATACATTGATCACCAAAGGTCCCTCGCTGCGCTCGGGATGACAATTTTTCTGTCGCTAGCTGCCGAAACGTTCCAGGCGCTCCAGCACGAGGGGGATCTTGTCGTCCGTCACATTGGCGAAGGCCAGGCGCACGAAACGCTCCTGGCCGGCACCGAACATGTCGCCCGGGATGGTCAGCAGGTTCTCCTCGTCGGACAGCCGCTTGGAGACCTCGGTCGAGGGCTGGCCCGGGAAGGGGTGCTCGACGTAGGCGAAGTAGGCGCCGATGCTGACCAGCCGCCAGCGGTTCGAGCGTTGCAGGCCCTGACCCAGCATATCGGCGCGCGCCTTCAGCCCTTCGGTGTTCTTCCGCGCCCAGGGCAGCAGATGCTGGAGGCCGTAGAGGGCAGCCTCCTGGCCGAGGCGAGGCGGGCAGATCGACACGCAGTCCATCGCCTTCTCGATCTCGGCCATCAGCTTCGCACCGGCGGTGACGCCGCCCACGCGATAGCCGGTCAGCGCAAAGACCTTGGAGAAGCTGTAGAGATGGACCAGCGTGCCCTGCCAGTCGGGCTCGTCGAACAGCCCGTGCGGGCGCTCGCCTTCGGGCAGGAAATCCTTGTAGGTCTCGTCGAGCAGCAGGGCGATGCCGTGCTTCTTGGCGAGTTCGTAGAAGGCATGGATCGTCGCCCGCGGATAGACCGCGCCGGTCGGATTGTTGGGCGAGATCAGCACGATGGCGCGCGTGCGCGGGCCGATCAGCTTCTCGGCATCCTCGGCGTTGGGCACGGCGCCCGAGCCCGGACGGAAGTCGAGCGACACCGGCTCCACGCCCTGCATGCGCATCCACATGTCGTGATTGAAATAGTGCGGTCGCGGCAGGATCACCTGGTCGCCGGCCTGGGCGATGCTCATCAGGGCGAGGCAAAAGGCCTGGTTGCAGCCCGAGGTGATGCCGACCTCGTCCGTCCCGATGCGCGCGCCGTAGAAGGAGGAGAGGTGGGCGGCATAGGTCTCGCGCAAGGGTGCCAGGCCGAGGATCGGCGTGTAGCCGTGCATCGCCGGATCGAGCAGCAGCTCGCCGAGATGGCGGCGCATCTCCAGCGCCGGCGGATAGCCGGGCACGGCCTGGCTGAGATCGATCAGCGGTCGGTCGGCGGGGAAGGTGCGGCCCAGCACCCAACGCTTGGTCTCGCCGATCGGCGAGGGGGCAACGGCGGCGAGCCAGGGATTGGCGGCGGGAGAGATCTGCATCAGACGAAAAAACCTCGGTACTCAGTACATGCTGCCGCCGGAGCTCTTGGCGCCGGTGGTGTTGCCTTCACGCATTGCTGCAACCGTCGCCTTGGCGGCATTCACCAGCAGCGCGTTGTCGGCCAGGATGGTCGTGAACTGGAAGCCCCAGCCGATCGCCTTCTTGGCGTAGTCGGTCGAGCCGCAATGGATGCCGGCGTAGATCTTGTGCTTCTTGCAGGCCTTCACGATGGTCTGGATGGCGTCGACGATCTTGGGATCGGTCTGGTCACCGCGCGGCTCGCCGCCCAGCGACAGGCCGAGATCGGCCGGGCCGACATAAACGGCATCGAGGCCGGGCGTCGACAGGATCTCGTCGAGATTCTCCATCGCCTTCCTGGTCTCGATCATCGCAAAAGTGAGCACGGTGTCATTTGCGTGCTTCACATAGTCGGCGCCGTGCAGCCAGGCGGCGCGCGTCGGGCCGACGCTGCGATAGCCGACGGGCGCGTAGCGGCAGGCGCCGACGAAGGCCTCGCACTCGGCGCGGCTGTTCACCATGGGGCAGATGATGCCGAAGGCCCCGGCGTCGAGGAGCTTCATGATGATGCCGGGCTCGTTCCAGGGCACGCGCGCCAGCGGGATGGTCGGCGTGGTGGCGATGGCCTGAAACAGCGAAACCGCTGCCTGATAATCGATCAATCCATGCTGCAGATCGGCTGTCAGCGAGTCCCAGCCGCCTTGCGCCATGCCCTCGGCCGCGACGCCGCTCGGGATGCCGAGCCAGCCGTTCACGGCTGCGCCGCCCTTCTTCCAGATCGATTTCACAGTGTTTTCACGCACGTTGGTCTCCTCCCTCGACGGCTCTAGGCGGCCCTTGCCACGGCTTCAGGCTCGGGGCGCGGAGCATCCGGACGCTCTTACCGAGTGTCAAATCTTGCTCCGCGCGGCTCGCGTGCCAAAACTAATTGCCTGCCCGTCAGGTTGTGCATAGCATTTGTTCCCAAGGCTCCGGGCGAAGTCATCTTCGCAAAAATGCGAGCGCTATCATCGAGCCGGTTATACCGGCCGCAGAGGAGGAGGGAACATGGTTTCGAAGAAGGTCAGTCGTCGGCGTTTTGTCGCCGCAACCACGGCGATGTCGACGGCTTTCGTCGCCGCACCGTTCGTTCGTGGCGCCTATGCCGCGGGCAAGCTCTCCGTCGGCTTCTGGGATCACTGGGTGCCAGGCGCGAACAAGGCGACGGAAGATCTCATCAAGGAATGGGCCGCCCAGGAGAAAGTCGATGTCACGATCGACTTCATCACCTCGCAGGGCAACAAGCTGCTGCTGACCACGGCGGCCGAAGCACAGGCCAAGTCCGGCCACGATATCCTGGCGATGAACACGTTCTTGCCAGCACGCTACGCCGATCAGCTCGTGCCGATGGACGATCTGATGGCGGATCTCATCAAGGCCAACGGCAACGTCAACGGCACGGTCGAGTATCTCGGCAAGATCAACGGCAAGTGGCTCGCGATTCCCGCGACGGTGGGCAGCCAGATCAAGGGGCCGTGCTCGCGCATCGACCTCCTGAAGAAACATGCCGGCATTGACATCCAGGCGATGTATCCGGCCGGCGCGCCGCCCAAGGCCGACGACTGGACCGTCGATACCTTCCTGAAGGCGGCGGAAGCTTGCCACAAGGGCGGTAACCCGTTCGGCATCGGCCTCGGCACGACATCGGACAATGTCGACACGATCGGCGCCTTCTTCCATGCCTTCGGCGCGGTCCTCGTGAACGCCAAGGGCGACATCGTGGTCAAGAACGACCAGGTCCGCCAGGCACTCGAGTACTACAAGAAGCTGATGGCGTTCCTACCGGCCGACGTGCCGGCCTGGGATGACGCGTCGAACAACAAGTTCCTGGTCTCGGGCCAAGGCTCGTTGATCATGAATCCGCCAAGCGCCTGGGCGGTCGCCAAGCGCGATGCGCCACAGGTCGCCGAGCAGTGCTGGACGCACGGTTTCCCGGTCGGACCGAAGGGACGTTACGCACCGTTCCTGCCATTCTTCTGGGGCACCTGGAACTTCAGCAAGAACCAGTCGGCGGCCAAGAGCCTGCTGGCGCACCTCTCGCAGTCCTCGTCGGCTGAGAAGATGGTGAATGCCAGCGGCGGCTACGATCTGCCGTCGTTCGAGAAGCTCACGACCTTCAAGGTCTGGGCCGAGGCCGAGCCGCCCAAGGGCACGCTCTTCCACTATCCCAACCCGTACAACCATCAGATCCTCTCGGTCGCCGCGGCCCCCGCGCCGCACAAGATCGCCGAGCAGATCTACAACCAGGGCATCCAGACGATGATGGCGGTTCGCTACTACAAGGGCGAGCCGATGGAGAAGGTTCTCGACTGGGCCGCCAGCGAGATCGAAGGCTTCATGCGCAACTAGGCGCGGAGCGGGGAAGGCGTCGTCCAAGAAGGGACGGCGCCTTCTTCGCTTCCCGTCCCGTCCCCGATCGCACGGAGCACGCCATGGCCGATATCGCTGCCCGCAATACCGCTATCCTCGAAGGAAATCGTCGCGGCGGCTTGCACAGGCTGATGCAGCGCAAGTCGACGATTGCTTTTCTGATGGCCTTGCCTCTCATCGTTCTGCTGGGCGTGCTGGTGGCCTATCCGGCCGGCTACGCGGTCTGGCTGTCGATGCTGAACAAGTCGATGACCAAGTTCGTCGGCTTCGGCAATTTCGAGTTTCTATTCAAGCGCGCGACCTTCTGGGACGTCTTCTTCCAGTCCTGCCTGTTCGCCATCTCGGCGGTGATCTTCAAGGCGATCATCGGTTTCGTCGTCGCGCACTTCGTGCACAACATCCCGACCAAGGGGCAGCGCAAATGGCGCGGCATGCTGCTGGTGCCGTGGGTGATCCCGCCGGCGATGAGCACGCTCGCCTGGCTGTGGCTGTTCGATCCGTCCTACTCGGCGATCAACTGGGTCCTGATGCATTTCGGCATCGATCGAATTCCATGGACCGGTGAGGCCAACTGGGCGCGCTTCGCCGTCATCCTGGTCAATATCTGGGTCGGGGCGCCGTTCTTCATGATCATGTATCTCGCGGCGCTGAAGTCGGTACCCGAGCAGCTCTACGAGGCAGCCTCGATCGACGGCGCCACATGGTGGCAGCGCATCTGGTACGTGACCCTGCCGATGATGCGCAACATCATCGCCATCACCGCACTGTTCTCGCTGATCGTGACCTTCGCGAATTTCGACATCGTGCGCATCCTGACGGCCGGCGGACCGCTCAATGCCACCCATCTGTTCGCGACGTGGGCTTTCAAGGTCGGTATCGAAAGCGGCGACATACCCTTGGGCGCTGCCGTGTCGCTATTCATGGTGCCGATCCTGGCCGTCGCCGCCGCCTTCATCCTGCGCGACATCACCAAGCGGGGGAGTGAAGTCTGATGGCCAACGCCGCTGTTTCCGCCGGCATGGCCGGTCGTCCCGTGTACGGCAGCATCAGCAGAGACCGGCGCTGGGCGCTGCGCTGGTCCTATTTCTTCCTGGTGCTGTTCGCCATCTTCTTCCTGATGCCGCCGATCTACATGCTGATCACGTCGCTGAAGAGCAGCGCCGAGATCTCGGCGGCGCAGAATCCCTGGTGGGTCGAGAATCCGACCCTCTCCAACTATGTCGAGCTGCTGACGCAGAACCAGTTCCTGGTCTTCTTCCGCAACTCGGCCATCGTGTCGGTCTGCGTGGTGGCGATCAGCATGGTGATCAGCGTGTCGGCCGCCTTCGCGCTCGCCCGCATGAAGTTCTGGGGCTCGGCGACCCTGGCGACCGGCGTGTTTCTGACCTACCTGATCCCCGACACGCTGCTGTTCATCCCGCTGTTCAAGATGTTCGCCTTTGTCCGCGAAAATCTCGGCATCGAGCTGATGAACCACTGGTGGACGCTGATCATCATCTACCCGACGCTCACCGTGCCGTTCTGCACCTGGATCATGATCGGCTACTTCGCCTCCATCCCCAAGGAGCTGGACGAGGCGGCACTGATCGACGGGGCGACCTGGATGCAGACGCTGACCAAGATCTTCATCCCGGTGGCGCTGCCCGGTATCATCGCCGCGACGATCTTCGCCTTCACCGTATCCTGGGCGCAGTTCCTTTATCCGCTGGCCTTCACCACCTCGACCAGCGAACTCGTGCTGCCGGTGGGCATCGTCACCACCCTGATCAAGGGCGACGTGTTCAACTGGGGCCAGATCATGACCGGGGCGCTGCTCGGCGCCGCCCCACCCTTGATCATCTATGCTTTCCTGATGGACTATTATATTGCGGGTCTCACCGCGGGCGCGACAAAGGGATAGTCGACACATGGCACAGGTAACGTTGCGTAAGGTCGTCAAGAAGTACGACGAAGTGCTGGCCGTCCGCGGTATCGACCTCGATATCTCCGACAAGGAATTCATCGTGCTGGTCGGCCCGTCGGGCTGTGGCAAGAGCACGACCTTGCGGATGATCGCGGGGCTGGAGGAAATTTCCGACGGCGACATCGCGATCGGTGGCGACGTCGTCAACGACGTGCCGCCCAAGGACCGGGACATCGCCATGGTGTTCCAGAACTATGCGCTCTATCCGCATATGAACGTCTACGAAAACATGTCCTTCGGGCTGAAGCTCAAGAAAACGCCGAAGGACGAGATCGAGCGGCGGGTGAAGCAGGCGGCGCAGATCCTCGACATCACCGAGCTGCTCGACCGCAAGCCCAAGCAGCTTTCGGGCGGCCAGCGCCAGCGTGTCGCCATGGGCCGCGCCATCGTGCGCGATCCCAAGGTCTTCCTGTTCGACGAGCCGCTGTCGAACCTCGACGCCAAGCTGCGCGTGCAGATGCGCACCGAGATCAAGAAGGTGCATCAGAAGGTGCGCACCACCACCGTCTACGTGACCCACGATCAGGTCGAAGCCATGACGCTGGCCGACCGCGTGGTGGTGATGAATGCGGGCATCATCGAGCAGGTCGGCTCGCCCAACGATCTCTATCATTCACCGGCCACCAAGTTCGTCGCGGGCTTCATCGGCTCGCCGGCCATGAACTTCATTCCTTGCCAACTCGAGCGAGCCGCCGGTGCCCTTACCGTGCGGGTCAACGGGACAGTCGCCTTCCCGGTCCCGGCCGATCGTACGGCGCGCTACGAAGCGCATGTCGGCAAGGACAGGCTGGTGCTCGGGCTGCGGCCGGAGCACATCATCGAGACCAGGCCGCATGTCGAGCCCAACCAGCACGATTTCGACATGATGATCGACGTTGTGGAGCCGATGGGCATGGAGACCCTGGTCTATTTCACCGTGAACGGCGTTGAGGTCTGCGGCCGCGTCAATCCCAATGCCGGCGCGGCGGCGGCGAAGTCGATGAAGCTCAGGGCCGACTTGAGCAACATGCATCTGATCGACGACAGCACCGGTAAGGTGCTTTAAACAGACCGCGGGCCACAAAGCGCGGGGGTACCCCCGCGCTTTGTGGCCCGCGTCCTTATTTGCAAGGAGACATTTTGATGGGCGTGTTGACAGGCAAGGTCGCCTGGGTGACGGGTGCGGGTTCGGGAATCGGTCAGGCCGCGGCAGTGGCGCTGGCCAAGGATGGAGCGACGGTCGTCCTGACAGGACGCCGCAAGGCGCCGCTCGACGCGACGGCGGCGTCGATCCGCAAAGCCGGCGGCAAGGCCGAGGTCAAGCCGGGCGATCTCATGAAGGCGAGCTCGGTCAACAAGATCGCCGCCGACATCGCCAAGAAGTACCGCCGCATCGACATCCTGGTGAACAATGCCGGGCTCAACATCCAGCAGCGCAGCTGGAAGCAGCTCTCGCCCAAGGGCGTCGACGAGGTGGTCCACGGCAACCTGTCCAGCGCCTTCTATTGCACGACGGCGGTGCTGCCGCTGATGCGCAAAACCGGCGGCGGCGTGCTGATCCACACCTCGTCGGTCGCCGGCAAGGTGCCGAGCCTGCTCAGCGGGCCTGCCTACTCGGCGGCCAAGCACGGCGTGGTGGCGATGAGCCACACGATCAACATGGAGGAGTGCGTCAACAACATCCGCTCCTGCGTGGTCTGCCCGGGCGAGGTGGCGACGCCGATCCTCGACAAGCGGCCGATCCCGATCACCAAGGCCGAGCGTGCGCGCATGGCGCAGTCGGAGGATGTCGGCGACCTGATCCGCTACATCGCCTGCCTGCCGCCGCACATCGTCATCAACGAGGTGATGATCAACCCGACCTGGAACCGCGGCTACGTCGCGAGCCTGAAGCGCGGCAAGTCCTGATATCGGGGTCCTGACATGGGTACGGTGACGATCAAGGCGAAGGCCCTGGAGGCCTTCGTCGCGGATATCTTTGCGGCTGCGGGATGCTCGACGGAGGAGGGCGGCCGCATCGGCCGCTACCTGGTGAGCGCCAATCTCTCCGGCCACGACAGCCACGGCGTCGTGCGCGTGCCGCGCTATGCGCAGCAGAAGAAGAGCGGCACGGTGATCGCCGACGTGAAGGTCGATCTGGTGGTCGACACGCCGGTGATCGCGGTGGTCGACGGCAAGTACGGCTTTGGCCAGACGGTGACGCCGCAGGCGGTCCAGATCGGCATCGACAAGTGCCTCAAGAACGGCCTGTCGGCCGTCACCCTGCGCAACGCAGGCCATGTCGGCCGGGTCGGCGACTGGGCCGAGATGGCGGCGGCTGCCGGCCTGGTATCGGTGCATTTCGTCAACGCCTCGGGCAGCGTGCTGGTGGCGCCGTTCGGCGGCGTCGAGCGGCGCTTTTCGACAGCGCCCTATTGCGTCGGCATCCCGCGGCCGGGCATGGACCCGCTGGTCCTCGACTTCGCGACCTCGATCGTGGCCGAAGGCAAGGTGCTGGTGGCGAGCCAGGGCGGCAAGAAGGTGCCCGAGGGCGCGCTGATCGGCCCCGACGGCCAGCCGAGCCACGACCCACATCTGCTCTACGGCGACTACACGCCGACCGGCCCGCGCGACCACAGCAAGGGCACCGGCGCCATCCGTGCCTTCGGCGATCACAAGGGCTCGGGGCTCGCCTTTATGTGCGAGATCCTGGGCGGCTCCCTCAGCGGCACTGGCGCGACCGACCCCAAGCGCGGCCGCTTCGCCAACGGCATGCTCTCCTTCTACGTCGACCCCAAGGTTTTCGACGCCGAGGGCTTCTTCCCGCAGGACATCGCCAAGTACGTGGCCTTCGTGAAAAGCTCGAAGCCCGCGGCGGCAGGCGAGGAGATCCTGGTTCCTGGCGAGCCCGAAACGCGCACCCGCGCCAAGCGCCTGGCCGAGGGCGTGCCGCTGCCCGACGATACCTGGGCCGCCATCGTCGAGACGGCGCGGTCCGTCGGCCTGGACGAGCGGCGCATCCAGCAGGCCGCAATGTAGGGCGCCCGTCGCGCGGACGGGGCGCCACAAACCGCCCCCGTCCGCCAAATACTGTCCATCCATTGAAAATCAGGCCAGGGGCGACTACCTAATCGCCATGCATTGACGCCCCCAAAACCTCCAACAGCCCCGACGCGCCATTTCGGCGTGATCGGTCGTGGCTGACTTGGAGGTCGTCAATGCAGCATCGCCTGTTTCCCATCATCGTGTATGCGTCCGCCGACGTCAGGCGGGCGATCGGCCCAGACCTGGGCAAAGCCGCCGGCTTGGCCCTGCGGGCTCTGCTGAAAGAGCGGCGGTCCGTCGAGATCGCACACAAGCAAGTCGTCTACCGCCGCTGTCCTATCGCCTTCTCCTCTCGAGTCGGCGTGCATGGCGATCTCATCCTGGAGCTCGATGTCGGCAACCCCAACCTGGCCGACCGGGTCGTCCTCGAAGAGGACCTGAAGCGATCAGCGCAAAGGAACGGGCTGATCGAGGGGCGAGGGGCGGGGCGCAGCCCAGCCCGGCGAAAGTAGGCCCTGTTGGTTGGTATCGGGAAGCGGCGCTGGTCGCGCCGCTTTCCTCAACCGCCGGAAAATTTCGACCGGATCAACGTCCGCGCAGCAAGGCGCTGAAATCCTGCTTCCACTGTTCGGCGCCGGTCCGCGTCGCGTCGTAGACGGCGGCGCCGATCGCTTCACCGACGGCGGTATGGAGGCCGGCCCAGGCGAGCGGCTCGCCCCGACATGGTGAAGCCACCACGATGCAGTCGGTTCCCGTGCCGGTGATGGCAGCCCCGGGCTCAACGCCTTGCCAGTCGATGACGGCAGCGGTTCTCGCTTGAGCGACGATGGACAGCGCTTCGACCAGGGCGCCGTCGGTCAAGGCTGCGGAAACATGAACGAGCGTGTTGATTGTGCCGATGTACGGCCGGCGTGCCCGGCGCACACCGACGCGCTCGCCGTTCGAAAGACCGACTGTGGTCAGGCACGTCGCCTCGACGGTTTCGACGCGCCGCTTACAGAGATGATGACGACGGATGTCGCGCGACGTCATGAAGGCCAGCGCGTTCCCGAGCCCCGCATCGGCCAGCCGTGCCTTCAGGAACGTCCGCGGATCGACCGACGGACCGAGATCACTGTTGCGAACCTCGACCCAGACGACGTCGCTGACGACGGCAAAGCCAGGATGAAGCAGCGACCAGCCCAGAGTGCGTTGTGGCTCAGCGAAGCGCGCCATCAGCAAGGGAGGCGCGCAGCTCAGCGCAAATGGTGCGTCGGCAGAATCGAAGTCTGTCGCGGCACCGGTGCCCGGTCGCATGGCCTCATTCACGCTGGAGAATCTCCAACCCGCTGCATCGGCAGACTCGGCATGGTCGGATTGGCGCTCCCTACGGGATTCGAACCCGTGTTTCAGCCTTGAGAGGGCCGCGTCCTAGGCCTCTAGACGAAGGGAGCGGAGGCCGGAGGCGGGACTGATAGTCGAACAGGGCCACCGGCGCAACCCCTCCTGTTCAGGAGGGCTTTCGGCCGGTGACCCGGGACAGCACGCCGGGCACGAAGGGATGCACCGTGACCTCGGTGAAACCTGCGCCCTGCAGATACCCTTTCACCTCGCCTTCGGTGTGGGCGAGGCCAGTGCTGCCCTGGACGGCCTCGTTGAGGCCCCAGAGGGCGGCCGAGAGGGGGCCACGCCGGTCGTCGTGCAGGGTCTCGCCGATCAGGTGCATCTCGCCGCCGGGGTTGAGGGCAGCGAATGCCTTCTTGACGACCAGGCGGATCAGGGCGGGCTCGTACTGCGGCAGATTGCTCGCCATCACCACCACGTCGACGCCCGAGGGGAACTCGGTCGTTGTGAAGTCGCCGGGCAGGGTCGTCACGCGATCGGCGGCGCCGTTGGCGGTGATGTACTCATTGGCGACCACCGTCACCGGCGGCAGGTCGAGTACGATCGCCTTCAGCCCAGGATAGGTCTTGGTGGCCACGATGCTGTAGGCGCCGGAGCCGCCGCCGAGATCGAGCAAGGTCTTGCGCCCCGTGAGGTCGACGCTGCGGCTGAACAGCCGCGCCGCGCCCATGCCGATCGAGTAGGTCGCGGCATGATAGCGTCGGGCATCCTCGACCGAGAAATCGACATAGGCACCGAGCGTGTTCTCTTCCTTGCGCCGCAGGCGCTCCGAGAGCTCGCCGAACGCCGTCCAGCGCGGCTTGGTGAA
>Ga0209930_1001001_pt1 | contig 51489 bp, 56 predicted proteins | sample ThiBiot_500_biof_2_FD_183948 | JGI IMG/M metagenome (GOLD analysis project Ga0209930, IMG submission 183948) | Wastewater bioreactor microbial communities from Cape Town, South Africa - Thiocy_cont_500_biof (SPAdes) | ecosystem: Engineered > Bioreactor > Thiocyanate-remediating >...
ATATGTGCCAAGAGACCCAACAGGAGTTAGTGTAGGAACAACCCCCAAAGGAATGATTTTATGGGGTGCTTCTGATTTTTCATGGTATGAAATTGAAATTAAAGATGGAGCAAGTGCAGTAGGGTTTCAAATGATTATCCATATGGAACCTTTATTATCAACAGGACAAATTTTATTAAAGAAAAGTAATTTCCACCACAGAATAGACAGCATTCGTTTTCCTCATATTTATTTTAAAATTTGGGACAGCAATATCGGCAATTATGCTTATTACGGCTCTGTTGAAGATCAAGGAAGTATAAATATAACAAGATTAGATAGTGGAATTATATCGGGTAATTTTTCAGGGAAATTTTTTCGTTATGACAATCCAAATGATTTTATTACTATTTCTGATGGTCGATTTGATATTAACGGATTTACCCTGCCTAATCACCCGTTCCCATAAACCATTGCTTTAACTAAAAACTTTTTAAAATTAATTTTAACCTCAATTTAAAAATTATGAAAAACCTTATTTTTATTCTCACCGCATTGCTGTTATTAGGATGCAGAGACAGTAACAAAGCAGATGACGGATTTCACGCAGTATTGCCACCCGAAACACAAACCGGTGCAAACACTTTTGGCGTAACCATAAACGGTAAGGTATATGTCCCGAGAGACCCGACAGGAGTTAGCGTAGGAACAACTGCCAAAGGAATGATTTTTTGGAGGTCGCCTGATAATCAACACATTTATGATGAACTTGAAATCAAAGATGGTGCAAGTTCTGTGGGCTTTCAAATGATTATTCACTTGCAAAATTTATTTCAAAATGGTCAAGGAGAATATATATTGAAAAAAAGTAATTTTCATAATGGTATTGACAGCATACCCGACAATCATATTTACTTTAAAATCTGGGATAATAACATTAGCAATTATGCCTATTATGGTTCTATTGAAAACCAAGGGTTAATAAATGTAACAAGATATGATTTTGCGAATAGAATTTTTTCAGGAGTTTTTTCAGGAAAATTTGTTCGTTATGACAATCCCAATGATTTTATTACCATTTCTGATGGTCGATTTGATATTAACTGGAATACTTTACCTAATCACCCATTCCCATAAACCATTGCTTTACTTAACCTCAATTTAAAAATTATGAAAAACCTTATTTTTATTCTCACCGCATTTCTGCTATTAGGATGCAGAGACAGTAACAAAGCAGATGACGGATTTCAAGCAGTATTGCCACCCGAAACACAAACCGGTGCAAACACTTTTGGCGTAACCATAAACGGTAAGGTATATGTCCCGAGAGACCCAACAGGAGTTAATGTAGGAACAACAGCCAAAGGAATGATTTTTTGGGGTGCTCCCGACAATGTTTCTTGGAATGAAATTGAAATTAAAGACGGAGCAAGTGCAGTAGGTTTTCAAATGATTATACATTTACAGAATTTGCAAAGTATTGGTGTAGCACAATATACTTTAAAACAAAGTAATTTTCATAATGGTATTGACAGCATACCCGACAATCATATTTATTTTAAAATCTGGGATAATAACATTAATAATTATGCTTATTATGGTTCTGTTGAAAATCAAGGAATTATTAATATTACCAAATTCAATGGTAGCCTAACTCAAAATTGGATATTATCAGGCAATTTTTCAGGTAAGTTTGTTCGTTATGATAATCCCAATGATTTTATTACTATTTCTGATGGTCGATTTGATTTAAATTTAAACACCTTACCAAATCATCCTTTCCCTTAAAAATTAACTGGCAATAGCAGTTTACATAAATTAAAAATAACACTTACAAAATTAACCTCAAACCAGTTATTATTATGAAAAAACCATTTATTACCCTTGTTTTTTGTTTTCTGTTTATTCATATAACAGCACAAGACAACCCAACCATACAACAAACGGAACAACTCCCCAATTGGCCTGTAATGCTCTCTAATCTGGATACTTCACAGATTACTTCGGGCATATTAATCGACAAAGTTACTACGTTTGCTAATCTGATTAATTACAATACCGCTGAAAACAACTACTCAAACACCGGTCATTTTAATCAGGCGTTGAGCGAACTGTCACGTGCTTCAGATGAAACGCTGTTTGTCGGCACAAACTCAATTGTGAATCAAAATCCTCCGGTAATTCTAAATAATTCTATAGATATAGGAATAATCAATACCACTTTTCACAAACTTAACTTTAATGAAGAAAATCCTTCTGCCGGTGGTGTAACTTTTAACGAAACCACAGGTAAATTTGTACCCGTTGCGGGTCGCCCTGCTTTCATTGGAAAGAAAATCACAATCATCTCGCCTATGAAAGAGTTTGTTACAGGGAGTAGTTTTGTATTTAATTTCAATAACAGTTTGATTTATAACAATGCCACAACAACCATTAAAAACTTATCGGTCGATTTTGATGATGGAAATCCCGCATCTGTGGTTATTTCCAATGGCACAATAGTTACACCGGCAAAAACGGTAAATTATATGAGTACAGGTGCAAAAACGTTAAAATTTACCCTTACCTATTCAGACAATACCACATTAGAAACTTATGCTTATCTGTATGTAAATTACGAAGAAAATAATCAATCTTCTGCTCCCAACAGTGCCAATGCTCCGTGTTACGAATTATTAAAAGACAAAGGTACTTTCACATCAACCATTCCATTTAAAGGGTATGAAGAAAACGCCGCAGTGTTTGGGAAAACAGAATATACTGTTTTTTACGGCTATAATAATGCTGCAAAAAAAATGATAAAGCCAATTATTATTGTAGATGGTTTTGACCCCAAAGACAAAAGAAAAGTGCAGGATTGCGATTGCGAAAACGATACAACTCCTGCACCTAACAATTGCAGATTAAACAATTCTGATATTACAATTAGTTATTTTCCCCTTCGTATTACCATTACATTCAACCCCTCAAAACACGAATCTTTGGAAGATTTGATGAATTATAATGTAGATGGACAACCTGTTAATTTAATTGATAAACTGCGTACAGAGGGTTATGATGTTATTGTAATTAATAACCCCACTTACACAACAACCAATGCAAACGGACAAACAGTAACCATAGACGGCGGTGCAGATTATATAGAACGCAATGCAATGACCTTGGTTTCTTATATGCAATCTATTAAAGAACAGCAAAACATTGCAGGAAGCACAGAAAAATTAGTTTTAATCGGTCCAAGTATGGGTGGTCAAATTACACGCTATGCTCTTGCTTATATGGAGAAAAAATTTGCAGAAACAAACAATCCTGTTTGGCAGCACAATGCTCGTTTATGGGTAAGTGTAGATAGCCCTCATTTAGGAGCGAATATTCCTGTTGGTGCACAAGCAAATATTTGGTTCTTAGCAGATAGATTATATAAAGATAATGCAAGAATTCAATTTTATGAAGAATTGAATTCTGTTGCAGGGAAACAACAAATTATCAGCCAATTTAAAAATGCAAGAGAAACCGGTTATTTGAATGGGAATAGTTTTTTTACAACATATTACAACAATCTAAATTCTAATGGAGTTGCCGGTTCGGGAGGTTATCCGGTTTCTATTCCCGATACTTTTAGAAAAATTGCAATGGTGAATGGTTCATTGACCGGTAAAAAAGATGCTTCCGAGCAACAAACATTTTTGTATATGAGAGGATATATAAGAGGTTTGTGGCCATTTCAAAGTTCAACAATTACATTGTTCAGGTTACAAGATAATTTTATGCCTGCGTACGGACAAACAGGAACTGTTTTCAAAGGAGATGGACAGAATCTTGGTATTGGTTTAAATCATTGGAATATTAATCACCCAAGATATACTTTAAATGTAAATAACAATAGCATTAAAGGAAGTCTGGACATTGTCCCCGGCGGATATTTTAAAACGGCTAAATACATAAAGGAAGCTGTTGCACAAGGAGCAAGTAGTGCTGGTATTAGGCATGAAACCGGAGATTATATTGAGAATCACTCTTTTATTGCTACGTTTTCTGCTTTAGGTCATTTATACCCAAACCAAAATTGGGGGAATCCGTTAAATGTTAATTTAACATGTCCTTCTAATAAGCAAACCCCATTTGATAGCTATTTTGGAACAGCAAATCATACAGAACATACTTCGTTTACAAAAGAAAGCGTAGATTGGCTTATGAAAGAATTAGACGGTGTACCCCAGCTTCCCCATTTCCCCATAGATGTTTCGCAATTTATAGGATCTAACGTAATCTGTTTAAACGAAATATCGGAATATTCTTTCTCAGATCTTTGTAAAATACCAGGTAGCATAACTTGGTCACTTAGCGGTTCAAGCGCACAAATGATCTCTTCAACAGGAATTTCAGTTACAATAAAAGGTGTGGCAAATGGTGCGGCAACTCTTACTGCAACATTCCAAAACGGGCAAACTTTCACCAAAAAAATCTGGGTTGGCAAACCTAATGTATTGATATATCCATCAGAGGACGGTTCTTTTATGGCCTATCTAAAAAGCAATGACAACAATTCAACCTTAGAAGAACAAGGACTTACCCCTGACGATGTAACTTGGAGAAGATTACCCCGCTTATATACCTCCACCGGGTTCTCATGTTATATAAGTAATGCTGATCCGAACCAGGTTGTAGAAGTAATTGTTACCAATTCCTGCGGAACAGTAACATTTTTGGAAACCATAAGTTTCCCTCCATGTGAAGAGTATGTCATTGTATCAAATAACGATAACACCTTTAATCTAATTCCGGCGCCGTGCTCGCAAAACTCCACAAATAACATACAGAATAATCCTTCGGTGATTATCGTCGACATTTTTGGTCGTGAAGTTCTAAACACTTCTTCAACGCAGTTTAGTCTGCAAAACCAACTCTCGGGAACTTACTATGCGAGAATTATTAGAAACAAAAAAATTGTTCGCACACAAACTTTAATAAAACGCTAACAAATAATTTTTAGAAGATGTTTAAATTTTATTGCTAAAAATTTTTCGTAGGTATTTTGAGATGGTTTCCTAATGGTAAAAAAATACAAAAGAAAATTAAATTTGGTTTGATGCGGTAAGATTAGCAAAAAATAAATAGTGTGAAAATCAAAAAAACCGCCATTTCACAAAACCCGATCATGAGTACCCCCATATAGGGTGTTTTAACGCTTGTTAAATCACCCTTTTTCAGTTACATTTGCTACCAATAACCAATAAAAACTCAATACCATGCCATCAACATCAGAAGTAGGTCACGCCAAAAACGTCGCCAATTTTACAGACCTCATCGCCTATTGCAACGCTTACGGAGCCACCTACAATCCATCCCATGCGCCGCTGCAATTAGCAGCATTAAACACATTGCTTACATCCGCGCAAAACCAGCTCACCAACGTAACCACTGCCAAAAACGCATTCGACACCGCAACAGGAAATCGGCAGCTCGCCTTTCAACCCCTCCGGTCGCTCGCAACAAAAATCTTCAATTTCGTAGCCGTCACAGATGCAAACGAGCAAACCATTGCCGATGCCAAAACCATCAACAACAAACTACAAGGCAAAAGAGCCACAAAACCAACACCACCCAATGCAGGAGGTACAGAAATTTCAGTCTCCCGCCAAAGCTACGATATGCTCACTGAGAACTTCGCCGCACTCATAGATCTGATCAGTTCCATACCCTCCTATACACCAAACGAAACCGAACTTACCGTCCCCTCCCTCACCGCATTTCATGCCAATATGCAAACCGAAAACAATAATGTACTCAATGCAGAAGTAGCATACAGCAATGCACGAATAGCAAGAGATACCGTGCTCTATGATGAAAGTACAGGCCTTGTAAACATTGCATCCGACGTAAAAAAATACGTAAAAGCAATCTACGGAGCCACATCACCACAATACAAACAAATCAGCGGCATAAAATTCACAAAATCAAAATCATAAATATACACCCCAAAAAGAGAGTTGGAACACTAAAAATTCCAACTCTTTTTCGTTTTTAGAAAACAACCAGCCGCAATCAGAAAACTTCTACCCGCATTTAAGGAACTCCCGACCACATTTAAGGAACTCGCATCCGCATTTAAGGAACTCGCACCCGCATGTAAGGAACTTGTACCCGTATGTAAGAAACTCACGCCCGCATGTAAGGAACTCGCATCCGCATGTAAGGAACTCGCACCCGTATTTAAGAAACTCGCACCCGTATGTAAGAAACTCGCGCCCGTAATTAAGGAATTCGTACCCGCATTGAGAAAACGATCATCATCATTTGTAAAAAACCCATACCGGTCTCCGCTTTCGCCATCCTTCATCATAAAAATAACTATCTTTGAACATCCAAAAAGCAAAAACAAATGTTAGGCAACTTAAGGCATAAAATAGAGAGGCAATGGTTCGGCGTCCTTACCAGAATGGGCGCCAAATTGGGAATCCCAGTTTCAAAATTGCGCGTTTTCTTCATCTATTCCACCTTTGCCACTGCCGGCGTTTTCTTTCTCATCTACCTCGGCCTCGCCTTCACACTTTGGATCAAAGACATGTTCATCACCAGAAGACCCAGCGTGTTCGATCTTTAGCAAGCTCCTCAGGCAACTTGTCATTTCCGTTCATCATCACAAAAACAATTCCTATGGAATTTCAGCACATATCGTCCGGTCAAGATTTCAGGGTTCCCGTCATCTATCAATCCTACTGCGCCACCTTTCCACCCGACGAGCAGCGCAGTCATGAGCAATTTCTTAAGCTCTTCACCAATCCGCTGGTCAAGATTAATGCGTTGTTAGATGATCATCAGCACATCGGTTACCTCATCCTTTGGGAGCTGTCGCATTACACTTATGTAGAGCATTTCGAAGTTTTCCCCGAGTTCCGCAGCCGCAAATATGGCTCAGCCATCATGACGAGCTTACGCAAGCAATACCCCAAAATCGTCCTCGAAGCCGAACCCGAAAACCTCGACGAAACCGCGCAAAGAAGAATAGGATTTTACCAGCGCAATGGCCTCACCGTCATCGACAAAACCTATGTGCAGCCCAGCTATGGAGAAGGCAAAAACCCCATCAATCTCTGGCTGCTCGCCAATTGGCTGCCAGAAAATACGGTTCATATAAAAGAAGAGCTCTACGATGTGGTATATCCGTAGAGCCCTGCTAAAACATTTCTTTTAAATTAATTGATCTCGTATTCCAATTTAATGGTGATGCTCGCTTCCTTATCTTTAGACGAAGTATTGAAAGTGCCACCATACGAATACTCCTCGGTAGAGTTGGGCGCGGTAATCTGCGTAATGCCCATCGTTGCCTTTTTAAGTTTTCCCAAAGAGCTGCCGGCGTTTTCCGCAATCTTTTCCGCACGCTGTTTTGCATCCTTCGTTGCATCGGCAATCATCTGGTGTTTCACATCCGCAAGTTTGGAGTAGAAATAACTCGGGGCAGATGAGGTAAACTCAATTCCAAGATTGATAATTTCGGTGATGTTCCGGGAAAGGTTTTCCACTTTCGCCACATCCTTACTGTCAATGGAAATCGTTTGTGTCAGCTGATAGCCCGCAAAAGTTTGAGAACTTCTGCCCCTGTCGTCACTGGAGTAATTATATTGTTTCTGGATGTCCACCGCCGAAAAAACCATTTCGTTTTTGGGTATTCCTTTAGAAGTGAGGTAGTTTTCAATCACTTTTCGGTCATTAGCCAACTGATCGTATGCCGATTTAAGTTCAAAACTGTTGCGGGAAAAATTTCCGCTCCATCCAATGAGGTCCGAAGTAAATTTCTTGGTGCCCAATCCGGTAACCGAAATGGTATCCTGGCTTTTGTTGCGGTTTTTAATGGCGCTTCCCAAAAGAGCAAGACCAATAACAAAACCAAGCGATGCAATGCTGATAGCAATAATATTTTTGTTCATGAGTGTGGTAGAGATTTTTTAAGTGAATATTGATTGAGATGGATCACATCAAATCTTATTCCAAGTAATGAAGAATTCTTTAGCACCAGAACTCCGCCATCAAGATCCCGTCGTAAGCCCGATAGCAAACGAAATGGTTGTGGAATTAAGATTTTACCTTTCTTGTTTTAATGTATCCTATATAGGCCATTCGCATATCGGCAGCAATGCGATCTATGGGGAAGCTGTCCCTGTATTTTTTGGCTAAAGAAAAACTTTTGTCGGCATAGATCAGGAAACGGTCAATTTCCTCTTCATCCCATCCCTGCTGCGTATAAAAGCTAAGGTCAACTTCCAACTTAATGCGGTTATAAAATTGTTGCGTCTCCGCATAATTCGCTTGAGTAATCGGCTTGCTGGTCGCTTTCGTCAACAGCCCCACAGCAGCCGAAACCAATCCTATAACATTCACTTGTCCGGCACTAAAGTTAGGTCCTGCAAAAGCGGAAGGCGTTTTCAGCCGGGGCTGAACTTCCGTGGAAGGGCTCTTCATATAGGTATCCATAGAAGAGTTAAGGGCAACTACTTTCTTGGGAGGGTCCAGCGTCTTGCTGTCTTTCCTGATGTTACCCGTTGGCTGAAAAGCGATTTCGACTTCAGGAATCAGATAGGGCACTTTGGTAAGCGCTACATTAAGCGGTTGAGTAAAATTCTCGCTGGTTATTTTTACCTGAAACCTTTCAAATCCCGACTTCACAATACGCAGTTCGTCCGTTGGTTTTGATGCGATCATAAAATTCCCGTCCCTATCGGAGAGCACCTTTTCGTCGGTTCTTACATTAATAACAATTGCGTCGGCAATTTCGTTTCCAAATTCAGATTTTACCTTTCCGAAGATGTACTCCTGAGAGAATCCGGCGATCCCTATCAATAGAAATAAAAAAGAGAATAGTTTTAACTTCATGATCATTTTTTATAAAGGTAAATTTTTTTTGATCTTTCAAAATCATCTCAGATCTAAACTTATGGTCTCTAAAAACTGTTAATCGGTTATGATGGAGGATTTAATTATATAACAAATCATTCGTTTTAGTAGAAGATCAAGGAAGTTCAAATTTTTAAGTGGCGGTTTTATAAACTTTTAAAAAATCTTTAAGGGCTATTTTTAAATCGAATTCTATTGAATCTTTATCAAAATTACGTGCATATTTCTTACTGAGTGCTAATTTTTTATCGGCGTAGATTAAAAAGATCTCAAAATCATATTCGTCCAAACCATAACCTGTGAAGTAGTTCACATCCACTGCTGCTTTGATCTTTTTGTAAAAATCGTTTGATTCTGCCGCTGTTATAGTATTGTTGGATTGGTTTTTACTAAAAATGGATTGGCCGATGAGTCCGATAAGTCCGCCGTTTGCTCCAGGTCCAAAACTTATTAATGATATTTGACCAGCCGAATAGTCGTACGGTTTAAAAGCAGAAGGAATAGTGTTAGCAGGGGTAGTTTCTGCTGGTTGATACTTTAAGTACTGACGCATTTGTGCGTTGAGTTTTGATGCTTTTGGAGAAGTGCGAAAGTAGGCAATATCTTTTTTTAAATTTCCTGTAGGGTTGAAGGCAATCTTAATTTCTTGGATATCAACGGCTGGCTTTTGAAGTGTTACCACTATTGGATGATCGAGCTCCTTTCTCGAAAGCTTAATATATTGTACATCGTAACCTCCTCGTACAAAGCGTAGTTCATCATAATTTTGTGCAGCAATGGTAAAGTGTCCGAGATTGTCCGCAAAAGTCTTTTCGTTTGTTCTGGAATTGATAACTAAAGTTGCAGGCATATTGTCTCCATTATCGTTCACCACATGTCCTGCTATGAATGTTTGTTGTGCTTGAGCAATAAAGACTACAAAAGAGAACACAAAAAGTAGTTTTGCTTTCACTGGCAAATTTTATGTAAATGTAATGTGTGTAAGATTATTTGGAAATCATTTTAGGTTTTATGTTTTAAAATTTAACCAGTTTTAACCAGTTTTATGAAAGTTTTTGAACTCGATTTTCCTCATGATGTTAAAAATTAGCTAAAGAAAAACGAAGCGTGAGTACTGGTAGTGTAAATCTTTCTTACGGCGGCAAAGCAGCGTAAGAAAGATTTCAACGTATGGTCTGCAATTGATGGGAATTAGAGGCGCGAGCGAAGCGAGCGCCGAAAAGAACTAAACAAGATACACCCAAAAAGAAAATTTCTGTCCTTTTTTTGTATCTTTGCTTCCTTATAAAACCTGGGGCAGACTGGTTTCGACAGCAAGATCAATGGGTAAGTAAGCATGCAGAGAACCGTGGCGCGATCTCTTTAATCCCTTGTCACAACATTTTAACTGGCGACCAAGAGTTTGCTCTTGCTGCTTAATCTGAATCATAGTAAGATAAGCGCTTTTCCCGAAGTACAGTAAGGAAACAAGATATCCCGCAGAAGTTCTGTTTCGCGACGTCTGATTACGGGGTATAGCAATGCGGAAATAAGGATGCGGAAACTTCGGCCGTATCTCGAAAACCTTAGAAGTTAAGCGTAAAGTTGGCGGTCTGCTGTCTGCCTTGCGTCGAAAATCAATAGCAGAATAAGCATGTAGAAATCTTATGTGTTGCTTGTTTGGACGAGGGTTCGAATCCCTCCTGCTCCACAGATCGCGAAAATAAACCACTGAAAATCAGTGGTTTATTTTTTTCTTGTATGTTTTGTTTCGCATAAACTGCTTTAGCTATAACAATTCAGAAGAATTTTTATCAGAATTAAACACAATAATTGAATCCCAATTAACCTCTGATCTCTGGGAAGTAGCTTTACCATTAGACCTCGCAACTTCATCTTTCCGTTCCCCTTCGCTATTTGCGTACTATGCATCACTAAACATTCTCAATGCGTTAGGTTTATTTTCTAAACTTCAAGTGAAAGAATTATTAGAATCTGGTTTACGAGCTAATAAATCAGCATTAGAAAGACATCATTTTTTTCCAAAAGCATGGTTAATACGGAACGGTGTTACAGAGCAAAGAGATTATAATCAAATTGCCAACTTTGCTTTAGTTGAATGAAGTGATAATATTGCAATTAGTGACAAAGAACCTAGAGTATACCTACCAATTTATGAACAAAGGTTTGCAATTGATGAATTAGCAAAGATGCGCTTTTGGCATGCTTTACCCAAAAATTGGCAAGAAATGAATTATCGCGATTTTCTTACTGAAAGGAGAAAATTAATTTCTAAAGTTGTTGAGGAAGCTTTTGAAAAGCTGTAATATTTCAATCAGATAATCGAAAAATTTCCGATTATCTGTTTTTATTTTTACATTTGCATAGTGGGTTTTGAAGTTTCAATACAAAAATATGCCGAGCATCCGATTCCTCATCAGGTGTTGCTAAGTCTTTTGCGCGATTATAAAAGACCGAATGACAAGATTCATTCTTTGATAAAAGAGGGTAAGTTAATCTCATTGAAAAAAGGTCTATACGTTTGGAACAGTAATTCTTTACCGGAGAATTTCAGTATTGCGAATGTGCTTTACAATCCTAGTTATGTATCATTGGAATCGGCGTTGTCATTTTATGGATTAATTCCGGAACGGGTTTTTTCAGTAAGTTCAATGACCTTCAAAACATCAAAAAAATTCACAAACGAATTCGGAAACTTCGAATATATAAAAATTCCAACACCCTATTACTCGTTTGGAATAAAAAGAATTTCTATCAGAGACGGGCAATTTTCTTTGATGGCAATGGCAGAAAAAGCATTGATGGATAAAGTTATTACTACAGCTGGCATCATTATCAGAAGTGAAATTGCAGCTCATAAATTTTTGTTCGAAAATCTAAGAATAGATGAAGATCAATTAAAATCTTTTAACACGAAAGAAATGACAAGTTGGGCAGAGTTTGCCAATAAAAAAGAATCTTTGTTGAATGTTATAAAAGTCATACAAAATTTATGATACAAGATTGGATAGCAGAATATCAACCCAAAACTGCAGATGATTACAAACAAGCATTGCGTGAAATAATGCAACAATTGGCATTGGCAGGATTATCTCGTAGTGGTTTTTTTTCAAAAGCAGCTTTTTATGGAGGTACTGCTTTGAGAATTTTTTATGGACTTGACCGATTTTCTGAGGATTTAGATTTTTCTTTGTTGCAGAAAGATGAAAATTTCAATTTAGAGTATTATCTCAAATTTATTGAGGATGAATTTTTGGCTCAAGGTATGGTTGTTACCATCAAAACAAAACATAAATCTGTTGTTTCCGCAGTTGAATCAGCATTCTTGAAATCAGAAACTTTTTGGGGTGAACTCATCTTAGAAACTTCGGTTTCAGGATTAGGAATCAAACAAAATATAGGATTAAAAATAAAAATTGAAGTGGATACGAAACCACCGTTGGGTTTTGAGACAGAAGAAAAGTTACTTCTAAAACCATATTCATTTTATGTAAAATGTTTTGTGCTGGAAGATCTTTTTGCTGGTAAAATGCACGCTTTACTTTTCCGAAAGTGGGGAAATAATGTGAAGGGGCGCGACTGGTACGATTTGGAATGGTATATCAAAAAAGGAATTAATTTGAATCTTCAGCATTTCTTATCAAGAGCAAGAGATAGTTCTGATTGGTCAAAAGAAACAAATTCCGAATCAGAGTTCAAAAAATTGCTAACAGCGCGAATTGAAAATTTAAATATTGAAATTGCTAAGAAAGACGTTGAACGATTCATCCAAAATCCAAAAGTTTTGGAAATTTGGTCTAAACAGTATTTTTTAGATTTGATTAAAATGTTAAAAGTAAAAGAATAACTGTATCTATTTTGGATTCTTAAATTTGGTTTATAAAAAAATCTTTATTTACCTTTAGCTCCCAAACTTCTAGTATTCCTTTGGTATATCCGCCTTAAACTTGATTGATTTCTACGTGGAAAATTTAAGTGTAAAAATGAATAATACTCTTTGCTCATCAACAAACAGTCTTCGGGTATGGGTTTTGTCATGTACTTAGTAATTTATAAAGAGAATTATCCAATAGAAAAGAAGCACTTCTCTAAGAAAAATAACTTATATACTTACATTTGATCTCAGTAAAATTGATGATGAAGAGCATGTCAACAACCGAGCAAAAAAGCCAGTACAAAATGGTTTCTACATTTCAAAGGTTAGTTGAAACGCAATTTTCTGGTGACATAAATGCATTATGCTGGCGTAGAAATCCTATCGGTGATTTTCAAGAAATTGCTTCTCAACTGAAAATAAATGAAAACATTACAGAAATTTTCATTGAAGACTTAAACCAACTTCAGCTTTCAGAAAACGGAAAATTAGCAAGGAAATTCATTATACAAGATCTTCAATTTCTCACTGATTATGGAGCGCAACCATCCCTAAATATATTGAAAAATTATGAGCGAGATGATGAGTTTGATTTTATTTCAACCGATGTTTATTCTTATCATGTAGACCGATCACCCATTGAGTCCGATACTTTTTTGTGTACCTATTTTGGTGCCTCTGGTGATATCATTCCGAATGATCAGGTGCAACAAAAAATCCTTATTCCGGAAATCCGAGAGCAGTTGAAAATACTTTTTAATGGCCCAGAATCTGAATTTGAACATTTCCTGAAAGAGAACTACTTCGATTTACATTATCAAGCAATACCAAACGCAAAATCCACCAATTTAGGGAATGGAAATTTGTGGCGATTATCGGTAGATCATCCTGGGCAGAAGGTTTCACCATGTGTTCATCGTGCTCCCATCGAAAATGAAGGTGAATTAAGATTGCTGCTAATTTGCTAACCTTTGCTGGCTTTTACTTCGATTTTAATGGGCATTCTCTTTGCGATCATGATGGGCACCTATTAATTTTGAGTGACCATAACCAACTTTCTCCGCTAAATTTAAATATTAAGTTTTCAACCCTTTCGGAATAGTTGTGCTTCGACATAAAATCCGTAGATCATCCAATTTTTACCTGCCTCCAAAACATATAGGTAATCCTTATCCAACGCAATCACATTGTAGTCGGAATAAAATGGATCGAAAAAATTTACTTTTCATCTTGCAAAATTTTGATCTCTTCGAAATTTTGCGAAAACATCTCCTTTTTCCATTCGATCTTGTTGTAATAATGGCACCGCAGGTTCTAACGATCAAAAAGCCAGCGAAATTTTTTGAAATCGTATTTTGATGATTTAAGGTTTTGAGTTAAACATTTTTTCTAAAACTTGATGGCGATAATCGAAAATAGATTTCACTTTATTTTTTACCAAAAGCACATGCACAATAGTTCCCAAGAAGCCAAAAGGCAATTCATAATATACTGTATCTTTCATCAGCACGCCTTTTTCGTTAGATAAAAACTCGTGACGATGATGCCACAGCTTGTAAGGTCCTTTCTCTTGAAAATCAGTAAAACTTACAAGGTAATCTACCTGAATAATTTTCGTTTGCCATTTTAAAGGAACCCCGAATAGCGGCGAAACGGTATAATCAATGAGCATTCCTTCATAAATCGCATCATCATCATTAAAACCTGACAATACAGTAAAACCCATATCTTTTGGGGTAATTTTGGCTAAATTGTTGGGAGAAGAAAAGAACATCCAAGCAGTTTCTCTATCGCAATTCAGTTGCTGCTCTCTGTAAAGTTGGTATCTCATGTTTTCTATATAGTTTTCTTATCAGTAATGTACTATCGTTGATTCATTTGATACAGCAACAAGCTTTCCAAAACAGTATTATTACTCCAAAGTGCACATTAAATTGCGGATTTACTCATGAGGAAAGAAGCAATAAAAAGATGATAATGGACATCCTTGAATAATCATTGATGATAAAAATAAAATCAATTCAACCTACCGATGCAATTTGAAGTTGAAAACTTTAATTTTGTTCAACCTAAAACCCTGCCGTGAATATATCAGATTTTGAAAAGGAAGTGAACTCTACCACTCTGAAAAGAGGCCAAAAATATTTTGATGAACAAGCGGTTGCTGATTTGGAAGAAACCGCCAAAGGAAAATGGAGCGCAACCGTACATGGAAATAACGATTACATTGTCCATATAAACCTGAACAACCGGCAGAGAGTTACTGATATGGACTGCGAATGCCCTTTTGATGACGGCGATATTTGCAAACACATGGTTGCAGTTTTATTGGCCATAAGAGAGGAGAAAACAAATGTAACAGAAGTTTCAGGACAGAAAAGTCCAAACAAAAAGAAAGCACCATTGGGGATTAAGGAGCTCATGGAGAAAATCTCAGACCGCGAACTCCGGGATTTCTTGTTCATTTTTATGGAGAAAGACAAAAAATTCAAAGACGATTTTCTGCTGTATTTTGCCGATAAAGACGATTCTGGGGATCTTACGAAAAAATTCCGCGACCTGATCGACAGTACCATTAAAAGAAATACCAGCCGCGGCTTTATCGACTATCGCTCGTCCCGACAAATGGCAACTGAACTCACTCAATTTTTGTCAACCATTGAGGAATTTATCCGAAAAAGCAATTACAGAGATGCATTGGTACTCGCACAACTGATGATTACCCGAACCATTAAAACCATTGAATATTGCGACGACAGCAGCGGTTCTGTGGGGGATGTAATCGGCTACGCCATTGAATTTCTGGCGCGGGCAGTTGAGGATGCCCCTTTCATGTTAAAAGAAAAAGTAATCGAGTTCTTGGCAAAAGAACTCAAACACAAAATCTATTTCGATTATGGAAATTTCGGATATGATTTAATGAATATCTATGAAAAATTAAGTTTGGAAACAGGTGAAATAGAGCAATTTTTGCAATTACTGGATGAAAAAATAGAAATAGAAAAAAAATCCAGATACGATTATGAACTGGAAAGATTAATCGTCTGCAAAATATCTTTTCTGAAAGAAACAGGCGATGATAAAAACATTCAGCAGCTGATTGATGAAAACCTCAGTATCCCCGAAATAAGAGCAGTAGAAATAGAGAAAGCTGTTGATAAAGAAGACTATGAAGCGGCAAAAAAACTGATAGAAGGTGGAATAAAAATCGCCAAAGAAAAAGGTCATCCAGGTACGGTGAATCGTTGGGAAACAAAATTACTGGACATTGCAGAACTGGAAAATGATGTGGAAACCATCCGTAAATACACCAAAAAATTTGCCCTAGATCGAAATTTCAGTGAAGAATATTACAGAAAATGGAAAGCCACTTTCCCTCCCGAAGAAAGGTCGATTGAAGTGGGAAAAGTGATTTCGGACATCCGCCAGAAGATCGAAACGGGCGCTGCCAAAAATAAATCTTACGAGTCCGGGAAATATTCATTATTACTCTACAGCTTGGCTCCCATTTATATTGAAGAGCAATTTTACGATCGATTATTGCCTCTTGTGCAAAATGTGAGAAGCTTGGATACCATTATGCCTTACGTGAACGTTCTTGCTAAAATTTATCCACAGGAAATGACAAGCACCTTACTTGTGGCGCTAGAAAATCAGGCCGAATACGCCAATTCCCGACCGAATTATAAAAGTCTGGTAAAAGACATAAAAAAAATCCTCAAACATCTTCCAGAGGCAAACATCCCCGTCCGGAATCTTGTGCAGCAATGGAAGCGCAAGTACATCCGCCGCCCTGCAATGTTGCAGGAGTTGGAAAAATTATAGATTTTTAGGGGATTTTCCGGGATGGTGCAAAGCGGGGTGCTTAGTGCTCTCTTTTAACCCTACGGCATTATACATTAATCACAAAAAAAACAGTCATTCAATATCAATGCTTCACCCATAGCAAAGCCATAGATACCCCGTATATTACCCCAGTATAGTCCATGAAGAATCACCCTGTTTTTCTCAATGATATTCACAAAAAATAAGTCAAAATATTAAAAATAATTGAATAGGAGATAATGAAAGCGTTCCAAACAATCCACGACGGGTCACTCAAAGGGCAAAGAACGCAACACCTGTCAGATAAATTAATCCAAAGTTACTAAAAAATAATACAATAATTACAGAAAATGTTAAGCTGCCATAAGATTCTAAGGTATTCCTCGCTTTTCCTGATTGATTTAATCATTTCAATCTTCCCAACTAACTGTCCGGTCAATGGATGAGTTGATGATCTTCGGGGTGCAAAGCGGGGTGCTGGTGCAGTGTTTTAGATACCGAACTCACGAAAGGATTGTCTTTGCCGAATCTTAACTTTTATGCGGCCGCGTAGAGTGTTTGTTTAATAATACCGTAAAGCCAAAACTTTATTATTTTAAACGAAGTTTCATGAGTGCAAAATCAATGACCTTATTGTTTAAAGGGATTGAGTACTAGTTATCATTTAAAAATTCAAATGTTTTTAGAGTTGCGATATACACGATTTTTCTGTTTAAACCTAAAATAGTATGGTCTTCATTGATTATGGGTGACTTGCCAAATCTTTCCGTAAAAACGCTATCCAATGCTATTAGATATAGCACTTGCCGATGGACACCATAAATCCTTTTTTCACGGTTATAGGCATCAACTAATTCTTGGTCAGATTTTCTTTCGAGGTTTAAAATATACTTTTGAATAATCTCCTCGTCGCCATTTCTTTTTACATAAACTTGTTTCATAATAAAATATTTAAAGGTTAAACATCATTACGATAACAATAGAAAAAACAATGGTAATAACATATTTTTCAGTCAGTGACTGCTCATCGTTTTACCACCTTCCTGTGTTTGCAGAGGTTGGTTTAGCGTATCGCTAATCGTAATGATGAAGCAAAGCTAAGTAAAAAATACTTAAAAAATGGCGAACCGATACGTCGATGTAATTTTTACATGGGCATCTTACAGATACACAGGTTTGTTATGATGATTACATTTGAATTTAAAACTTCAAATTCCAAAATGAGCTAAATATTTCTGCGCATTATTTTAAATGAGGAGTAATAACATCTGCCCAGATTTTATACCCTTCTGGCTTCATGTGGAGCATATCTTCCAGGTACAGATCAGAACGAACTTTTCCATGCTCATCCAACATTGCCTTGGTGATGTCGATGTATTCTGTGTTTTTCTGCCCTTTCAGAAAATTTTTAATCTTGGCATTGGTGGCAGCAAATTGATTCCACAATTTTTCACGGCTCGGCGACATTTTTATAGAAATATAAGAAACCGGCGTATCGGGATACATGGCTCGGATTTCGCCATAAAACTTTTTAAATCTCTTTAATGCTTCACCTGCTTTAAGTTGAGGATTAGACGCAAAATCGTTCTCGCCACAGTAGATCACAATTTGTTTTGGATGATAGGGTGCCAAAAGGTCTTTATAGTAAACATTCAAATCTTTAAGTGATGATCCGCCAAAACCTCTGTTAATAATAGTTTTTCCGGGAAAATAGTCTGAAACATCCGTCCATTTCGTGAAAGAGGAACTTCCGACAAACAAAATAGCGTTTTGAGGCGGCTTTTGAGCACTGTCTTTTTGTTTAAATTCCTGAATCTCGTTCCAAAACTGAGGTTTCTCTTGTGCAGAAATCCATAACGATAGTAACAGAGAAAATAAAAATACCCATCTTTTCATAACGCTTTTTTTTAGGATTTAAATTTACGAAAATATGGGCTATCTCAATGTTTTATTTGAGTTTTCATGCATAAATAAATTAGCTTTTTAAATAGGGGCACACGCTCACGGAAGAATTATTTACATATTCCTAAATTGTTTTATGACAATTTTTTATTCGGAACAATAAACCATATTTTCATCTTTCAAAAAAAAGCTGTAATTTCGCGCAGAAAGTAAAGATGTCTATTCATACCAAAATCACGGAAACAGCCATCACTTTCGATGACGTTCTTCTTATCCCTTCTTATTCAGAAGTTTTACCCAATCAGGTTTCCCTTAAATCACGCCTTACCGATAAAATTACGCTACAGGTTCCTATCGTTTCTGCAGCGATGGATACGGTCACGGAATCGGCGATGGCTATTGCTTTGGCAAGAGTAGGCGGCATTGGGTTTATTCATAAAAATATGCCTATTGAAGAACAGGCAGCTCAGGTTTATCGCGTAAAACGTTCGGAAAACGGAATGATTTCTGATCCGGTCACCTTGTCGAAAGACCACTCTTTAGGGCAGGCAAAAGAGCTCATGTCCACTTTCAAAATTTCGGGGTTACCAGTGGTAGATGCTGATAACACGCTTATAGGAATCATTACCAACCGCGATGTTAAGTATCAGGAAAACCTCAATGCAAAAGTAGAAGAGTTGATGACTAAGGATCACTTGATCACCTCCGATAAAAACACCACATTGGAGCAGGCAAAAGAAATCCTTCTCGAAAACAGGGTGGAAAAACTGCCCATCGTGGACGATAATTTTAAACTGGTCGGTTTAATTACTATTAAAGACATCGATAATCAGTTGGAATATCCAAACGCCAACAAAGATAAAAACGGACGACTCATTGTAGGCGCAGGCGTGGGCGTAGGTGAAGATACGATCGAACGGGTTACAGCATTGGTGAAAGCTGGTGTTGACATCATCGCTGTAGATTCTGCACATGGACATTCCAAAGGCGTACTGGATAAGATTTCAGAAATCAGAAGAAATTTTCCAGAGTTGGATATTGTGGGTGGAAACATCGTGACCGCCGCTGCGGCAAAAGACCTCATAGAAGCAGGAGCCAATGTGCTGAAAGTAGGTGTTGGTCCCGGTTCGATATGTACCACCCGAGTAATTGCGGGAGTGGGTGTTCCTCAACTCTCTGCCATTTACAATGTATTCGAATATGCAAAAACTAAAAACGTAGCCGTTATCGCTGATGGGGGAATTAAACTCTCGGGTGATATTGTAAAGGCCATCGCTTCCGGAGCTAATGCCGTGATGCTTGGTTCCTTACTTGCCGGTACGGATGAGGCACCAGGAGAAGAAATTATTTTTCAGGGCAGGAAATTCAAATCATATCAAGGAATGGGCAGTTTGTCGGCAATGCGACGTGGCGGAAAAGAACGTTATTTCCAAAGCGAGGCAAAGAAATTTGTGCCGGAAGGTATTGAAGGAAGAGTGCCGCACAAAGGAAAACTAGAAGATGTAGTGTTCCAGTTAACTGGTGGAATACGTGCTGGAATGGGCTATTGTGGAACAAAAGATGTTGAAGCGCTTCAAAATGATTCTAAAATGGTGATGATTACCGGAAGTGGCTTGAAGGAATCGCACCCGCACGATGTAATTATTACACAGGAAGCTCCCAATTACTCGCTATAAAAAATAAAAGTAAGCCGTTGCAATGGGATTGTAGCGGCTTTTTTTGAAGTGAAATTTAAATGACTACAATGAAATTTCTTGTAACCATCTGCACACTATTGCTGGTAACCGGCTGCGATTCGTTGCCAACTTCTTATCCTGGATATGGGGATGTAACGATTAACGAGAGTAGGGAATTCGCCCAGCTGATGGAAAATGATCAAAAGAACAAAACCAAGGAAACCGCTGAGGTATTGAACTATCTTTTGAATGACACCGATCCTAAAGACCTTAAAACAGCCGCCGTCATCACCAATAATTCCAACTGTGATATTATAGTTCGGCTTATCAGTAAAGAGAACAACGTATCTTATCTCCTTCCCATTGCCAGAAGCAGCAAAAACCAATTCGTCATCCGCAAAGGAAATTACCTGATGAAATCTAATGTTTGCAATGCCAAGTACGAATCGCAGAAGAATATTTCAGAGCCACTCATGCTTAAACTTTCCAGTCATTAATGACGTTTGTTTAGAGGATGTTTAAATTTTATTGCAAAAAGTAAGCAAAGATGATTTGCTGATGCTATATAAAAAATTGGTAAAATTTTAAACACGTTCTTAGTTATTATTGACCCAGCTTTTCCTTATAGTCGTTGATTCTAAAATCGGTTCCAGCATTTCCTTTCTCCATTTTTTCTTTGGCATACAAGCGATAATCGTTCTCTGTTTTCTCTAAAAGATAATCGTAGGGGCCGACCGAAGAGATGAGTTTCACCAGCACCGGCGAAATTTCAAGGCATATAAAAAGTCCCATGATGAAACTTGCGGCCAATCCGATGATGGCAGAATTTTTACCCAATTCATCCAATGCCTGCAAGCGTGCTGCAAAACCATTGAACTTGTCTTCAAACGTCTCGGTTTTATTGCGCTCGGTTTCGATATTTCCATATACTTTTGAAATTTCTTTATCAAGATATGAAAGTCTTGGTGCAATGGATTTTTGGTAATTTTCAAGGTCTAGCCGACGCTGTTCCTTCAGTTCGGATTTTCTTTTGGCATTAGAACCGAATCCCACTTTTCCACTGGTTAATCCAGATTGCTTGCCCAGAATTTCCTTCTCCAGCTCAACCGATGCGGAATCGTAAGATTTTTGATAATCTGCAATTTGGGCTTGAATTTGTTTTTTTTCGGTTTCAAAGGGTCCTGACTGTTGAAGGATTCTATTATTCATTTCCTTTTGAAGTTGCGCTTTGTTCCGCTGAATAATGGTATTCAGTTGCTTGTTTACTTCTTTCTCGAAAATTTTCAGCTCTAATGGTTTTGAGATAATGATGCCCAAAAACACAGCTAATATCAATCTAGGGATCGCCATAAGTGTTTGGTTCCACCATGTCCCCGTTTTTTTTATGGAAGAAACGATATAGCGGTCAAGGTTAAAAATCATCAATCCCCAAAGTAGCGCAAAACCGATAGATACCCAAAGGTTATCAAAAACTGTAAACATAGCATAACCTGCAGAAAGAGTAGCAAATACAGCCGTGAAAAGGATGATGCCTCCAATACCGGCAAACTTGTTCCACTCCGAAGGGGCTTTTCTTAAAATATGAATGTTTCCGCCAGAACAAATCAGTAAAAACCATTGAAACCAGTTTATTCGGGCGTTTTCTTGGGTTGGGTTTATTGCTTTTGGTGTCATGGTGTGCTTGTGTATAGGTTGCTGTTATAAGTCATTTAAAACGGAACATTGTTACAAATAGTATTGGGTATTGCAAAGGTAAGCTTTAATTGTATCCTAGCGAGCTCCATATGCCAATGATTCAGCAGTAATCTTCCTGAAAATGATCGGGATGGATTGGTAGTGGTCATCGCTAGAGTACCTTGGTATCGCAGATTCTGGATTTTTTATTAAAATTTTATCAAAAAAAACTTGCGATGTTCGTAAACTTTTATACCTTTGATGCAACTAATATAAACTAACCATGAAAATAACCTCAAAAACCACTTACAGCTAAAAATTTCATTCCTTTTCAGGTATGGCTTTGTTATGCATTTTATTCTCTCTGTAAAGTTTAACGTACTTTATGGAGCGGTCTCAACACCCATGATTTTTTCGATTTGTCTTCTGATGGAAGAAAATTGCCGATTCTAAAAACATCCCAGATGAAAAAAGAATGCTCACATTTTTGGTGGCAGCGAGCAAGAATCCTATCGTAGTACAGCAATAGGATTCTGTAGCTCGAAAACAAAAATGAAGTTGTGCACCATTCATGGATAAAATTTGACAGGCATTGTCGATATACCCGGGTTCGAGGCATTAAAATGAAAACCCCAACAGCTAATATTCATAATAGATTAGCTGCCCATCCGCAACTTTAAATTGCATTGATTTAATTTCAAAAAGGTCAGCCACCAATTTTGCGAAGTGGCGACGATTGCCGGCAAGTTGATCGGCTCCTTTTAGAATTAAATTCTTGATCCAACACCAAAAAACAATAACCAAAAAACATAAGATGAAAAGCAAGAACATTCTAATTTCGACGAGCTTAATGCTAAGCAGTATTTTGGCTGCGCAAATAGGGATTGGAACAACCAATGTGTCCAGTTCTGAAGTACTCAAAGTGGCCGCAAGACTTCCTGGAGAAGCGGCAAATGCACCTGGACGCGGAATTTTGTTTCCACGAATCGCACTCTCAAATGAAACCGATGCCACCACCATTCTGAATCCGGCGCACGCATTAGCACTGTACAACACCAGTGGACTTCCCGGTTTCTTTTATTGGGACAGTCTTATTACGCCTAAAAGATGGAGGCGGCTAATGGATACTCCGGGAGTAATGGAACTGATGGTTCCAATCAGGAACGAAACCAGTACCTCAACAGGAGGAGCAAGTCAGGCAACTGCGACGGGGCAGCCGGTGGCATATACCATTGGTGAGGCGCCCACCGTAAGGTCTTGGGTGAAAGTGCCGGGGATGCAGAAGACGATTTCAATCTATAAAACCAGTAACAATATCACCATTATTGCAAGTGTTCCTTTGCAGCTCAACAATAGTGGAAGCGGAAGCAGCTACGATACCCATAGTTTTGCGGTAGGAATATTTGTGGATAATAAGTTGGCTTCAGTGCGACCATTCATTATCTCGGGACCGACAAGTTTAACTTGTATTGCGCAGTCATCAGAAATTAAAACCAATCTGGCTAATCTTTCTGTGGCCAATCATACGATTGAAATTTATGTAATAACCCGAAATATCCTCGACGGAAATGCAACCCACCTCACGTGGACCACGCCAGCATCGGGTTGTACATCTTATCATAACGCTTTTATGACCACCGGAAATCTATCCGTGCAAACACAACAATTCTAAAACTAACAAAAGATGAAAAAATATGTATTTATTCTGTTAATTTTTGGCATTTATTCTCTGATTAATGCCCAGTCTGTCGGCATCAATACGGCAACACCGCATAGTTCGGCATTGTTGGAGGTTGTGCCCTTAGGCACTCATAAAAGCTGGACTGTACCAACTATTTTTCTGACAAGCGAAACGGCTAAGACAGGAATTGTAGGGGCAAACCCTGCGGAATCGCTGTTGATTTACAATAGTAATCCGGCTTTGCCCGCAGGCAAAGGACTTTACTACTGGAGTAGTGATGACCAAAAATGGTATTTCCTGGTGGGCCAACACAGCATTGACCTCTTCCGAAACCTTACAAGGTATTACACAAAGGACACTCAATTTTCAACAGGAGTAAGCACCACCAGCACGGGTGTAAGTCTGCTTACGCTGGATTCGGGGACCACTGGCTGGACGATGATTAATGAAAGTGCAGGCACGCCTTTATCAATTCCTATAACGGTGGATCAGCCATCAAATTTCTTAGATATTAACCTTTCTGGGACATGGCTGACCTTCACTACAGGAAACGGAACCTACGTCGATCGAGGAATGGAAGTGGTGTACGGCATATTTGTTAACGGGAAGTTGAAATACACAAAATCAGACTCGTTACTGGCATTAAACCCTTGCAACATCAACAGTTTTTATGTCAATGCCAATATTCCTAATGTGCCTTTAACTTCCACATCTGTAACTTTTGGAATCATGTTGAGAAGAATTAAAGGAACCAGTGGAGCCAGCACTTTACCAAGCGGTAGCACCCTGCAGATAGGAGGAGTTTCTTCCGGCGCTACACAAGGTTGTAAAAATGCAAATGCCTTCGAAAACACCACCAAAGCCACCATTTATATCAATCAAAAACTGTAAACGATGAAAAAACAATCTTATATTATTATCTTGTTAATTGCTGGGTTCAGTTCAGTAATGGGACAAATGTTAATTACCAAAAGAACGGTGGCAGCAGCCGGCGCAACGCCTCATGCATCGGCAATGCTGGAGCTTAGAAGTAATAACCAAGGTTTTTTAGTTCCTCGAGTAGCTCTTACGAGTCCCACCGACCAAACTACGGTACTTAATCCTGTTGAAGGAACGGTGGTGGTGTGCACCAGTACGCGGGCAGATTATCCGGCTTTGCCCAATTTGATTCCGACCATGACCGTTTGGGATGGCGAAAAGTGGGTGTTTAGCCATCTTCGGGAAAATGTTATGCTTGATTTGGATAAGGTGAGAAACTTTATTTTTGACAATAAAGTATCTGTTAGCATCACCTCTTTTCCGGCCAGCAGCCCTTCTTTTGCCTATGGATCGGGTACTACAGGATGGAACATTCTTATCGATTCGAATGCAAGCGCGACGAGCGTGAAACCGGCATTTGAATTTGATTATAACAAAGCCAAACAAAAAATGGTTGTTGATGTGGAAGGTGTATCCACTGTAGATAATAGCAACAGTGTGCGATATGGGTATGCAATCGGTATTTTTGTGGAAAATAAACTGGTGAATGCGCAAAAATTTTATCGTACCAGCACAGCAGGAAGTTGCTCTTTCCACAAATATAACATACGGGCCATCCTTGATGACGATACAGATTCGCCTACTCAAATTCTTAATAAACTTGCAGGGCAAACCTATAATGTAAAAGTGGGCGTTCGTCCATTGCAGATGGGAGAATCAGGTGAGAGCTCATTTGGTAATCTTACGTTCGGAAATGCAGCAACAGGTTGTGATAATCTTAATGCTGATACCGCAAAATCTTACATGAATGTGCTGACCATCGAACAGCGCGACGTTCATTAGCAGTTGTTTTCATTATCATATTAAAAAAAGATCCCCTTCATTGAACAGTGAAGGGGATTTTCTATTTCAGGCGTTCCGGGTTTTGTTTAAGAAATGCATCCCAACCAGAATAAGATTTTTGAGAAGCCACCTGCCCCGAATTGAAATGATGGCAGACTGCCACCGCTAAACCATCAGAGGCATCAAGGTACTTGGTTGGAAATTCCTTAAGCGACAAAAGGTTTTGAAGCATACCGGCTACCTGTTCCTTGCTGGCATTGCCGTTCCCGGTGATTGCCATTTTTATTTTTTTAGGAGAGTATTCTGTAATAGGGATGTTTCTGTATAAAGAAGCAGCCATCGCTACGCCTTGCGCTCTTCCTAGTTTCAACATACTCTGTACATTTTTTCCGAAAAAAGGTGCTTCAAGTGCTACTTCGTCGGGATGAAATTCATCAATAAGAGATAATGTGCGCTCAAAAATATACTTTAGCTTGGTCTCATGATTAGGATACTTTTTCAAAATAAGCTCGTGAATAGAAACCAACTTAATGTTATTGCCCTTTACAGAAATGAGTCCAAAACCCATCACAGTTGTTCCCGGATCGATGCCTAAAATTATTTTTTCAGTTTCCATTTGGTAAAATTAAACATTTAGTCGGTTTAATGGTATTTAAAGTAAGCATATCTCCTCGGTAGATTTTCGTAATAGGCAAACGCAGGTCGGGAATAGGTCTTCGGAAAACCCTAAAGCAATTGATTTGATTTTAACAATTTTTTATAGTTGTTAGTCGCGAATTGAAGAGCAGTAATTGTCTATCTTTGATTTCTCATTTAAAAAATTAATCATTAAATAAGAAAACTATGAGAAAACTGCTATTCTCGGCGCTATTTTGTTTGTCACTGGGTTTGCCCAACAGCATTCAGGCACAAAAGGCGGAGAATCCAAAATTTATTGGCAATATTGAGGGTATAAAAGAATATACGCTTAATAATGGAATGAAGGTTCTGCTTATTCCGGACGCTTCCCAAAGTAACATGGTGGTGAACATTGTGTACAACGTAGGTTCAAAGGACGAAGGTTATGGCGAAAAAGGTATGGCTCACTTGCTGGAACACATGCTTTTTAAATCCACCAAGAACTTAGGAGATATTAAGAAACAATTATCCGACAAAGGTGGCATGGCCAACGGAACAACATGGTACGACAGAACCAATTACTATGAAGTTTTTCCGTCTAACGACGAAAACCTCAAATGGGCCATTCAAATGGAAGCCGACCGAATGGTTAATGCAACCATACTGCAAAGTGATTTGGACAAAGAGTTTTCTGTGGTACGCAACGAATTCGAAATTGGGGAAAACGATCCCAGCGGTGTGCTCATGGAGAAAGTTTTTTCTACGGCTTACACTTGGCACAACTATGGAAATAGCACCATTGGCAGTAAAGAAGATATCGAGAGGGTAAAAGCAAATACGCTTCGAAAATTTTATGAAAAATATTATCAGCCCGATAACGCGACGCTGATTGTTGCAGGGAAGTTTGATGAAAATAATGCCCTTAAATACATTGGAGATTATTTTTCAGTGATTCCCAAACCGCAAAGGGAATTGGGCGGTACATACACAGTAGAGCCCGCTCAGGACGGTGAAAGAACAGTGGAATTGAGACGAAGCGGAGAAAGCAAACTCATTGCTGCTGCCTATCATACTTCAGCATTTGCCGATAAAGATTATGCGGCATTGGATGCTCTAAACGAAATTTTAGCATCAAATCCTTCGGGATACCTTTATAAAGCTTTGGTGGAAAGCCATAAAGTATCCAGTTTATCTGCCTATTCACCTACGGTTCGAGATGCGGGTTTAACCTATTTCAATTTTGATGTTCCCAAAGATAAAGATCTACAGGTGACCAAAACTGCTGTGCTTAGCGAATTGGATAAAATACCAACCATCAATTACACCGAACAAGATTTGGCCAGAGCGAAATCAAAATTGCTGAAACAGATTGATGATGAAAAGAATAACACCATCCGTTATGCTATCTCGCTTACCGAAATTATTGGTGCAGGAAGCTATAAACTCGGGTTTCTTTACCGTGACAATGTAGAGCATTTATCGGTTGCAGACATTAAGCGAGTTGCAGAAAAGTATTTTAGAAATAATAACAGAACGGTTGGTTTATTCATTCCGTCAGCAAACGAAATTCGTGTAAAACCATTGGAATTCCTTCCTGACCAGATTCTTGCACTTACCAACAACTATAAAGGAAAAGCACAGGAAAAAGAAGTTGCACCCTTTGAAGCAAGCATTGCCAATCTTAAGAAAAACCTTACTGAAGGGGTTCTTTCTAACGGAATGAAGTACGGGTTGATCAATAAAGATATTAAAGGAGACAAAGTAATTGCCAGTTTCCGACTGATTAACGGTAACGAAAAGGATTTAAGTGGCAAAAGCACTATCGCCGATTTAACTGCGGATTTGCTTAATGCAGGAACCAAAACAAAAACAAAAGAGCAGATTCAGGATCGTTTGGATCAACTAAAATCCAGCATCAGCACGAGAAGCAGCGGGCAATTTTTAGTGATTTCGGTGAATACTTACAAAAGCTCGTATGCAGAAGTAATGGATATTTTGAAGGATATGCTGACCAACTCAACTTTCCCTCAAAACGAAATCACCAAAACCATCAACGAAAACAACACCAATTTAGAATCTCAGTTGAAGGATCCACAAGCTATTGCACAAAATGAATTGGCTCGCTTGGCTTCTCCTTATCCCAAAGAAAGCATTTTTTACACAGCCACTTTGCAGGAACAAATTGATGAGAATAAAAAAGTAACGAGAGACCAAATCGTCAATTATTACCAGAATATTTTGGGTGCCAACAATGGCGTAGGAACTGTTATCGGAAGTTTGGATCCCAAAACAGCATCATCGGCTTTGGAGAGTACCTTTGGGAAATTCAATTCCAAATCAAAGTATGCCGAGATAAAACCTACCTTTTTTGAAACCAAAAAAGCAGACAAATTATTCCTGACACCCGACAAAGAAAATGCAATGGCTTTGGCTACTGAAAGTTTCAGAATGGACCAGAAAAGCGCAGATTATCCGGCGTTATTGATGGCTAACGAAATCTTAGGAAGTGGCGGATTTCTTTCCGCAAGGTTACCAATGCGTCTTCGCGAAAAAGAAGGCATCAGCTATGGCGTGGGCTCGTTTTTGAATGTGCCGGTTTCCAATGATGTGGCTTCCTGGGGCTTGTATGCACTGCTGAACCCTACCAAAAGAAGTGCCGTAGAAGCGGCTTGGAAAGAGGAAGTGGCGAAAGCACTAAAAGATGGTTTTACGGCCGATGAGTTGGCAACCAATAAGAAAAGTTATGCCAACGGACAAAAAACCATGCTCGGAATGGAGAACACCCTCATCACTTTGGTGAACCGAAAACTGCAATATGGCGTTTCGCTCGACAATTATGATGTGCTGAACGACAAGGTAGAAGCGTTGAAACTTGACGAAGTAAATGCAGCATTAAGAAAGTATATTAACTTAGATAAAGTAACAACGGTATACGCCGGAGATTTCGATAAGAAATAAAATTTCTTAGAGAACCTGATAATCCGATGCAGCAATGTGTCGGATTTTTTTGTTGCTTTGTTGTTATGAGTATTAAAAATATGAAAAACTTTACACTTCTTATCATATTGGTCTTAACAGCTTGCCACCAAAAAGAATCTGTTGTTCCTGCTGCGGCTTCCAAAGACACAATTGGCATACATGATGCAAATGTTGATACCACCAAAACAGTTTCGGTTCCTGATGCGACAATCCCCCGTCATTCTTCGGATTCATCAAGAGCAATCAGCGGAGACAAGATCGTAAGGACCATCGGGGCAGATGTGCTGCCGATTAACATTCAGGATGAATTTACCAATGATGATCAACAGTTAATTATTAAAATTAAAAATTTTTCTGCTAAAAGTATCGCCGGAAAAATTAATCCTGAAAATCCTGAAATGAATATCCGATTTAACCAGATTAAACTCCCCAACGGTGATTATGACGGACCTTTTGGAAGAGATGTTTCCTATGATATTAATGGTAAAGGAGAGCTGTGGCTAATCATTGGTAAAAGCAATATGGCCTCCGCAGATCCAAAAGGAAAATTTTCGGTGAAGCTGCAATAGTATTCAGTATTGCAGGGCGTTAAACTTCTGTTAAATACGGGGCTTGGTACAGTTTCTGAATAGTTGAAAGCAATCAAAATTTATTACTATGAAAAATGTTATGCTTTCTTCAGCAGTAGTCGCTTTTGCTTTGGCGAGTTGCTCTACCGTGTCGTCTATTCTTCAGAATACCTTTCCCTACAATGCTTCCGTGTTGGTAGCAGCAGGTTCGCCCGCCAATACTTCACTTTCAACTGTGGCCGTTGCGCAAAGCATCAACCAGATTACCGGCGCAGGAGCCAATGTGCGAAACATCCGAGCTTCTAATGCTACGTTGTCGGTAAATTCCAGTACAAGCATTGGAATTTTTAAATCAGTAAAAGTGTATCTTTCAAATAATGGAAGCAATGAGGTTCTTGTTGCATCACGGGAAAATATTCCGGATAATGTGGGAAGTACGCTTGCGCTGGATTTGAATTCTTCATCATCACTGGATCATATTTTTAAATCGGGGTCAGTTCAACAGAGAATTGTATATGTATTGAAGCAATCGCCTACCTCTGATGTAACGCTGAAGTCCTCGGTTGGCTTTAGCAGTGAACCGGTGACCAATCCGTAGTTAGAATCATAAAAAATGAAAACAGCCAGTGCAGGAAGCGCTGGCTGTTCTTTTAAAAATGTGATCTTATTACTACTTCTTGGTAGTGAATTTTTTGATGCCATTGATGTATAATGCGCCTTCTTTTGCATCATATCGGTATGTGTCATTGGCATACAAATCGTTTGCAGATTTGTTGATGATGGTGGTTTTTTTGGTTGCCGGCAAGAAGAGCTCGGCTTTGGACTGGTCATCATTCAATACCACAAAAGCACTGAAAACAGTTTCGCCTGCTTTTGTTTCCACAGGGTTCAGTCGGGTTCCTTCATTGAATACCTGAATGCAGTTTTGCTTCAGTTCGCTCCAGCTTGCACCGGTTGCTGCTATACAGCCGTGGCTGTCTTTATCCCCACCAATTGGTTTTTTCACTTGATTGTTGCAGGCACTCATCACGGCAAGTAGTCCTAGCAAAAGAATGGTTTGTTTTTTCATTTTCGTTACGTTAGTGTACAAAGTTAATCAATTAGTAATTACAGTCGGTAAATTCTTCTGTTATAAAGTTTTTTTATCCGAATACATGATGTTTTCACAAGATCATTTAGGTGAGGGCAGAGGAGTTGTTTAAGTCGTTGATATCCAATTGTAGCTCTGCTTTTCTTATCTCTTCATCGCTAAAGAATTTTTCTTTTCGCAGTTTAAACAGCTCCTGCCGTTGAATTGCGTAAATGTTGGCCAAGATGTCGTGATATCGGTTGAGTTGTTGCGCTTCGCTTTTGTCGCATTCCAAAGATTTCAGGCGCTGCGCTATGTTTTGTGTTTGGTCTTCAAGGTGAGACTGATAATAAGCGATCGACTGATTTTCTTTGATCTCATTTGCATACTTTTCTTTCAACAGGTCTAATGCTACTTTATTTAACCGCAGCTGTATTCCCGCTTGCTGTTCTTCCTCTGGTAGCATCGAATCAATCTCTTTTAACTTAATAAGTTTAATGACGAAAGGTAAAGTAAGACCCTGGAAAACAAGCGTAATAAAGATCACCACAAAGGTGATAAAGATAATCAGGTTTCGTTGGGGGAAAGTACTTCCATCCGACATCATTAAAGGAATTGAAAGCGATGTTGCCAGCGAAACAACACCCCGCATTCCCGCCCAAGAAATCACCAGCGGGCCTTTCCAGCCGGGAGAGGGGTCTTTTCTTGCTTTGGCACTAATCCACCGCGGAATATGTGCCGCAGGATAAACCCACAAAAAGCGCAGTGCAATAACAATAATACTGATGAGAGAACCGTACTTAACGGCCTCCCATATCGAATATTGACCGAGCCCTTCAATAATTTCAGGCAACTCCAAACCAATCAGTACAAAAACCAGCGCATTCATTACAAAAATCATGGTGGTCCAAACCCCCAACATATTCAATCGGGTATTGCCTGTCTTAAAAACTTCATGAGAGCGGTAAGAAATGAACAATCCACCACTTACTACCGCCATCACTCCTGAAAAATGAAATTGCTCTGCCGCTAAAAATAAAATATAGGGGGTCATCACCGTTAGCGTCGCATCAATGGCTGGAGTTGTCGGTAAAAAGCGGTGAATCACATACATGATATGAGCGCCAATGAGCCCAATAACAACGCCCATTCCTGCCACTAAAAAGAATTGCCCGGTGGCTTGCTGTAGCGAGAAGGTGCCCGTCATAATGGCCAGCAGTGCAAATTTGAATACGATCAATGAAGATGCATCATTAACCAAACTTTCACCCTCTAGAATAGGCATCAATCTTTTCGGTACCTTCATTCCCTTCAGCACGGTTGCTGCTGCCACTGCGTCGGGGGGCGACACGATACCGCCCAATAAAAAACCGAGTGCCAAAGTGAAGTTCGGAATAAGTGAAGAAGACGCATAGGCCACCACCACGGAGGTGAAAAAAACCAAACCAAAAGCAAGCAACGCAATGGATCTTTTCCATTTCCAGAAATCATTCCAAGACGTGTACCACGCGGCCTCGTACAACAGCGGCGGTAGAAAGATAAGAAAAATCAGATCCGGGTCCAGTTGCAAATGGGGAATCCCAGGAATAAAGCTAATTCCTAAGCCGGCAATAACCAGGAAAATAGGGTAGGCAATTTTGATGCGCTGTGCCACTAATACCAAAAGCATTACGGCCAACAATAAACCAAGAATCAAGAGTAAAGTGTGGTGCATAAATGTCAATGAATAAAGTTTACGTTTTTTATCAGTTCTTGGATCTCTTTAGCGGTGCACCGCTTGACAATATGCTTCTGGAAAACTGTTTTTCAGTCGCCGCAATGTAGCAATAATCCTCAACGAGGAATTGATTGTTTTCATCATCATGGTGTTGTGCTTTTTAAACCTAAAACTTATAAAAAAGTCATTTGTTTTTTCAAAAATAAAACTTTTTTGAAAAAAGATTAGTAAAAAGCAAAAATAAGCAAAACGGTTAAAACCGTTGCTATACAACGCTTTGTAAAATAGTAGTCTTGGTTTGGAACTCGGTGTCTGATAGGTTTTGGGCTTAAAATGACAAGGTTAGGTTACTAATTCGTTACCGATTGACAAAGGTAACTGCATAGCTTAACTGATTATATTTCAGTCTTTTGCACCCTTTTCTATATTCCCTTGTAACTCAATGTAAATTAATTTTAAACGTTAAACATTTGAGTTATGGAGCAGACAAAAAAATCGACGTTCAAACTGCTTTTCTATTTGAAAAAGAACGAACTGAAAAAGAACGGTAATGCCCCGGTTATGGCACGTATTACCATTGACGGAACCCCGAAAACTTTCGGAACAAAGTTAGAAATTGACCCAAATAATTGGGATTTAAAACACGGACGAGTACAGGGAAAAAGTGCGCAGGCACTAAGCATCAATAAAAAACTGGATAACATACGTGGGCGCATCGACAAGATTTATGAAGATATGCTGAAGCACAAGGGCTTTGCAACAGCCCAAAAAGTAAAGCTATCATTCTTGGGTGTCGGTGTAATGGATGATGCTATCCTTAAAGTATTCAACGACCAAAACGAGGATTTTAAAAAATTGGTCGAAAAGGAAGAACGTTCACAAAGTACCTACAACAAGTATATCACAGTTTACAATCATCTTACCACGTTTATCAAAGAACGCTATCATCGTGATGATATGGCTTTTCGGGAATTGACTTCCGATTTTATCCGGGAGTTTGATTTTTACCTCCGGTACGATTTGCAGTCTTCCCACAATACAGTTTGGGTGTACACGATGCCTGTATTAGCCCTTGTGGAACTGGCTATTAAAAAAGGCTTGATACGTGATAATCCTTTTCAGGATTACGAAATCAATATGGAAGAAACCGACCGTGGTTATATCCTTAAAGAAGATGTAGAAAAGCTGATGATGTGCGTACCTCCACACCCACGTTATGAGCTGGTAAAAGACCTATTCATTTTCAGTTGCTTTACAGGACTTGCTTACGCAGATATTAAGAAATTGACAAGGAACAATATTCAATCTTTCTTTGACGGTCATCAATGGATTATCAGCAGGAGAAAGAAATCAGATATTGCTTCCAACGTTCGGTTAATGGAAATCCCTAAACGTATCATTGAGAAATATCAGGGTACGACAAGGAATGAATTTATCTTTCCTGTTCCGACCAATTCAACCTGCAATACTCACGTAGGTAAATTGATTGAAAAGGCAGAGATTATCACGGAGCAAAAAGTGACTTTTCATACTGCAAGGCATACTTTCGGAACAATGTTTTTGACAGAGGGTGTACCACTTGAAAGCCTTAGCAAAATGATGGGGCATAAAAACATTTCCACTACACAGATTTATGCCAAAATCACGAGCCAAAAAATCAGTAAGGATATGGATTTGGTTGCCCCTAAATTCCAGGCTATGGAAAAAGCATTTTTAACAGCAATCTGATTAGGTTTTATTACTACACACAGAGCAGAACTTTAAACGGTTCTGCTTTTTTTATGCCTCTACTTTTTTAGGCAAAGCACATTTACCTCCACTACACAATCCAACGCTGTAAAAGAGCTTTTGCCTACTTCCCAAAATAGAAAATTGAAAAACGAAATCCTTATCTAATTCCTTCTGCCATTCCGTTTTTAAAATCTCTATTACAGGCTATCAAAGCCTGGTCATTAATGCCATAAAAATTTAGAACAGAAAATTTCCACAATCAACCGGTAAAAAGGCAGCTAAGTTATAGCGGGCAGCCACCGCACACACCCACCAATAAAAAAAACGAATGAACGGTTTCCCCCTAAAGGAACCCCCATTAAGTCATTTTTTTTCTTGGTCTTCGCTGTTGCCCGCTTGGATTATCTGCTTTCTTTTTTCCGGTTTTTCTTTTGGAAAATATTATGCGAAGCGAAGCGGAGCAAACCACAACGGGAAGCGGAAAACGAGGAAAGCGAGTGAGTAAATAAACATTTTTTCAAACATCAAAATTTTAGCATTATGGCACACAACATTCATTTCAACGAGCAAACAGGAAGGCACAGTTTCTTTTCAGTACAGCAAAAAGCGTGGCACGGTTTGGGGCAAATCGTGGAGCAATACCCTACAAGCGAGGAAGCAATCAAATACGCTGGGTTAGATTACGAGGTAGTAAAATCCCCACTGTTTACCAAAGGTTCGGGCATTATCGAAACTTCGGGCGGTATCGAAATAGGTAGCACCGAATTAGAAGTACCTAACTATTTCGCCAACATACGAACCGATAACAATGCAGTATTGGGCGTAGTCGGTAAGGATTACCACATTGTACAAAATCGGGAAGTCTTTAATTTTTTTGATGCTATTGTAGGTGGTGGCGAGGGTATCCTGTACGAAACCGCAGGGGCATTGGGCAAAGGGGAACGCATCTTTATCACTGCCAAACTGCCCGATTATATCCGTGTAGGCAATGGCGATGATGTAACGGAAAAGTATATTTTTCTAACCACTTCGCACGATGGTAGCGGAAGTATTACCGCAGCATTTACGCCTATCCGTATCGTATGCCAAAACACGTTGAATGCCTCACTACGCAGTATGACCAATGTAGTGCGTATCAAACACACTTCGGGAGCAAAACAGCGTATCGAGAATGCCCACAAGATTATGGGGCTTGCCAACACATTGAGCAACCAATTAGAGGGCATTTTCAATAATTGGACAAAGGTAAAAGTATCAGACCGAGAAGTAAGGAAGCTAATACAGTTGGCACTTTGCCCGAACAAGGAAACCTTAGAACTTATCAATAAGGGTGCAGAGGATGAAATTTCCACCGTGTTCAAAAACGTAGTTGATACTGCTTTTCTGTATGCTATGACAAGCGAAACCCAACAGATGGACACCACCAAAGGCACTTTGTTCGGAGCGTACAACGCTGTTACAGGCTATTTTCAGAACGCACGCAACTACAAAGATGATGAAGCCAAATTACAGAGCATTGTATTGGGTGGTACTGCCCAACTCAAATCACAGAAAGCATTTGAATTGTGTACCTCATTTGCCTTAGACGGTGCGGAGATACTGAACCTTAATTAAATAACAACAGGCTACCGCCTTAATCGGTGGTAGCCTACTAAAAACAAGAGATATGAAAGCATTACATAAAATGGACAACTTAGATAAAGGCGAATTGCTTTGCAGGCTATTCCCCGAAGAAATGGCGAACATTCAGAACGCCATAAAAAAGCAGTGCGAATACTTTCTGCAAAATGAAATTACCATTCGTGAGGGTTGGTATCAAAAGGGCTTTTTTACCGCAGAATTTTGGTACAGGCTTGTGCAGGATGCACACAGGTTAATCGAGAAGAACGAGGACAAACTTCTCAAAAAACCACGCTGGTTTGCAGACCATTTTTTTGACGGATACAACGCAATATTTGCGATGCACTGCCTTATTGAATACGCACAGACAGAGGACTGTATACCCAATCTAAAACAGGCTATACACCTAATATTCGGAAGTGAGCCTTTATTAAAAATAACCTTAAACGATAAATAATTATGCCAAATTGGTGCAACAATACGGTTGTCTTCGAGGGGAAGCCCGAAGCACTCGAACAGGTAACACAGCTATTCAAATCAATGGCTGAAAGAGAAAGGAAACAGAATTGCGGTCAACTGCCCGATTTCATAGACGACAGCAACGGCGGATACTTCTTTGAGGTTTACGAAAGCGATGCGGGAATATTCAATTATCAAACAAAATGGTCGCCCAATGCGGAAGCCGTTAAGCAGATAGCCGAGCATTACAACATAGATTTCCAACTGGATTATGAGGAATTAGGTTGTTTAGTATATGGCAGGACACTGTTTTCTGACAAGCTACTCACAGATATTTATTTGGAAGATGAAGATTTTGACAGCTACGAATTAAATGAGGAAACAGACACCTACCATTTTGAGGGCAAGGAGTATGACAGCGAATGGGAAATACTGGAAACCTTAATAGAGCGTAAAATCGAAAATCATTTTAACAGCATTAAAATTTAGTACAATGGGAACTTACTCAATAATATATCTAAAAAAGCCCGAAACGGCAAAAGAGGTTAATAAATTGCTGAAAGAAAAATACAACCTTACATACGAGAATTATAACGGCGTTGATTACGGTATTTTCTTTACGCAGGAAATGTTTGATGAAGATTTACGGTTTATGAACGAAGATGAGGACGGGAAAAAAAACATTCCGCATTTTGAACGCCCTATTTCCAAAGAAACCTACTATTCTTTGTTATTCGGCGGAGGAAATTGTTTTGGAGATATTGGAACATTCTGCACCAAAATTTCCAGTATTTCCGAAAAAGATGTAGAAACAATCAAAGTGTTACAGGATTTTTCCCAAACCCCCGAATTTAAAAAGTATGTCAATTACAGTAAATCGAAAAATATTCGGAGGTTGCTAAATACTAAAGTGTGATGGAGATTTATAAAGCAATCGGATATGAATTTCTGATTGCTTTTTCCTCTTTTCTACTCAAAAAATTAGCCCGAAAAGGTCGGGCGGCAAAAAAAAGACAGATCCTCCCGATGGTCGGGCAGTCTTTTTGCATTTAAGCGGTGCAACCCCTTTCATAAAATGCACTGCTCCGCACAAATCCTTTCTTCATTTTACCAAACAGGTTGCGACAGTATTGCGTGGGATATTCATTATCCCATTTGTTGTTTTTAGTGGACTTCTTTTCTTTCCACATCAGCGACCAAAGAAAAGAAGCAAAAGAACGCCGCTTGATTACTTAAATCTTCTTGCTCCACTTGTGGTAGCCATCAAATAATTCCTCGATGTTCTCAAATTTGATAAAGGCTATGAGTTCCCTTTTACACATTCTTTTGAACCCCCTAAATCTTTGATATTCCTCTAATGGTATAGCAGCCAAATCTCCTATGCTATAAATATCCAAAGAAACCAGCATATTCCATAGTCTTTTGCTGAATGGAAATGCGCTGTCTATGAGTTTCTTTTTAAGCACCTCGTTTTTTTCAGCATCATCCCACTTTCGCAATTCTCTGTACTCTTTACGATAATCTGCTCTTAGTTTATCCCTAAGTTCTTTGTAATAGTCAATTTCCTGAAATAGCTCGGTAATGGATTTTACTTTGTTATAAGCATCCCTAAAAATCTGCCTAATTCGTTCCCTACTTAGCTTATAATCGTTTGCCAACATTACCATAGGCTTTTTGTTGACCAGCATTTGATACAAGATTTCGTACTCCCTTTCCGTGAGTACCTTTCTCGACATTTCTATGAAAAATCTATTGGTGCGGTCGATGATGTTCTTTTCTTCATCCATTTTGCCATAGGAAGATTATCGTTAGACGTGTTATGCAGTATCTACTACATCTACTGCGGAAACTGTTTATAATATTCTTTTGCTATTTCACACACTCCGGCACTGAAATAACGTCCTCCACCGTTTATTGCTACAATGGCGTTTTTGAGTTCTTCCGGGTCAGCCCCTTTTAGAATGTACCCTTTTGCTCCGCAATTAAGCATCTTTACTACATCCTGCACATCATCGTTCACGCTAAATGCGAGGACATTGGTCTGCGGATATTTTTCAAGTAATGTTTTAGCGGTTTCAAATCCGTTCATTACAGGCATATTTATATCAACAACCATTACATCGGGGATAACTTCGCTTTGCTCCATTTTTTCAATAGCCAATTTGCCGTTCTCCGCTTCAAATAATATCTCAAAACCAAAACCTGTTAGAAAGTCACAGATACCCTTTCTAAGCATATCGTGGTCGTCTATCATTGCTACTTTAATTATTTCTTCTTTGCTCATTTTTTTTTCGTTTGATAAGATTAAAAAGTCCGTTGGGAGCTTCAGATAAATTTATTGTTCTATGGGTGCTGGATATGCCGTCATTAACCGCAATATCCCTGACTTTAAAACAGTCAAGCCATTCTTTAAAACGTACAATTTCGCCGTTTTTAAGGGCTATGATAAAAACATCAATGCAGAGAGAGAATGCAGATAATTGTGATGCAGGATGGTCAAATTCGGGGTAAAAAATATGCTTGTTATCCATAGCCTTAATGTTTTAGGTTGTGGATGCCTTGCACAAAAAAAGAGCGCAGGCAACTACACTTACCGCACATTGAGGCACTGGTATGCCCGACAACGAATAAGCGAGCGCCCACGCCTTTGACGTGAGCGTTCTTACTTATTTGTCCCGTTGTCTAAAAATTACCAGTTTTCAATGTGGGACTTAAAGCAAAAACACTTTAAGTATTTTCTATATTTTCTGCAAACAAAGATACTAAACTCATTCTTATCTGTAAGCATTTAGGGCAAAAAGATTACAGTCAAACTGTTTTTTGTGAAGTATAATTCTTCTCCAATATTGTCAGAATATCACTTTCCTTGTAAATAATCTTACCGCCTATTTGTATATACGGCAGGATATTATCGTCACGGTACTGCTGTAAAGTTCGCTTACTGATATGGAGCAGTTTGCATACGTCTTCTCCCGATAAGTATATTTCTCCGTTCATTACAGGGCGGTAATTCTTCAATATGCTTTCGATACGGGTTCTTAGCTGTGTTATCATTTCTTGATGGGTAATGATTTCTTCATTGTCATTCGTGAATAAATCCATTTTCGGCAGTATTGTACGGCTGTCCGGCTTCGAGCAAAGCCTGCACATCCGAGCGTTTATAATAGTTCTTACGGTTCAGCCGGGAATAAGGCAATAGCCCTTTGTCTTTATACGTCTGCAAAGTCCGCTTGGTAATGTTCATCATCAGGCACACTTCCTGGTTATCGAGCCATTGCTCTTCTCTGAAAATGGGCGTGTATTTCTGCATAACATTTTCGGTCAGTTCCAAAAGTGCTTTCAGCTCATTTTTCATTCCCTCCAGTACGGACTTTTGTATTGCGATTACTTCCATTGTTTGCTCAATTTTGCTATGGAAGTCGAATTTATCAAGGCTTTGCAAGCGGCAGCAGAATGTTGTAGCCATTGGCTTTGAGAGGCAGCATTTGGCGTATAGTTGTAATTCCCGAAGGGAATTATTTTGTAAATTTGAAAGAAGATAATGCTTTTGAAAAATATGAAAGCCGCCTCAACAATATAAAATCTTATGATAGGAAAACTGAAGTATTATTTAAGGGCTAATACAAATATTGACGACAATCAAATCGACAAAATAGCAGCTTGCTTTAAGTTAAAGACCTTCAAAAAAAACACGACCTTGCTTTTGGAAGGAGAAATTTGTAAAGAACTATATTTTGTACACAGTGGTTGTATTCGGACATATTACATAACCCAACAAGGACAAGAAAAGACAAGGTATGTAGCTTTTGAAAATAGCATAGCAACCTCTATTTATAGTTTTATTTCACAACAACAATCATTTGAATTTGTTGATACGCTTGAAAATTCGGAATTATATTCAATAAGCCATAAAGATTTTTATCAGTTAATATCTGAAATACCCCAATGGGAAAAATTCTATATAACACTTTTGGAAATGGCTTATCTCTATCAAAACAAAAAAATAGAGAACCTTGTAACACTTTCTGCTAAACAACGCTATGACAAATTAATGGCGGAAACCCCAATCTTTGTTCAACGGCTCTCGAACAAAATACTTGCATCGTACCTCGACATAACCCAAGAAACTTTAAGCAGACTTAAATCGAAATGAGATTTTTTGACCTATATCAATGCACAGGTTTTTACAGCACATTAATTTTGCTACTCACATTTTAAATTAAGCAATATGCTATTCGACCCAGACAATAATGTTGTTAAACTCTGTGCTCAAGGTATGAACTTGGAAGGAAAAGGTAAACTAAAAGATGCAAACAGACTTTTCCTACAAGCTTGGAAAGAAGCTACAAACGACTTTGAAAAATTTACTGCTGCTCATTATGTAGCTCGATATCAGAAAAGTGTTGAAGAAAAGCTGAAATGGGACGAAACCGCTTTACAATTAGCTTTTAAAATAGATGACGACACTATTAAAGAAACTTACCCTTCGTTGTATTTAAATATTGCTAAATGCTACGAAGACTTGAACGACTTTGTAAATGCAAAAAAGAATTATCAATTAGCTCTTTCTTTTACGAACAAATTACCCGACAATGGCTATGGAGATATTATTATAGAGGGTATTAAAAATGGTATAAAAAGAGTAACATAAAACCTATTTGGAACAACGACTGAATAATGCAGAGATAATATCCTGTCCAAAAAGAAAATAAATTTCAGGTAAATAAAGATTTTATATGAGAAAAGTAATAGCAGCAATTAATATGACACTTGACGGAATTTGTGACCATACAGTGGGAATAGTGGACGAAAAACTTCATCAACATTACTCTGACCTAATAAATAATGGTGGCGTTATTTTATATGGTCGGACAACCTTTGAACTAATGAAGTTTTGGCAAACCTTATTGCAAAATCCATCGGGGAAAAAATCAATGGATGATTTTGCAATTTCAATAGACAAAATTCCAAAACTTGTTTTCTCCAAAACTCTAAAAGAAACAAGCTGGGACAGTGCGAAAATTTCAGATAATTCACTTCACGAAAAAGTTATCGAACTCAAACAACAAGCAGGAAAGGATATTTTAATTGGAAGTCGGAGTTTAATTATTGAATTATTAAACTGTGACCTTATAGACGAATTTCAAATTTGTATCCATCCCATAATTGAAGGGAAAGGTTTACCATTATTTGAGCAAATAAATGATAGAATTATTTTGAAACTTGTAAATACAAAAATCCTCGACACTGGTGTGACAATATTTTATTATCAACCGACAAAAGAAAAGATAAAAGACCAATAATAGCGTTTTGCAGGTACGGTTGTTCATTGTAATATTGTAACATTTCTGTCGGTCAAACCGGAAATACCGGAGAAAATGTGTATTGAAAGACAGTGTTTGACGGTTACTATGAAAAGTATGGGCAAACCAAAAACAAAAAAACCGACCTCGTAAAGTCGGTTTTTGCTCTTATAGAATTTTACCGTTAATCGGTACTGTTAAACTGAAAACTCACTTGTTTTTCGTTCCCGAAGCTGTCCGAAATCCAAACATCAAAGGATTGTGATACGGCAGATGTTGAGGTGTAATATAACCTGAATTGCTCCGTTGATAAAGGATATAAATCGTTCGGCTGGTATGGTGGTTCATCGTAATACCTTAACGTACCTTGTCCGTCAAATTGAAAGTAGCGAAGATAGTATTGCGTATTGCTGTAATTACCGCTTCGTTGTATGGTTATCCTTATTTCTACCGTTTGCCCGTTGGCAACGTCTTTCGGAACTGGCATTACCTTAACCTCGAAAGGAAAATCCCTTTGTATTTCCAGTTCATCATCTTTGCTACAAGATACCAGCGAAATGGAAGCTGTGAGGATTGCCAACAGTATATATATTGGCAGCAACCCCATTCTGAATTTATTGAATATTGCTATCATTGTTTTTTACGTTTTAAAAGTTAAACCTTAATCCCACACCTGCGGACGGTCGGAACTGCCGTAAATCCGTACCCCATAACACCTTTGTACGCCCTTGCAGAACGAATACAAATCGGTCGGACAGGTACGTTTCAAAGGTCAGTCGTCCGCCAGCTCCGTAAATGAAATTGTCTTCGTCCAATATCTTCGCTCCGTCATACAACATCGGCTCGCAACGGTTAATGCTTTCATAACCGGCTACGGCGGTTATTCCGGCATTCAGTGTAATGTTCTTCCGGGCATCGCCCAAAAGGAAGAAGCTGTAACCGCCCTCGGCTGTAAAAGTTTCCTGCGAGATGCGGAGGTCTTTGTAATCGTGGTATTGGTGCGTATATTCCAACGCCCAAAGCTGGTAATTGCCGTTCTTACCGTTCACGCTCATACCGATATTGATATAATAATCGTTGCCGATTTTATCATCGGACAGCACACCAACATTTACCTCCAATCCTTTCTGCTTCGGCAGCATCCTTTGCGCCTGTGCAGCCGTGATGCCTATCAGGACAAGCAGCACGGTATAGATATACTTTTTCATATTCTTGCTTTAAAAGGTTATTAAAATTTCAGGTGCATATCGTCAATCAAACGGGCTTTGATTAAGTCGGAATTTTCCACCTGCAATGTTTGATGCCTGCCTCCGTTTTTCTCAAAGATTTCAATCAGCAGTACCTTGTCATCGGCAATGGTAAATTGGTCTAAGAGGAACACATTTTGTTCGGTTGATTTGCCGTTAATGCCGTCCAATAGCTTGTAAGTCCTAAGCGGTGTTAAAGGGATTTCCTGCACTACGGTACGTTTAGCGACCTTTTTATCGACCACTTTGAAATTGATAAAATCAATCTCAAACGGAACATTGGTTTTGTTGCGCAGTTCCGTATGGAAATAGTATTTACCATTGTGTATATAGATACCTTTAAGGATAAACTGAATGCCGAAACTCTTAGCCCCGATATGCTTTACAATGCGCCTGTCTTTTTTGTAAATGGTTTCCAAAAGCAGACCTGCCAAAGACGGAGAATTGTTACCCAATTCTTCAAAAAGCACATCGTTTCCATTGGTTCTATCTACTGATTTTTGCATTGTTAGCAGGTCATAGCTTGTTGCTTCCGGATATGAACTGTAATACGTACTGAAACTGTAAAAACGTCCATCATTGGTAATTACTGAAAAATTCGTTTCCGGTTCAAAGTTCCTTACCGATGCTTTTACTCGTAGTACGTTTTCCGCATCTTCGGCTTTACCTGCAATCAGGTATTCGCTTCCCAAATCCACATATCTGATAGCGGTTGGGAAAATCAGGTGCGAAGTTTTATCGTAGGTTACTTCCATTTTGTACGGTTCTATCTTGCCCAATGCAAGTGAAGTTCTGATGCTGTCCTGTGCAAAAGAATTTACGGCTAAGCCGATAGTCAGGGCGAATGCCCAAAGTGTTTTAAAAAGATTTTTCATTATTAAAATTATTTGAGTTTAACATTATTGTTTTGATACAAGGAAGACCTGATGACCTGCTTTGAGCGTAACCTTTGGCGTTCTTACTTTCTTGGCGAAATAGCCCGAAATACCCTGCACCACGCCACGGCTCAAATCGGCAGCGACCTGCTGTCCGGCATTCTGCGTAAGCATCACGCTCGTTCCACCTGTTTGGCTCATATTGCCCGCCATTTCGGTAAGGGCGTTCATTTCGGGCGAATATGGAACGTACAGACCTTGCTGTCCGTCCAAATCGTAAATGGTAATATCGACGGGGATGATATTGCCCTCCAGTTCTACTGAAGTAACTTTTAGCTGTAAACGACCTCCCTGAAATTTGGCATTTGCAGTTACGATAGTTCCTTTGGGAATGGTGCGATTGGGCGTTTTGGCAGGCTCTAATAATCGAAGCCTTACGCCCGTTTCCCCAACAACGGTCTGTGCATCGTGTACGCAGGCTTTGATACTGTTTTTCGGCTGTACCACCTGTTCAGGAGAACCTGCGGTATAGAAGCCCCTGTTTTTGGTCTGGTTTATATCGTTCAAAAATTCGCTGTCTGTTGGCTCACGGTATAAGGCTGATACGGTATTTTTCCTTGTGGGCGTAAACGATACAAAGTGCTCTTTTTGGTTGGTAGTCGAAGCTCCCGAAGCAGTACCGTTTGCGGGTGTGGCTTCTCCATTGCTGCTATTACCTTGCGGAAGATATTTTGCAGCCATTTGGTAGGATTTCTCCATCAGCGCAAGCTGGTCATCTACTGTGGTTGGTCGGGGTACATCTTTATCAGCCAGTTTTTCTTTTAGCTCATCCAATTGCCTGCGGAGTTCCATTGTTTCCGCATTGTCGTTATTATAGAATGAGCCCAACGTGCTTTGTGTATTTCGGTAGCTGTTCAAGGCGGGATTGCCATAACGTCCCGAATTTCTGCCACCACCATAGCCGTTGCTTTCTTCCTCTTCTACAAAATCTTCTTCGCTCTTGGCATTGGCAGATGAGCTGTCCTCATTCCAATAATCGGATAGCGTGGTAAGGGCATTGCGTTTCTCCTGGTCTTTTTGTTCCAGCATTTCCTGCTCATACGCCTTGCCTTTGCTGTCGGGCATTCCTGCCCCGGTAGCTTGCGGAACAGCATCGTTCAGCCCGATGTTTTCTACCTCTTTTTTATCCTTTGACGGTTTAAAGATGAGGTACATACAGCCTAAGAAGACAATTGCCATCAAACCGAATATCAAAGGCTTTTTAAGGCGGTCTTTGCTGTTCTTTTTATCATCCAGCAGATTAGATGCTTTACTTTGGTCGCCTTCCTCAACGAGAATGCTGACCCTTTTTTCATTTTCTTTCATAAAACTGATTTTTTAAAATTGTTGATACACTATCCTGCAACCTTGCAGGATTTTTACTTTTGAGGACAGGGTTTTCAATATGCCTGATGTTGATGGTATCATTGGGCTTGCCCGTATCGTACACTACTTTGCCAATAACCCCTGCGGTAAGCAAGAGATAACCCACAAAAAAGTACAGCGTATATTGATGCTGCTTGCGCACTGGCAAAGCTCGCCAACGCTCATCGAGCTTATCAAAATACCTATCCATAGTTGCTCTTAATTTTTTCATACTTTAAGGATTTTCGGTTACCGCATTTTAAACCGCCTTTTCGGGGAAGACAACTGTTCTTTAGGCTTATCGGACACTTGGGCAATGGCTTCTTTCCTTGTCGGAACCGAATTTGTAGAGAGGTCTGTCAGTTTGGATTGTTTCAATAATTGCCCATATTGGTCTTTCCTTTCAATATTCATTTTCTGAACCTCAAAAAGACCGTTTTCATACTTTACCCACATATTGCATTCAACCTTTGGCTTATCATCGCCATTCCATTGCAGGTAGGTTGTCAGCATCATAATGTTGGGCAGCATCGGTTTATCCATTCCATTTTTACAAGCCTCTAAAAACCTGCTGATGCTATCTTTGATTTTGTCGGCATAAGCTGCCTCCGTTTGGAAATAGCCGTCATACCCTTTATCGGTCAGGGTTTTTGCGAATGTGTCTAAATCAAGTGCTTGTTTCATCTCCAAAATTTTTAGCGTTCGATAACTTCGATGTCTTTGTTTTCTACTACCGCGAACTTTTCGATGTTGAAGCCCTGCGGGTTGTTGTCGGAGCGAACGGAGTTGACGAGATAACAGGAAGTAATCAGGTTACGGCGTGTTACGTTGCTTGACCGAATGATGAACTGTTTCGCATAGGTTCGCACCGCATAGGGGTAATTGTCGAAATTGCACACCACACTATCTACTTCAATCCGTTGCTGAACATTCCCCGAAATGATACGGCTGTAATAGCCCTTTTCAGACAGGTCTTTGTAGTAATCGAAAGCTGATTTATCGGCAAGGTTGAACGCCCTGCTCATATTGCTTTCAATAGCGTTCTTATCGGGTGCAAGCGTGAAAAACAATTCGTGAAAACGCCTGACGTGTTCCCTTGCTTCCACAGGTCGATTAATGCTGGCATCCTGCGACAAGGCAAGCATCAGAGATTTACCATTATCCAGCACATAAATTTTTTGCCTTTGTTCATTTGCAAAACTGTACGATTTCCACACGGCAAATCCCACTACACCAATGCAGAGAACGGCAAAAACAATGGCATACAAACGTATCTGCCTAAAGCTGTTTTCTATATTTCTTAACGTTTTAAATTCCATTTTTAAGAATGATTATTGTTTTACATTATTTTTTAAGTAGCTGACCTCCGATGTTTCCTACGGTGGAACCAGCCCCAGCTCCGGCAAGGTTTCCGGCTTTCATTGCTGTGGAGTTTACATTGCGGGTAAAGTTCCCTGCGCCTCCGGCTTGGATTACCCAGCCCGTAACGGTCGGTATAGTAAAGTATCCGATGATGCCGATAATCATAAAGATGATATACACCGTGTTGGAGGTATCGGGGATATAGGTCGGGTCTGACAACATTGCTATATCCTTTTCCAGTATCAGCGATTGTATCCGTGCCAGCATTGAACTGAACAAATCGGAAACAGGCAGCCACAGGTAAACGCTTACATATCTCGTAAGCCATTGCGTGAGCGTGGACTGAAAGCCGTCCCACACGGAAATTGCAAACGCAATCGGCCCGAGTATGGACAGCACGATAAGAAAGAATGTTCGTATGGTATCTATGACGAGTGCCGCCGCCTGAAAAAGTATTTCGAGTAGATTGCGAAACCAGTCCTTTATGGCTTTTTCAATTTGATAAGCACCTCTGTCCATATACATCCCTGCCATCGTTCCGATGTCGGAGGGCGACCAGCCCAATTCGTCCAGCTTCTTGTCAAACTCTTCATCCGATACCATAAATGCGGTTTCGGGATTTCTGACCATCGCTTCATATTCCAACTGGTCTTTCTGCTGTTGGAGCTTATTCAGGTCAAGTACCTGGTCTTCGAGTATCGAGTGCGTTCCTGTTACAACAGGGCTTAGTACCGCATTAATGGTTCCTAAAACAATGGTTGGGAAAAACATAATGCAAAGCCCCAATGCAAACGGGCGTAACAATGGGAACATATCAATAGGTTCGGCACGGCTTAAAGCCTGCCAAACCTTTAATGCCACATAGAATAACGCACCCAATCCCGCCAAACCCTTAGCGACTGCCGCCATATCGCCTGCAAGCGGCATCATATCGTCATAAAGCGAACGCAGGAGTTCGTGAAGATTATCCCATTCCATATTTACCAGTATTTTTGGTTAGCAGTTCCGTAGAGTTCCAGCACTCTTTTGGCATCGTTTTTCTTTTTCGCTCTCAGGTAGCTTACAGAAATATTCTTGTTGGTGTAGTAGCGTACAAGACTGTGGTAGTCCTTTACCTCTTTGTACACACGGTCGATAATATCCATACGCTCTTTATCATTAAGCGAAAGGCTGGATGAGGTTACGATTTGCTTCAGCTCTTTGAGCAGTTCGGTACTTTCATTCAGCAATGCAGAATAGCCATTGCCGATAGCAGTCAATTCCTGCGATGTGAAATTTGGGTCGTTCATCATCTTGCCAAAATTCTGTACATACATTTCGGAAACATCGCCAACCAAGAGTACAGTTTGCTGTACCTTTCTTGCATCTTTTACAAGGTTGTTGACGGCTTTTAGCTTGTCGTAATATTCCTTGCCCTGCTCGTACACTTTCTTCACTTCGTTGAAGTTCTTAACCACATTACTCACGGTAGAAGAAGTCTGTACGATTTCATTCGCAGAGTTGAGAATACCTGATGCTAAATTTGCAGGGTCGGTTACTACAAATTGAGCTTTTGCAGACGGTGCTACGGCAAGCATTACTGCCGTACACACCATAAAAAGGATTTTTTTCATTGTCTTGAAATTTTAAATTGTTAATGACTATTGATTTGAATTGTCACGCCGTTGCATAGCGATATGCTTGATGGCGAGTTCCACGTTGCCATCCAGTTCAGCAGCGAGCTGCATCACTTCCAGCTTTTCGGTTTCTTCCGTTGTGTAGGCGAGGTATTCCTCCAAACTAACTTCGGTGGCATAGACTGCCGAGTACGTACCACCTAATCCAATCCAAACCTCTTTGTAAAGTCGGCTTGCATCGTTGTTCATATTGATAGAAAGTACCTGCCCTTTTTCTTTGTCCGTCAATCCGAGCATCGCCTGTATGTCATCGAACTTATTCATATACTTGCGCTGGTCTAACAGGATTTTACAGTCAGAGTTATTGATAATACTTTCTTTCACAATGGGCGATTGGATAATATCATCGACCTCCTGCGTTACGACAATGGCTTCTCCGAAGAATTTGCGGACGGTCTTAAACAGGTACTTGATGTATTCCGCCATACCCTCTTTGGCAATAGCTTTCCACGCTTCTTCAATCAGGATGAGCTTGCGAATACCTTTCAGTCGGCGCATCTTGTTGATGAACACCTCCATAATGATAATCGTGACTATGGGAAAGAGGATTTTGTGGTCTTTAATCGCATCAATTTCAAACACGATAAAGCGTTTGGAAAGCAGGTCTAACTGCTTGTCGGAGTTGAGCAGGTAATCGTATTCGCCTCCCTTGTAATACGGCTCTAACACGTTGAGGAAATTGGCAATATCAAAGTCTTTCTCACGGACTTGCTTTGCTTCCAATATCTTGCGGTAGTCGCCTTGCACATACTCGTAGAAACCATTGAAAGACGGATACACATCGTCTTGCCTGATGCGTTCGATATAGCCACTTACCGCATTAGACAACGCTACTTCTTCCGACCTTGTAGGCGGTTCGTCATCACGTTTCCACAACGTCAGTATCAAAGTCTTGATACTTTCACGCTTCTCAATATCGAACACACCGTCATCGGTATAGAAAGGATTAAAAGCAATGGGATTATCTTCGGTATAAGTGAAGTAAACACCGTCTTCGCCTTTGGTTTTTCCCTTGATGAGTTCGCACAATCCCTGATAGGAATTACCTGTATCTACCAGCAGTACGTGTGCGCCCTGCTCAAAATACTGCCGCACCATATGGTTTGTGAAGAACGATTTTCCCGAACCTGATGGCCCCAAAATGAATTTGTTGCGGTTCGTGATAATCCCACGCTTCATAGGCAAGTCCGATATATCCAAATGGATAGGCTTGCCAGTAAGCCTGTCTGCCATCTTTACACCAAATGGCGATGGCGAATTGTGATAATTGGTTTCTTCAGTAAATAGGCACAGGGCTGGCTCTATAAACGTGTAGAAACTTTCCTCTGCCGGAAAGTCGCCTGCATTGCCGGGCATTCCTGCCCAATACAAGGTAGCTACGTCCGTTGTATTGTGGCGGGGCTTACATTCCATTAGAGCCAATGCACTACCGCAATCGTTCTTTAGCTGTTTCAGTTCCGCAGGGTCTTCCGACCACGCCATAATGTTGAAATGCGCACGGATGGATGAAAGTCCAAACGAATGGGCTTCGTTCAGGTATTTTTCTATCCACTCTTTGTTGATTTGGTTGGCACGGCTGTACCTTGCCAATGAGTGCATATTACGGGCAGACTTCTCAAACTTTTGCAGGTTGGCTTCGCTGTTGTCCAGGAATATGTACTGATTGTAAATGTGATTGCAACTCAACAGCAATCCCACAGGTGCGGCAAATGACAAACGGCAGTCGCTACGGTCGGTAGATAGCTTTTCAAAACGGGTATCTGCCGATACCGTTCCGGGCAAATCGTCCGTATCGGACAGGGTGTGCAAGGACAACCTTTTGTTTCCGATACGGACTTCTTCAGCACCGAGTGCGATGTCCTGCATCGGCGTTCCTGCTTCCCTCGATAGCGTAAAGTATTGTTCCAGCAATCCCTGTTTTTCGTCCGTACCGATGATGTCGTCTTCAGTCAGCCTTTTCAGGCTTACAAAACCGCTATCGTTCACGATACGCTCGAACTGTGCTACGGCTTCCATAAAGCGATGTATCGCTTCCTTATCCCTGATTTCCTTTGGTATGAGTGTGCCTTTGCAAAGCGAACTGAAGTTGCTTTGCATACGCATACGCTCTTTGGTGGTTTTTGTCAGGAACAGGTAGCAATAGTGGTTCAGGAATGGTCGCTCGTTGAAGTGGCGTTGATAAGACTTCGATAAAAAACTTTGGTCTTCTTGTGCCAAATCAGGCGCATAACTTTCCTTGATGTACCAATCCTGTTTGTGAATGACAGTAAAGTCCGGCAAGGTTTTAATCGCCTTGTGCCAAGCTGAATGAATGGCTTCATACTCCGCAGAAGCGACCGTAAACAGTTCCGGCAAACGCACTTCAAAACAGGCGGTAATATCCGCATCTTTGGAAAGGATGCAGTTGTTCTCTACTGCCAGCAATGGAAACTTACTTTCCAGTGTGGCGGTCTTTGCTACATTTCTCATACGCCTTTGGGTTTAGAAGTGAATTTTAAATACCTGTGTACAGGCTTGCGGCAGATGATGTACCGGGGATGCCGTTTTCTTGCCCCCACTTTCATAAGCCCGTGTTCGCCATACTTTTGGTTCAGTGAAAAGGTCTGCCATACGATGAGCGAAGCACCTCCGGCTCCGATGAACAGGCAGATGTATGAGTTTACGCCTGCCATATACAGTATCATCACGAGGATAAGCGTTCCGAGTAGTCCGCCTGCGAAAATGAAAAGGTATTGTGCCTTTAAACCTTTGAACTCAACTGTACGCCCAATGCCTTTGTTAATATTGTAACTATTCATAAGGCAGAGGTTTACAGGAAGAATGAACGCAGGATTGTAGCAGCTACAATCAGGAAGATACACGCACCGAACCACGAAGCCGCCGTTTTCGATGTGTCAGGGTCGCCGGAGCTAAACTTGTTGTACACCTTAACGCCTCCGATTAAACCCACGACCGCACCGATGGCGTAGATTAATTGCGTTGCGGGGTCGAAATAGCTTGTTACCATTTGGGTAGCTTCGTTGATACCTGCCGAGCCGTTTCCTTGCGCAAATGCACCAATTCCTGACAGCATCGCCACGGCTGCCAGCAGAACTTTTTTTCTTTGTTTTTCCATAATTGAAACACATTAATTGTTACTGTAATCCCACACCTTGCGGGCTTTCGGGACAAATGTCTTATGGAAAAAGAGGCGTTACGGGAATGTGGCAGTCAAAGGAAGTGTTTGGCTGTGAGTGGCTTTGTTGGTGGGGACTTCCAGAACGGAAGTACAAATGATGGGGGGCTTTTATTGCAATTTACAGTTGGTTCAATGCAACTTTTAAATTACATTTGTACATTCATAATAAAGTCAATTTTAATCCTTTTTGAGATGAAAATATCAGGCAGACATATTGGAGAAATGCTGAAAGAAGCCAGAGAACAAAGACAGCTAACTCAAGAACAATTAGCCCAAAAAGTGGGTAAGAAAAGGAGTTACATTTCTAAGGTCGAAACTGATTATGGCAATAATATCAAACTTCAAACCCTTAAAGAGA